>Ga0065711_1002812_pt1 | contig 31489 bp, 19 predicted proteins | sample Hoacrofraction12_FD_59098 | JGI IMG/M metagenome (GOLD analysis project Ga0065711, IMG submission 59098) | Hoatzin crop microbial communities from Cojedes, Venezuela - Epithelial fraction 12 v2 (version 2) | ecosystem: Host-associated > Birds > Digestive system > Esophagus > Crop | place... | reverse complement strand
GCAGGTCTTGAATATCTCCAGAGAAGGAGACTCCACAACCTCCCTGGGCAGCCTGTTCCAGTGCTCCGTCACCCTCAGAGGGAAGAAGTTCTTCCTCGTGTTCAGACAGAACTTCCTGTGCTTCAGTTTGTGCCCATTGCCCCTTGTCCTGTTGCTGGGCACCACTGAAAAGAGCTTGGCCCCATCCTCCTGACACCCACCCTTCAGATATTTGCACCAGGCAGGGATGATATTGTTTGCTGCCTGCGTGGCGTGCGGTGGGGCCATGGGCCAGGGTTAACACACCGAAATTGTAGACGTTACGGAGCTGGGCAGGGTTGCGCTGCTAGCATGTCTCAGGCAGCAGAGTTTGGGTCTTGGACTTTCACAACAGAGTTCTACCTCCGGAAGCCTCGGAGAGTGAGCATGCCTTTGGGACACCTCCTCAAACCTGCTCCCAGCCTGCTGGGACCTGCCTCAGACTTTCTGAGCCTGAAGTGGTGACTTTGTGTTCTGTTTCCTTGCTTCCCAAACCACGTGCGGTGTTGGTGTCCACACCATCGTCCTGCAGATGAGTTCCCCAGATTTGATGTCTGCTGTGCACGGCAATTCCTCTTTCTCCTCACTCGAACTGCTGCCCCATTGCTGTGTTGGCTGCTCCCCCCTCTGCATGGTGAGAAACGACTGCCTGCCTCCGGGCTTTCCCATCTTCTCGTGCTGTCCCCCTTTTAATGCCATGGAGAAAAGGGGATCTGTGAGCATGGACCCGGAGAGCAACACAAGTCACTTTACTCTGTGCTCGTGGACCCCTCTGCTGCACCCCATGCTTTGGTGCAAGCAGCCGAGCCCTGCCTCTGCAGTACTACAGCGCCTATAACAAGAGCGTCTGGCATAGAGAAGTGAAAGCATCTTCAGCCCTAAATAACCACACTGCGAATTTGCATTTTTTGGTGCAATCTCGCGGCAGTCTGGGAGCGGCCGCAGGGGTGTGATCTCCACGGGACAGTTTTATTTTAGCCTGCGCAGGGAGCGGGAGTCCCTGTAGCCAGAGGATGAGGAGGGGAGGCTGTGCTTCGAGCAGAGCGGGTGAAACCCTGGCAGGACTCCTACCTGCTTTGAGAGGGTCCGTATGACCTGTTGATCAAAATGGTTTTAATTCAAACCCACATTAGCCTGTTTCTCATTGCATGGAGCAGGGAGGGAGAAAAAAGACAAGGATTTGACACTGTCCTTCTAGTCTTGTCATTCTCAAGTATTGATGTAGGGTGGAGAAAGCTCTGCTAACAGCAATCCTCAGGGTAAAACTTTTTAAAAATATTTCTGGTAGGGTTTTGGCCAACTAAACTAAACCAGAAAAAACCCCCACCCCTATAGTCAGTGCTTATACTTCATGGTGGGTATCTCTCCAGTGTAATTTCATCCTTGATCTCACCCCAAAATTAGAGGGATAGCAAACACATCAAGACTGAGGCGAATCAGTGTGATCTGGAGAGATTAGAGCAGTGGGGTCTGTGACCTGCAAAAAATTGGAGTCCAAAGCAGGTAATGCTCAGTGTGTAAGGAGCGCTGAAGAGCATAGATGGGGATGAAGAAGAAGGGTGCATCAAGCATTACCTGCTAATGCAGACACCCATCTGGTTTGCTTGTGTAGTGGTTTGTGCACACACCGATGGGGCTCGATGGTTTTGCCCCCAGCTGCTGTTTCGGAGGATATCTGCACGCTGCCACTGCTGAAGCTTTGTGGACAAAAACTTGGGGAGGGATGATGTGTTGTCAGTGTGAGAGTGAATTTTGTTATATTATCTTCTACCTCTTGTACAACCTACACCTGAATGCTAATCTTTGCTTTCTCTTCAAGGGAGGCTGCTAAATGCAAATTACCCCTCCACCACCAGAGAAGATGGTAAGGTGACGGGAAAAATACACAGAATAAATGGTGCTAAGCAATGCATTTTTCTAGCGAGAGCAGGGGGAGGCAGAGGCCACTGTAAATATCCTTTACGTACATCCCTATGTAATCCCAGAGGTGCAGAGCAGGAGTGGGCACAGAGCCTTGGGGTTCGCCCAGGCACTTACATAAAATAAGCTGCAGCAACAGCAGCAGTGTGTGCTACAGCTAAGCCATAATTAAACACCTCCAGGTAGTTTAAACGAGATGTGCACATTTAGAAGACAGTTTTTAGTGGTTCATGTCATCATCTGACTAGCAGAGAAAACAAAAAGATGCAGCACGCACTAAAAAAAGATACGGAGGAAGAACGAAGCAACTTCACAAGTTAATTCTTGGTCCTGCTCTGGTGGGGAGAGGAGAGGGACTGCGGCTGTCTCCAGCACTCAGCAAAGCCATTCATGGTTTGACACTGAATTCCTGTCTAATTCTTCCACTTTCCAGCACTGTTGTTTGCATGACAACTGTGTAGGGCACACTGTCTGTGGGTCCAGATATATGAAGTGTTTTGTGCAAGGATGTCAGCATATTTCAAGTTCATGGTTTCTGCCTCTGCTTCTCTGTCCTGGTGGGAGTAAGTCACCCACTTGCCCTCCCTCCATCAGAGCAGGGTGACGGAGGGCACCCGGGGCTGTTGTTCCAAGTGCCTTCCCTCACCAGCCAGGTTTCTCCCCTGACGAGGGTCGGTGCTTGGCGAAGAGCCGCCAGACAGCGCCCAAAGCCTGCCGTGGCTGTCGCTGAGCCTGTCGTGGCACGGATACTGGAGCTGATGGCTGAGGTGCCACTGCCTGATGGGGGTCAGGGCATGGCCCCGTGATTGTGAGCAGCTGAACCAGGGTGACCTAGGAAGCAACTGTTCCTTCAGCTGGAACATCTTCCCTCACCGCTGGGGCTATTGAATTGAGAAGGCAAATGTGTTAGCCTGAACCTCCAGGAAGGTGGTTTCCTCAAGGCCTGAGCCACTGAAGCCTGTTGAAGATGGGCTGTTTGAGTTTTTACAGCAATGACAGGACTTGCACGTGGTTACCACCCATTAGATATGAAGAGGAAACTTCCAGCTGAAGGGGCAGCTGTCCTCGCGTCCAGCCTGACAAGCTCTTAAATTGCTTCAGCTCGATCACGGGGAACTGCACAAGCATTTCCAAGGAAAGTATCTGATGAGAATGCGCACAAGGCTCTGGAATTCAACCTCAAGCCAAAACCAGGAGATTAAAGTTCAGCTCCAACGCTGTAAGCTCCTGGTGAGACTCAAATTGGCTAAACCTTTTGCAGGAGTACTGGCAGCCTAATCCAAAGCCACTGAAGCCTCCTCATCCACTCCAGTGAGGAAGAGCAGGCCAACCCTGTTGGTGACCATCCCCTGTGCACTACTGGGGTGCTGCATTGGTGCTGACCTGCTGGGACCTCACCGAACCCAGCGCTTCATCACTATTTGGGACAATAGAATGTGGCAGGGTTACGGTCATTATTTTTAAATCCTTGGAAGAATGAGCAATTCTTCTGTAGGAATGGGAAATCTGCAGAGCCCCCCAGACATGATATTGCCTGGACCCTTTTTTTTCAGGTTTCTACTGCAGGGACTCTGCAGAAGATAGGATGGGGAAACTGCAGAGTCCAGCCGGCAGTCAGCCTTTTGACGTGGCAGCAGTACCCTTGGTGCCGGGGGAGCATCGTCCTTGCCTGTGGAGACAGGAAAGAAAACAGCCAGAGATGCCGGCCAGAGTTAGGACTGGCTTGATGGCTCCTGACGGTAGCGGGAGGGGAGCCTGGAGGCGATTTAACTGTGCTTTTGCCATCGCTGTGGTGGTTTCTGTGTGTTCCTGGTTGTGCTGTGAATTAAGGAACACTGTGTTAGGATGCTGGGTGGGGTGGTCCAGTGAGCAGGAGGTCGTTCCATCCCAGCCCTGTAGCTGCAGGGGATGCGCCCAGCCTCCCTGTCTTGTAGCTTTGCTTCAATATTTACATAAACATTGACACATGTTTAAAAAGCTTCAGCCAGAATGAGCGAGACCAAACAGCGCTGTGGGAATGTCACCGTGTCCTTTGTTTTTTCAGAGACAAGGGCTGGCTGTTGGGCGCAGAGCTGTTTAGAGAGGACGGCGGTTTGAAGCGTAGCCGAGTCTGTAGCAGTGGATGAGTTTTTATATGGGACAGAGGTGGGAGACACAGCAGAAAAAGGGATGCTCGGATCTGTGGTACTACCTTGAAACAGGAAGCCAAGACCCAGCTTGGCAGGCTTCGTTAGAGATGTCCCAGGGACAGCAAAGACCAGTTTGGGATGGAAACTGAACTGGCTTCAGGTCTATCAAGGAGCCTGCAGAGGTACAACAGGGCACCCTGACTGAGAGCAGCCCTGTCCTGCCAAAGGGGATTATCCAAGGGGACCCTCGGAGCCATCCTGCATTAACTCCTCAGGCAAATGCTTGGTCCCAGCATGAGAGTTACCGTGATTATTCTGTGTTGGGAAATCTTGATTCCCCTAGGCGTTAGGCAGACAGCTGAGTAAAGGGTGGTGTTGGCCAAGCAGTTCCAAAACCCATGATGGATATTTTAATGGTGCTGTGGATTTGTTTTCCAGCTTTCTCTGAAAAGTAGTTTGGGGTGCATACACACGCACGTGTGTTGAGCTTAGTGTCTCTCCAGAGAGGGAAAGGGGCTAGAGCGTTGCTCTGCTATTCATGTCCAAAGGCAGGATGTACAAACAACATCACTATTTATTAAGCAGCTCTGTTTATCCCAGGATTGTAACAAAGAAAGTGGCTTAGATTGTGATGTTTGTCCTCTTTGCAGTGTTCTAGTCCTCATTTGTGATTGTGGGTCCTTCTTAATGTATATTTTATTTCCCTTTTCTGAAGACAACTGTAACCAGAATAGCTTAAAAAAGGAAAGTGGCATTTAGTTGATGGCTGACTCTGTGGTTATATCATTTCTGCTTTTAAGAGCCCCCCTCTGTGATAAAGACAGCAACCCTCACCACCCAGGCTTACAACAGCAGCTTTCTTGCCAGATTTTGCCCTTCCAGCCTTCCTTCCTTCCCCTCAGCTGCTTTAAATAAACAGGGAAGTTTTAAGTTACGATGAGACCAGTAAATTTACTAAATCTCCACCTATGAATGGCTTATTTTGTTCACTTCAGCTTAAATCTGATTTCAAAAGACGTCAGGAAGAAGACAAATATCCCCAGGTCCCCAAACCCCACTTACAGCATCTCAGAAGTGCCCAACCAGCAGTGCCTGCAGCAGCAGCTTTGCTGGAGGCTGTTTGCTGTGCCCCACGCTGGCCCACAGAGAGGGCAGAGGGGGATTTTTGGGCATTTAGGTGAGAATTTAGGTGTTTACTCTTTAATAAAGATGCAAAAAGTCAGTCCCACGAACAGGGACTCTCTGCCACTGCTTGCTGCGTCCTTTTGTGAGATGGAAATGCACCATAAGGCACGGCGCTGCCGCCTCTGAAAGCACAGGACTGTTACCAGCTGCTCCCTTTAACTTCATTTCCCCAAAGTCGGTCACAACACGAGTGGGGTGACAATCCTGGTGACACTTCCCAAACATTTAGCACCGGGAGCGAGCGGCACCGGAGGACTCACGCCATGTTTTGTGCTGCATGTCTCTGGTATAAATAGCCTGGCTGGAGGATCTGTTGCCCAAAATGACGAAGGGAGGGTGATTTTATGTTAATTCAACCTGTCAGCTTTTCTATGAGCTGTGTTTGAAATCAGGGACCCCAGAGCTCTCTGCTCTGCCTCGATCAGGAGCGCTAAGATGATTAAACTGAACATCGGGCAACACGAAGGTTGTTCATAGCTGGCTGGTGGGCACGAAGGCTCTTGGTATGGACAGTGTTGGGCAGGTAGCTCCTAGGTACTTCACAAACTGCTTGCTGTGTCCTTTTGCACAAGGAGAAGCCATGCTCTGCGTGGTGGAGACACAGCCAGGACAAGGAATCTTGCTTTGGAACCCCGAGGGCAATGAGGTACCAAATGAGACCACAGACAATTCCCACTAGAAAAGGTCCAGATGACCTACCAGCTGTGGGGTTTGGCTCCAGCTGTAACAGCTGACAAACCCAGCTCCTGCCTGTGGTTTTCCAGGCTTGATCCCCAGGTGTTTTGCAGAACAGGTTGGCAGCTGAGCTGCTTCTGCGAGAGGACACTTGGCCAGCACAGGTCCCATGCCTGCAGCGTCTTCCCCACACAGAAGTCAGCAGAAGGGATGTAAAGCTCTTGGGATGGAAAATGCTACTTACAGTGTCAGAAGTTTGCTGGGTCCTTGCCAGAGGTACGGTCCTTGCTACAGAAGGATTAACATCCAGCTGAAATGACTAAGATGAAAAGTCCTTCAGAAAGTCCCTTAGTGGATAGTTTTCTTCTGCTTCCCCTGCTGTGTTTTGACCAGCTGTGAGCAGGGGGAAGGAGAGATGAGAGAGTGAGTAAACCCCAGGGAACACCACCATGCCTGAGGCAACGCGCTTACCAGTGCTTCAAAGAGGGTGTTGAGAATAGCGTGTGAAAAGTCACGCTCCAGAAGACATGGGCAGAGACCCGCACTGATTTACATTAATTAGCTGATGACACGATTTTACAGACCCCCTCAGCCTCCACCACACTGATAGACCAGTTGTAGTGCTGAGCCTGTGAGCTGGGTCCACCCTGACCCATGGTAGCACACGAAGTACTTGGGGAAAGATCCCAAAGACCAATAGCGACTGAAAGCGAACGCTGGTGGAAAAGCAGCCCTCGCCTGTTTGCAAGGCCCCTGGGATTTTTGCTTGAGTCATTCTGGTGGGGAGAGCACGTATGAATGTGGAAATCAGCTGCGGCGTGTCAGAGCTCAAGTCTTCTCATCAACAGGGGCTCCAGGCTCGTGCTCTTCAGGCATCTGGTCCCTCCTGCTCATTTTTTCAACTTTAATAAGAGATAAGCGTGTGCTTCCCCTTCCCCCCCCCAATACGTTACATTTTCAGATCGATTTTAAAAGTAACCTCTTTAATATTGAATTATTCCTGATCTCTATTGTCACTTCTAGCTGATTGGTTTAAGGACTGTGCTTGGTTTGTTTAATAACCTCTTGACACTAAACAAACAATCTTGAAAAGGGAACAATTTGCAAAACAGAAGGAAAACAAATAACCTACAAGGGCACCCTCTTCAAAATAGAAAGACTGATTACATTAAAATAGCAAAATAATTCCAGACATTAAAAGAAAGTATATAGATATTGGCTTATCTATATTCAAGGAAGATTTAAAAACACCGCAAAGTTAAAGTTTTCATTAGCAATACAGTGAAATCTCTCAATTAGAATTCCTGGAGCATATTAAATGGTATTTAGTTTCTAACTCAATGCATCACTTTCTGTTAAATAATTGATCGTGGTGCAGAGATTGTGTTTGTGTAGTTAAAGAAAGTGATTAGACCAAAGAATGTTTGGTGGGAAAGCTGCATCAATAACTCCAGCGCTGCTCCAGCATGTTGTGGAGGTGCTTTCGTAGCAAGGCTGGACACCGAGGTGGACAGGTGTTGTGGCTGAAGTGACCGGGGGCAACGAGAGCTGTGCTGGACCACAAGGAGCTCATCTTGAACACAGAAAGTGAGGTCTGATGGGGAGAGACCCTAACTGGCCAGGGATGAGGTGCAGCTGGGAGGAGGGAAAGCTTCTCACCCCAAATCACACTGATTAAGTGAACGTAGCAGATGGGGAAAAGGCTGAAACTCCAGAGCTGCTGAAGGAAGACCCAATGAGGAGCCCATGGGAGTCCTGGCAAAGGCCACGTGGGATGGGGTTAGCCCAGAGAGGGATGAAACCGTTCAGGATTTCACTAGGCTGTTGTGCCTCTGTGTCCAGTGCCTGAACCCCAATGCAGTCGTTTCTCTACGTGACATTAATTTACCCTCTACCCACCTCGTGCCTGCAGTAGGGGAATACGGTGATGCTGCACCTCTCTGTTGCCACAGCGCAAAAGATGCTGTCTTCAGATATGTGTACTTAAACGGGATTTAAAATGTTATTTCAGCCTATCACTCAGCTGTGTTTGGACAGGGAAGGCTTTAACCTTCATTTGTGGCTCTGTCATGGCTGGAGTGATACAATTGTGACACTGGTGGAGTCCCCACTCGTCTGAGGTTAATGCCGAGGTTTGTTTGATGCCTTTTAAATGGACAAGTCCTTTTGGAAACTTCAGTCCTAGGTGAGCAAAGCCTTCTTCTGGGTTGCCCGAACAGCACCCAGATCTTCAGGGCTTCACTCCATTTTATGAGCTATTTAGGCTGATTGAATGGCACAACACAAAGCCCATAAAGTTTAACCACCAAGATTTTGGGTAGCACTTCTCTCCCCTCCACCCCCAAGTTTTTAATTTTGATTTGCTTATATTCTTTAATGAGATGCAATTACAGTTTCAATGTAATAGGTAGGAGGCTTTATATTTGTACTGCTTTGTAGTAAAAACATAATTACTGTGTTTATGAATCAAATCCCTTTATGTATCATAACTACTTATTAAAACAGCCACTGGCAATTTTACCTCAACGTGTTTCTTCATGAAGTAGGATTTATTGCCTATATAAAAATGCCAGTCTTTCCTTGGATCTCCCTCCCCTACAATTGCTTGGCTTGCAAAATCCCCGTGGCTCGTTTGGAGTGGTTCAGAAGGTGAGACACTTTATAACACACTTAAATAGCTGTGTGTGCGTGTTTACAGCTCCTGTGCCCTGAAGACACCTTCATGATTATTGTTTGCGCTCCAGTGATGCCTCTAGTCCGCCTTTTGCTCAGTACGATATGAGCAGACACTAGTAGATGTCGTCTACAGAGGCGTTCGCCCAGCACATGCTGTGCACTGAGCAGGGACAGGCGGATCGATGCTCCGCTGGGAAGCTCCCCATAAGTCTTAAAATTCTCCAGTTTTCTGCATCAGGTGGGTTTTACGCAACTGGAGAAATTTTCCCTTCAATTTCCCTTACAATTTTTTGAAAGGCAGGTGTTATTTCCCTGACTCTTCCTCTTATCTTCAAGCTGGTCGAGTGTCCTTCCATCTTTAGCGGGAGAACAAGGCTGGGGTGGGAGGTGGCACCCCACAGGGTAGAGATCTGGGAAAAATTTGAACGTGGCAAGTTGCTCGACACTTCAGAGGCTGCCGCCAGAAGAAAGATTTGATCCGTGGACTAATGAAACAGTAGAAAAGGCAGCTTTGGTTTCTGTAGACAAAGGATCGGAGTCCCAAACAGTTTGAAAGGAAGGGTGACAAGGCAAAATTCTGCCAGGTGGTGCCATAAAGTTCATGCCAGATTAACCTAACTTCTCCCTCTCCTTGGCTAAGCTAACACCCTCAACACAACTGCAGTAAACCTCCTCACTGGAAACGCACTCTTGAGAAAGTACTTTACAAGAAGTCCTTGGTGAAACTGGAAAAGTTGCTTCTCGACAGGTGAACAAATAAGGTAAACAGGGAATTTTTTTACAAGTGGACAACGGCAAGCAAGGAGCTTAATGAAGACTTTTCTCAAAGGTAGATCACAAAACAGATTTTTTTAAATGACATTTCTTTAATGGCCTGGAAAGCCAAAATTGCATTTACTGCACTAGCCACTGAGACGCATTCAGGAGGTCTGGTCAGCGGAGAGCAGAATCACAGTATTTTTGTTCTCAGTGTTGTAAGAAGTGAAAAGTTCTGCATTTGGGCACTAGAGACAGTGCCAGGAGCTTGTGGTACATGCTGCAGGCTGGGAGCTAGCAAGGACAACCACTCTGTTTGCTCCAGGTATCAAACAGTCAACTGCAACCTTAGGATGGGATGGACTTTCCCCAGATACAGGAAAGTGAGACGTTATTACCAGCGTACAAGGTCTGTACAAGTCCTTGCCTGGAATACTGCATATTTGGGTCACACATACTCAAGAAAGATGAATTCATCCTGGAAAGGCTACTGAGAGAGGCAGAGCGGGGTGGAGCACTTATCTTCCAGAGGAGGCTGGGAGTGCTTGGTGAGCGGGGACAGGAGTGCTCATCTTTGAGTGTTCTCTCTGACAAAGGCATGGAGGTAGAGAAGGAACTGTTTGAGTTAGAGGACAATGCTGGGTAAGAAAAAAGATGGATATAACTGCATGTAACTATAACCATGAAGAATGAGGGGGGGGTGTCTGTGTGTCAAAATTTTCTACCCACAAGCAAAAGAGTTTCTGGAATGGCTCCTGGGGGAACATGAGGTAGGACACAAAGCCCTCCTGACTTACCAAAGGGGTGTGTAACACAGACACACGTAATAGCAAGGGCCAGTAATCCTGGGTGTCCCTTTCTGTCATCAGGCCACTCTTTATGAGCCACTTCACACGCAGTCCTTCACAAGACAACACATGCAATTTAGGAGCACCATGAAGGTCCTAATGTGCCTGCCCTAATTTATCTGATGGCTGCTATTCCTTTTTAATCAATAAGGAGTAATGACACAATGATGCCCTGTATGTGGATCATTAATTAGGAGAGTTTTCACCTTTCAATTAAAAAAAGCAAAACAAATGCCTCCTGGATCCTTTTGCTGCAGTCCCGGGGGAAGGGGAAGGTAATCACCCCATGCAGGTAGGGCAACCGGGGAATTTCATCGAGCAACGCGAGGTGCCATCTCCGGAGCTGATTGATTGGCCCAGGAAGCTCGTTTAACCCAATATCATCTATCTTCAAGACTAATCAGCCATGATGAATAAAAAAGAAGAGAGGCAAGCATGTTAGTACGAGTAGGCTGGTGGCTGATAAACAGATAATTACACAAAGTGAAGCCGTCATGACGATAAATGTGTTTTAGCAAGAAGCGACCTCGCAGTGTGCGAAGCACAGAAGAGTCTAAACCTCACTGTTGTCCAGGGACAAGGGGGATGAAGGTGGATTTGCCACATAGTAAAAATGATGCTGGGATTTGTCACAGGGATATGTAGAGGCTCTGGACACTACATCAGCAAGTGCTGGTGCTGCTGGTAGGTGGCTGTTTCTCAGGCACTTGATCTGCACTTTGGTTTTTCGGATGTATCATGTGTCCTGCCAGCCTGTGGAGTCATCAGAGAGACAATTCCCAGGGCAGAGGCAAAGGGAAACATGGGATGCTCCTACCCTTGGGAGCTGCTGGGACCCTGTGCTTCACCCTGTGCTCTTCCTCATCTTTCTGAGGAACCTCAGGAACCTCGGTGACTGCATCTCCTCCAGGACATGCTCTGAACCAGGGGATGCAGAGGCTGACGGAGCTCGAGGGCAAGCCAGCTGCTGGCCACGTTTCGGTGGGAGCAGCCGAGCATCAAACTGTGCTCTCCAACGGTGCCAGAGACGCGGGGCCAGGCCTGCCATGCAGGACCTCGACCCTCCCGTGGTGGAGGCCTTCGAGCCTCCTCTGTGCTGGCAGTTCGGGGTGGCTCAGGGCTCCAGCGGTGGGGTACCGAGGAATTGGCAGTGCCCACCGATGCCGAGAGCCTTCCCCAGCCGAGCTCACCACTCCCTTTTCTTTCTCCACAGGGTGGCAATGCCTGCCTTCAGCTACAGCAGCCCAGTCCTGCCGCTGCCACAGCACACATCATCTCGGGGAGCAGCCCAAGCCCCCCGGGTGGAGGGTCCCTGGGCAGCCGGTGCTGCGGGGGGCTCGAGCATGGCCTCTGGGTACAGCCTGTGGGGACAGGGACATGGGGCACCCCGGGCAGGAGGGACTGCTGGCTGGGGCTGGCACATCTTCAACATCACGGGGTGCTCTGTGCTTTGGGGTGGCTCTCGGTAGTGTGCACAGCCATGGTCCTGTGTCTCAGTGCCCACCCTGCTGCTGCTCATCCCCCCGGGGTGCCACTGCTGCCGCTGCTGTGCCGCCGATGCATAGCGGCCAGGCTTGGTGGGAAATCTGCTTCCTTGTGATGCCTCTGGGACAGGAGTCGAGACCTGCTGCTCACTTAGGAAGACCCGTGCAATGCCCCCACCACACACTCAGCGGGCGGCAGGTTACTGGAAGGTGTTTAATTGGGCCTTGTATATACGTGCGTGGCTCTCTAATTTCAGGTCCTCTCCTCCAGAAGCTGCCAAGTGATGCATCAGAGGCAAGAAAAGTAGCTGCTGAACATCAGACATTAAACAGACAAACGTTAAGCTGGTAATGCGATGGCAAGCGCTGAAAAGGCAGGTGCTAAAGAGAGGAGCAGCTCCGGGGGAAAACTGAAATTAATTCCTCCGGAGCAGCTAAGACCATTTGTTTATTAAAAAACACACATCTACACACGCATGAGAGGGTGTTGTGGCCAAACACAAGCTCACGCCACTCCCATGGCCGAAGGTTAAGCTGTAAGCTGGCCAGAAGCAGCGTGAGCGGAGCAGCAGCACTCCCCTGCTGCTGAGCCAGCTGGAGCCCAGGCGGGTGGGAGAGGGGCTCGGACCCTGCAGTGCTCCTGTCTTTGGGACTCGGGAGCGGCTGTGCCCTGGGAAGGGGTCCTCCAGGGTGTCTCTTTTTATAACTGAACATTTACAATATACCAAGCCAGAGAGCAGAGATGCGTGTTGCACTTAAGGTATGCAGGAGGCTGAGTTGTGTGCATAATTGTTCTCAGGACTGAAGTAAAAGTTTGACCCTGTCTCCATTTCTGCCATGACAGGAGAGCTCGGATACATGTCCTCTAACGATGCTATGTGTCAGAATTTCTTAATGACGCTTTCCCCTCTAATATCTGTTTAATTTGCCCCCTCTTCTGTAGATTACTCCCTTTTTACATCCCTCCAAATAAAGAGCGTTTAGTTAGGGGGAAGAAAAGATTCCCATTGAAGAACTAAGAAAAGCACTGGATTAATTCTCTGCCTGCAGCTAAACTGAAAGTTCATCTCCTAATAGGCCATTTCAAAGCAGTTAGATTTACTCTTTTAGACTAACCATACTGTCTGAACAATATTTTATGCCTTTGCTAAAATGTAATAGGCTAGAGAGACAACTCAGATGTCAAGAGTAGATAGTGCTGTCAAAGTAATTTGTCTTGGGTAATAGATAGGCTGACATGACTTTGAAATATTCTGAGAAAAAAATCATTCCACTTTTGAATGGTTGGTNTCTTTCCCTTTAAAAAGCCAAGACTGTATTATTTAAATCGTGTCTATTGGAAAGTCTTTATTTTCTGTGAAAATAATATTGGTATTGCCTGTGATGGGGACATGGCACAATGGGACTTTGCAGTGTTTGATAACGGAATTAGGCGACGCCAGCATGGTACTCCCAGAGCATCCTCAGACCACACTTTATAGCATCTCCATGCTGCCAGCAGTCGGGGGAGTTTGGGAATGGATTAAAAAAGTCAAACCCAGTGCTCTGGAAAACAGCAATGGTGCAACTGATTTCAGCAGAGATGCTCTTTGGTCAAGGTGTCTCGAAGTTTCCTAAGGACTGTGACACTGGCAGTTGTGCTTCTCCAGCATTAACCCTTTAGATCAAAAATGGTACTAAATCACAGAGGTAATTACCAAAGAANTGTCAGTAACCTTCTCAACACAATGTTTGTCACAAGCCTCTCCACAGCAGGAATGTCATTGTTACTGTTTATAAGCTTTTTGAAGCTTTTACCAGCTTCCTCATAGATAGTCAGCAAATACAGGTATAGTTAAGGGCTACAGATGACCTGTTATCTGGTCTTGTCATTTGTCCAAATGTGCTGGAAGAAAGGCTTAACTTAGTTCTTTTGCTAAGAATCTATATATGAGGACTTAGAAAAAGTCAGAAAAATCTTAAGAGAATTCATTGACTTGTGTTAAAAAGATAAAAAGAAATTTGGTAGGGTCTTCTTTTGCAGAGCACAGAGTAGGTAAGATTATTAGTGTTTACTTGTCCCTTCACACCACTGTGCTGGGTAAAAGAAGAGTTGAGGAAGGAGCCAAGTACATTTGTGTTCCCTTTAAAGCCTGTTTCCACTGCAGGTGTAAATGGCACCAGCTAGCACAGCTGATGATCGCCGCGTTTGGCATCTTCCCCAGTGCTGCACTCTGCTCTCTCCCGGGCTTGTGCTGAGCTGTCTCGAGGCTGGAAGTGTTCTGCCAGGGCGTGGGTAGGGTCAGAGTATTATCTGTCCATGGGGATGGAGATCAGTCCTGCCCCAGGCTCGGAGTCTGGACCATCTCAGTCATGCCATTGATGAGGCACCTCTTCAAAGGCACAAAAAGGCCTACAAGTCAAAATAAAATAGCACGACTTGTAAATACATCTTTCACCAGGAAAAGGACCATCTCTCTTGGAAATGGGTCCGTGCAAACAGGTTTATTAGAATAACGCTCATTGATTTGACTCTGCCTGACGGCAGCATGGTGTTTGGATGGGGACCAGCTCCCCCAGGCACAGGGGTGCTCTGCAAGGCTGAGCCCCCATGTCTTTTTGTCTACCCCTTGGCAAAGTGTCTGCAACACTATCCAACACTGACAGCGTAATTTACTCCCTACCTTCCATGCATGGGTATAAACGACCACCAAAAAACGTGAGGCCGCAGCAATAAATCGTCTCATTGGGAAGTTTCCCAGGAACTCTCCATAGGAAGGCAGATAATCAGCATTGACATCCCTGTTTTATGGGTGAGTAGATTGAAGGGTGGAGAGAGACTTGCCCTGCTGGGGTTAGAGGCAGCGCTGGGAATAGGGTGTTGGTGTCAAGCTAGGGAGTCACAAGTTTCAGTGACAGAACTGACACTTGTGGGTAAAATGTCCCTTTTCTATTGCTACTCTGCTGCCACTTGCAGCCATTTCTATTCAAGGCATGTTATTAACAGTTCTTGTGGGGAGCCTCTTGAGATTTGCAGTTGATAACTAAAAGAAACTCCTTTATGCTCATAATGATAAAACAAAGCATCAAGTCATTCGAGTTGATTTTACCCAAGACATTTCCTGAATTATTGCTCTCTCGCAGCTGTCATGGGCTTGAAGTTTTCAGAAGCCCATTTTGTTTCTGCTCGTAGCTCTTTCATCGTCAAAGACTGGTGCCATACCCCTGGGTTTGCCTGTGCAGCTCAAAGAGGACTGAGCGATGCAGCTCCTCAAAGTTAAACACAAATTCCTCACGGTTAATGAACTTGTCTAATTTTATGCAGAAAATGCTACCATCTTTCCTTTTAAAACTCACTCCAAATTCTCATGTTGATGCCAACGGGGATAGTTTCAAAAGCACCTCAGACTAGGATGCACGTTCTTTTGACTTTCAGCCAGACCTATATGCTCCTATATACATGAGGAGGGGGAGGATTTTCAGTTGTCAAAGCCTTTTAGGCAGCATCACAAACCCACCTGGCTTCTGCTAAGCACACTGTGGCCAGCTGGCAAAAATCAATGCCTCCCTATTTAGGTGTGCAAACCCCATTTACTGTAATTACCCATGTAAGAGAATGATATGGCTCTACTTCAAGGATCTCCAAAGTTGCTTTATGATCTTCCTGCAGTATTTTCTGCATGTTGTTGTGGGGTTTTTTTCCTTAGCTTTTGAGCAGTGAATGTGAAAATAAAAAAACCCAAACAAGCTGTATACAAAAAAGACAAATAACGTTCCTAAAATGATTAAATTCCTATGCAGGTGAGTGAGTACAAATGCTCTTGCCTACTCTGAAATCAAGTTGACCTAAATTATACAGTATAGATTATTGCATTTGAAATAATAATGGTGCGCTGGATATAGTGGAGTGATTTTAAACCAAGGACATATAGCCTTTGCTGAGATCCAGCCAGGTTTCTTAGTCTGATTTATGATGCAAAATTTAGGTCAGGTGGATTGATTCCTAATAGAGATGTAATGAATCAAAATTCCTAGAATGACTTTGTTTTGCACAGAGGCGTCAACAAGCTGTACTTCTCTATTTGTGCACCTGGTGCGTAATGATTCTCCTGCAAAAATCATAATCCATCAAGTCCTCCATTCAAGAATATCAATCAGTGCCAGGAACAAGAATGTTTTAGCCAGGAGTTCTCAGTCATTTTGTTTTCCTCTTCATGAACACAGAAGGCACTGTGACATTTAAATTGTGTTTTGACATGTAATCATTAAATGTTTGAAAATGTCTCATTCAGTTTTTGTTGCCTCATCCATTTGCTTACACCAGCTTCTTGTTTTGCCATTGTTTCTGAGGTTTCTAGCATACGATACCTATATTGTTGCATTTAATAGCTGCAGGCAAAACTATCTCAATTTCCTGACAAGAAACTTAGTTTTCTTGTTAGAAAACTAAAATTAAAGCTCATGAGATACCCGTTCCTGCCTAAATGGAAAATAAAACAAGAAACCCAGACCTTCCTCTTAACATACTGATCTTTGGCATAACAAGCCAACTTCAAGATGATCATCATAAAATTTGTGATATAGGCATGAAGGTAGATCTATGGGAGCTTCTTGCTGAGATTTATATCCTACCTGTTTTCCTGTGTTATGCATGATTTTTTGCCAGGATGAAAGCAAAGTTACATGATCGGGCCACTTGAATTCCCAGCAGTCTGACAGTGTCATCTGCTGGGCAGCTTTCTGGCTATGTGTGAGGAACTGATGCAAGGGTTTTGGTTGGAAATGCAACAAATCCCTTCTACTCAGTAGCAGTTCTGGGCAGGGCTGGGTGCGACAGGGTATAATTATACTATAAGAAGATGTACAGGCATGGTATCATTTGTTATGGCTGGTATTAATTGTTATAAACAATAACAGTGACTTCCTCTTCTTGCTGAATCAATGGGCAAATGTCGAAGTCAAGACAACAGCCTGGTGGTGCAAGGTGCTACGAAGATACCCACAGAGAAGCAATGCCTTCCCTGGAGAGCAGGGCTAAGTGACCATATTATTTTTTAATTTGGTCATTGAGTTATAAAAATCAATTTAAAATAGACTTAAGGTGGAGACACCTATAAAGCATGTTGATCTAGTGTCTGGAAATGGCATTAATATTCACCGTGCTCCTGACAGTGTGCTGCTGTTAAAAAAAAGCCACTAATGGCATGACAAAAGCTGTTCACTTTGCTAGTTTCAGCCAAAATTCAGCTCGATGGTGTGATCACTAACTTTCTGCTTCAGCCTCTACTGGCTACTTCAGTCAGCCTGTTCCCTGAAGCATCCTTTGGCATTACACAGATGGTTGGGGACTAAGTGAGGGCTGGAGGTGATCTTCATACCTCTTTTCCCTGGGTCAGAAAATTGCTGTTTGCAGAATGATTAGAGAACCTGGGGTACAGGAGAGCCCTGTCCCCGCTGCCTTGTGCGGGCCCACCCACAGAGGTGCAGCTTTTCCCTCCGTACCCATCTCCCATTTAAACAGGTTGAAAACAACGGGACTGCTGTGTTGCCTTTTGCCGTGCTGGACGCAGGCAGCTATCGCTGGCTTATAAAATGGTTGTATATTTATTGCTAGCCCCCACAACACCCACAAATCCAACTGCCCAGCCTTGCGAACGTGCTCAGAGCGATCCCCCTCCAGCACGTGGTGGGCTGAGATGCTGCTTACCTCCAGCCTTCCTGCAGATTGTAATTTTTTTCCCCCCTCTCTTGTAATTCTGGTATGTAACTGAGAAAATTATACCTCATTTCTTCCTCGGCGTAAATTGATGCAGCTGCCTTGGAGGCAGCGGGGCTGTGCCAGATTGTACCGGCCGCGAGCCTGGCTGGAAGCCAGCGCTTGGCACAAACTTGCTGAAAGCTGTGTACAAGCAAGGCTTGTCACTATGTATGTTATTGCCCTTTTGTTTAGGATATAAATATGTCCCATACATGCTAGCAAGCCTCTCGTTTGCTATTTCAATGGAAAATCCTGTAAGAAAACCTGTCATGCTGTCTCCTGTCGAAACAGTTACAGATGCATGTGCCCTTCCCCAGAATAAACAGGTATGAAATTGTCTTTATGCAATGTGCCAGCCCTTGAAACCAGGAATGCAAACAGGGCAAGCTCAGAAAGAAAATTGCCCTGAAATCTGGTGCTCTGATGGAGTGCCATGAAAGTTACTCGGACCTCTGCAAAGAGACTTACAAGCAGATTTTCGAGGCATGAAATAATGAAGTAAAGGTGATGGGTGTAGAAAAGCGAGGTGACCTAGCTTGTCCATAAGGTCTCCTTCCTACTCTAGCTGCAGGTGAATGGTGGCATAGCAGCCCTTGTCCTGGCCAGAGTCACAGCAGGGTCCCGGGGGACACTCCTTCCTGCATCCAGCAAGATGAATGCATGCTTGGAGGTGATGGCTTTGAGAATAGGTGTCTGTGTAAGAAGGTACAGAGCTGGAGGAAAGGAGATGGGCAGGGTTTCAGGAGTGTGGTGCCTTTTTGGACTCCCGGACCCACTACATACCTTGTTATTGCCAAGGGTGGCTGCTAATTTTGACTGGTTTTTGTCACTGGGTAACTTTATGTGAGCAGGCCACTAGACCTCCTGTTCTGAGGGACCTCCAAGCGCGTACCTGTCCAAGGGACCCAAAATGTCTTGCGACCCTTGGTGGAAAACTCTGCCTTACCCTGCACCCACCACAGGCCAGCATCATCTTGGGAAGAATTGAGAAAGTATGGATCTTGTGTCTGAGTGCACAGCTTTTCCCTCATCTGAATTTGATAAAAAAACCCAATATGACACGTGCCAAAAGCCACTCAAGCACAGACTTGCTCTTACATTAACCACTACCCAAGGGCGAGTTGGTCTTGAAGGTGGGTGGGAAGATAAACTTAATACTCAATACTATCATTCATGGTTCCTTTTGCCTCTACACTCAACTCCCACCTTTGTACACAAAATATTTTTGATGACGTGTTTCTTTCTCGGTGGCTGACATTCGTCCTCCATGTGAATTGTCAGACTGTGAAAAACTCCCTTGCGTCAATGGAGTTAAGGAGGCAGATTTGCAGAGATGAAGATCTGACCCCTACATTTTATTCATTTTTTCTTAGGCCATGTCTCTGAGGTGGATAATCATGAAGCTGACAGCATCAAATAAATTGCCTATTAGTTATTAGTATCTTTTTTTAATGCAATAACAGTCACATCTGCTTACATCTGACAGTAGCATGTGGAGGTTTGGGAAGTTTTGGGGATCCATCAGGGATAATTTTTAGCAAAGATTCAGTAGTTCAACCACAAGAAGCTGGGGGTCACATACCAACAGTGGGATGAGGAGCCTCTCAAGACAAGTCTTGAACGCTGATGTGGTTCTCCATACCGAGCATGGGAAGAGCAATGTCTTATGGCTTGGAGACTCTCTGCAGCTGATGAATAGCCCGTCTCCTCCCCACTTCAGCGATGTGCTGTCAAACTCATAAAACTCTTGGGAAATTCTGTTTACCCCTGAGCCAATGATGTTGAAACTGTGTGGTGTACTACCAGGTCGTCAGTGATACAGCGAGTAGTGAAGTGCTCCTGGGCATGGCACACCACACGCAAGTCAGACCTCCGAGACAGGATTTTAAACAGGGATGCTGAAAACAGAAGTCCAGTGAGAAATCTGAGAGAGAAGACCCATTCTGTAGAGCATTTCTAAGAAGCATTACAGGAAAATGTAAATTTGATGAGGTGACATTCACGCCATTAAGGACTGAAATGTCACAGGGAAGGACAAGAGATATTTTGTTCTGGACTCCAGTGAATGATGGCTTAAAGGAAATGGTTACAACTCTTTGCATATGTGTATGGTAGATTAAACAAGAGGAACTGGCCTCACAAAATCGTTAGGTATTGATTTATTGTTGTGGTTGACCAGAAGGGTGCTGGTTGATGTAATGACCAGAGGCTCAGCGGTACAGGGAGGAGAAACTACTGTCCCTGGCTGCTCTCCTTCCTGGCAGTGGTGGGCAGAGATGTGTCCTGCTTCAGCCAGTGCAGCTCAGGTGATGGGATGTCTCTGCTCGCTAGCTTCATGTTGGCCAACATGATCATAAAAGCCAAACCCTGATGCTTGGGCACATGCTGTGTTTTGCTGCCTGCTTCAGACACACCTTTGGCAAAGGCACATGGTTGTTGGTGGTAATATCCTAGTCCACTGCAGCTAGCTCTGCCCTCTTAATGTTATTCCTCCCAGATCACTTTACCAGAGTTATGACAGCCACCCAAGGCATCATGCACATCAAACTCACCTTCACCAGGCAGGCTAAACTTGATCTAATCGCTGTGGGTTGAAGGTGTTTGCATGATACATTCATTTTGACACGCCACACTAACCCATGCAACTCTCAGTGCAGGAGGTTGGGGACAGCATTGTCAAAATGACGCGGTTCTTGCCAAGGAAGGCTGCAAGCTCTGAAATGCCCAAATTATACCCAGGAAGTACGTGGTGATACCTGTTGCCATCTGTATAACTGCAGACAGAAATAGCTGTCCTGGTAGAGGAGGACGTGGGAGTCAGTAGGGACTTGCAGCTGGAGGGAAAAGGCAGCAAAAGTAACATAACAAGTCTTCAGACCAGGGAGTTGCCACCCTTCTCTTGAATGCTTTGCATGTTGGTGGTGGAAGAAGCAGAGTGTCTCAACATTTCTTCTCATTGTTGTGTGAGGACAGACATCTGTTAGGGAAAACCGCTGAAGGACCATGCCTCCTGATGCCAGGAAAAACTCCTATGGCTGCGTCTTCTGCAAGGAGATGGCTGGGACAAGGTCTGCCCAGCAGGACCACTATGCACCCTCCCACCCCTTCTCGATCCTCCTAGCTCAGTGGATCGCTGGCCTCCGTGCCAGCTCAGCACATGTCCCGACACAGTGATGTCCTGGTACCCACTGCTGAGCAGAGCGTCCTGCTGTTGGAGCACTGCGGGCAAGACTGGAGCGCTGGCCGGTACGCTGTTGGAAATATTGAAACAAATCAACCAAAACTGATTTAATTGCTGCTCCCAGGGTGTTGCTTGCTGCTTTGCTTTCACCTGGAGGTTGCTGTGGGTCTGAGGGCTTCGGAGGCGGAATCATTTGGTCTCATCTGACTCATGTCCAAGCTGATGTGTGGGGCTGGCTGCCTTTTGCAAGGTGTGCAGTGGAGCAAAGCCCCTGAGCCCAGCAGTTGATGCAGCAGTTGGGTTTAAAATGATGCTCTGTGTGCGTAAAATCCCAGGCAGTGGTAGCACATCTCTGAAGGGAACATGATTGCCACAACTGTAATAGTGTGTCTGAGCTTCTTGGACTACTCTAAGATTTAATCTGTAAGCCTCAAGCTCAGAGTCCCTGAGGATCTTTCCCGTTCTCCGAAATATTGCAATGAGTCGGCTAAGGTCTGAGCAGGTCAGCTGAGCTCTTCCGAGCCTTGTCAAGGGCCAAGTGCCCAGCGTCCCCATAGCCCTGGCTTCTCTCCCGCCTGGGCCCTGCCGGCAGGGTAGATCCACCTTCTCCTCCCAGCTCTTTGCTGGGGAAGGACACTGCTCCCCAAGGACCAGTGTAAAAGGGGTGGCAGCACACCAGGCCGTGAGCATCACTTCCAGACCATCCTTGCTGTCTTTCCAGCTTTATTTCAGAGCTTCATATGGCTTTGTCCTAGGGCTTCTTTCTTCTCCCTCTGCTTCTCTTCAGGTTTTCTCATCTGTGAGCTTTGACTCAGCCAATGCTGGTGACTCACAGACCAACGTTGTTCTCCAAAATCATGGTCCCAGCTTGCCTTTTTGACATGTCCTAGCGGATGTCTGGTCACCACCTCAAGCCCTTTGCATCCAGGCTATGCCTGCATCCTACACACTATTTCTGTACAGCAGCTCCAAGCTACCACCTATCCATCACCCTCCAGAGCTACATCTTTCCTCCAGCCTTCCCTGCACCCACCTTTCCTCCTTGCTTGACAAATGCATCTTGATGGGCTTGTGGAGAGCCACCACGAAGTTCCCTCTTTGGGTTGTCGGTGGCCATCTCTTCCTCTCTGTAAACCTCCCTGTACCTTTGTACTCTTCAGCAGTTCCTTGTTCAGACAGTCTCACCCCAAAACAGTCACCTGTTGGTGCCCCAAGGCCCACGCAGTGGTGCGTGCTTAAGCCCTCGCTCTCGCCGTGGCTGTCTGTAGCTGTCTCTGGCGTTGAGCTGGCACGGGAGGCTCCTTATTTCTGAGCAAGAACTAACACATTGAACTACAGCTTTGATTACAAATGCAGAAATATCCCTCCTCCACCCTAAGAGCAAAGGGTTGGTCTCCATGTTTGCCAAGAGGTGAAAAGGGGGTAAACCAATCCTTATCTATCCCGGTGTAATTCAGAGTGCCTGAGTGCAGAAGAGAAACTGCTGTGCACCAGTATGGCCCTCCAACAGCCTCCAGGTTTGCTCTGAGCCTTGGGAAGCTCCACTGTGGCGGGTTCGTACCCACGTCTCCCCCCCCTACATGAACAGAGAGGATTTGATCTATCACTGGCTGGGCTGAGAGGAGAAGAGAAACTCAGAGAAGGAATCAGAGGGTGAAACAGCTTCCAAAATATGGTTTGGAAATCTGCAGGAGTTCGATGCTTGTTTAAGATTATTTTCATTTTGTGCAGACAGAAGAACTGCTAGGACAGGATAATTAGCTAATTAGCTAAACATAATGTCTAAGTCTTTTTTTTTCATCTTTATGCCAAATTTATTTTTAAACTCCCTCCCCTCTAGCCAAAAATCCAGCTGTTTCTCTGAATCATCTTGTGATTAATCTTGGTCCTCATTGTAATGAAGAACAAAAATCCCCTTCGTTACACTGTGGCCAGGGTTTCTGCTAAGAGGATTTTGATCACTGTTTTGTCAAATTGCACATTTAAATAAACATGAGTTTTTACTTAAAAAAGTAATTTGAGCAAAAAGTAATCCTATTTAAAATATTATGTCTGTTTACAAAATCCTTTATGGAAGGATCATTCTTGACTTAAAAAGTCTGGAGAGAAAATAGAATTACATTGCAAGTGTTTTGTATAAAAATAAAGACTTGCCCTCACCATACGCTTCCAAATTTAAACAAAGCGAGCTTGAAATTCAGCACAAAAATAGGTTTTCACTCCTGTTTGTTTTGACTTTCTTTCTGGTTGATTTATTACCCTTGGCACCCCGCAGTACTGTCTGAGCAGTCTTTCATTACTCTGCTCTTTTCTTTCGGACATGATGAAACTTTCTGGCTCCTTGCTGTCCTCCCAGCGGTGATGAACGCGGGGCAGGCGCCCAGCTCTTCCCAGCCGCTACCCGCCAGCTCTGCTGCCACCCACTCACCTTCAGCGCTGGCGTTTGCTCTCGTCTTGCTTCTGCCGGCAATTTGGGTTGCACCGGTGCGTGCCTGGGAGGATGGGAGATGGCCAGGGGAAAAAAAAAATAATGAAGGCAATTAATTAAAAAAATGGATCAATTAAAAGCCAAACCCATGCTCCAAACCTTTCCTCCTGTTCGCACACCATTTAAAAAAAAAATTTCCATTGGCTTCTAGCTGCAGTGGCCACTGAAGCACGGGAGATGTCGGGGTACCGGGGCAGCCAGGCAGGTGGGCAGCCAGGGTGGGCCTGGAGACCCCAGTCTGGTTTGAATCATGCACATATTTTGTATACACCCCAGCTTGTGTTTCCCACCTTCTCTTTGCACCTCTCTCCAAGGAACTGCAAACTCCGAGCAACAGGTCCAGGGGATTTACTAGTCGGTGGTGGTGTTTTGAAATACCTGAGCCTGCGATTTTTTTTTTTAGGCCAGCTTCATGATGATGGCTTTGTCCTGGCTTGTCAGCTGGGAGCTGCTGGAGCTAGCACCAAGGCAGCAGAGGTGCGTTGGAGCAGCCCGGGCTGCGCTTGCCAGCAAATCAGGGAACGGACGAAGCCCTGGGGATGAGCACTGGATGGGGGACGGCTCGGGGCAGCATCACCTACGATCAGTTATCATCACACCCGTGAAAAAGTAGAAATACATGCTCAAGCATATTTGTACATGCACCCTGGCGATATCTCGACTGACTCTTCATGAGACCTACTGTAGATGCTGCCTGGCTCCAGTCTGGCAGTGGTACAGGTCATGAAATCCGTGGCCTTTCCCAGTTTTTCGCTCTTGGCAGCCTAGTTTTGCCAGTGGCTCAGTACACTCAGTCCTCCCCTTAATGAGGCTGTAATTAGGCAGAGCTAGTTGGGAAATGTTTTTTCCACTCCATCAAAGACACTGAGATCTTGAGCATTGCCCTGTTCAGCAGCAGCATAAACAGCAGAGGTTACAAAAGTGGTTTCATTTGCATTCTTGAGGGTTTTTTTTAAATTTTTTGTGAAAATTTCACCTCTGACACCACAAAATATCCACTGCCATGCTATCCGCCTGTGCGTGCCACGGGAGAGCATATGGGAGGCAGAGGTGGACACTGGGGAAGCAAAACCCGCATTGTAGATTGAGTCACCACGGGGTACTGAGACGCCGGCAAAGAGAGCAGCTAATCCAGAAAGCCTGGAAACATGAGCTCAGCAGACCTCACAGGTTCAGAAATCACAGTTTATAAACATCCCTCCTAGAAGAAAATTCTGCCTGTATGTGCTTTCTGGAGGCAAGTTGGTGTCTAACATGATTTTTGAATGCTTTGTTTTGGCAATATGAGGTCTCATTTCTACTTATCATCAGATGTATACAGCCAACACTTGAATATGTAAATTACAGGGTGTAAATTAAATGAGTATTGTGAAGTTCAGAGGCATGTATTAGCTATTGCATCATCTAACACCAAGATCTTGCTAGCTGCGAGTGATTCAGATAACCGAGTCCTTGCAAAGGCCGTGTTTTTGTAGATTGTGCACTGGACACGTGGTGATCCAACCAACACTTCTCATCCAGCCCAGTGTCACTGAAATTATGTGAGTGCATGTGACCTTTCAAGAAGTTAAAACACACGCACAAAACCAACATATTCTTAACTACAAGCTCAAATCCAAGCTTGTCCTGATTCCAGGGAAGCCAACAGCATTATTCATCTATTGGGAGAGATATGGAGAAGGGTCCAGGGATGATCAAGGGCATGCAAGAGTTTCCATATGCCAAACACTAAACAGACTGGGACTTTTCCTCTTGGAAAAGAAATGACTGCAGGAGAGATGAGCTAGAAGTTGTGATATCTTGAAGGTGATGGGTGGAGTAACCAGAGGATTATTCACCACCCTGCTGAACACAAGTACAAAGGCTACCAGTGAATATTTTGAGCAGCAGGTTCAAAGCAAACACGAGAAAATGCTTCCTCACCCAACATCCAATTATGCCGAGCTCCCATTTGCCTCCATGGAAACTTTTGTGTCTCAAGTGGTCAGCCAAGTCCTTTTTTTGTTGTTTTCAGAGTGAATAGAAAGAGCTGCTCTGTCTGTAACAAGAGGGGTGCAGGGTTGACAAGAACACATCACATAACAGACACTTTAAAATATATAATCCACCAAAAACTTACTCTTCTTACTGTACCACTGACTAATTTGTTAACCCAAGAGGAAGTTCAGCAGCTCCAACATGCCACAAAGCAGCAGCACCTGGTACCTTGCACGGTGTCACTTGCCAGTCTGGAGCAATCAGTCAACTGCTTAATAAGCAAAACACTTGAAACCTTTAGTGGTATTTTTCTTTGTTAATATGAAGAGGTGAGACACATGTCTAAGCAGCACTGACTTGCATTGTGCTACTTTATATGAATGCACATAACCACCTGCGACCTGCCAGCCCCTCATTTGTCAACGGGGAGCAATCATTCAGCCACTTAACAATTGCCAGGAGAAATACTCCGGAGCTTTCCAACTGGAAATTAAAGCACAGCACTTTGGTGAGTGATTGCAATTCCCTGACAAAGCATCCTGGAGTCTTAGAAATAGCCATGCATTTTTGTATGTATCTGTAAACAGTTGACAGTTGATTTCTTACTTCTATTTCTATGCAGGCTGGGTAAATTCTGTAATTAATGGTCATTAGGGATTTAGAAGACAAATGAGTCATTCATTAGTTCGGTGTCCAAACTAATGAGCAATAAATGCTTATGAAAGATATGATTTATTTAGTATTTAGAATCCGTGTCATTATGTGATACCTGATAAAGTTGCCAAGAAACAAAGATGACCTGTGCCTTGGAGCCATGAGGGACAGCCGCCTGCTCTACAGGACCACACTGGTGCCAAGACTGGGGGACTCCAGGGAAGTCAGCAGCTTCCCATGACTAACAAGGATTAGCTTAGCCAGCCGAGACCAAGTTTTCTCCTAGTGTTCGTGTTTTCCTAGAGGCTGGGTCCAGGAGAATCATTCCTGGCTATTTCAGATCACCGATCTGAGTCTTCAATACATATATGGCACTGTCATGGGCTGCACAGCCTTGTCCTAAAGCCGTTTTCAGACTTTCTTGTGATATTGCCCAGATGAACAGCCCAACTGCTGCAGGAGAAGAGCCCAGCTGTGCTGCTGCCCCTGTTATCATTCAGTTTTGTCTGCGACTTTTCAAGATGTCTTTCCATCCACCCAGCCTTTCTTTCCCACAGTCGAGAGCTGCAGATGTAATAGTCCAGGACAAAGCTCCTATGCCAAAATATTAAAAGTGATCAAAAAAAGAGCATCACAGAAGGATAGTTAGTTACAGCTGGTCCTGAGGAAAATTTACGCTGTAACATGTTTAAGCAAGCCAGGAGAAACACACTGGATGCTGTGGGGACGGGAGTTGTAACACTAGCAGGTACTTAATGTAGGTGAAACCTGCATTGGATTGCAGATGGCAGTGCTCACTGGTCCAGGCTTATCAAATCTTCCTGGCCAGGGGGAGGGCGGCTCTGGCCCCAGCAGAGGAGGATTTGTGGTCAGGGAGGAGGACGTGTAATGACGGCTTATTTTGGAAGACAAGTTCCTGCGCTGCGTGGCTGCTTATTAACTCAACCTCGCGGAGTCGCTGCCTCACGGCTCGGGGTGTTCTGGTCCCCTGAGTCTCCTCCAGCCCTGACATTCAGCCCTTTTTCTCCTCTCTGATTTTATGGCTGCTTATTTTGGGCTACTGGAGGAAGAACATGCCCTTCGGGGTAACTAGGATCAGATACCTCAGGCAGTTCCTGCAGGCCATTGCTTTTGGAAAGTTGTGTGAGTGATTCATGGCTTTTTAAAGGACAAATAGCCCCTCCAAAAATGTGGTTTCCAGCCAAGCAGACAGCAGGTCCAGGTTCCTACAGGGATCCCCACTTGTGCTCTGCTCATGGTGGGCTGGGGGATTGTCCCGAGTCAGACCAGTGCTCACTCCACTCATTTTGGGAACCCCATCAAGCACAGAGGACAGGTTTACAGAGCAGAGGACAGTCATTTGTTTTCTTTCTTTCTTTCTCCTTACAGGGCAGTCAGTCTTCACATAGACCTCTGATCCTGTCACCTGGGTATTCATGGTATGTTATTTATCCTCTGCTGCAAGTAGAAAGGAGAAAATATACTCAGTAATGTTTTCAGGCACAGAATTACATATTTTTTAATAACGGGTACTTCATACATGCTTTTTCTACATTGGGCTAGAGCTACATTGCTAAATGCTTTAGGTACGAAGAATTTCAAAAATTGGTACAAACAGACATTTTGAGGACTAGACAATTCAACTCATTTTCTTTAAAAAAAAAAAAAGATCACTCCTCCCCCAGTACCTGGTGGGGTGAGAGTCTGTGCACCTGCCCAGTGTACATCTGACGTTTTCGCTGCTATCCTTCAAAGTTCTGAAAATCTAGTATTTAATTAAGACATTTTTAAAAGACGGATGTCACTGAAATGTGCTGAAGCAGACAATTAAAAAATCTGAAAATTAATTCAAAATAAAAGGATCTCTTCAGATGTGTGATTTTTGGCACAGGGGTCCTATGGGCTAGAACTAATTACTGCAGAGACCAGAGGCAAGACCGAGGTGAGTTCTTTTTGCTCCTAAACAAGCTCCACCACGTCCCTGCCGAGAGGGGGGAGTCCACCGGCATGTGGTGCACGTCACCGGCATTGCCTGGGGTTGGGGAAGGAAGCTGGGAAAGCATTTCACCTCAGCTTCGCAGCACTCACAGGCTTGTGAAAGGTTTGGAGCTGTTGCCAGCAGGAACTAGCTAGCCAGCTGAGGTCCGTGTCACCTCCACAAGGCTGCCTGCGGCCCTTGAGCAGGGTCTGGGGCGTCCAGGGCTGGTGGGGAAAGCGTGGATGCCCACCTTGCCTTGCTTCTGTTGGGCACAGCAAGCACCTGGTGGCTTCTCCAAACCTCGGGATCTCAAGCGGTATTCTTGAAGGGACCAAAGGTTCTTCTAGCTTGACCATGTCAAAGCTCAGCTTCCAGAGGCTCTGATCATTGGGCTATAAATGGTGAAGTAATGCATGCATGTGATAGAGTGATTTCTCCCTGTGGATATCCTTTAGCTGGCCAGATGACCTGTGCTGGGCGCTCTGAGCTGGCCCTTCCCATTTCAGAGCTGTTGAATTCATCTCGTCCGTCATGGCAGAGAAGCACAGATCTCATCCAGGAGTGAACAACCTGATGCTTATATAAGATAAGCAATTTGTGGCTTTGTGAAACATCAACACAGTTCAATTTGTGCCATTTAAGAAAGGCGTCTATTGTTTCCTTGCATAAGCAGCAGCAGCAAAGGTAACGCGTTCTCCCTTGCTGTTTTTTGAAGGAGGTTGTAGTCCTTTTTAATGTGTGACCTTCAGGCTCTACAGAAAACTTGCAAATGAAAAGCTCCGGTGAGTAATCCCATTTGCAGTCAATATAGTTGCATTCTGCAGAGGTTTGGAATAAGTCGCTCACCTCAGAATAGCAGGTGATAAACTAAGGGCGAGGTTTTTTATTTTTAATAAATGGATTATTTGGCATTCAGAAATCCTCCCTTAAGCCCCAGGCTCTGAATTACACTATTGCAAGAAATGTTTTTAATTTAATTGAAGAGTGGTTCTTAAAGACTTGCAGCTCTGGCCATGGTGGGCGGCTTTTGTCACAAAGCCAGTCCTTGGTGATGCTGCCTACCTGTGGGGTTACGTGGGAGTGGGAAACCCGGTGTGCAGTGTGGGCTGGATTGAGTGTGTCCTTTGCAAATGCTTCTCATTAATTTAGCGATGAATGAGAAAGTGGGAAGAGAGAGGGCATTTTTCTTGTCTTCCTGCTGTCTTAGTTGATTCTCTGTGTAAGAAAATCTCTTTCTTGGCAGTCTGTAGAAGTTCATAAAAAATAAGTGACAGAAGAAGCAAGTTTTTTGGCAGCGGCCAATGCTGCTCAGTCTTGGCAGTCGCTGTCCAAGGGCACCTGGGACTGGGGTCAATGGGGTGTTTGGCCCCCCCAGCCCTGGCTGAGTGCTTGGACAAGGTGAGGCTACTGCGGACTTCAGCCCGGGTAGTTAAAGAGGTGTCCAGGTCTTTTGGAGATTAAAGAGACATTCTGTATTTTCCTTCCAGAGCATTGATTCCAAACCTTGGCCTCTATCTGGATGAAAGAGTTATCTGATTTCTCGCTTTCTCATTTATTTTTTATATGGGTGGGGGTGAGAGAGCTGGGGGACAATGTGTGAAGGATTGTGAGCTGACCAGGCTGGCTCATTCTGCAATATGAAAGTGCAAAAACTCTATTTTTTTCCTGTAGGAAACAGTCATTGCAACTTTATTTTTAACATCTGCACAGACAAAGCAGCTGGGGGTAGCTAAATGAATCCTGGCAGGGTAATGGGTCTCCTTGATGAGTGCAGCCAGGCGCTCCCGTGAAAACCGGGACTGATTTGGCTGAGTTATGAGACTTGGAGAGCTACAACTTTTCGTGTGATAAGTATGATGAGTATGATCCATCCGGAGGAGAGGCCGGCTGCCCCATGCCCGCGCTGGGGCTGAGGGAGGCTCCCGCAGGGATGTGACTCATTGATCACAGAGTTTTCTAAATCTCTGCGTCAGTCAAGAAATGGCTGCAGCCTGATGCGCAAAGCCGATTGTAAAGGGGTGCAGCAAATTCAGCCTTCCCTCCCTTTTGGGGAAACCAGGCTTCAACTGCAAGAAAAATAACTTCTTCCAGTTAAACCACAGAATTAAACAATTTTCATCCTTCTTTTTACCCATGTATATTAGGTACTCCTCATCTTTCATTTGAGCATTAGAAAACCAGCCCTCCCTGGGGCATGCTCATAAGCATGAGGAAATCCCAAGCCCTTGGCAGACAGTGGGAGTGCTGACACAGCTCTAGCCATGAAGCAGCTCCTAAAGGCTAAGGCTGCCTTGTTTGTGGTCAGCATTTAAGGTGAAGCTGCAGAATTCTTAGAGGAATGATTTTAAAGATGCTTTCTGGGGGCTCTGGAGCACCAAGAGTGAAATGTTCTTCTGCAAAGTGGCCCAGAGTGACATCACAGAAACATAGAATGCTTTGGGTTGGAAGTAACCTAGTCACCTAATCCAACTGCCCTGCAGTCAGCAGGGACATCTTCAGCTCAGTCAGGTTGCTCAGAACCCCGTCCAACCTGGCCTTGAGCATTTCCAGAGATTGGGCATCTACCACCACTCTGGGCAACCTGTGCCAATGTTTCACGAGCCTCTCTCTTAAGGCTGAGAGAGTTGGGGCTGTTCAGCCTGGAGAAGAGAAGACTGTGGAGAGACCTTACAGCAGCCTTCCAGTACCTGAAGGGGCCTATAGGAAAAATGGGGAAAATATTTTCAGCATGGCTTGTTGTGACAGGACAAGGAGTAATGGCTTTAAACTAAGGGAGGGTAGATTTAGACTAGATATAAGGAAGAAATTTTTTACTATGAGGGTGGTGAAACACTGGAACAGATTGCTCAGAGAGGTAGTGGATGCCCCATCCCTGGAAACGTTCAAGGCCAGGTTGGACGGGGCTCTGAACAACCTGGTCTAGTTGAGGATGTCCCTGCTCACTGCAGGGGGTTGGGCTAGATGGCCTCTAAAGGTCCCTTCCAACCCAAAGCATTCTATGATTCTATGATTGTAACAAATTTCTTCCTCATATCTCGCCTGAAATCTCTATATACTGCATATTTCTTGAGCCAGGGCTAATTTCAGACTGCTTGAATTCTTGATCTAGTTTAGTCATTAGGAGACAAAAAGATAGGACGTAGGCCAAGACTATGCTGGGTTACTGTTGTGACGGGCAAGACAAGAGTGATAAGCACTGTCATTCTGATCTATTCTTAAAAACAGCCCAACAACCCAATGCATCAAACAAAAGCAAGCTCTCAAAATGGAGCCCATCAGCAGTGGCTAAGCCAGCAGGCTTGCTGGCGGGAATCAGGGCACACTGTAGAGGTCTTTGATTACACAAAACTGGGAGGAGTGGTGGATACACTAGCAGGCTGTGCTGCCATTCAGCGAGACCTGGACAGGCTGGAGAGTTGGGCAGAGAGGAACCTGATGAGGTTCAACAAAGGCAAATGCAGGGTCCTGCACCTGGGGAGGAACAACCCCATGCATCAGTAAAGGCCTGGGGTGGACCTGCTGGAGAGCAGCTCTGCGGAGAGGGACCTGGGTGTCCTGGTGGACGACAGGTTAACCATGAGCCAGCAGTGTGCCCTGGTTGCCAAGAAGGCCAATGGGATCCTGGGGTGCATTAAGAAGAGTGTGGCCAGCAGGATGAGGGAGGTTCTCCTTCCCCTCTACTCTGCCCTAGTGAGGCCCCATCTGGAGTACTGTGTCCAGTCCTGGGCTCCCCAGTTCAAGAAAGATGAGGAGCTACTGGAGAGAGTCCAGCGGAGGGCTACG
>Ga0065711_1030771_pt1 | contig 31490 bp, 11 predicted proteins | sample Hoacrofraction12_FD_59098 | JGI IMG/M metagenome (GOLD analysis project Ga0065711, IMG submission 59098) | Hoatzin crop microbial communities from Cojedes, Venezuela - Epithelial fraction 12 v2 (version 2) | ecosystem: Host-associated > Birds > Digestive system > Esophagus > Crop | place... | reverse complement strand
GCCTGTTTGGGGCACAGGGAGGAAAATAAAGAAAGGAAGAGGCAAAAATAGCGGGTGCCTTTTCAGTAGTCAATGAACTATTGGGCTTGACAGCGGTGCAGCTGTAACGTGTCCTTTGGTGGCTGACAGGGCCCTGAGGGATAAGGAGGGATTCGTGCTCTCCGAGGAGCACCACAAGTCCGGGAAGGAGGGATGGAGGGATGCTGGCTCGCCCAGAAGCAGCAGGTTAGGCCTGCGTTGGCGTTGGGTGCTGGTGTGGGCTGGTCCCTTGAACGCACGCACATCGCTGCTTGTGTTCCTGTCACTGCGACGTGTGACAGCCCATTGAGTGAGCACACTGACGGCTTCCCTTGTGCTTGGGAAGCCACGGATGAAGGTTTAATTCAAGCTGTTCAATGTATTAGGAAGGTTTGTGGTAGGGAAGCATGTCAGTGTCATCAGATCCGCAGAAGCGAGCATTCTTTTTCATGCTCTACCAAGAACAGCTGCAAAGCAAGGTTTGATGGACTACTCCATTAGCATTAGAAAGAAGTATGGCTTCTGTTTCGTGTGATACACTTGTGTGAATGGATCCATGAGCAGAGATTTGAGTATTTCTTTGATCATTGTCCCAAGCAGAGTAGGCATAAGTAAGAGCCGAAAGATTCCTTTAAAAGCATTGACTCTTGCACGGTATCCACAATGCCATTAACAGGGCAACTTTTGCAGCTTAATTATAGTTACATATGGGTTCAAAATATGCAAGAAGTGATCTTGGTTGATTCTGTATTACAAAATTGTCACAGTGCTTAGTAAATGTCTTAAAAACGGACAGTAAATTTAAATAGTAAACAAGTAGAATCCTTCCTCTGAGGATCATGCACCATGCCACTTCACTACAGGTTTCAATCTCAGCTCAGCAATAGTGATTGAGGTGGTTATCATTGGATAACCTGCGTGCAGTGAATATGGATCTATAAAGGTTTTAGAAGCTTGCAGTAAATTGCAGGACCCCACTGTGACTGAACAAAATGTGTCGGTCCAACCTACACCAAGGGCCGAGCAGCCAGGAAAATTAAATTGTTCTCTCCCTTAGAGAGGCTGCAGCAAGTGTGTTTTGCTCAGCCAGATCCATTTGTATCAGAGAGCCCACTCCCTGGCATGCTCAGTTAACTGCCTTTGTGGCTAGTTAAAAAACAAAGCGATGCAGTGGGCCTCTGATGCTTTTTACGAGTTAGTTTCCCAGGACCCTGAGAGGAGCCATTAAACCATAACTGGCTGTCCTTAACCGTCTGCTGGCATTTAGTAGTCACTAGCGGTCCTGCTAACAATGAACCTGTAGCTGCTCCATCAATCCTTGGCATTCGTTTCGTGGTTTGACTGTTCTGTATACAACAGGAGTTCAGGGGCTGAGCCGCCACTTCTCCGAGAACAGCTGGGCCTTAGCTAGTACCTTCTGGAGTGGGAGGAAATCCAAACGAGATGCACACGAGGGGAGTTTTTCAGATGTCTTTCCTGGAGTTTCGAGGGGGGGGAATAGCCCATGGATAACCTAAGGATGAACTCTGCAAAAGCCCCTCTCAGGGGAAGCTGTGGTATCACCAGGTGACACTGACTCAATGAAAATAATGGAATTTTTATCAGGTGCCAGAACACACAAAGATATACACAGAAGTGCAGCAATACCGGTGTTTAGATTAGATGTTTTAGGAAAACCTCCCAAGAGAGCGCTTGACGTATGGCCCTGGGAACTGTCTAGCACGCTGTGAACACCTGTAGGAAGGCCAAGTCTCCGGCTGCTGAACAGTGACCTCGGAGGACTCCCCTGTGAAGCAGAGAAACTTCTGCGTGGTGTTTTATGGGAATGAATTTTTCAGCCAGCCAGCGAACAGAAACACGTAATTTTCACAGGCAGTGAATGCAGCTCCATCACACACACCTAGCTGGACACCGCACAGAGGCAGACGGCCGCTCTCCTGTTTCTGGAGCGCGTTATCCTGGCTGCTGGACAGAAACGCCGCTTCTCTCCAAGCACGACAGCAGCCAGACCTTTCTGAAGTGACGTGCCTGTGTGCTCAGCTGGAACTCGTTACTTTTGCCCTCAGCAAGGCTCCTGTGGGTGGCACTCCGGAAGCTCTCTTGGGCTTTAACCGCGGTTGTCCCATAGCACTATCTGGCTAACCAGGGTCCCTGCAAAGGGCAGCACTGGGGTGAGAGCGGTCATTTCTTTTCACCGCTCCAGGGTATCCTGAATGCCTAGCATTCCATGTCACCCTGCTATCAGGTTGAGAGCAATATAAAATATTTACAATAAGCATTTTAAAACAGTCGATTCCCCACATAAAGTCAAGTACCAGAAATGATGCTATAGACTTCATAAGAAGGTTTTCACTGACAGGTGAACATCAGTAGTTCAGGGAGCAGCATTACTAATTGATGATGGTTTCTGCTTCACATTACATTTAAATGACCTGTAGTAGGTGCATGTTCTGAAGGAAGCATTTCCCATTCTTGGGACATTCATACTTGCTCTGAGATGATAGTTTTTGTAATAGCTAATAATTTGAGTTCAGGCTGCAATCTTCTCCTCGGTGGAGACATTTATATGCCTGGTTTGCGCTACCTGACTGTTCATTTCCATGCAACTTACTGGAAATGTCTTTGAGTCTATTAAAGTTGTTCAGAATTGACCAGAGGGCTCAGAAGTTATGGTGGGATGCACACAAGCAAAGCGTTACCACATCAGCTTCATTCCTTAGGGAGCCAGGTTGGAAAAATGACTCCTGAGTGCACAGTAAGATTCCTGCTCCTCCTCAGTATTACTTGCAGCCACAAGAACAGGCTTTGTGGTTAAAGGACCACAAAAGTCTGGAGTGGCGATGTTGTACATCATCAGTCTCTGGCCCACGGGGCAGACAGTTCTGTAATCCAGACGTGGTGGCACACTGAGTCCACTCTCTCTGGTCACCAGTGCCCAGGTCTGGCTACCAAAGCTTGTGGCAAAGCTGAGACAAATTTTCGAAGTACAGGTTTGAATGTGAAATGTGGCTGCAGTACTAACATCTGTCAGAGATCTGAAAGTTGAACTTTCTTTTAGAGATGGGGCCAAAGCATTCAGAATTTTTTCCTATGATGTGTATTGGACTGGGTTCTGTGCTGACCTTTGCAGAGTGTGTGTTCCTTGAGGCTCACTCCTTCTCTGAGCTAGTCAAGTATATAAAATGGGGAGTAAATATATAAATGAAAGCATAATAGCAGCAAAAATCAACCAATGAGACCAAGCCACAATGTTTGAAACATGCCAAGTATTTGCGTTCTGTTATAGTGGGAAAGCAGTTATCCATCCAAAACAGTGCCTTGTCCTTACACTGTGTCCTGTATCCTATGTGTCAGAGGAGGACACAGAAGTAGTTGCAGTGGGTCATTACACAGCAGCCTTCCCTTTTTTCAGTCTCAGAAAATGTTTAGGAGGCCATGGTCAAATTGTAAATTGTTTCTACCTCATGTGGATAAGTCGTTCTGTAGTGATTTCCTATAGTTCCCACTGCAGAGCAGCTGATGCTTCTGCCTTACTGATGGATAGTTGAATGATGAAATGTTAAGTGATGTGTTTTCAAAATGTTACCCCTTCGACAGGCTTTGACTAGCCTTGTTTGAAACGTGTGATTAACAGGAGTTGGCTTCCACTTGTCTGTCACCAGTTTAACATTTATTAAAGCATTGGTGTGACAGATTGTGCGAGACTTTGCTGAAGTAAAGGGTGTGAAATACTCACCTGTCACTCGAGATATATATGAAAAGCAGTTGAGTTCATGTTTGGAGTAACTCATCTGAACAATAACCCAGAAAAGCAGAGCACTGAAGGCCAGAGGCAGAGCGGTGTCATGGGATGTTAGTTACAAGCGGGAATGGGCTTGGTGGTGGTAGCTGTGAGGAGTCGTTGGTGGGGCGGTGGCAGCCCCAGAAGAACGTCGGACATGGGAGCTCACCTGGCGGAGTCCTTCTGGAAGCCAGCCTGGGCTTTTCAAATAAAGGCACCGCTTCTCTGGTGCTTGATTCTTGCTGTGCCCAGAAAAAGAGAATGATGTGTACGTGCTGTGTGAACAGGACTACATCAAAGAAGCAGCTACATCCATAAACTAATTTCTCAGTCTGTACTAAAGCCCCTAATGCTAATTGTTAGCTTGCAGCTCGGCTCAAGAGAGATAAAAGCAGTGTGTACTTCCTTAGACACCGAAAATAAGCTACATCCCTTTACAATCTTTCTACTCAAGAAGCATCTTAGATGCTAAACATCCAAAACATGCATCAACTTTGTGCATGAAGACAGTGCTCATGTTTACACTGTGCTATTAATCCCTGTAAAATAATTTCACACTCTGTAGATCTGTGTGGGTGTATTTTTCATCTGTCCTTAAATTGCTTAATGTTTTCGGACTTTACAGGCTCAATTAAGTCTGAAAATTATACACTCATTTTCTAAGCCTTTTCCAATTACTAAGTGGTTCTAAGTTTGCCATTTTATGTAATAATAAAACGTAATTTTATAATTAGTGGACAGCTCAATATGCAATTATCTGTTTGCACAACCAATTAAAAGAGTTGTCTTCTCAAGACATGCCTGAGAAAGTCACACTGTTCTGTAAAAAGCTGCTGTAGCAGTTACAAGTGCTTCTAAATGTTCACCTTTTGATGAAGCTTGCTTCCAGACACTGATCAGTGTGAGAAACATTCAGTGTGTGAAGATTTTTTTCCTGTGTCTAGCTGCTCTAAATGTGGAAGAAATTTGCAAAAAACACAGAAGAAGTATTTAAAGAATTTTCCCAAGCTAATATTGAGGCCTAAATATTTTTAATCTTAATTTTTTGTTTGGTGACTAAGAAAGGTAAATGATAACATCCCATTTCTTTAAAGCAAGCATTGACTGTGATGAATTATTAACCTGGAGACAGAAAGGCCAGGCAGTGTACTGAAGGTGGCCATGTGGAGGTGTGGGCAGTTGCAGAACAGGAGAGGAGGGTGATGATAGTATTTCATTTGTAGGCTGAAATGCAACTATAACTGCCTGCTGTTAAAGAGATGGCTTTTACTGAGCTCAACTGCAATGTGGTTGGGAGAAGGTCTGCACAGAGCTCTTCACTGCCTCCCAGATGGGAGGAGTGCTCTGGGGAGTCTTTTTTTGGGGGACCACAGTAGGGATGGAAAGGTACTTTCCTGAACAAAGTCCCACAGTTTCCAGTGTGATGTTCACCTAAAAGTACATGCTTGTCTCATTTTTGAACTTTTAACTATAAGGAAGAGCCAATTCTTAACAAATAATATTTCAATGCTTTTCTTAGGACAGTTTAAGGATGGTTCACTTGTCAGGAACTTACCAACAAACGCGATTTACGATAGCAAAGGTGTGAAGATAAACACCTAAGGTAAACATTGTCCTTCCTTTGAAGCAGTATAATGGGTTTAAAAATAATGGTTTAGGTGTCTTGGCTACCTACTTGGAGTTGCTTCTTTATTTGCTGGTGTTTACAGTCCGTGAAGTTTGGTGGGTTCAGGAGCATGGCTACCTGCTGTGGTAGGCTTTCGACCTCTGCCTGCACGCCAGTGTGGGGCTCTTCTGCTGGCTGCCGAAAGAACATCTGCTAGAACTGGCAGCAGTGGCAGCAGTTCACTTCTGGCTGTACCCTCTCTCTCTCTACAACGAGCAGAGACCTGTATTTTGCAGAAAGGCCTAAATTAACGCAGGTACGGCAGCCACACTGAGTACCTGCGGTGCGTCACGGAAACAACCTGACTGCCCGCAGGTCTTCAGTAGTCTACATTTAGTTACATGAGGGTTTAAGATGCCCTCGTGTAACTCAATACGTTACTGCTGGTCTAGACTAACACAGGGGACAAAGGTACCACGGTATCCATCACGTGCTAGCTTTTTCTTTTTTTTTCTTAAATTCACTCAGCAATATCACACAACATCTTACTCTTTTGGAGTCGAATTTGAAAGCACCGAATGACATCTGAAGTTGTCACTAAAATTGATGGGAATTATCTTTTTGATCCCTCCTACACACGTGTGTGTATGTATATGCATGTCTGTGTGTGTGTATGTATCTGTGTGTTTATGTATATATTTGGAAAACAAGATAATGCCTTTATTTCTGACGTGTCTAATCCTGAATTCTTGAATGTACTGGTTTTTTGGCTTTTTTCTTTTTTTAATATGGATGAAATAATTCCTGATAAAGAGCTTTGCAAATGCTTATTTCTCTGAAAAGGGAGTCAAGATAGTGCAAGGCAGAGGACTGACCATAGGATTGTACCTAAATCCGAGGATTTGGGCTTGATACCTGCGGCCTGGTGTGACACAAGAATTCCCTGTGTGTAGCTGTGCCACCCATCTGTGCTTTAGCATGTCTGCCTTTAATACAGGCCTGTGTTCTTACAGTTGGGTCTCAGAATTTAAATCAGCTGGAAAACGGGGGAAAATATGAAAGGAGAAATTAAAAAATACTGGAAGAGCAGTAATACTTCTAATAACTCTTGAGGAGTTCTTTTTCCTGTAACGTGTTAAAAACATCTAATGCACTAAACTTGGTTCTTAAATGATTTTAAAATAAAATATGTGATTTTAGGACATTTAAAAAAAAACCCAAAAGCTCCATCGCCATGGCTTGGGCAGTGGCTGGATGGCTGGGAGCCAGAGAGACAGCAGTGGCTTTGCTTTCCAGGCTGCACCTTTTGTTCCCCAGACCGGCAGGGAACGGCAGCAATGCGGAAGCGGCAGTTCAGCTCCTGGGCACAAAGGGATCCTTACTGCCAATTAAAAAGCAGACTTAATGAGTACCAAAAGCAGCCCCCAAGCCAGGCCTCCTTAGCTACAAAAAGATGGGAAAGCAACATGTTGTAGGAAATGATGGAATTTTGAAAATCCTGTAAGAAACGGGGGAACACCCTTTGCTTTCCCTGCTGCATCCTCCGCTCTCGCTCTGCTGAAAGCGAAGCCGTGTAAAAGTACAGAGGAGTAACTGGTGTAACTAACTGCCCCCCTCGGAAAGTGGCTTTTAGCTAGCTGGGGGATTGTTTGTGGTCAGTGTGTTATTTCTAACTAAAATGGCACTTCATAAAAATAACAAATTGTTGGCAACCATTGCTCTTTGAATTCTATTTCTAGTTGTAGTCTCTATTTCTGTTCCTCTCGGTTGCTTTTCTCCTAACAAATCAAACTTCAGGATTGCAGCAGGAAATTTAGATTTAACCTCAAGAGTCAATGTTTTGTCTCATGTCTGCTCTAATGTGATACAGATGTTGGAACTGCTGTACGTAACTCAAGATTTTATTGAACTAGCCCTCCCTGCCTAATAGAAAACATAGCTAACCGGAGTGCACATTAAACACGGATCACTCTGAAGGCACTAAGCTTGCGAATTTTAGAAATATATTTACAAAATACTTGGGCTATTACTTCAGTTGCACATCCTTCAGCTGTTTGATACGGAGTTCCTGCCCTGGTAAAGAAGCAGAGCTCTTTATCTTACTTGTTTTAAAAAGCAGAACCAAGAAGTAAACATGTGAAAATGGAACACCTGAAATTATTTACAGGCTGGATATTCTTTTTTTTTTCCAATTCTTTGTTTCCTCCTCTCTAAAAGATAACCAGAAAGACTGGAGAAATAGATTATCTATTGCATCCCTTTTTACTTCATCTGTTTTCCAGCAATCCTGATCTCCACTATTCTTGCTTTTTTTAGTTTTCCTTCTCTTGCGTTGCCTCTGTGGCCAGAGCGTGATAAACACTTGGGTATGTCTTTTATGAGGACTGAACGGTGAACGCTGGCATTTCTCAAGACTCTGCAGTGCCACATAAGCCCCAGTACCAAGTAATCTGAAATCAGTTATTTCCTGTATTCGTTCTTATTTTTCCTTTTTTCTAATAATTATTTCTAATAAGGAGTTTAAAGTTTGCTACTTTTCTGTACAAACAGTACACTGGGTTTCTTAAAATTTTTTAAGGTAAAACCAGAAGGTTTACAATATCAGAGTGCTTTTCTTGCCCATAACAAAATAGGAATTATGTATTAATTTAGTACACCAAAACCAATCCTCATGCCTTACAATATAAAAGCCGGGCAGAAGTATGCTACGAAAACCAATCCTCATGCCTGATAATATAAAAGCTGGTCAGAAATATGAGCAAGGTTTTATTATCACCTAAAGCCTCCAAACTCAGTTTGTATTCTGTAATAAGTACAGGAATACCGAGCCATTTTTAAAATTCCATGCTAGCTCTGTTATATGAAAAAAATCTTGAGGTCATCAGTGTAGCAGGACTGTGTATCATTACATATGAATTTTTTTCTTTTCCAGGCTTCAGTTTATTTCTTTCATTTCCGCAAACACTATACAACATTCACAGGTAAGTTAATTAACATTAAATACATCCTATCCCCTCCCATTTAATTCTGTATATTTTATGGTTTCTTCACGTGAGAAATAAAAGTAATGCTTGAGGTAGCTTAGCTTCTTTCACCCAGGTGCTGTCCTGGTAATGTAGTAAAAGGTTTTTCTGGCCAGTTTTGAGATTCTGACTGGTTTGTTTTCCATATTTATGACTCTTCTCCTCTTCCTTTCGCTTGCCATTCTCCAGGCAATCTCATGCTGGTTCTGTACAGTAAACTGGTGAAGGCTCTGTAGTTACAAACACTGCATTTTATTTGCAGTCAGATGTGATTTGTAACTTATGCCCGCACTAGGCAGAATTCTGTAGCTGATCCTCCCGCACTCCATGAAGTACTTTATTGTCTTCCAGATCCTTCTGTAAAACTCTTCTCTGTGTGAAGTCTGCAGATAATTGCCATCAGATACAAGCCAGGCAGGTGGCAAGCTGTGCTTACATCGGAGAGCTGGCTTGCTGCACCTAGGAGTTTTATACACGGCTAGTTCATACTCCAGTGGCCTGTTTTTATTAATGCTGCCTGCCTACCCCTAGTATTTGCTAGGTCATTTCACTCAGCTGTCACATCAAGTCTTTCAGGTCCTAAGTGTCCTGGAGGAGGGACTGTCACCGCCTGTCTTCAGGAATTAGTGGAAATTAATATTAACATTTAAATTTGGGAGAGACTAGAAGACAATAAGGCATCGCTCCTGCACGGCCCTTTTCATGTCACAGTACTGGGTGTAGTTAGCAAAAACTGTAAGTGCAGCCCCAAGTTTGGGGCAGGAAGAGGGGCGACTTGGGATGGGAAGGGCTGAGGACCTGCCGAAGGGCTGGGCTTTGGGCCACGGTGCTGGGAGCAGCAGCGTGAGGGGGCTGGGGGCCAGTGGTGCAAGGGGCTCCCGTTCGGCAAGACTGGGAGAAGGAGCACAGCACCTTGGCCATGTCAGTCCCTGGCAGCAGGAGCATTTACCACCATGAACATTCAGTTTTTGCTTCCTTTCCTCTCATGTCAGGACTTTTGTTTAGTGTTTTACTTTTGAAGTCCTCATTCGACACAGTTTCTCCCAAGCCTTCCAGTGGGTTTATCATTCCGCTGAACAGAAGAGCGCAGTAATTTTAAACATCCAGTCAAGTTTGCTTGAAGGATGCACACACAAGCTGTTTGGTGATGAGGGATTTGAGCTTTCCAGTCATCTCCTCTCTTATCATCCTGCTTGCTTGTTCTCAGCTGTTGTTTTATCAGAAGAATATTCTTTTTTGTAATGAGAAAGATATTTATTGGATTTTTGTGTAGCTGTTTCTATAAATGCAAATGTTCAGAGATTTTAAACAGGACATTTCACAGTACACTTCAAACACAGAATTGCTCTTCTGAGCTGTTGGTGTGAAGAAATGGTTTAATGGTAGTGAACTCGAGTAAATTAAACCTCCTTTTATAATCTCTCAGCAAGTTTCGCCTGAGTAAGAAAGAGACAAGGTACATGCAAAAGCTATTGATCTTACAGTTACCTTTTTCCTGGCTGACAGAAAATACAGTCATTTACTACTTTTAATAGTACTGCCTTTAAAAGACAGCTTAAAATAGCCAAAAAAACCCACAATACAGCATTAATTTTCCTGTACTTTAATTAGCAAAAAACGCCTCCCCTTTAGGCTGTACTTTGCAGAAGTCCAGGATTGTCCAACAGTGTCAGCTCTAGACCTAACCAGCAGCAATGCCTGCCGGCCGCGTGCTTGACTGGTGCCACTGAAAACCTGGGGTGTATCAGCTAAAGTAATTTCGTGTCTTATGTCGGAAGTTCCATCCTTTAAAAAAATACAGGTTTTGAATTCGCAGCAAGCCTGCACACTGTGCATTTGGCTGACAGCTAAACAGAATACCGCAGCTCACTTTGCGTAAGCTGAGTGCTCCATTGCCAGGCAATGATGAGCGGGTCAAGCTGGGCCAGAAGCGATGTGAATAAACCAGGATAATTTTACCCCAGAAATAAATGTTACTTGGGTATCCTACAAGTTCTCGTAAGATGTCTGGGTATCCAGCACATTTGCACAGGTAGCTGTGTTGCAAGATGAATTTCTTGGGCTGAATTTAGGCTAGAGTTTGAAGTTACTGTGCGGAAATAGAATGGATCAATTTTCTTACTCCATAAAATCATTGTATTTATTTACAGAGCACATTTAAAGAAAACACTGAAGAATGATTCTTTGTATGAAGGACTCCTACCTCTTGTGTCACCTCTGTTGCTGTTCATTCTTCTTACAGTCTGGGTGGTTTTATCTCCAGGCAACATATTAGCAAAGCAACCAAGATTGTTTTTATGGATGGTTGGGGTTGCTTTCTCAAACGTTATTGTAAGTATGTTTGTGGTGGTGGTATTATTTAGAGTTAGCTTTCTGTTTTTATGTAAATGGACAGAAGGGAACAGAAACTGTAGCTAAAACTCAGCAGAATCACACAGCTCTTCTACCTCTGTGTTACACTCTCTCTTATCAAAATATGCCGCAGCAGTTGTCTGGACTAGGGACACTTCCAGGACTGCAGTACCTACTCTACCACAGCAGAACATTTTTATGAGGGTTCTTTTTTTTTTCTGAGGGTTTATGCAAACCCTAGTGAGGCCTTACTTCCAGAAATATAACAGCTATTGCCCAACACACAGGCAGAACTGCGGGCTTGTCTAAGCAAAAGAAAGTTCAACAGAGGCCGAGATTTACCAGCAGGAGTAGTGGGTGTTGTAGCCTTCCCCTGCTGTTGGTGTGGTGCGTGTATTCCCGTACCCTGCAGTTCAGCTGATCCCACATTTTCCCTCCGCTGTTTGGAATAAGGCCATCCCACTGACAGCATTTTTTAGGGACAGATGTGAAGAGATGCAGGGGCCGTGCAGTAGCTCTCTGCCCACAGATCAGTTTCTCCTACACCACATCACTGTGACCGATTTCCCTCTTTTAATGCCTGTGAGGCACCTTCAGCCGAGGGCAGCCAGACAGTAACGCTGAGCACTGCAGTTAACCCGGGGCTTACTTCGTGGGAGGAGGCCCTTTGGCTCTCCTTTTGCCAGGAGAGAGGCACCGGAGCTGCAGTCAAGCAGAAAGGTGTTGCTCCGTTTAATGCTAAAATCGCCTAAAGGCTAATGTCTAAACGTCATTTTAGGAAAACAGACTCCAACACCGTCTAAAATTGTGTCACTGAGCAACGCCACATCTGATTTAAAAAGTGAAAGGCCTGAAGTGCCTTGCGTTATGAGAGAGAGCTTTGAAAGTGCGGGATTTTAGAAGAGAAAGCATAACCCCTCGAGAAATTTGTGTTCAGGAACGGAAAAGAAACACCAGTTGTGGAGTTTGTTAGACATGTCCTATAAATGTATGTTTCTGAGGGTCGCAAATCAAACAGTTCCATCTTAAGGACTTAATCTCATAGAAGTCAGGTTATTTTCAGATGTGTAAATTTTATAGTACGCATTTTTCATTACCTAATCTACCCCTTTGTCTTAAGAGAACCGTGTAGATTCCTAAATGGGAAACACAATTATTTCATACCAGCGGGGAAGGTGCTCTCAGAGCTTGGCAGAGGGCAAGTTCTGCATGTACGTCCTAACCGACCGAGAGCAACTGTGGCGGGGTGCTTGCAGAAGAAAAATAGTCCAGCAAACCAGAAGTTTCTTTGTAGTCTACAGTTTATCAGACATTGAGTGCAATGCATATTCTTCAGGCCTTGTTTTTGACTTTACTGCAACATCTACTGCAGTGTTAGAGGTTCGCGTGGATTAAAAATGTATGCATGTTAGTAGAAATTATTAACATTTTAAAAGCAAGCGTTAAAAATGTATGGGGTTTAGCTGGAATTTATAACATTTAAAAAGTGAAAACCAAGCCTGTATTTCCTTTCACGTCCTCTGGTCCCGTGTACACAGACATCTCCTCCAGCGTCAGCACAGGGGTTGTCATGGCAATGCTTTTCTTCTCCACGATACTCTGACACACCGGGTTTCCGTTATCTGTTCTGTAGACCACAAACTGCAGCCCATGTTTCTGTACCTGCCAGCATCTTGAACTTCTCCTGCCTTGGACAACACCACATTTAGCTGCCCACCAGAGCCCCCAGGCTAAACGCCCGGTCCCAGCCCCGACCGTGTCGCCGTGCAGCGTCAGGAGGAGCGAGGAAGGCAACGGCCTCCTGGGAGTAGGCAGAAAGACAGGCCATTTCCAGCGTTCTTGGCTAAACTAAGGAAAAAAGGCCTCCAAGGCCTTAAAAAGGAAAGCTGCATGTCCCTGAGAGGAGGACTGCTTTCCCAGTGCCCATGGCCGGGGGTGGGTCGACCACCCGTCTTGCCAAGAGACTCGGACCTTGCGTTGAGGTTTGCTCATGGGGCGACTCAGAAATACCCAGGGCTGAGCAAGTCACCTCAGGGCATGGCTGTCACAGCTCCCACTGCGGCAGCCCTCAGAGCCACATGTTTGGGTCCGGGAGGAGGGGATGGAGTGGGTAAGCCCCGCAGAGGAGACCTTCAGCCATCAGCATAGCAGGAACACGCTGGCCGACCTGGTGGCCGGCTGACGAGCAGGGGCAGCTCAGACTCAAGAGGTACTTCATGAGGAACCTCCCAGGGGAGACAGTGAGAGAGAAGGTGCTAAGGACCTACCCTGGGGCACAAACCACAGCTGCTAGAGGTTTAAATTCAGCAGGGCCAGGGTAGCATTGCAAGGTGTAGGCGAGGGGGATGGAAAAGCACAGGGCATGGTCCCATAGCCTTACCTTTTCTTTCCAGTCTGCCTCCCCAGTGCTTTCATCTCCGAGTGCTGTTTCTGCCTTGCTTGTAGCGTGAGTCAGTGCTTCAGGGGGAAGCAGGGGTTGAGGGAGGAGCACAGAGCATAGTCCATTACGCAGTCCTGTGATACACTGGAGGTGAATTGCTCCAAATATTAATAAGCAATCGCTATGAAAAATTGAGTACCGTACTTAACATGGTGTAAGAACAGTTTAAAACAATGTGAAATCCAACCTCTGGACAGGTGTAACCATTCAGCTGGAAAAATTACAGCATATAGATTGCTTTAGCAATTTCTGATACCCTCTGGACCAAGTCACGAAGAACTCACAAACTGGTGTTGCTTAGAAAATTCGTAATCAATACTGATAATGCATTGTAAAGAAAAATATTTACATTAGATACAAATGCTTACTGCTTGCATTATTGAAAGTTAATTATTTTTTCATGGTTTATTTTTGCACTCTTTGGCTTCCACAGCACAGACAGTAAAGCCAGTATTTTTTCCCTGTGGTCAGACTCCTCCTGCTGCTGTCATAGGATTTCAGGTGCTGCACAGGGAATGAATTTTTCATTCTTCTGCTGTTTTCAGGATACGTAAAATCTATTTTTAACCAAGTTTAAATTTTGATAGAAACTTAAATTGAAAAAATATTTCAGCTGTGCCTAAATTCCTTTTTGTTTTTTAAAAAAGAGAACAGTGTATATGAGACACATTTCTTAAGGAGTCTAACCCATGTAAAACACTTAGGCATACTTAACTGGTTTTAAAAATCTGAACTTCAACTCAGTACGTTTCAAGAACCCAGTAAAACTAAGCTAATTGCTTTCAGTTAAACCGTGTACCATATATTCATTTTTTCTGCCATTTTGAGTGGGATCCCTTTCCCTGGGCCTCCAGCTACATCTCCAGGGAGTCCACTGCCATAATCGAGCCAAGAAAATGGTGTTTTAGTACATGAAGGAGTACTAGAAAAGAAAAACAGGATTAAAAGTGGCATATATTACCTTCCCTGCCTCGTATGCAATGAACCAGCATATATTTCTGTCGTGCCATGTGATTAAAATACCAGTATGCCCTCCCAGTGGTGAACTGATGGCGCATTTGGTTTGGGATCACAACTTTACGAGCCGGTGTGAAAGCACGAGGTGTCAGACAACTCCCCTTTTCGGCTCACAAACAAAGTGTGTCAAAATGCTGTCTCCAGAGAAGCAGCGTGTATTTTAAATTATTTGTGGTGAAGTCTTGTAAGACTTGCAGGCAACAAGGCACGCAGGTGTATCTATAGTAGTCTTCACACCAGAAGTGAGCCCCATTTTGAACTTGAGCCTCATCAAAAGCAACCCGCAGAGAAAATGGCCGTACGTCTGCCCAGACCCCCTGGGCTGACCCAGCGCTTCTCACCTGCTGCCTTCTGCTCCCACAGTGCAAGGTGATCGTCTGCCAGATGAGCAGCACCCGGCCGGAGCTCTTCCACTGGTTCCTCTGCCCGCTGGCGCTGGTGGTCTCGGCGGCCGTCTCTGGGCTGCTGGGCTGGACGGAGGAAGCGGTGCTGGCCGCGTTGGCCGTGCTGGTCACAGCCGCCCACGTGCACTACGGGGTCTGCGTGGTGAGTGGGTGCCTCGGGAGTGGCCACGGGAGAGGTGCGCTGTGACGGGGAGGAATGCGGGCTCCAGGGAGGAACGCAGGCTCCAGGGATGGTTTCTGCGCTGGCTGGCTGGGGCAGCGTCCGGGAGGCTGAATGTTCAGTTATGGGGTTTTTTTTTGTCCATGTATTGTTTTATTTAGCCTAAAGTTAAAAAAAGTATAACTCAGCTTGCTGCAGGCAGTGCCTTTTTGCACATGCAGCAGCTTCAGCGGCTCGAATTATTCCAACGTAGCCGACTGGTTTTGGCTTTAAACCCATCACAATCAGAATATTTACACTCTGGTTTTATGGATCAGTTGACCCACATGGCATGAAAGCTCCCATCTTTTTTTTTTTCCCTTTCTTCTTCCTGAGGTTACTTCACTGAGAAAACAGGAAGGTAAAATGCAAAGTGACATGAATAGAATTCATGAAATAAGGTTAATTTTGCTTTGAATCTGCAAGCAAAAGAGCTGTCCCAATTTCTAATCTTTTCTTGGCCCTCTGCTAGCATCCCCCAAGCTGGAGACATGAATGGTTTTCCAGTTCATTCAGTCTCACCAGCGCATTTTTGTGCCTGCTAAACATCAGTTTTGTCGTTTATTGTCATCTGAATTACTGCTTAAATTCATTTTTCTTCAGCTAATGCTCTGTTTTCTAGAGAGTATTGTCAAATAATCCTTAGGAAAGTGTCGTAACAGAGCCTTGCTTTTAGGTAAAACACCTTGCATGGCAAAGATTTCATTTCACAGGAAGCTGGTCAGCATTCTTTTATTTAAGATACACCATTGGCATGCAAGGATTTTTCTCTGAAAGAAGCCTTTTGTCAGCAGACACTGGCATCGTAGGAGATTTCACCCCAGCACTGACAGGGGCCAGTTGGTGGAGGTCAGAATGGAAATACATGGTCAAAATGCACCGTTAACTGAGGGGGCCCAGCTCCATCACCATTTATGTCATCTGTGAACCTGGCCTGTAGTAATTGATCTTCCCATCAGTGTGCTGCAAGAGGAATGTAAAAACCACAGCTCTCTTGCTGGAATAGTTGTAGGTCCCCGCGTATTCGTAGGTCCCCAAGTACACGAGGGCTGTGGTTGCGTCCTCCCTTCTCTGGCTGGGAGAAGAAGGACGGTGAGTTGTGCGGCACGTACAAAACTGGTTGCTAATCTTGGTGATTTCTCTGTAGGGGAGGCAGCTGAGTGAGCACTTGAACATTTACATCTTTTCCTTGAAGAAGCGTGTCCAAGAGTGAACACCTGCACTATGATCAGACTCTTAACACTGGACGTGGAGGTTCGCAACTCTTTTGATGTGATAAATAACCAAAGAACGGAATAGTCCCGATATCCGAACCACCGCGGCAATGAGCTATGCAGCAAGATGCTTCATCTCAGAGGAAGATTCCCATCCAGCAGAGAAGTGTTTACCAAGTTGTTCTGCTGCTCATATTTATTCTCTGCACTAATGCCGTTACTACCCTCTCTGAAGCTTTTGTCTTCCTCCTCCTCGCCACTGTGTCCAAAGTCCTGCATAAATCCATGCGAAGATACGTGGGATCCTGGATGGTTTGTAACCAGCGCTGGTTTTGCCCAGCCTAGGCACCAGTGGGACCCTGGCAATGCAAACCCTCCCTGTGTCCTTCCCACCCAGACGTCTGTGCCTGCTTCATTTTCTCTGTTCATTTTCTTGCAGCTCATTTCTTCCATACAACCTCCAGCAGGGCTTACGCACATTCAGTCTTTTCCTCACCTCAAGGGAATGTGTGAAGAAAAGAGAATGAGTTCAGAAAGCTATGGGTGCAGTAAAATGTTTTTGAAATATACGGGTTCCCCCCCCCCCCGCATTAAGAGGAGTCTCAGCTGACCATTATCTGTCAGAAACGCAGGCTCCATACAGGGGCAGTTGGCATTTATACTTGTTTTCTAGGCAGTAACAAGTGCATTGCTGATATTTCAGTAGCAACAAGCAATGTATCCTACAAAAGTTAACCAGCTGAGAATAAATTTGGCAAGAAATCTTCGACGGTTCTCATATTTCACTGCAAAACTTGTTAGTCAAACCTCATCCGTGAGTGCAAAGTGCTAAGCAAATAATTATTTGCCTCTGTGCTTGAAACAAGTTCGTGTGGTTTTAGATGACAAAAAAAAGGACTGAGACAGGAAAAGCTTTCTTTAGATATCACACATTTGCATGCTCCCTTCGTCTATAATATATGTAGGTTTTCTGCGTGCCTGGGAGGAAGGAGTAAGAATTTGAGTTTCATCTCTTTTCATGCGCTGCCCTAGCCAGAGGGACTGCGTGGCCTTGAAGCACCAATGAAACAATCTGCCCACTTTCCCCAAGGTGAGCATTAGATTGCATTTCTTGCACAGAGGGATGTGACTGGCTGACTGGCATCTTTATTACCTAGTTAGCTGTCTCGCTTGCCAGAAGCAGGGCAGAAGCGTAGTTGTTGAGCTGCTGAGCCTTAAGTTCTCCTTTTTCAGTTCTTAGACAATTTCTCAGGCTTTATCAGTTGCCTGATCACTTTTTCCCCCGTTAACATACCCTTGCATCAGTAGCTCCTGTTAATAGGTTCAGCTGAGCACTTAGTCATGTCTCCCTGAACAGCTTCAATTCAAGTTTGCACCTCCTGTCACAGGAGTTGGCCTCCCGCAACGTCAGCAGCGCTGATTTCCCCGGGCAGCCCTCACCGCAGGTACTGGGGGACGAGCCCGCGCGTCAGCCTCCCCCCTTCACAAAGCAGAAATACCACCCTGATTTGTAAAGCACCTCATGGTTTGAGAGTACGCATGTTCCGCTTACCAGACAAGCGCGTTGAAGGTCCCACCCCGCAGATGAACATCCTACCACAGCCACAGCTCAAGCACCTTAAGGCTCGACTTCGGCAGAGGACACAGGTCCTCCTGTTAGTGCTGGTTTGGAGCTGTTGCCGAGAGCCCTGCAGGGAAGGGAGGCTCTGGCACTGCGGTCCAGCTTCGGGGCTGCAGCCGGAGCAACGAAAGGCGTCTTCCAGCCTTCCTGCCCGCCGGTGGGGGGGCCGTGCCCCTGCCCTGCCTGATGCCCAGGGAGCGTGAGGTCCCCGTGAGGACGCTGCCTAACTGCCCGAGGGGTCTTAGAGTAAGGCTGAGGGCTGTTTATTTAACGAGGGAAGCTGAAAAAGGCAGTCCTGACTGTTGGAAGGGGAGCGACGAGTTTGATGTAGGCATGCACCCAGCAATCTCTCTGTTCGATGAAGTTAAATATTACATCCGATACCAGAGACACTGCGACAAAATTCTCACCTGTTTCAACAGTTTATATTTAACCTGTCCATCAAAAGTGTCTGGAGGAAGTCCTGATGAGAAAAGAATTAGAATAAAATTAACAAAAATACCTTTGGACTGAATGTAGTTGTACTGGAGGAACTCTGTGGACAGGCTTCCCTTTTCTCTCTGTCTTGCACTTATTTATGAAACAGTTGGAAGTAAGGGTCACAGAAGGGGCACGATTTGATGCACTGTAATGGAGTATTTTGAAATATTTCATTAAATGAAATTATAAAACTTGAACTACCACAACCTGCCTGCATTTGTACCTTTCTACAGAGAAATCACTTTTAAAGGAAATTAAGCTCCGGCCAGCTTTTCACATCCTATATGAAGACATGGCAAATAACTTTCTTCTTCCTTCTCAAAGCAACTTGTCACTACAATCTCTATAAAGACACATATAAAACCAGATGATATATTGGACAGTGCATATGTTGAATTGTTAGCCATCTTAGATGGTAACTGGTTCAATGAATGGGAATAAAACTGCTTTGTTCGTAGGGCTGGATGGTCACGGATTTATTTTGCAAAGTCAGATAACGGTGTGAAGATGACCGAACAGTCTCACAGTTTTTTTTGTTCACAACATTATGGCAGAAAGTTTTCAGCTGTTCCAACTGGAAAATACATAACTTCTTTTTTATGCTGTTGAGCATTCGTGCTAGCCCAAAGACACGCCTCCCCCTCAGTCTTACAAAAAGCGACTTAACTAGGGCTGCACTCCCAGGTTTGAGTGCCCGGGTTAGAAATGGGCCCCTCTGGTCCTGGCTTCATCCTCCCCGCTCTGCCCGAAGCCTTCCCTAAGTGGGGCCGGGCAGCGGCTCGGCCTCAGCCCTGGGGATGCCCGGAGGCAGGAGGGGGCCCAGGCTGACCTCTCGATGGTGGCATGCAACCAGGTAGCTCCAACCCATGGCAGAAAGAGGTCCCGAGCCAAGGCTCAGATCACTGGAGATTTAGCAGCAACTACCACAGCGACATTGCTGATGCTGCAAAAGATCAGAGCTGTGAGAATTACAATGAAGTTTCCCACTTTTATTCCAAAAACCTAATATTTTAACCTCAAATGTAGGTGGCTTTAAGTACTGCACCAAAGATGCATCCCTGACTACTTGGCCATTGCAAGAGAAGTCCACTGGGAGCTCCAGTGCCCCTCCTACAATCCTCTCGTCACCTCCTCGCTGTTGCAAGCTTTGCTGCATCAAAACTGAGATACCACAAGAGATTTAGTACTCTGAAATCGGAAGGCATTTACCGTAAAGAAGAACGTTCTGTTTACATGCACTTACACCCATACATGCATTTTCTTTCTTGATTTGTAGAAGCGGATACAGCTGCTGAGCTCTTCGGAACACAAAGAGTACCTACGCACACAGAGAATAACTGAACTTTTGTTTTTAAAGCAGCTGCCTTTTTCTTCCTGCTCCCATACGCAGGCACTAATGAAACAAAAATGCATATTTAAACCAGAACAGCATTATTTTAGAGTGTTTTGAATAGTCTCTAGAGCTAGAGAGATTTTAACATTTTTTTTTATTAAATATGTAAAAAGATAAACGCATGTCAAGTTATTCACATATTCAGACAAAAATCTACTCTACCATGCGACAATTTGTGGATAATGTAAAATGACTGATACATCCGAGTAAGACTTTTTGTATCTATTACGTCATTACTTATCTATTTATAATTAACAATACATATGTTTACATTCCTTTCAGTTTACATTTAATATATAACCAAAGCTTTATGGTGTGCTATTTAGTAAAGGTAATTACAAATGCATATTAAAACCATAACGGAAGAATGGGTTACTCACGGGGGTGGGGGGGAGAAGGACAGCTCTTCCCCCTCTCAGAGCGTCGCTCTCCCCTCAGCACAGCCACATTTCTAGTGCCCACGAGGTACTTTACCGCCCTGGCTCCCTCCGTCAGTCACTTCCCCCTTGATACAAGCAGTGAGAGGGCTGCGGTCCTCAGACCAGAAATAGGAGAGAAGGAATTTTCAGGAAATGAAGTTCAGCTTTTTAAAAATTTTTCTTTAAATGTGCTTCAAAGAGAGAAAAGGAGAGAGGCACAACAGCCTGCCTATGAACCCTCTGGGCGGCTCAGCAGCCCGACCGCTTGCGCCGTTAGAAAAACATTTTCCCTTGAAGTGCTCTCCATGCATCTGCTCGAGTATGAGCAGAGGATGAACTGCAGTAAGCAGAGGCTGCTGCTGACAACGTGAAGTTTATAGCCTGCATCCCAAAACTCCTTGCCCCCATCAGAAATCCCATGCAGGTTAAAGGACATTCTGGAGACTGGAAAAAAATTAGTAACTGCTCTTCGGTTCAACAGTATTATCAAGAACTACTGTTTATTCCAAGGACAATTGTAATAGGTACATATGTTCTAATAAACACAAATACAACGAAAATGACAATTCCCCCAGTTGTGGTGATTCTTGGAAATACTTGTTTTGGAATATACACATTTTGGTGAACCAGACCTCATTTGTAACCAATGGAAACGGGAAAGCGCTGGCCCGCAGGATGCAGTACCTTCACCTCATCACGGGTAGGACGCGAGGTCAGTGCTGGAGGCAGGGCTGGGAAACCTTCAGCCCGCGGGGTCCAGAAACTCTTCTGCTGGCAGGGGGAGCGATCAAGGAACTGGGAATACCTGTTCTAGTGCTTAACAGTATTTTATGTATTGTCTGTGGTGCAACACAACAGCAGGGTTCTCACACTTAACTAACAGCCACTTCGCTGCAGAAGATTGATTGGGAACAGAGAACTGCATGTGCATGTGTGCGTGTGCTGGGGGGCTGATTAACTGAAAACCTTTCTGTGGCAGCGTAAGCTGGGAACGGATGCTTTAGGAGCCTGCAGAGGTCTCAGATGATTTAGCTGTTCAACAGGCTGTGGAGTTTTTCAGTGACTGCCGATTGGGATGGGACTTCCATCTACCTGCTAAATCAGTGTAACGACCCACAATGAAGAAAATCGAGTGAGAGACCAAGAATACCAAGCATCATATATTCAGAGAGACTACAATGTGCAGTTTTACGAGAAAAATAAGGAATGCTTTATATACTTCAAGATACCTCTGTTTATAAAATACCATCATTCAGAACAGGGCGACGGGACCGCACTGGGATGGAAAGCTCTCACTGCAGACATCTCCAGGGCAGACGTGGTTCTGCACCGTGCCGGCCTCGCCGGAGGAAGGTCAGCCAAGCGCAGAACCAGCTCGGTGCCCCTCGGTCACTGGTCCCCCCCTCTGACGCGTGCTCTGTCTCCAGAAGGACCCTTCACTGCCTCTCCACGCTTTGGAAGCAGCCTCAACACCCATGAGGTCTCCACCGCCCACTTAATGGGAGCCCAGGGGGTTCAGGGCTAGTGCTGTTGCTGGTTTTTCCCCATGCCTTGCACTAGCGAGGAAACTCCTGTCCCCCACAATTGTGTGGCCAGGGCAGCAGAGTCGGGGAAGGACAGCAAAAAGAAATGGCTGGCCTACTTTGTCCTCTTCTGAGGGGTGGGAAGCCAAGTGTGACTGCAGAGACGGTGTCCTGCAGCTACATTTGTGTCAAGGAGATTTCTCTCCTCCATCAGCACCGAGCTCTGCGGAGGCAGAGCTGCAGCTGGAGGCTGGGACTGGATTCCTCAGGAAGGAAGAAAAGCTGGGAAACGTCTATTGACTAGTCAGGAAACTGGGAGGGGATTCAAACAACTCAAGTGGATGTCTGTTCCTCCAGAAATAAGCCAAAAAACATACCATGCAGCTTTCTAACAAGCTTTCTATACACAGGGGTTTAAATCTCTCCTAGTGAAACAGATGGTCTGCCTTCCATTTTGCGAAGGCAGGAAAGGAATAAATGTGAGCAACACGAGCACTTTCCTCCACAACACACCTCGTCGTTATGGCTTGAGTATGACTTCCACTGTATATCCCTTTATTCCAATTGTTTGACCAAGTTTATGCCCCAGGGCAGATGTACTAGAAAACGCGAAAGCACCACAAAGTGAGAGACACAGCTAGTGGTACGGTACTTCTTGCCACACAAAATGCCAATATAAATATGTTAGAACAAGTTACAAGTGTATCATACTTCAGACGAAAAAGAAAAAAAATAAATATATATATTTTTTTCAAGAGCAGAACAAATCTCAAGCAGCCAAGTGGTGAAGTTGCAGTGATGTACAGTAGGTGATGTAGCCCTACAACCTCTTGGGAACATACACTGAAAGGAGACGTCTGCAAATGCATCTTGGCAAAGTATGGGTACAGAATGCAGTGGTTGGCTGGCACTCACTATGGTACATAAATGTTAATGGCAGACTGGGAGTGAACTGATTTCAAGTTTGAGGCCGCACATGTTCCATTCTCCAGAAGAAAGTTCTCACACAAAATGAAAATTGTCAGAGACGCTGGGTGAGTCAGTACTCCTCCTGCTGCTGGGGCTGTTCATGGACTTGCTCTTCACCTTCATGCTCTTCTGTGTGGCTCTCCTGCAGGGAGAAAACAGACCCCAAAACACTCTTCAGCAGAAAGCACTCATCTTGCCCCGTGGCGCTCACCATAGTCTAAAGCTTAACTTCTAATTTTCATACACGTAAGTACAAAATGAGCTGCTACCTGAGGAAAGCAGCATCTTGTAATATTACAATAAAATGTATTTACTTTGCTTTTAATCAATGCATATGCGGTACTGATATTTCCCCAGAAAAAGTGTCAGTTTTCAACATCACTGAGCGCTAAGCATTCCAGTGAGCGAGCACTTTGAATAGCTAGACAGCAAGATGCTCAGCAGTTGGATGCTGTATCACAGCATCCTGGTGTCCCCCCATTTTCAGTTTGTCCAAGGATTGCTGAACCTGTCTGCTGTAGTTTTCACACAATCTTCACTTCAGGTCTATATCACTAAATGGAAAGACACTTTTGCTATCTCCTGCTTTAAAAATTAAACTCAGTCTCCTTTCTGAGGTCAGACATACTGCTTTCCCACAATAATATATCCATGCTAACATAGCCCAGAGTTCAAAGGTTATCAAAACAGCGATTTTTAGTTGTACCCAGAAAATATAACCAAAGACTTGCAAACACATTTTCTTTGAAAAAATTGAATCCAGTATTCACTGATTTATAGAGCTACTGTTAAAATCACTAATCACTAACAAGCACTTCCCTTTTGCAAACTATTACTATGCACAGTATTTTCTGGAGCTGTCTCTCTGAACTTACATTCCCGCTGGGAGAAGAACCCTGACCAAAGGAAAGGCTGGCTCCTCGCTGCTGCAGGTGATACCAGTTTCAAACGATTTCCAATTCAGAGACCACAGACCTGTTATCCTGAGTTGACCTGCATGCTACCAGAGCTCAGAAGGTCTGGCTGACTCTTAGAGCACTATTTCTGTATTCCCATCAAGCACAGCTGCGTTGACAGCTTTCCTCTCAAGTGGCCTCCATCTTTCCAGAGCACGGTTTGCTGAGAAGACCCCCCACGTCTACTCTCTGCCCCGCTGTCGGCAGCTCCAAAGGAAAACATTTTTCCAAGACGCTGAGCTGCCATTCAAAACGCTGCATATCCCTGATGCGGCACCTCTGCAGAACTCGCCCGGCTCCCAGCAATTTTCGTTAGAAGGAAGCGGCTTGAACAATGAACTTTAACAAACTGATACCGCTAAGTTTTCAAATTTGAGGCAAAAATCAAAAGAAAAGGGAGGCCGTAATTTGAATTTTCCCAGAATAGTTCAGAGCAGCTTGTGCCATAAGAAAATTCCCTTCTGGCAATAAAATATTCATATTTCTAAAGAGCAAGAAGAGGAGAATAAAGTTCCTAACATTTGCTGATGCAATGGAAGCTTTCAGCTGTTTACCACGTACAGAAACAGCCAAATTTCAGTCAAAAGCAAGCTTTCGATCGCTCCGGCGCTATTTTCAGGTAGACGCCACACATGCCAGTCGGGACAACTGCGGCTTAGCGCCTTATGGCCCCTTGGGGACAACGATGCCCATGTGACCTACAGTAGGTATGCCACGTCAAAATAACTTTTTGCATAGCATCTAAAAATCACAGCTTCTGTGAGGGGCCACAAGACTTGCGGAGAACGGGAGTTTCACAGAGAGAAGATGACAGCTGTGAGAATGTGACCCTGCCTTACGGGGTGGGAAGACTGAAGCCTGTTTAGCCGCAGTGAGCTCTGCTCCCTTAACCCCATCTGTCCTGACCCTCCTTATACGCTGAGGTGACCTGCTCTGGAATGCACCTGCTCCACAGGCTCTATGTATGCAGCATTCATGAGAGACTCCTATTAGAAAGCCCACTCGTGCAGATTTTGTAGGTCACGTACGTGCTATCCTTTCATGCATATAACAGAAAAAGCCTCTAACCACGGGGAGTGGCTTGGGAACCTACTCTGCAGCTCTGAAGGAGAGTGGTAGCTCCTCTCTTGCCAAGCTGACCTTTGATGGAAATGGTAAATCGTATGTGACTACCTCAGAAGTTGTTCTGAGACTTGGACATGTGCTTCTCAGTATGTACAGCTTGTATAAATACACTAAATGGGAAAGACAAGAGTCACTATGCCTAATTACCTTGGGACTGTGGAATCTCCTCGAATAGCATCCCCTAATAAGGGAAGTAGTGGAAGATCTATTTAGAGCATTTATTTCTGGCTTGGATCACAAGACCGTGGTCATCTCTGTCTCCCACAACAAGAGCTGCTCTCTTTTGACCCTTCGATCCATCTGCCTCAAACTAATTCAGGTGTGCCTGGAGACTGGAGCTAGACTTTATGAAAACCAGCTCCTGGAGGGGTGGGTACCTTTTCCAAAAGCAGCAGCAGATGTAGTAGCTGCTAGAGCAGAAAGATACAAACACAACTGCATTTTGAGCAGTTGTGTCGGAAACTTGAGCTAAGCAACTGATACATCAAACGGCAGCAATCCGCTCAAATTCTGCATGAGCTGAACCAGAACAGCCGTTTTTGCTTTATGCCAAGACCTACGTGGCTCCAGGTTTCATACCTAGACACATAGACTCTTCTGGTTCATCAGTCTGAAGCTCTCCTACTCTAAGACCACATGACCAAATGCTTTAAATGCTATCCGAGGTCTCAATGCTGTCTATAGCAGTCACAGCATGAGTGCTAGGGCCACGCCTCCACACCACCCAAATGTGTCCTTTTCTAACACCCTTCTCTGTAAATTTTGATGTTTTTGATGAAGAAGTATGATTACAAATGAGCAATTCATAATTAAAAATCACAAAGGATTACAGACTGATTAGCCAAACGTGAAGTGACACTAGCAGATACAACATCCCTCTTGCATGAGCAGAGACCTCATAGTGATGAGGTTTAAAACAGAACCACAACAGCGAAAAGACAAAGAACCCAAATGGATTGATATCTGTGCTGTAAGGCTGAAAGCATCACCAAAATCAAGACCAAAAAAATAAGAATAAAAAAACCCCAATGTATCAGTCTTAAAAATTTAGCCTTTATTGAATTAAACAAAACAGAAGCTTATGAAGTGACATGGTTGAAACTACACTATGACTTGGAATTCCAAAAAAAATTACACCTCCCACCTCCCTGCCCCATGACATGAACCTGATTAAAATCTTCAGTGCAATACTAAAATAATCATACCTCTGGAGAATGCTTTTCATAGGGACTACACTCTACACTTGCATTCTGGATCATTCTACACAGAATTCACCTGACAGCCTACAACGCTCACAGGGGACCTGTGAGCTATAGGGAGATGTGACCACTTTTCAGTGCTGTCCAGATATTTTTTTTGTATTTTTTCTTTTAGGAGGATTAAATTAAGCTTAACATAAAATTAAGTATAAAGGGAGACTTGTTCCTTCTGAATAAGAACAGTTGTTATGAAAAATAGGAGATGATCTCTATGCCATATTGAGTACAGTAGATGCCTGTCAAATTACAGCTAGGAAGGAAGAGTTTGAGATTGCTATTAAGCAGTTATTGGAAGTATGAGCTGAAAAGAAAGTTAAGTTAGTCATAATATTCAAGCAGAAGTCTTTGGTCAGGGATCACTTGTGCAGTACGTGTGAGCTGCTTTCCTGTGCATCCCCTACCTGAAGAAAAGCCTCATGGCCACAGTATAATTTATAAGTGTCACAAATCTTGAAAATTAATGTAATCCTTTTTTCCCCCCACTTTTTCTCTGTATACTTGAGACACTTGGAAACAGAGATTAGGAAAAAAAAAATAAAATCTAAGCTGGATTTACGATGAACTCATTAGCAAGAAACTAGGAATGCTGGAGTTGCCCTGTGGTTTAGGAATTGGGACTATTTCCCATCTGGCGACTGGGGAAGCCAAACTGCTGCTGCCGAGGGATTAATCTCCAAAATGCTGGGAGATGTAGAATTTAACCTGGGACAAATTCATTACAGACAGAGAAAAACACAGAACTGAAGGGCAAAGCAGGGCAATGAGACTAGCAAAGTCCAAACCAAGAAGCAGGCAGGATCTGCATCAGCAAGGGAACCACAGTCTTTGGTTTAGTGCTGATGCATTGGGGTCTTTCCTCAGCAAACTACAGTCCGTCTGCTAAGCTGAGGAGGAAACGCACCCCGGAAGATGAGGAGATCAAGTCTCCCACTAAAAGGCCTCTGTATTCTTCTCTGGGGGAGCAGCACTCGCTTGCTGAAGCACCATACCCGGCCTGCAACTGCAAACTCATTTTCGATAAAGGCACGGTCATCGTATGTAGTTCATGCACAGGCACGGATGGAGCTTTCAACAGAGAAAGGCTTGGAGGGAGGAAACAGATAAAACACTGGGATGTGGACTGAAGTAGCACATTTTGTAATACACTCTGCCAGTAAGGAAAACTGCAGGAAGAAAAGCAACAAATGCATTCCTTGGCGTGGAATCACTTGCTATTTAAGCCAACAGACAGACAGATGTGGTAGGGGTATGGGGAGAAGAGGGATTTTTCTGGCTTTGCTTTATAAATAAATCACTGTTCTTGAATCCAGAAGACATTTTCTCTGACCACTATATATATGTAACGCTTTTAGCCTGTTATCATGTGCCTGGCAAATTTGTCTTATTGTTTATTCCTGTGAAAATAATGGTTTCCTCCTCCTTTTCCTCTCTAGCACTCGCCCTGCACCGTTGAACAAATCCTCTTTCCCCTGCCACTTCTCCTCTGAGCAGTGGGCCCTGTCAGCGGCAACTCCTGTCCCTCTTGCACCTAACTTTCGTCTATGCTCTACTAGTCTGGTTTAGAAAAGCATGTCAGTTAGTAGTTGCTTCGGCACTACTTCTGATATAAAATTTTAAGTCAGCTGACTACTGCTGCAGTAGCTTCCTGGGAACAGACACAGGACAGCCTACAGTACCACTGTGCTGCGAGAGACTGACTGGATGCTTCCGCACTCTGGAGCCGAAGTCATCATCTGCTGGAGACTGAAGGGTCAGTCGTCGGTACAGTGCATACAGGGATTTAGTTAACGTGAATGGGAGTAGTTCAGCTAAATCTCCACTGAATCATGATCCCTAAATGTATCTGAGGAATTTAACCAGCACCCTTTGCAGCTTCTTGCTTTGTTCGGTGTCTACAGCACTAAGATGCAATGAGATTCTTAATCCTGCAGACAATACATTTCTGAAATTTTGGTAATAGAGGATTGTTGGGTTTGCACAAGGAAGAATTTTGCCTATAGCAACAGGATAAAAAAAATGCTGAAGAGCATTATCTCTGCAGATATAATTATGTATTTGGCAACCTGCACCGTACATATTACGACACTGCCACATGGGCTAGAGAAGGTTCACAGCTGCAGACACTGAACAGCATCTCTGTCAGAATTTCTGTGATTTTCAACACAACAAAGAACATGAGTAAAAGATTCTATGCAGAAAGGCAGAAGACAAAAAAACAAAACTAAGGCTGAGAACCATATGAAATCAATTTAAAATTGTGACACAACCCCTCCCATTTCAGATCAACTTCAGTAAACCTAGAATACAAAACCTACACCGAAGCAGCGAAAAGCAACCAGCATCCCGAATCCCTTCCCCAAGCTGAAAAGCCTGTTGTTTGCAAATGCAAACTTCCCTTTTGGGGGAGGAGGCATGGAAATTCTAGCTGCTACAGTTCTGCTGACCTAAACGTAGGACATGACCCAATTCCGTGCCAATAAATTTTTATGAAATTAAGCTGTTTTATCTAAATAAAAGACATTACACTCGAACTTACGTGTTCTTCTGAAGCATAAAGGACTTCCATTAGCCGGTTGACAAGGTCATTATTCTCTCCCCCGTGTTCTTGGCAGAGAAGTTCAATCTCCCTTAATTTGCCAAAGTAGAAATCCCTTTCCTTCTCCACGCCTTCAAGTGCAAGTTTTAATGAATGTACCTGCATATCAACCAAGACGTGATGCATCAGTTGTGAGGTGCACTACAGACAACTCTGTCTAAAATTACACAGGCTAAACAATCTGAAATATATATCCAATTTTACAGCTAAAATGAAGTCCACTTTTTTTTCTGAAGTGCTAGATTGAACCTGATACAATCGACAACAGTAAATCAGGCTCCCCCATTACACCTCTTGGATACATCTTAACCTTGATCCTCCTTAAAGGCCAATTTTCTCAGTGCTCTTTTATACTGAAGCCCAAAGCAGCAGTTCAGGAATCAGGGCTACTTAAGACTCGTCTCCTAAGAATGCTGCCAGAAGTGTCATGTAATGGTAATTAATGAAACTTTCAGCTCAGTACTTGCACTATTTTGCCTGGATTAGTGTGTAGTTGTTGGGAAACCTACAGTATCTCCTTGCCTAAAAATACGTAGATCTAGCAGAAAAGCTCACAAAGGGAAATGGTCTAGTTAGGAAATTAAAAGGTCCTCTAGTTGAAAATGTGAGTACTGCTGTGTTGTTTTTTCACCTCTCCTCTTCTGCCTCCCCACTTACCATACTGTTAGAGACCTGCGTTTTGGCACTCTGATGCCATGGACTTTCTGCTCTGATGTGCTGTTTCTATCAACAAATTCTCTCAAATGCCAAGTATCTTTCTCTTTGCAACCTTGTTCACAAGAGTCTTCAAGCTATACTGCCAGTCTCAATTTCATCGCTAGGACTGCTGCAAATCATTCATGGGCAACATAGCTGTTAATGATCAGGCTTTGTATAAATCATGACAGATGTTGCAATATATTTTTATACATACATATATATATATGCATACATACATATATATTTTAAAAAGAACAATTTTCTGGGAGCATAACAGATAAACTACTGTCCAACAGGGTATACAGGATCAGGATAACACGTGTAAGTGGCTCTCAGATTCAGAGGGCAGCAGTGTAACAACCAACAGAAATAATCACAGATGAAGCTGTCTGCACTAAACACGCTGACCCCAATCACATACGAATTACAGCCAAATTAGCATTCACATTTTAATGCCTGCAATCATACAAATGATTTTCTAAATAAAACATGCTAAATAAATTAAATTGCATCAGATTACATTTCAGTGAACGGATATAATTTAATAGAAAGTTCTGTGTTGCCAGTTCTGCTGCAAGCTGATTTATTTCCTTCACTAGTAAAAATACCAGCAGAGTTCAAACAATGCTTTGACAGCCCACTAAATCCTATCAACTCATTTTTTCATAGCTGCTGTGCTAGCAAAGCCTTTTTCTGACCTTTGATTGCACTCTCAGAGGTGTCAGACAGCAGAACTGATCTGTTAGCAGGGCAGGATCTCGGAGCATCTCATTCTCGTACTAACCCATTTCTGACCAGCTGCCTGAGCATGACACCCCGGTCTTCCCTTGACAGTTTGAATCTATGATTGATACAATGACCACTCACCTTAAAATTAACTATTTAGTCATTAAAGTAGGAATAGCACAATGGAACAAGGGTTTATAGTATTTTGGTCTATAGATGAAGACCTCACATTTAAGACGTGCCTTCTGGATCTGCAGCAGCATATTCCTTGAGAGCAACGCCTGCATCCAGACAGAACAAGAACGTAACTGCTTCCACATCTCTTGCTCTGTGCTTGCTAGAGGCTTGGGAAAACAACGAACTTCAGCTGAAACATTGGCAGCTAATAGCTCAGACTGTCTCCTCTTCTGACCTATTTACTATGAAGGCATTCTCCCATTTTCAGTCTATACATTCACTCTGTTTTAAGAAACAGAATCATTAAACTATGCATATATGCACACAGGCAATTAACTACAGTATACACTGTTATAACCAAACCAGATATGCTTTTCTTCAGTTACATATCAGCTACTTGTCTGTGACACATTAATTTTTTTTTCTTCAGGTAATTAGCACATCCACATGCTACTTTTTCCTTCTATTTACATGCCAAAAGGCTAATCCTGTACGAGGAACAGTGCACGTTAACTCCCATGCTCCGTTTCTGGACCAGAAGCACCCCTCTGCAATCCAGTTAATGGGTGCAAAGAAAACAGTTCCTGCTAATTGGTCTTTTCTCTGACAGTACTTATTAGTAGTATGAACAGTCACAGGACTGCAGAGCCAGGCTGGAGACTGAGTGCATATTGTAGACAAGATGGTGCTGTCTTCAGGAACTATGTGTATGCTAGTATACAGGTAACGATTCCTGGGACAATTCGCGATATGTAAGGGTCCCTGTTCTGTCTTGTCTCCTTAGCTGCACTCAGAAACTCTTTGGGAGAGCGCTAGTTGGCACACAGACCAAAAACACAGCAGGGACCACTCTAGCTTTTTAATGCTATGGGTAATCAAGTTCCAGTCCACAGTGACATTCCTTGGAAGCGTTCAGTTTACTAGCACAGATCAAGACAACAGCTAAGATCATTTTAAGAGAAACTTTAAGATTGTTGGGAGCCATTAAACTAGCAAATGTTACAGACAGCTTACGATTATTGCAAATAGCTCATTAAGCAACCCTGTGGTAAAACATAGCGTATGGACAGTCCCACTACTTAAATTGTTCCACTACAAATTGCGTGGAAGTTCAGATGTTTCAACATCCCTTAGCTGCTATCCACAAAAGGGCTGGAAAAAAAAAATCTGTTACAGCCACATGGGAATTTGATATCCACAGACACCATTCAACATTTCTTACTCATAATCAAGACAGCAAAGGGGTAAAAGTGGCTGCTGCCCTCATCTCATTGGTTTGCTGGAAAGTGGTAAAAAAATGGGCAATTTAGCTCTCCCAGCATGTTCAGACTGGGGGTCAGAAAAACTCTGGCTCAGAGCTGCTCGCAGCAAAGCTTTTTTGGCTCATGTTATATGCCCAGAGTGCACAAGTAACCATTAGTGGGAAATGAAATACCAAATGCTGCCAGCAGTAAAAAAAAAAAAAAAAAAAAAAAAAAAAAAAAAAAAAAAAA
>Ga0065711_1002810_pt1 | contig 31495 bp, 17 predicted proteins | sample Hoacrofraction12_FD_59098 | JGI IMG/M metagenome (GOLD analysis project Ga0065711, IMG submission 59098) | Hoatzin crop microbial communities from Cojedes, Venezuela - Epithelial fraction 12 v2 (version 2) | ecosystem: Host-associated > Birds > Digestive system > Esophagus > Crop | place... | reverse complement strand
GGGGGGGGGGGGGGGCGTGCCCCGCTGCGAAGCGGCGACCCCACTTTCACTTTCATTTCCCGGGGATGCCCGGCCCAGGGGGGGTGGGCACAGCCCGGTGTGCTGCCCGCCCTCCGCCGGGACCCCACGCGCGGGGACCCTAACGGGGACCGGAACCGCCCCCTGGCACCCGGGGAACCCGGCCCCCGGTGTCCAGCCGCGGCTGAAAACCGGTTTCACTCGCTTGGGACGGGGGAATCCCCGTTTTTCTACACCTTCGGGGCGGCAACAGCGAAAGAAAAGGGAAACAACCAAACCCAGAAAGTCCCCGGGGAGAGGCTGGGCCGCGAACGCCGGAGGGAGCGTGATTTGTGCCGCGGTAACGGTACCTCCGTGGCCCGGCCCCGGCGGTCGCTCGCAGCCGGCAGCAGCAGCCCCGCGGGGCCCCCGGGACAAAAATCGGGAGCGGTAAGAAGATGTCCCCTCCCCGCTGCTGCCCGGGGGGGGCTTTTCCTGGAGCTGACCCGCAGACCCTGCCGTCGGGGCGGGTTGTTTGCCTTCAATATCGCCGTGATTTTCACCAAACCCGCCGTCTTTTTTTTTTTTTTGGCAGCAGAATGCATTGGTTTGCTGCATCCAGGCACTGACTTTTCATTTTCTTTGCAAGTCGCTTTTAACCCCTGTGGCAGCAAGGGCTCACGTCCTGCCCCGAAGCGATGCAGTAACATGATTAAGCTGCTGGCCTTAGGCTCCTTAGGTTTATTTTCTTTTTTTCCCCTTCTGTCTGGTGGCTGTCAAGAGGTGACTGCAAATCATAAAGGTGTTTGGAACCGCACATCATAAAGGCGCATCAGGGTAGGAAAGACTGACATCAGCCAGATAAAGACTGAGGCTTAGATGAATCGCACGCCACTTCCCACGCTTTACTGAGATAACTGAAAGTGAAGCTGCGGCACTGGATGTCCTGGAGGATTGTGCCACATCCATTTCTACGGTCTGCCCTGCTTTCTGCTCCCGGCAGGAGGAATCCTCCGTCTTCCCAAGGCAGCCCGTGTCCGTGCAGTGATCGCTGCTCTTTCCAGCCCTGGATACCTTTTCCTTTCCAAGCGCAGCCCCACGATCCCCATCTGAACTTCTGCCTGATTTTCAGGCTGTTCTTTGGCCCAGAAAACAGGTGATCTCCTGCTTGGTGATGCTGAAACAAAAGCAGGGTTCCAGGGAGTCGATTTCCACGTGAAACTTCTGGGTTGGAGATGACCTGAAACGCTCCAGTGGGGTGGTTGTTCACGATGAACTTTCCCTCCGTTCTGAGGTTAATCCTTGCTCGCTGCTGCTGTCACTGAGATCAGCTGAGAAGATTCTGCTTTGGATTCCTGGAATTGAATCGCCCGGGATTGGCGGCAGGGTTTTCTCAGCAGCCAGCTGCCCCTTGACAGATTGCCAGGGCTGAAGCCTGGCCGCCAGCGTGGCGGAGTGGCAGAGAGGGTGACTGAGTGTTCCCTTCCCAGTCCTGCCCAGCCTCCTGGCGCTCGGGCTGCTGTTTTGATCGATGCACCCACTGCTGATTTATGTTGTGTGATTTGTAGTGTCACAACACACTGCAAAGTCTTCTGTGTAGATAACTCATGTAGAAGCTTTAGTGCTCTGTGTTGACCCTGCTGTCATGCAAGATAGTAATTTTGATACTGAGAATCATCTTGCAGCTTCAGCATGGCAGTCACGAGTATCAAGGCTATAATAGCCTCATGACGCAGGCCTGCGAGACAGGACTACGACGACCTGGCTAACCAGGATCTCCTCCATTTGTGCTCTTCCATGGGAGCTGAGCTTAGCAAGGTACTTCTCTTCCCTTGGAGCCGGGAAGCTGAAGATGAAAGATGCTGTATTTGGAGGTCAAGTTATCCCGTTGGATTTCAATGCAGAAAGCAAGGAGGCTGTTGAGTTTGCGTGTCACCAGCATGGGTGTGTCGTGTGTCTCACCGCTGTCAGCTCGGGAAGGTGGAGAGTGATAGGGCTGGGACCGCACGAGTCGTGGAGCTCCTAGCAGGATAGATTGTAAGCTGATATTTTTGTCCAGTACTACTGTCGGAGCATTTCACTGATGCAGCGAAACCTCTGTTCTTCTCAGGCAATGTGCTAGTCTCCAGATTTCGGAAGAGCTGACGCACCCCGCCATTGACTACGTACGGCGGGGATGTGCCTGGAGTGTCAAATCACATTAAAAACGTGACGTGAGGCTGCATGTGGGCACAGCCAGCGTTCCAGCAGGGTCTTCAAGCATGGGATCCCACCAGCAGGCACGCACGCTCCTGCTGCTGCGAGGCACCACCGCCTCTCCCATGTAGCAGCTCCGTAGGGTGGCCAGCGGGTCCGGTTCAGGGGTCCCAGGCAGGAGGGAGGCTCCTGTCCCACGCTGGCAGCACTGTGGCCGGGAAGCAGCGGTCAGATGAGAGAATCTCACACGTGTCTGCTAAAGAGGATCTGCAAGCTGCCGTGGGTGTCAAGAGCAGCTTGGCCGCAGCAGCAGGGACACCAGGGAGCTCGTGTGCCTCGCTGAGAAACCTTGGTGTGTGCGCAGGGGGGTTGGGACCTCACAGCTATGTCATTTCCAAGCCATACCTCTTCATACCCTTCACGGACACAACCATGTTGGCAGCATCTGACGATGAGATAATCCGCTTATTCTTTCCTCTCGTAGACTTCCACGATGGATGAGACCTCAGACGAGCCTCCCACTTCTGCTGTCCTCTTAGACAACTGCCACTTCTCCCAGGTTGTCTTTAATGATGTGGAGAAGTTTTATGTTCCCGGAATAGACATAACCTGTTATTACACCCTCACGCAGAACATCGTTCCTCGCAGGAAGGACTGGGTGGGCATCTTCCGGGTAAGTGAACGCTGTGAAACCAGATGTGCCAAGTACGAGAAGGCAGCAGCAGGCAGAAACAAATAGCATGGGCTTTGGTAGAACAGGGTTGGGGAATTTTTTTCTGTAATAATCTTGTGTGATGGAACACCTTTATTGTGCCTAGGGACAAAGTGTCAGACCTATGGCGACCTGAACAACTTCAAGGTTAATCAGACACTCTGATTAGTCTTTCATGCATAGACCACAACTCCTAGAAGTCAGGATATCAATGCAAAAGTCCTCCCAGTAACTGATCTGTGTGGAAATACAGTCCCATTACCACAGGATAAACGTGAACTGTGTGACGCCATATAACAGTTTTGCTCTTGCAGGTGGGCTGGAAAACAACCCGGGAATATTACACGTTCACGTGGGCTCCTCTGCCCAGTGACGTCCACAGTGATAGGGCTGTGCAGCAACAGATCCAGTTCAAAGGTGAGTGGGGAGCTGGGGTCACTCGGGGAATGCGTGTGCCCAGGCACGCACACACAGACGAGTCAGCTGCCACTAACAGCACGACATTCAGAATTACAGAAGATCTGTAGGACCATGCTTTGGGAGACTTATTTCACATCCTGTAATAAATCGCAAAATTTTGAATTTGTTAAATTCTGCCATCCTGACTGAGTGATATTGTTGGCGTTCCTACCACTGGCTCAAGGGATTACCAGCGGTGGGGGAACGGTACTGAACTAGGATGTGTCAATTTTCTGAGGTTCTCGCTTTCTGTGCTATGTTGTGAAGAGACTTGAATAGTTAGAAGCTGCATGTGACGGGGCTGTTGTGTTTGTTTGAAGCTTACTACCTACCGAAAGATGATGAATACTACCAGTTCTGCTACGTCGACCAGGATGGTGTGGTCCGTGGAGCCAGTATCCCTTTCCAGTTCAGGGCAGAGACTGAGGATGATATCCTGGTGGTTACCACGCAGGTACGTGTCCTCTCTTCCCCTGCTTTTTCCTGCCTCTGCTTTTTTTGGCCTGTGCTGACTGCTGACTTGGAGTGATCCAGTAAATCGGATGCCAGACTGGAACTCGGCAGACTTGGATTCTATTCTTGGCTTTGCTACTGATCTGTCACACAGATTTGGGCAGCCTTTGTTTCTCTGCCTGCCATTTATCACTTAGATTGTGAGCTCTTTGTAACTGGGAGTGACTTAACACATAGTGTTTCAGGGCATTTTGAATGTTTTTAAATGAAAATGTCATTTTCATGGAAACAGCCTGCCATTAGCTGGGAGTGAGAGCATGCACATGGACAATAATTGAGGTGCGGTGAAGCCAAGCACTCTGATTTTGCAGTGTCTTGTGTGCAGCCCTTTTGGTAATGACTGCACTGCGCACACGGTCCCAATCTAACAAGCTGCAGAAAGCCCCAGACCTCTGCCTCTGCTGACTGCTGTGGGCACAGGCGGCTTTGAGCACCTCCAAAGATCAGGGGTGGCATGTGCTCAGGGTTCCAGAACTGGGTTGGTGGTCGGTTTTGGACAGCCTGAGCAGAGTGAAGCAGCAGTCTGGTCTGCACTAGTAGTGAAAGCTCGGGGAGGTACACGGTGTTCTCTTTTGCTCATCTTTGCTCTTCGCGCTGTGCTATTTGGAACAGAGCTTTTCAGTGCTTCTGTTAATGACCAAAGAACTTTGTTGCTTGCCAGGGAGAAGTAGAAGAGATTGAACTACAAAACAAAAATTTGCGTGAAGAAAATGAGGAGCTGAAAGCGAGCTGTGCAAGTCTCCAGAAACAAAACATCGCTCTGCAGGAAGAGCTCAGCAAGGCACAGGTAAACAAAAAAGTTAATATATTAAGTCAGAAACTTTTAGTCTGAAAGATGAAGAGGAACTGAGTCAGATTGTATGCTTCACTGTATGCTTCCAGGAGAAAATTAAAGAGGTTTCTCTTCACATTATCTGTTTAATTCTTTACCAAATCGTACAACACCTCTACTGTGATAAGAACAATAATGACGAACAAGAGACATCTTCAGACACAGGAGTCAGGAACAGGTGGGGAAGGGAGTGTTCAAAAAAGTTTTGTAGGCTGTCCTGAAATCACATTATCATTATCATTTCTTCCTTCAGTTTTGTTCAGGGCTTAATAAAAATGAAACAGGGTCTGAAAGAGTAGTCAGGATGCAAACAAGAGATTTTGCTTCTTCAGCTGGACTGCCTGGAAGTGTTGCGTTTGAGGGATTTTGCAGTTCCAGTGCAGAGCAGGGCTATTGCTTGGGTCCCGTTTACCTCCTGTCGACCTTGCTGTGGGTTTAGGAGCTGCAGAAGAGTTTAGAGTCTCTGAGGAGCAACACAGATAAACTAGAGCTGGAGCTGAATTCCCTGAAAAAGGAAAATAAACATCTAAAGGAGCTGGGTGACTGCAGAGTGGCAGAACTGCACCAGTAAGTGTATTTACAGCATATCTCAAAATGGGATTTCACGTAAGCGCTTTGCCTTTGTGGATTAAATTTCCATCCGTGAAAGTATGGTGTGTTTTGATTTGTTCTGAGTAGACTGAAAGAGCAAATTCAGAGTGTGACCTCTGACAAGGAACACCTGGAAACCAGACTGAAAACAGCCCTGGATCACATGGACCAGCTGCAGGTAGCAAACATAGAGCTGCCCTCCTTGCTTTGCTTTGCCTCTGACAGAACTGAGCGGTCTTGAGCAGTTATGTGGTGTATGAGTTGCTTTTTTGATTATGTGAGTATTTTGGGATAATGGTTTTGATATGATTTGACCTCAAGGAAACCTCAGGAAAGTTGTATTCTGGAAGGGAGGATAGAGGGGGATGTGCTAAGAGAAACTAAAAGGATTTTATTCCCTAAAAACACCCCCTTTGCATGCTCATTAAGTTGGACAAAATCAGACTGTTCACCTCCTGCTAGCTAAGGATCCAGGCCGAAAACACTTCTGTTTTGAAAAATATTCTAAAATTGTCTTCGATACTTGGGTGAAAACAAAGACTGCTAGCTGGGAGTATGTGAAGGGAGAAGGCAGACTGAAAATAGCTTGGTTGTTAGGGCTGGGACGTGGAAGACCCAGAACGATGGGCTCACCATCTGGCTACAGAGTCTCTGTTATTCTCTTTGTTCTCTGACTTCCCAGACCAGAAGTGTCATGTTGAAACTTAGAAAGCTCTTCAGAGAACCTGTGAGTCAACACTGTTCCGATGAACGCATCAGCTCCAGTGTATCCCCGCGTAACTATTCTCAGTTAAAAAACCTCTACAAAGGTTTTAATGGAAAAATGTTTGCAGAAAAAAAGATTTAAGCAGCTGTGGGTTCTGGAGATTTGGTTTGTGCAGCAAAAGGTGCCTGTGCTCCTCACTCAGAGCTGTTCAATTTTCACTTTCTGCCCACCGTTCTTTCTCTCTAGTCTCAAGTGTTGAGTTATGAGAAAGAAGTGGAAAATCTGTCTCGTTTGGACCGTGACAAGACAGAGCAGCTTGAAAGTTTGAAGGAAGAGAATCGCCAGTTACGCATGGCAACAGCTCAGCAGGTAAAGCCTTCCCTGAGTGTCACGGTGCTTGGTGGAGCCAGGGCAGAGAGGCTGAGGCATCCTTGGCAGTGAGCAAGTACAAATATTGCTCAATCTTACGAGAATCTGGGGGATTCCACAACAGAAAGAAATGTCCGGTGGTGGTGTGGGTGTCCACATAGGCAGTTCTGTGAACACACCATCTGACAGATTCTTAGGGTATACATATATTCTTAAAGTATATATATATTCTGGTAGTATACACGTATGTTTCAGTTTGGGGAGAAATGCCTGTATAACTAGACATTGTAATTCTGGTTCTCTGTAGCATGAAAATTCAGTCTCTCTCTTGAGCTCTTCTGAGTCATCTCAAGGGATAAAGGAAATCAGTGGAAATTCAGGATTGGTGTTTGGCTGATTGCAAATCATTGCACCTAAGCAAAATTGTTTCAAGACTGGGACTTAGGAGTAAATCTAAGTCTAAATCTGCCCAGACTACATGCTGTTAATTTTACCTCCAACAGGAAGCTGACTAGTAATTGGTGTGAGGCAGTGACATTGCTGGTCTTCTCTCTGTTGGTGTTTTTGTCTCTTTCTCAACTTTAATACCTCAAAATTACCATTTAATGATCAATAAAATAGATGCAATATGCTCAGAATGCACCAAAATAAGCTGTAAACAATACAAAGTTTCTGTTCTGTAGTTTGGTGCTCTGCCCCACGTTCTGCTCCGACACCTCTTCGCAACTCTGCTGGTGAAAACCTGGGATTTCTGTGCAGAAAGAAGAAAATAAGGAGCTTGAATGTTGCATGGAAAACTTGAAGAGGTCGAAGGCCAAACTCCCGCTTTGTCTGCGCCACTGCCTGCAGAATAAGCAGGTGCCCAGCATTTCTGGGAGTGCAGCTGGGGAGATGGTCCCAAAAGCACTGAGCGCCGGGCTCTGCTGTGTTGTGTGGAACCTGCTGGTAGCTGTGCGGGGGAGCTGAGACTCACTGGCAGCGCGGTTTTCCACCTGCTTTCAATTTACAGAACTATCACAGCTTCCCTGTGAATGTTGCAGATGACTGTATGTAGAACAAATTTAAGTTTATGGACAAAAGGCTTGCTTTTCTTGGGTAACTTCTGTAGAGCTTTTAGAAGTAATCCACAAACCTCAGCATGGGAAATCACTCTCTGAAGGAGTGCAAAGGATAGAAAAGGGCAGCATGCTGTGGCATTTCTTTATACTGAAGAAACCATCATTGGCAAGGACTGAGGCCATCACATCATCTTTAGCCTGTTGTCCTGAGTGACCTTCTAAAAGTCCTTCTCTCTCTGTGTGTGCTACGCAGGAAGCTTTTGGAATCTCTGCTCTGACGATGGCATTGGCAATTAGATGCCTAAAATAGATGATGTGATTACCTCCGCTGTGATACCAAATGTTCAGGATTCTTTGTGATACTTTGAGAATGACTGCAGAATCCCTAAGTACTGCAGCTTATCTAATTTACTAATTTAATTTAAGAGTCAGCTACAAGATTAATTCCTAAGGATGTACTGGCTATCCACCGTCAATGCAGGTCTCACAGCACCAGGAACCTGGCAGACGTGGATAGCTCTCGCCTGCCAGGGTGGATTTTTCAGCTGTATGAGTTCCTTTTCTTCAGCCTCCCTCTTTGTCTGACCTGTCATACATACGCCCGCTTTGGAGGTCATGTGTCATCTTGGATGTTGTAATGAAAACACAGTGCGTGAGTGGTGACATGGAGATATCCTAGGTGACCAACTATGAAATGAGAGACTCCCACTGAAAGTGAAGTGTTATTTGTTGGCAATAAGTGCAGCACGAGGCAGCTAGCATATGACAGCTCCATTGCTTCGAGCTGCCATCATTTTGTTTGCCAGTTTAGCATGTTTTACCAAATAACACTCTTCCTTCATAGCAACAAAACTGTGACTTAATGAAAGAACTTGAGGAGCAGAAGCGTTTGTTTCAGATCCTGCAGGCAGAGAAGAACAAAGCTGATGAGGAAAATCAGGTGGGAACTTGGCACGACTCCCTTGCCTTTCTCCAGTATTGAATGTGACACTAATCTCTCAGTCTAGTGTTCCGTCCCATTAATCCTTCTGCCAAACGGATCGCTAATTGTGCTTGCACGTGGACCACCACCTGAAGTCAGGCTGCCAGCCTGTCTGCGAGCACGTACGAATGACCGTGTGCATACACAGTACATTGTTGCTGCCACATCTATAGAGCCTAAGAGAAAGGCTCCAAAAACTTGCAGCTTTTTCCCCCACCACATAATAGACTGATTTACCTGTAATAGCGTGGGGATTTTCAAAACCTCCTAATGTTAGCTTAGTTCTGACACCACTGAAATGAATGGACTTACTCGTTTAAATGGACTTAGCCTTTTTTGTCCAGTCTAAACAATGACTGCTCAGTTTTGTTCCTTACTCGGCATGACTTCAGGATAGTCTTCTGTCTTTTAAAATGCATTAGTCTATTGTGATCATCTTGTCTGCCTTTCTGAGCAGGCCTCAGAATAGATCCTTGCCTTTCCTTACCTCACTTTCCCATTCTGTCAAGTAGGACTAACACTGAGCTACCTAAAAGAAGTTCAGAGCAATTTTGGTTCTGATATAAGAGGATCTGTGTCAGTGCAAAGCATCACTTTTTTCTGAAAGGGTCTCCTGACCTTCTGGAAATTCATTCTGCCCTTCTGTCCCTTTGCAGAAACTAAGGGAAGAGAATGACGGGCTCCTGAGGCATCTCTCGCAGGCTAGAGCGGTTTCTTCCTTCTCTGTTGTTTCACAAGCTCAAGCTCCAATTCCAGCTCCTGAAGTAGGAGGCCTTCTGTTTGGAAATCCATATTGTGGTGAGATTACTTGGCATTCTGTCTGAAACCGCAAATACATGGCAGTTAGAGCCTCAGCAAATTATCCTCCCTGTCGAATTGAATGCCCTAGAAGAGACATTATTAGCAGCACCTCTGTGCAGCTCTGCATGTGTGCAGATGACTTGGCAGCTGCAAAATGCTGCCAGGTGTTAAGAGTTGACTTAAGTGATCAGCTGTCTGTTCATCTTCTGCCAAGAGAGACAACTATTAGCTAGTTTATTCAGCTGTGAGACAGCTAGTTCTGTGGCTTATGTCCAGTTTCCATAGTCCTAAATATAGAGATTTAGATCCAAAGCCACAGCCTCATGTTTCAAGAATTACTAGTTATCAGCACATTACATTGTTAATCATTTTGTTGTGGCTAAATTGACTTCCTTCTTTCTCCAGCTGCAGGAGCAAACCTGGGGGCAGGAGCTGCAGACTTAGTAAGTAAAGTGGACACAACTGGACATGAATTTGTGGTTTATGAATACGAATTAGTGGTTTGCAATAAAAAAACTCCAAGTTCAGCTCTGTAACCAATTGTCTGCATACTGTTTTAGTCCTGGTAAGATTGTGGACAATGAAATGGAGCCACGTATGTTTAGCATGTAGAATGAATAAGTGTTATATGTGTTAAGGAAGAGAAAGGAAACTCTGTTGACCTTAATCTTTAAGGACCAGCTCTTGGCAGCGTGTAATGGCAGAATGAGCAGCATGCAGCTGCTAAATACCTTATTTCATACTGGAGACATGGACATGCACTATCTAGGATGGAAAGTTAAGAGTACCGCTCAGAAGCTCTTGACTTTTAAGTGCTATTTAGAGAAGCCTGGAGACATTTGAAAACTTGAGAGTATTAGAAGTCAGAAGGACTTGTCCAAAACTGCTAATATCTGGCTACTAAACTCTGTGTTTTTTCTCTTTGAGTACAATTTTTAAACTGACTTTATTTGCATTTGCTTTGTGCTTCAGGCTTCTATAAGGAAATGCCCCATGTGCGATGAAGTGTTTCCTGAAGATGTTGAAACAAGTCAGTATGAGGCCCATGTGCAGAGCCATCTTCTGGAGTGCCCCCTCTGCAGTGAGACCTTTGAAAAGTCCAATAAGCAGGTGTTTGATGACCATATGTTTTGTCATGACCTGGAGTAGTGCTGAATTTGTATAGAATAGACCAAAATTGCTGTATAGGCTTGATTCATGCTAATAAGCTCACCCAGACAAGACTGACTATGCCACGAGTACTGTAATGCTGAGCTTTCTGTTCCATGCAGCACATGACCAACATGTCAATCAGGTCAGACGTCCAGATGCTGAAACTGAATCACCATCATCAAACTGAAGTCCTCTGCCTTGGATCACGTATATATACTTGTTAAAGGAGTTACAAACCCTATCATTAGTAATTTAGTTGAATGGGGTGCCAGTTCTTTAGAACAGGGTCGGCCATGTAACCGTTCATCCAGGTAGGGATCCAGGTGATGGGATGTAGTGCAGCAGTGTTCTGTACTTGGCTGATACATCTCTATTATAGTGGTGTTACTCTTTAATATGGCGCTGTGTTAACCAAAGACCAGAAACATTGTATAATCTTTTAGGATCACACCTTCAGTCCTGCTCAGTTTCTGGAATGCAGAATTAGTTATTAATAAGTACAAAAGTCTAAATAAAAATGCATCTCTTCTTTCACCGTCAGTCGTCAAGCAAGTGGAAGAGACGTATTTATAAAGAGACCGAATAGCTGTTTGCAGATCCAAAGGTCTAGGGCCCTCCTTCCAGCGAAGTCGGCAGCACAGCTTATCCTAGGGTCAGGCACATGCGCTGTTTTCAAAATAATAACAGGGAAGGGCGGTACAGCGTGGAGCCCATAGAAAAGCAGTAGCTGAGTTGTCTTGGCACCAGAGAGGATAAATGGTCTCCCAGTGAGAAAGTGGGCATCCTCACTTAAAGGAAATTATGAATTTAGATTATTTTTCTTCTATGTTTCTAAGTCTTCTTGATTTACCAAGAAGAGCCTGTTCTCTAACCAAAACATTGTGGTTCAGAACTAAGTGCCTTGGGATACTGCAATGCTTTGTGCACAGATTATCCAGTTACTATTTTTATTTCTGCGTCGGGATTTTCAGTTTATGATGAACAGCTCTTTTTTTTCCATGCAAACACAAATGGGGAAAGGTTTATTATCCAGCTGTATTAGACTGTGTTTCCTGCTGAATATCTGAAGCAATAGAAAATCCTAAGGAGTTTACATAGAGTTTTAAGAGTATTTAGAGTCACAAAGACTTCAAAATGTTTTACTGTTTTGATTCTACACCAACTTTTTATCAATATAAATTTAAATAGAGTATTTCTGTTTTGAGATGTACTGTACTGGTAAGCATTATTTGAAAAACCTGTAAAAGAAAATAACGGCAAACAAAAATAAAAGCTATATGGAGAAATCCTTTGAAAAAGATGTTTCTGTCCATTCTTAAAGAAATAAATTGGAGGAATTGGTGGGGTCTTAGGGAGCTATTTCCAGGCTCTCAGTTACTTGCTGAAGCTTCTGCCTAACGAAGCACTTCAGCATGTCTCTGAAGAACTTCTAGTATGTAACATGGTATCCTGACGGGTAGTGAGACTGTTCCTGTTGAACAGAAAGCACGTATTTAACTGGCTGATCCCTCAGTGGCTCCTCACAGCATGGGATTATATTGCAAAGGCCAAAGGATAGTATGGAATAATGAGAACGAATCAGGAAAGTCAAACGAGCTGTATGGGATCTATTTCTTTAGATGCCTTCCCAGTAGTTCTGATCTAAAAACCTAAAGCTGGCTGAATTTCTTCTGTATCATAGGAACGTCCAGCGTACCAAAACCTTTTTTCCCTAGGCTAGGAGAAAAAGCTGAAAACCTTCTCACTCGGGATGATATTATGTAAAAAATACTTGGTAGTGATTGCTGTAGTGTATCTCAACATTCCTGGCATAGCTGTATCCCAACTTTGACAATCGAACGTGCCATCAAAATGAGACTCATTTTTAACTGAACACTTGTTTCCTCAGGAAAAGTCCCATTATTTTTCAGGAAAATGCTTCCCCCCATACCTTTTCCCATATATCCTCATTCTAAATTACATTTTTCTTCTTTTAGTGCTTTGCATCTTGACAAGCAAAGACAGAAAAGCAATTTTTGTTAAAACCCTGGTAGTTCACGCAAATGCCAGTTACCAGACCTCTTTCCTTTCTACACTGTTGCTAATACTGGCTCTAGTGGCTTGTATCTGAAATCCAAACCCAGTCACCTGGGACTGGAGTTACGTCACGATGCTATCTATGTCCTTGAGCTACCGGTGCCAAGTGATGGTGCCCCTGGGTTGCCTCTCCATCCCTTTTACACTGGTACCTATCATTTTCCACTTCCCTGCTCCCAGCATGTCTACAGATCTCCTGTGTTCTGTCTGTGTTGAGGTGCCGGCCCTGGGACGCAGGCAGCAAGCGGGTGACCGGCAGAGGGGGTCAGACTGCAATAAATCTCATCAGGATGCTGGCTTTTTGAAGTATTTTGAGGTATGTCATTTGTTTTCTCTAATAATGACACAGATTCAGACCCCCAGCCACACACTTCAGCCTGATGCGGGTCATACCTTCCCTATCCTGGGCAGCCAGGGACCAATTTACCCCTAAGCACAAATTACATCATATATTTTCTGACCAAGTTTTCATTTTGCTTGTAATTTACAGCATTATTTATGTTACTGCCGCATTTAGCCTTTGGAATCATAAGAGGTTTCAATCCTATCTCAATTTTATGGTTTAATACAGAAGTAGCTCAAATGGCTGATAATTAGATACAGTTATACTTTGGATGAGATCCAATATTACATTGATGTGTATTGGATAAGGACCTTGAAATAAATTTTCAAAAGGGACCATAGGGGTTTGGCACAATCTATACCCAAACTCATGTAGCATCTGAATGGGCATTCATTAGAAATGTACCTAAAAGGAAGAAGTCATCATCTGCAGGCCAAATCTCTGCGAATATATACCTTTTAAAACCTTAACAGGGCTTATCAGTTTGGTCCAGCTTAGGGACTGGCCCAGTTTGCTTTCCATCAGCGATCGCTGCTCCGATGCAGCGTAGCATTTTCAGCTCCCTTGTCCAGGCAAACCCACTCAGCCACAGAGAGCTCTTCTCCCTTTGCTTGGTCCTTCTGCTTCTCCCCTGTTTTTGTCAGACCCTCTGCCTCCCTTTTCCAGGAAGTTGTCTCTTCCCTTGGGCTCTCTCCCACTCACGGAGTATATTTTGAATATATCTGTCCCTGTCCACGGCACATCATCTTCCATTTAACAAGTATGTTTCTGTATATGCAAAATGCAAATGGATGCTAACATCTCTCAGCTGCAAAGACACGCTGCTAACTACGGTCACAGAGAGCATCACGTACCAACCGATGTCAGTTCGTTTCACAGGAAAGAACACTGTTTTGCCTGGGAAAAGTGCTTTTTGGTGCAGAAAAAAGACTGGCACAAGGGAGACAGTTACAGATTCCAAATTCTCTAACTCTTTCAATGCTGCAAGTCAGAGTATCTGAAAGGCTGCTGAAATAACAGGCTGGCGGCTCAGCTTCTTTCAGAAAGCGATTCCAAATCATACAGCCATGGTCCCATTCGCCACTTGGACAGCCTCTTCTCTCCACCCATTCTCCTCCTGGTTCCTCTTCACCTATCCATGTCTTCTTTCCCCATGCTGCAGAACAATTTGGACCTTCAGTGTCATCAGTCTCCTCCAGAAACACAGCGCTGAGGTTCGGGGTGCGGTTGCAGGGCAGGCAGAGGCATGGAGCACAGTCCATCTGGCAGAGCCTTCACCCCGCAGAACACAGTCTGGCAGCACTGCTGCTGCTGCTCTTCACCTTAATGAGGCTCCCGTGGAGAGCAGAGGAAGCTGAAAGGAAATAAAAAGATTCCTGACAAAAGGAATGTAAATAGACAAGATGCAGGTGAACAAAGGAGGAAGAGGAAAGCCACGTACAAGCCAGCAATTGAGTGGTTACACTCAGTAATCAATTTGTCAGTTTGATTTTAAGACACAGCAGAAGAGATCGATAATTCTTTACAGCAGCATAATGCACATCCAGGGTTTACAGCATTTTGATCACCGCAGTCCTGATTTCAGGGATCAGTTCTGTGCTTAGTAAGTGGAGGTGCATGTCAATGGTGGAAGGCGAAAAGAGCAGAGCAGGGAATGGTGGAAAAAAAGGTTTTAAAATGACACTTGGACAGGCTGCCACGCTGGTGTAGGTGGGGCAGCTCAGAAAAATCTGGGGAAGAAAATGCTCCCAGGCCCCTATGAGACAGAAAAATGAAGATACTACACTTATGCAGAGGAAGTTTTTCTGTCGCTTGTATTATTTTGTAAGGACACATTGTTTATCTTTGTTCTGCTGTGGAGATCCAGACTGACCTATTCCTGCTCGCACAGGAGTCAATGAGTCCCTTCATCTCTAGTGCACTGGTACAAACAGAGAGTGCTTAGTGGGTACATAACGGCACGAAATCCAAACGCTGCCGTTTATCACCCTCTTTGTACTGAATTAAATCACTACGTGAAACGCACTGAAGAATCAAACCTTTATTTTTTGTTGGTGAAAGGATTGGGTCCCAGAATTACATCAGTTGTTTTCTCTAAACAGCTATTAGCCTCCTCCATTATACTAACAGAACTGGTTTCCATCCTCTGGCTCATTTATTCCAAACCAGCATTATTGAAGTGAATGGGGTCTAGGCCCTGGATATTAGAAGAGCTGTTGGTCTACTCATAAATAACAAGTTGTCAAGGATTTTAATGGAAACCCTTAGAGTGCTGTAAATCTGTGCAGTTCTGCCTGCATCCCCTCCCTCATTTCCATCACAATATCGCTCCGGTGGGACCGCAGCTTGCAGCATGTGCCAGGCTGCCGAGATTGGTAGGACACGGGGGAAGGGGGGGGGGAAGCTGGAGACGGGATGGGGGATTCGGAACAGTTGGTACTGCGGAAGCATCTGCTGGGTGGCCAGTTTTGGAGTCACCTGGCCTATTCAGCGTGGTGAGGGGAAAGGGCTATTCATCCAGGGGGACTGGAGAGGGGAATAACAGAACCAGGGATGCTTATGGAATAAAGACGGATGTATTGCAGTTTACATTTCGCTCCGTTGGTCTGTGAAGCAGTAAATCTCGGCAAGTAGAGGGTTTTGTTAGGTTTTGATCACAATTTAAGTGGTAGAGCTAGTGCAGTGGCACTGCGTAGAATGTCTCTTGCTGTTAGTCAAAGAGGACTTTCCTTTTCAAGATTATTTTTTTTTTAACCTTCCTAGCCAGTCTAAACTACCTTCAGTGAAAATCTAACACCATGTCCTGGACCTGGCCAGAAACTGGGTTACTATGAAGTATGCCCCCTGACCTGCACTTAGTCATCCCCCAAGTATCTGTAGCTCAGCTGCCTGCTCAGATCATAAAACCCTGCTGCACACAACACTAAAGCCTTCAAGGAAGGAACTTGAGCTCAGTTGTCCGTTGTCTGTTGGCTATATGATATTACAGAATATATTACGACTGGCACAGCCATGCTTGTGCCCATCCGACTCACAAAGCAGACAAGACTGCACAGGGCCCTATTTAAGAGATTGCGTGGACTGTCTGCCCTCTGAGGCACCAGAGCTCATTAAAATTTGTATGCAAAGTCAGTTTAGGCTTAAATGTAGGCTTGCGCCCTGGCTTACCATGTAATATAAATAAAAAATGACATTGGTGACAAAGCTTCCACTAGCTTCAGAGTGCTCAGGTCTTATCATCTTATATAACTACTCGTCTGGCACCAAGAGTCTAAAACACAGCAAAGCGATCAGCAACACAGATCCTAAATTAATTACTTTAAATATAGCTCCTTTCACAATACAGCCTTGCATGATGAGCACTGAAGAAGCAGGCCTTACGAGACTTATCCTCTACATAACATAATTAAATACTACCCCTACGTTACAGACAGGGAAACAGGGAAACCGTTATGCAGACATGAAGGAATTTGGCCAAAGTCACTCATAAAATTTGTGGCATAATCCCCCTTTCCCTCGCCAGATTTAACATTCATTTTGAGAAAGGCTGAACAGGAGAAGTGAGCCAGGATGGAGAAAAAATGGATGGCTGCCAAAAGGGATTGATGCCCTTCAGACTCCAGGGAGTTTTTAACCCTTCCCAATGGTTTTCGCAGCCTGAAAAACCTGGTGGGGTTCATCAGGCTGTACTTCTCCTCTACTGATCCATAAGAGATTTGCCAGTGGGAGCAGCTGCTTCGAGAGTGAGTTGATAACCCAAGCCCTGAGGCACTTACATCTGTACGTCTCGTCCCCTGCCTGCTTCCCTTCCCCAGTAACAGGATGAGACTAGAATATTGCATGGGCTTTTATAATGCGTATTCCTGTGGGGCCTTGGTCATGATTATGGCATCTAAATGCAACCAGAAACAAATAGCGACAATGAAAAAGACAAAAAAGATGGTCAGCCTGAAGATTCTGAACATTTTTTACACTAAATTTATTTCTATTTAATAGTAAATTGCAGTTTCGTAAGCCATGTAGTGTAGTAAATTCCATTTTTAATAACAGTTATAGTATTTTTGAGAGCAGCTGCTGCACACGTTATGTAGTACAGCTGAGAGAGCCATATGGATTTTTAATTCCTAAGAGTTATTACTTGGTTGTAGCAGTATATATGATCCCACGCTTGCCTTAATGGAGTCATTAGACTTGACAATCCTTCCTTAAAGAGGGCTATTGTTAGGACAGATCTGATCCAAATTGTAGGAAAGGTTTGGAAGAGGGGCTCTTCATTATACGGAACAGAGAACATCAGGGGTTTTTTTTGCAGCTCGGTGGTTTTTTACACCTTCAGGAATTTCCTTCTCTGTTAGTAAAAGATTTGATGTGAATGAAGAATTATAATGACCAGTATTCTGTTTTTTTCAGAACTATACCTACAAAAGTGTGCCTTGAGATGTTATCGTTGCTTTACACTGGTGTTTTTTTTAACAACTCAGGCAAAATGGGGACACTCAAACTTTCTTGCAAGCTATCTACTAAAAGGCCCCTCTGTGCTTGAAGGAAGAAATCTTATAAGAATACCCGGAGTTACAACCCTACTGCATATTTTGGAAGAGACAACTTCGAAAGAGATATTAAATCATATTTCTCAGTGAACTTTTCTAAGACAACCCCTAAACATGAGATTTTTGCACTTTATCCTAAAACATGCTGCCCAACGAGAGACAGAGACCAACTAGATGCATCACTGCAGGACCCTGAATGAAAATTTCTTTAGTCTCAGTAAAGGCTCCAATCCTTGTGTTTACAAGCAGCAGAAGACAAAAAAAAATACACCACTTTAATGCAGAAGCTATATATACCTATATATCACTTCGATGCATCGTATTGAGTATGCTACAGATTGCTCAAATAAATCTAAGGAGCTCACTGGGTCTTTAATTCTATAGAAAATGTTGGCAAACTCTTAACCTTATGACACATATCAGGACTGTAAAATTTAAAATGAATTCTAGTAAACCTGCTGCTGGCTACCATGGAAATGGAGGAGGTTAGTTTAAAGGAATCAGTATCAAAAATAGAAAAGAAAAAAAGAAAATGGAAGCCAGGCTTTTTTGTGTGTGTCGAACAATTAGCTTAGAACAACCTGCTCCATTTTTAGCCATCTCGGTCTGTTTCCATGGCAGCAGGACCTGAATTCGTCCAACTGTTGCAGATTCTGGACGGAAACGGCGCTGCCCGTTGTGTCAGCAGCACCAACAGACCTAGGAGTCTCATCTCAGTTTCCCAAAGCTGGTAATTTTGGTTTGTTATTATTTATTTAGGATGATTTTCATGCTGTTTTAATGATTTAAGACAAGGCTGCCCTAGGATCTGTGTGCTGCCGCTAGCTCAGCGTTCGGGTAGCACAGACAGCTCCGGCGCAGACCAACCCGCAAACTTCTGGCTGTTTCAAACCGAGCCCTGAAACCCCATCCAGCCACCCACCTGCGCAGGGTCTCACGTCGAGGTTTGCTGCCTCAAAAACAACCTCTTGGTGGGGGGATCCCACGTGCCCATTGCTGCTTAGGGATCGCCATTTGGCTCTGGCAAGGGCTTCGCCATGTTGGGTCACCTGAAGCTGTTCGCAGGCCTCACACCCGCTCGCCTCCCTCCTTCTGCCCCTCGACCCCCCGGATCATTAAGCCACAGCGGCCCAAAGGCAGAGCCCTCGGCTGCCAGCCCTCACACGGAGCCTGCCCGCAGAGGGGGAGCAGGGCTCTGAGGCAGAGACCGGCTTGGTACCACACGATCCCGCCCGGCCATGACGAGCGAGAACGAAGCCCCTCAGGCATCTTCCCTCCCCGCCTCCCCTCAGACAACACCTCCCAGAACCCCCCGCGCAGCCTCGGCGCCCCTCCTCAATATTCAAATCAACCCGGTCCTCACAGCTGTGATTGGCCGTGGGCGTTCAAATCAAGCCCCGCCCCTTTGACGAGGCGGGGCCATTAGTCGGCCGTTGGTTTGGGGGCGGGAAAGGAGGCCTGGAGTGCCGCAATGCGCATGTGCAATTCCTGCGCACGCCCGTGACGCCAGCGCGTCCGCTTGTTGCCGTAGCAACACCTCCCCCGCCCCTTTCTGTTTTTATCCAGTCAGAAACCCTCCTGGCCTCTTGGTCCAATGGAGCGGCAATATGTTAATAAAGGGGCGCGGCGGAAGGGGAGGGGCTACTCAGGGCGTTTTGCCCAATCAGAAGGCGGGAAAGGGTAGGGGCGTGCTCCCCTTAGCCCTTCGGCTGCTGTGGGTGTTGCCCTGGCGTTTTACCTCAGCGGCTCCCTGGGGTGGGATGGCGGCCGCGCTGCCCTCCTGATGCTTCCGTGTAGGCCGGGGGAGGGGGGACGCGCCCCGGTGCCTCCGGGCCTGCTGAGGGCGGTGGGGGAGGACGCGGCGGTCTCTGTCAGGGCGCTCCCGACAGTCGGTCCCTGCCTGGGGAGTCTCCCGCTGGCGTGGGGTCAGTGCCAAGCCCTGTGCCGCAAGTGCAGGGGTGAAACCTTGGAGAAAATAAAGCGCCCCGGCGGTGGCTCCGTACGCATAGGTGGGTCTGCTGGGTTGTGGAGCCCGCTCCTGGCGCGAGGGTGGGGCGCTGGGAGGTCGTTTCTGCTGTCGCTCGGACGGCAAAGCCAAAATAATCGTGGTGTAGTCAATTCCTAAAGGACTAGTAAATTTGTGTTTGTCAGGGGTCACGGAGTTATTTTGACAAAGCACTTGAATGGTTAGAAATCAAAAGCTTGAGTGTCCGTGCGCCTTCCTTTGCACAGAGTTTGGCAGCCTGTCTGCGGATTCCCCCGCTGATGCAGCTGACTTCAGAGGTGGGCTACCAGTCCTTAGAGCATTTCCTTATTGGCCCCAGACTGTCCCCTGTTGTTGTAACACTTGCTCTTTGCGAGTACGTGCTATCCCTAGTGTTTACTCTTTCTAAAGTACTAGCCTGTGATCATAATACATATTTCTCTCATAATGACTGAAGTTAGGCAAGAAGTCAAAACTTAATATGTCTGTGAGCTCTTGCCAGTAGTTTCTGGATTCGTGCCTTGAGAGAAGAACATGAAGAAGCACTGTAAATGGCTCCATTCCCAATTCAAATAAAGCATTATTCAGAGTTGTATTCCAGGAATCTTTGTTTTTCAACACTGGTCAGAAATATCAATGGAACTGTTTGTTCTAGCAGTTGTTGCTGGCTAGTATGAAGCTTCTGAAACAGTGTTGGTTTGTTTGGTAGTCGTTTGTGACTAATTATAATCTGAAGCAGGCAATTTGTGAATGATACACCCACAGTGAGCAAAAGCATTCTACCTGGGAGGATTGCTGAGGTCTCACTGGATGCTGATTCTACACCTCCCTCGGAGAGCAAACAGAGAGTTGGAAATAGCAAATCTTCATTGTCTTGAAACTGCTTCTGCTCTGCGACGCAGTGCGTGGAGCTGCTGGCGGGGATGGCTTTTGGGGAGCAAGAGAGAGCGAGGAGTGAACAGCATGCTGGACAGAATACACCGCCTCAACGGATTGGTTAATGGCAGTGAAAACTAAACAAGTGCTTATGAGTGTGAGTTCATTAGGCTGTATGCATATGATGATCCCTTTATTGGTTTTTTTTTCAGTCAGAAAGGTAAAGATCAAAATATGTGTTTATGGCTTTTTTTTTCTCCTGGACTTCTTTCCCCAGAGAATTAGCCACTTCCCTGCAAGGAGTGAGATCTGTAAGAAATATTTGCTGGCTGGGAACATGAGCAGGGTGGTAAAGCTCTTCCCAAAGAACTCAACTTATTTCTCAGGGTCTTCCTGCAGAGTAAACCCTTCATAAAGCCTGACTTTCTTCTTGGCAGAATTATTTTTTGGCTATCGATTTAAATTCTATTATTTTTGTGTCGGAGGGGGCCAACTTCCAGCATATTAGAAGCCTCTCCTGAATACTAGGCAAGGATTAATATGCTGGGCTAGAGGAAAGGAAGTAGTTTTCTCTGATTGAAATTAGTGCTGGAAAAGGAATCAAGAAAAGTAAGCAATTGTCACTTAAACCTTTTTTAAGTGCAGGGGATGGAAGGAAAGTTGTTGCGATTCTTTAATCTTACAATATTCTTACAAACCTATTTGCTGTTACAGTTAAAGTTATACTTTTGCAAAATTCTTGCAATAGTTTGAAAACCAGGCCTAGAGAATCTGCAGCAGAAAGCAGCTTTCATGCAATTATTTCATAGCTTTTGTAGTGTCCCTCTGTTCCGTTTCCCTCATAATTATGAGGATTTGTAGCCCGATAACTGATTGAGGAAACTCAAGACTCCTATCTGGGAACTGGACTCTGGCTGTCAGGGCAGAAGCATCTTTGTCACCAAGTCTGAGAAGGCCGCAAAACCTAGACGGGATATGACCTGCCAGCTCTGCATCTCAAGGGTAATCCCTCCATTCCATGTTTCAAGATTGCTGCTTTGTCACCGAGCTGGTGTTTTAATAGTTTAGCCTTGCCTCGATGTGGTCAGTCAGCCGTAAATAGCATTCACTGGTCATTTTCTTCAGATTCATCGCTGTCAAAAGAATTCATCGCTGTCAAAAGAAAAATGTCTACTTTACGTGTTATTCTGTAAACTCTTGTTCAGAAATGACTTCTAATATTTTGAGACAGAATCACCTTGACAAGAATTCAGGGTATTCACGATAGATTAATTGACGAAGGAAAACTTTATCCCTCATCAGTGAATGAGCACTTAAAAGACAATCTTTCACATTAAGAGTGACAAAAAAGGTTGAAAAGACACTTTTTCACGAGTCCCATTAAGCCCTATTGTCCTATTCCAAACAAGTGTCTCACCAAAGCATTTTTGATTGACACTTTTAAGTCACATCCCTAATGAAGTCAAATATAAAAACTTCAGTAAGCTTCTAGAAGTTTGTACTTCCAATAATTTGAGGAGCAAAACATTAATTTACTTCAGTTTATTGTTGACCTTTGAACACACTTTATTTTATGGGCTAAATTTGACTTTGCATTGACCTCATTGTTATTTTTTAGGGAATGTTCCAAGGAAAGAATGAAAGTCTGTGAGCATCTGGAAAAAATAAGAAGAGATCGAAGGGAGGATACATGGAGCCCCTGGCTTGGAGAAAACGAAAGCAGGAAATCAGATCCTCTTGAGCAGGAGCTAGGGTGGACTGAGCACAGGCTCCTTCTCTGCTGTTAGTGTTTCATTCCTTCAAACATTCATGCTTGAAGTGAACTTCAAACACTTGCTGAGTTGTACGAAGACCAGCTACAGCTTTAAATTAAGTGGAGAACATGTGAACGCTTGCTGTAGTGCAGACCCAAGCTCTAGTTTGGTCAGTGCTGGGAACATAAATACCAGTAAGAGATTTTTCCAGTATCTTTCCCAGCTCAGCACCAGGCTAGGCTATGGTAGAAGCACAACTGGCATAGAAAAGAGTTCAGTAGGGATATCATCCAGGCTTATCACCTTTGCTGTAGTGATTATAGTGATTACCAGTAGCGCTCACGTGTTTCAAGCAAGTTTAGAAGCAAATCAGCTTCATGTTCTGCTTCCCAGCCTTTTATTATTGGTAGATTTCAGTTTGATCTGAGGATTTCTGTGCTGGTGATATCCTGCGGCCCTCCGAGGATATCTGTCTATAATGAGGGCCTTACACATTTTGCTGCTTCAGCATCCTCTGACCTTTTGCACAATAACTTGGTAAGTAAACAAGCCTATTAGCAGAAGTTAATGACAGTTCAATACATAGCAGCCAGAGATACAGAGAAATCATAACGGTTCGACTGTCCGAAGCATCTTTCTCTTGAGAATCCCTAAGCACTTCATAAATACTGGTAATGCATCTTTGTAGTATCTGAGTGCCATAAATAAAATTAGACATGAAATATTTGAGCCGGTTCAGTAGTAGAATACAGCATGTGGTATATTATCCAGGTCAGTGCTGCATACAAGTTTTGGCACAGTTAGTATGTCTATAAATGCATACCTAATTAACTTTCTGTATTGTTCTGGTACTATTTTTCATGAAGCTTTATTGGAAAGAAAAGATTGTTGTAAGAATAAGAAATCTTGGAAGGAAAAAAAAATGCTAAGATATTTCATTTTACTTCTTTATGAAAAGAAGCTGTGGCTTAGCTGATGGCTGCAAAAGGTTCTGGTGTGCAGTTCTGGATCATTCCAACACAGAATTAGCTCTACTAATAACTGGTTGCAGAATGGGACCTGACTGAGAAAGAGGGCTATCTTCCATTGAAACTGCTGATTTCTCAGAAGTGATGGAATTGGAATGCTGATGAGATTGCAGTGAAGTGAAATTGAAACTGTTGAGCCTCATTTATTGGGTTCTTTAGAGTAATGGGATCAGTATAGGGCTGATCATATTTAGTGCCATTAAATTTTCTGTGCTTAATTAAGATGCTTTGTACATTATGCAGTGTGACCAGGATCATGTAGAGAAGAAGGGAGGAGGCTAATACCTTTCTAACCCTGCATCGTGTTCATTCATTTACAGGATAATGTATGCATGCATCGGACAAATTATTCCATTAACAAGAACAGAGTTAATTCTGCCAGAGAAAACCACAGCGGTAGTAAGAGGTAAAAAGGAGAGAACATTTCTAAGCTACTCCTGGCGGGGGTAGTGTTTACCTGTTCTCGTACATCTTCGTATGCTTGATGTAAGTCTTCAAAGCATCTCTTTGTGTTTCCCCAATGCACTGTATGTTTCGCTATTGAATAAATCATGTGAAGAAACTCAGATGAGTAGCAGAATTGGACACCAAGTTTGGAAAGAAAACTCCACAGAGGGGACTCCAGCTTGACAGCATACATAGTATTTGTTTCAGTTTTTGTCTTGAGATTAAATGTTTGCCTGCTTTTCCTAGGTACACTGATGAGTCTAATAAGATGTTACCACTCCTTCCAAACTCTGCTTGTGATCTTAGATCATCATGCTATAACAATTCCATGTCTTCACTGTACTGATCTCTGTCAGCAGTGATATGTTAGTTTTCCAAGACAGAATATTTTCTCCTATTGCAAGCATTTCTCTTGCAATGTTCTTTCTTTGCAAATAAATCAGCTGCGGTGCTGTGATTATGCAAGGCACAGCTCTTATAAGGTGACCCAGGAATATACGTTTCTTCTTTACGTTTTGCTTCCTAAAGCCTGTCCTGTACTAGGAAATGGGGTTGCTCTATAACTCAGTAATCGTTTGAGCAATAGAAGTTTCTAGGCATTAATACACTTATAATGATAGGAAGAAGCGGTACAGAGGTCAAGTTATTGCAATATTGGGGTAGAAATACACTGGTTCTGCTACATTTGTGTTTCTTACCAAAAGTTTCCAGTATTCTGCCCTTTCTAGGAAGCTGCCCGCTTTTCCTAGCTGTGTGCAGAAATATGGCTGCGATACCAGCCAGATGTGGCCGCACGCAGCAGATGTGACTATTAAAACGCGGATAACAGCACACGCTCTTATGAAGCACAGCTATCACATCTGCTCCCCCAGTTACACCGGGGTCGTGCTTGCTCGGAAATACATGGATTTGATGTTATCCTGAAACGCAAACCCAAGCCCCAGCTGCTCGGACCCTGAGCAAAGCCTCCCCCTGATCCCGCAACACGTTCCTGTGTTAACTGGGGAGGGGTTCAGGGTTCAGCCTCTTGGTTGCTCTCACCACCCTCCTTCTCACCAGCAGCTCCCGGTCGTTTCGGCTCCCGCCGCGGTGGGTGGCCGGCAGAGGGGGACAGACTACACCGAATCGGTGGAAAATCCGTGCGGGAGCTCCCGAGAGGTGCGGGGAGCGCTGCCCGCCTGCCGGAGCCCTCTCCCTGAGACCCGCTTCGCTCCGGTTCTCTGCGCACAGCAGGGTTTGAGTTACCTGCTGCCCTCGGTGGGGTTTACCTGGGAATGGAAGGGACAGGCTGGGGATCTCAGAGCACAGCAAGGTAACACCAGTTCCTCCTCTCCTACTCCCAGCACACAGTAGACTGGTGTCAACTCTGCATTCAACGTGAAGCTAGAATTTCGAACCGAGCATGTTACTTATATGTTACCCTCTTTGCAACATATATAAAAACCAGCTAGCATCGCTCTACCACGAACAGGCAAAATAAGAAGGTGTTTTTTCTAGCTGAAGTGACTTGTTCACAAATCCTTGTTGAAACCAGCAGCCAAACTCCAGATTTCCTGTGTCACCTCCGACCACCGATGCTGGAATCAAGCATAGTGCATCCCCTGACCTGGCTCCACACGCCTCTGTCCCCTGTATGACATATTTAACTTCCCAATACACCACACGTTCTGTGTTCTAGATAGCCATCAACTTGCACAGGAATTCAGTTTATGTGCAGTTTGAGACAGGACGTGAGGGATCTTTTAGGAAGGGCTTTCACATCATTGTTGTATCTTGTCAGGCCTTGTGATGAAGGCAGCGGGGCCAGACACAGAGCCCAGTTTGTGGCCTCTGCTTTCTGCAGAAAGTTCCATGCAAAGGGATAGACGGGCTCGCAGTTTCTCTTTTAGCATTTCCTGGAGCCACACAACACACACACAGTTCAGCTCTGCACATGTGCGAGTGCTGGAGATTACACCTAGGATGTGGTATAGACCCATTCCTTCAGCCCATCCGGGAGCTCAGACACATTGAACGATATTGTCTCTGTTGCTCCAGACTGGGTATGATTTTAGCAAATGTCGAGTAAGGTTTGGAGCTGCCAGATGGCTGCAACTGCAATCCAGACCCAAGAGATGGTGCAGCATGTGGTCATCACCCTGCAATAGATCAGAGAGTCAGATCAGCAAGTAAAAAGCACTCAGAGGACTACATTCCAAGTATTTTTGCTGTTGTTCTCGTTCCAGTCCTCTAAAACTTTAATCTCCTCATGAAAATGTTAAAAGGCTTGTGGCAGCAGCATACGAGCTGTCTGACACAAAGACTGTCCTAGCGTGTCCTCAGTCATGAACAGTGGAAGCTACAAATAAATTTGAGGACAAAGGAAGAGAAGGAGAAAGTAGGTGGCAATGTCTATCTGGCCGAGAGCTATCACCTGCCAGAAGTATTCTGCAAACAGTGGGTGCTAGCCAGCCAGGAGTGAAGAGCGTTTGGTGACAAAGGGTGCATTGCACTGGGCCCCATCGCTGCTAGGTTTGCCTTCACATTGGAGTAAGGAGAGATGTGAGTTACTCAGCGGGTGATTTTTCTTCCTCTGACTCAGCATACTATTTATAGGTGTTAAGGAAAAGCATCGAAAGAGCAAAGGATTCCTAATTTTAATTTTAAAGTGATTTAGGAAGGAAGGATTGAACACTGCTAAGAGGGGAACTGAAGTGCATTGTGTGCTAGGTAATTAATCAGCAATATTCAGCGTATGACAGCTGTCTCAGAAATGATGTACTGACTTGGTGGAAGCTATAGTTAGAAGGGGAAAACCTTGAAAGTGCTAGCTTCTGCTGCCTTCGCTTTGACCAGCATGTCACTGTCGTTATTGGAGACAATACAGGACAAATACACTGCCAGGAAGAGGACTTTCGGGATCTGTTTTGCAAGTTCTTCAGCAGTCCCAAGCCCGGGTTTAATCAAGTCTGTGGGAGGAGTGTCACAAGCTGGTGGGGAAGGGTGTGATTTCAGTCCGTTTCCAGAGCACGTACATGTTTTGCACTCTCGGAGTGGTAGTGTGGAGTAGCTGGTCTCAAACTGATGAGCAATGCCACACAGGTTGCTGAAAATGATAAGCCAGTACCACCAAAATAATGAAATGCTTCTCTGCATGCAGGTTTGTAGCATGGAGGGGCAAGCTAGTTTGAGAACCCCCTTGTGAAGCAACGTCTGAGCTATGTTTAATTTACTTCACTGAGAATTCACAATGCCCGTGCAGCTCTGCCTTAGCTGTACCACCTCCAGAATCTGAGCAAGGTTAAAGCTTCAGCCTATAGAGTGGACATACCATTAATCTGCTAATTATTGTATTTCCTTCTTTATGAGGCTGGAGCAAACCTCTGCTCCCCAAATTTTTGTCTCCCCACGTCAGAAAGATCCCCTCTTCTGCAGACGATGTTGTGCATCAGGAACTGACAAAACCATTTTGTTGTTTCTGTTTTTCAAATATGTTCTTTGGCAATTGCTTCCATTTTTACAGCTTCACTAGCATGTAACATCCATCAACACATGACTGGTGAAATTTGCCTTTAAATAAGATATATCAGGAGTTTGTGGGTGTTCTGACATGAAACTGTTGTGCTGGAACTTGATGTATATATGTGCTTGCTATGATGGCATCTGATTGCTGCCAGCTCCTGTTTTGCTCAGTGAAAAATCCTTCACTAAGAATGCCGGTGTGGCGTATGATCTACTTAGGGGAATATAGCGAGTGAGGAAAAAAGATCTCTGTGCCGAACTGCAGCCGAGCAGCTGAGTGCTTGCACCACATCTTCAAAATTTTCTCTTCACAAGGCAAGATATGTTTAAAACAAACCTGTACATTTATGACTTTTCATAAGACTGTAAAGAGTATAAAAATAAATACATTAATGTGGTATAGCGGAGTCTCACTTCTCAGGCTCAGGAAGAGTAAAGGGTGGAAGAGGCCGAAATGAGGAACACCAACCGTGAGCTTGTCAGTCTGGGGGTTTGGCAGGCCGTGTTGTTTATAGTGCTCCATCGAGAGTCATTCATTTTGCACTTAACCCTGTTAAGAGAGCACTCAGCTGCTCACAGATATGCCCTTCCTTGGCCTAGTTTTCATCTGATTAGAGGCAAAAAGACCTCATGTGTCTGACAAATGGCTTCACTGGATAAGGTGATTTCTTTTTCAAGCTCCATTTCAGAAAACTTGCGTTTATTTCGCACATATTAACAAAAGTGTAGATAAGGAGGCACTGACCCTGTCCAAAGCACTCACAACATCTGCCTGGATAAAAGCAGAATTGGAGGCTATTCCTGCATGTTTCCTCTACCAGCAACAGAACAAAAGTAATCCAGTGCCTCATTCTGCCTGAGCTGCATCCTCGCGCGCGGAGCCTGCTGCTGTTAGTTGTGCAGTCTGGTGTTTGGCACTCATACTTTGAACTTCACCTGTGGAATTACGTTAGAAAAATGCTGTTGTTTAGTTGCAATTTTTAACGAAAGCACTTTCCAGATCTGCTGCAGAGGTAGCTACGAGCGCTGTTCAATTGTTTTCTGTCCGATTGTTTTAGTTCAAAGTGGGCAGTCACGGAGGGAAGGTGGGCAGCGAGCAGCTGACTGAACAAGGGATGAAAACCTCCGCCCCAGCAGAACAGCAACATGAAACAAAAATACAAGGTAACCAGTGTCTCATCCTCACATTTTTAGTTCATTTTTTAACAGTAGCCAGTTTTGTAACACAGACTGAGCTGATGCTCTCCATTTCCCTGACCTCAGCAATGTTGCACCAAGAATGGATTTAGTCCGTACCATCAATCTGATTTTGAATCAGCTCCTGATACAAGCTATTTAGCCTTGTGAGACAGATGTGTCTGCGTTAAGGAAGATAATTCCAACACAGGACATCAATAAAATGTTAATATTAATGTTTTCATATATTTTAATAGAAGCTTTGGTAGAAATTAAGCTACCCACTCCAAGACTGTTCCTATGTAAAAATACAGTACAATGTAAGTCGCTGGAAACTACCACATATTTGACATGCAGTTAATTAGGTCACTGTGGGGATTATGTGAGCCTGGAAAGTGGCCATGAATGGCCTCCTTGCTCTTTTTCTAGTAGCTGGATTATCAGCGCAGTGATTCACTACCGTGCGAGTACCCACACGGTGGCATACAGAGGGATTTAAGAGCTGAAAGGAGATCTGCCTGCAGGTGGAGGGAGACATTTCAGGGGTTTTTTTAGAGACCTAAATACCTGAAGAATATTTGAGTATAAAGGAGAAGGGAGAAGCACTCCTTCAGTGTAATAACTAAAGGTTGAGGGGCAGCAATGAAGGCAATTAGTACCTCTTTCTTTTATCCTTCATTCTTCAGTTCTGGAACCAAACGTACACAAAGAAATGAAGCATGGCATGCTAGAAACACTGTCTGTACAAAGCATCACTGATGGATTGGGAAAATATGGTTAGGACAACTATAGTATTGTGCATAGGGAAACTGAGGCACTGAGCTTGTTGCTAGTTGGCAGAGATGATCATCTGTGTCACTGGACCTCTCTGGAACTTTCTCTGTGACCCACAGAATGAGGAGCAAAACCAAGTCTCATGGTCTCCAACATGGAGTAGATCATTTTGATAACTTCAGCCTGGTTTGGGTTCCTGCTCCAGCTGTTACTGGCACAGGCTTGGAACCGATAGCAAAGACACCCGTAGGGGCTTTCGCTCTTGCTGACTCTCGGACAAAGCGTGAAATCTGGTAACATTCACTTCTACAGCCTTTTTCTGACCATCTCAGGGTTGATATTGAACCTTCATGGTGCCATCGGGTATGTTCAGGCCGTCGGTCACCTGTTACCTTTTAATTCTGGTAAAGTGAGTTTCATTGAGCTATTGTTTTTCTAAGTCATCTATTTCAATAGCAGAATCTCAATAAAAAAGGATCTCTGTCTACAAAAGGAAGTTTCTGAGCTGTACAGTTCTTCATTGTCTTGTGTCACTGTGGAAGAAGAAGAAGGATATAGAACAAGTTCTTTCTTTTCTTGGTTTAATAGTGACACCAGTTTAGGTATTAAAATGGCCAGATTTGTAAATGTAGTCAGGAAACAGCAAATCAAACAGCTAGTTTGAGAAGAACTGGATTTTTGAAAGTTCTTCAATGTGCTGTGTGCGGCCCTGACCAGTGAGTGAGGACAGGATGGGATGTCCTTGGGAGCAACTACATGAGAATGCACTTCTTGTTTAACAGTTTAAATGGAAGCTGGCCATTTCTGGCTTCTGCATAACTGCTAAATACTTAAAAATCTGTCCCAAGCTGTTATGAAAATTTAGTCCTTTGAAAGCCCCTAACACATAATCCCACAGATTGTTAATACTTCTGAAAAAAACAGATTAATCCAGTTAAGTGCCCAAATGAGAGTTAGACACCTTTAAAAATCTGATCAAAAGAGACGATATCAACTGCACCTTTTTATTGAAGTTGAGGAAAACCAGCCAAGCTCATACGACAAAAAAAATAAGCCACTGTCCGCTTGGTCTGGCTGCAAAGCCCATTTTCGATAAGTTTATGCTCTAACAAGCTGCATCAGTTTCATCTCAGTAGATCTGATGGTTATTGAACAGTGTTCAATGTTCTGGAGGGTGCCAGGCACGTAATTGTTTCTACAACACTGTAAAATGAATCAGATTGAAATTAGTGTCACTCGGCAGAATCACTTTCCGTCCCTTTAAATTACTTAATCTGGGGGTTAATCAAAAAGAAAATGGAGTTTTGACACTGCCCTTCAGCTAAGGGCAAGTACAGGTTCAGTTGTCTTCCCTTCGTTTGGCTAGGAAGGTTTGTTTTACAATAACTGCGCTCGCATATGTGCACTTCCCTGCGGCTCATCCCGGGGGGGGAGCGGGACGGTGCAGACTTTGCAGCGCTTCCCACTTAAAAGCCAAACTGGCAGAAGGAAGCTGATGCCAGTTTTTCATCTGAACTCCTATGAAATGGGGGCTAATAAAGAGGAGTTAGAGAAAAGGGTATTTCTGTGGGGAAGGTCCTCGCAAGAACAGACTGGCAGCTTCGTCTGTTACAACGCACAGAGACGTTCTCACCCCTCCTTCGGTGCCAGCTGAGCTCAGGAGCTGCGGACGTGCAAAGAGCTAACACAGCGAAGATCTGCCGTTGTGTGCAAATATCAAATACCATCTCCTTTATTTCTCTGGTATAAATTGGCGCCTTGCTGAGATAAACCCAACCTCCTTTGTTCTGCCCGCTTTGAATTGTGTATTTTGGAAGCAATTGGAGTAAATGTCTCTGCCTTGAAGGCTTTCAGGTCTCACTGTATGTGACTATTGCTTTCTTCTGATCATTCACTGTAGCAGGTTTATTATTTTTTCACTCCATCATATTTTGTATGCATGCAGGTTTCAGTGGCGTTTATTAGTAGCATGTTTTTAGAACAACGTCTGGCTGATGAGTTATACCAATAACAGCTGGGCAAAGTAAGATGATCATGAGCTATAATTATTATATACAGCAATACTGTCAACTAAAGGCTCCAAGAAATTATCTAGGCTAGAGGATATCTGTAGTTTCAATAGTGCATAATCCCTTTGCAACAATACAATTATGCAAAATGAGATTAAAGGGTTTATCTGCATGTGAAAATTGCATCAGTTTCCATTGGAATTGCTTTTCAGCCGGTGTAGATAATATTCGTCCTCTGATAGACTCATTTCGAGAGCTAATGGCACAACCAACCTTAGCTTCCATTTTTTCTGCTCCCCCAAAAGAAAAGGTACATCGGGGGCATTTTTGTCCTCTCAGGTTGGTTTCAGAGAGCCCCTTCCTGGACGGCTGCTCTGCCAAGGCTGAGCTGCTGACGCTCAGCCCTCCTCCGTCCTACAAATGACCACCAGTGAATACAATTTTAGTACAGTCCTATTGTAGCCATAAGCTGTTGTTTCTACAACACTGTCCAGCACAAGCAGCGTGGATAACCTGCCGCAGGATTAGGGCAGGGGTCTCAAGATGTATACCCATGGAACAAGTGGAAATGGGAGTGTAGCACAGATTTACCCACCATACCCCCCCCCC
>Ga0065711_1006464_pt1 | contig 31497 bp, 14 predicted proteins | sample Hoacrofraction12_FD_59098 | JGI IMG/M metagenome (GOLD analysis project Ga0065711, IMG submission 59098) | Hoatzin crop microbial communities from Cojedes, Venezuela - Epithelial fraction 12 v2 (version 2) | ecosystem: Host-associated > Birds > Digestive system > Esophagus > Crop | place... | reverse complement strand
GAGGGGACCTAATATATACTTACAAATATCTGAAGGGTGGGTGTCAGGAGGATGGGGCCAAACTCTTTTCAGTGGTGCCCAGTGACAGGACAAGGGGCAATGGGCACAAACTGAGGCACAGGAAGTTCTGTCTGAACAGGAGGAAGAACTTCTTCACTCTGAGGGTGATGGAGCACTGGAACAGGCTTCCCAGGGAGGTTGTGGAGTCTCCTTCTCTGGAGATATTCAAGATCTGTCTGGGCGTGGTCCTGTGCAGCCTGCTGTAGGTGACCCTGCTTCGGCAGGAGGGTTGGACTAGATGACCCCCAGAGGTCCCTTCCAACCCCTACCATTCTGTGATTCTGTGTGATTCTGTGACTGGACAAAGACCAAGAGGAAGGATCACTGTTTTCTTGCAAGGAATTCACAGCAATGGCCTCACTGTCAAACAGCCTCAAAGGCTAACAGCTGTGTTTCTAGCTCACACTTTGCCTTGGGGACTATGAAGATCCAGCTGCGTTTAGAAAAACAGGGCTTTCTCATGCCTTGTCAAACTCTTGCAACACTTCATCTTGAGCAGGCAAACATGCCACATTAATGCAGAACAAGACCGTCACTCCGGTGATCATGTAGGCTCTTTTATTAGGTATCTGTCTGATTGTCCACAGATGTGTATGCATATCAGTTTCATTCAGGTAACTTTCATCCTATTTTAGAATTGAGCATCTTCTGCTTGATCATTTCGCATCCCTCAGTTTTGCTGCTTGCATTTTGCCTTTCTAAACACCTCTCAAGACCTCAACCCTGAGCAAACTTCAGAAACTAATTAGAAAGAAAAGGCAAGCTCTCTCAATCCTTCCACAAGCTAACTTCACTTATCCTGTGCATATTCTTTTTCTTCCTCCCTTCAGTTAGAAAACAGTATGTCTGTTCAAATTTTGGTCCATTAGTTGGAAAATTAAGCAATTAAAGCAGACAACATCTGCGGACAATGATTTATCAAACATAGTTTCAGGAACCAAAGTGTAAATTGAAGCCTACTTCAAGAGCTGGAGGTTTAATATATCTTCAGGGAAAAAAAATATATATATACAGAGAGAGAATGAGTCTTCACAGAATCTAAACCTCCTGGCAATTAGAAATTGTAAAATATTTATAGGTATGATGAAGAACAAACTATTACAGCAGCCTAGAAAGGGGATCATTCCATAAGACTAATTTTATTTAAATCACTGCAGAACAAAGTACTTGTTTAAGAAATACACCATTTACAGCAACAGTGTAGTGACATGACTTTGCATATGTCACTGAAATCAAGCTATGTGATACAAATCCTGTAGTACATGACATTTAAAAGTGTTTTTGAGGAAAAAATCCCAACATTACCAGTGAACAATGATACTTCTTACAATTAAAGGTAATTGCGAAGGTGATTTTGAGTCATCTTGATTAAACAACTAGTTTGCAGACTATTGACGAGTTTCATTAAGAGCAAGTTTTATTCTCTCTCCTGCAAAATTAAGAGAGCATTAAAGGGATTTATCATTCCTCACTGATCTTATAAAGAATTATATCAATATTTGATATTTTTTTATATCAGTAAGCCTTTCATCCAAAATAAAGCAAAACTTGTACACTGATCTGTTTTTAAAAAAACAATGAAACAGCTAAAAATACCAACAGTAAATACTTACAGTACTAAATAACCTGTGTTTTTGATGGTAAATATAAAAAGGTTTATCAGGTGACAGCTGAAAGATAAACATAATAACGTTCTATCAGACACAGTTTTCTAAACACATCCCTTATTGATGGAATATGCGTAGGCTCACAGAAGGCATCTGAGAGGGATTTTCACCTTAGTACACAGCAGAATAAACAAGACATATTCTGAAAGTGTTGCAAGTCCTGCAACACATTTGATTTCAGGCCCTATCCAAAGGGTTTACATACTGTGGCAACTCTTCTAGGAATGTTCATGGCATTCGCCGTACATTACAGTTATGGTGATTGCCCACTATCAACACCGAAATCACTGCTGAAGAATACCAACATTCCTCTCCAGCTTGGATAAATTCTACTGCAATACAGGTCACTGCACTACACCTGGCAGCTGAGCTCTGGTCAAGAAGCGAGTCAGGAAGAGAATGGGAACACGAAACCTCGATGCCTTCTCTTGGGTGACATGAATCACTTCTCAGTTTGGCACTCACATCACAGGCAAAGCAGTGTATCGTACTACGTTATTACAGACCTGTTTTGTTGATTATACCTAGTGCCAGCTCCTGTGACAAGAGGTGTCCACCAGAAAAAGACAGTAAACATTAGGGCAGAGGGGGAATGAGTGCAACTTCCTGCACTTTCACCTGCAGTGCCCCATTTCAATGCTCCTGTAATTCTCCCCTTACTACAAAAAGTTGGGAACTTATGCACACTTTCATAATAACTGTGTTATTACAGAGGACATTCTCAACAAGAAAATAACAAGAGGATTACAGTTTTGTCTTCATTAAAAGAGTAAAAAAAAAGGACTGAATTATTTGGATGTTTAATTCAGTCTACAAAATATTCTGGCTTTTGAGAGAGTTGAAGATTTTGGCTATTGTTTCCAGTTTAAAGTGTACTTCGTGGTAGACATACTTTTTACACTACTTTTGTACAATAACCTATGAGTTTGAGAGCTTCCAAACAACACGATTAGGACAGCAATTCCTATGCATTTCTCTTTTACCAGAATGTCTTTTTTCCATTCCAATCAAGTGCTTGATTCAAATTAAACTTTGAATTAAAACAATTAAACTCCTCACTGTGGATTCTGAGAGTAACTAGATGTACTGGAGATGTAAGCCAGAAGTACAACCATCACCTTCTTATTCCTTGCAAACACATCACTTCCTCGATACAATGTGTGTGTTGTTGTGCATTCTGTCCCAGTATATTCTTCTAAATTAAGACAAAACTGAATGAATTCTCACAAGACCTTCATTTTTGGCACCACCATAAAGACTTTTCTTATTTTTACACACTTGTGTTGAGGGAGATCCAAGTGCAACACCACTCAGACCAGAACAAAAGCAGAACTCTGCCTTTAAACTGAGTTGCAAACTTTTTCTTCCCATTTGAATACAGCAGGAAGACTCCTACTCTCTAGCAGACATATCTGCTATAATCATATGGAGCAATTTTGAGGGGCAAATGTTTTTGTGAAGCATTTAGAAAAATATAGTTTTGGTCATTCTCAAACTACAAATTCATTCAATTCAAACACAGTGAATAATTTCATCTGAGAGGGAACAAATAATCAGAGCTAGGCTCAAACAAATAGCAGTGTCACTTCAGGTGCTCCTTTTATCCATTGCACTTTATAGTATTAGACTCCATGAGGAAAAGCTCAAGAGCAGATTTGGAACCGCACACTGTGGAGCCAGTGCAGCAAGCTGGGGAGGCACCCACAGCTGGGTGGGAGGCGCAGCACCCCAGAAAGGCAGCAAGAGCTGGGGCCTCTGCTCCAAACCAATACAAGATATCACCAATTACCTCATCTTTTTGAAAGGCAGCAGCATCCAGCTTCTGATGGGTTCCTACCAGCACACCTCATCTCTAGTTCAGGTGAATTAATATTCAGCACCTGCCTTTGAAAAGTTGCCAGCCTCAGCACAGTACAGTGAACTTTCCCACAGGCTTCTCTATTTAGCAGGTGAACTTACAAAGGATCTGTTTGCACAGCTTTCAAGTGAGCTGCATGTAAATCCCCTAACTGGAGAAGAAGTCCCACAGTGTTTGATTTGGCCTTTACATTACAGCTGAGTATAAAATTGGCTACAGAAACTTCTGTGAAAAAAATTCTAAATGATGCAACTGATAAACAAGAATTAAGACAAAAATACTCTGTTCAACAGGACACATGTTCATCACAAAAGGGAAGCGTTTACAAATACCACTATGATACTACTCAGATGGCAGATGAGCACAAGAGTCTTCCAGCAAAGAAACGAGAAGGCTTGCATTAGAAGAGCATTCTTGCAGTGCACAAGGTTGTGTTAACTTCCCAGTGATAAATTTATGCTGAGCAAAGTCAATACACAACAAAACCCCTCTTCTTGGGAAATGGTCTTAGGCTTTTATCCTCTTTTGTACGTATCTACAAATTCATTGAGACACCATCACTGAATCCAAGAAAAAGCAAGTACACAGAGTCAGGAAAACTGCAGAATTCCTGCAGAACCAATCTCTCTCACTCAATGATGTTTTACATTTAGCTTCTCATCTTGCTCACCTAATGCACATGGCTTAAAAAGAAATGACTGGTAACGTTGTTCATTGCATTCCTTCTTAGCATTGCTGCTGGTGTTTTCTTACTATATTGCAAACACAGCAACTTGCATACATCACCTCACTGCAAACACTGCTGTGTGCAAATCCTAGAGAACTGTAAGAAAAATATTGATTGCTATGAACGAAACAGGAATGGAAACCCATGTACGAAAGCAACTCTAGAAACAGCAGAAGGAAAGTTAAAAGAAAAAACTGTATTCATAATGAACACCACCACTCCCAGTAGTACAGCTGAGGAATTTGCTTGTGTTAAGACCAGAAAGTCTGCACTCTGGCCTGAGCACAGCACTGATGACTCGCCAGTGGAAGACATAGCATCCTAACAACAGAAGGATGTCAGCAAGCCTAGCAGAGCATGTCACATACACCATTCCTTTTCCAACAAGTAAAAAAGACACCTATTTCCAAAACACTAGAAAAGATAGACAATAAGAAACCTAAGACTTATGGAGACTCAGGAAAGCAAAATCCTGAAGCAAAGCACCATCCCCTATCAACTATTGACTCACATGCAATATAAAAGGCCATTGTTACCTTTTATCCAGAGAAGAACCCTGGACACATGACAAGGTCTTGACCACCAGCTTTCCTTCCTCTCTGTGTCACACACACACAGCCCCAGGCAGACCACTTGAGCACACATGTTCAAATGCTTGTGAGTGTTAAGAAACTATATCGATACGAGAATGAATGAGAATGGGGAAAATAAATCTGTTTACAAATTCTGTAAAATAAAACCACTTTCCCTCAAGTTCACACGTTTAGTTTTGTCATGATAACCTTCTAAAAGAACCACTAGTTTCTATTTTATATGTTAAAGAGCAAGCAGCTAAATTTTTTTCACTACCTTTGAGGCTTGCAAGAAACTGATAAACGTTTACTTTTACTATAAAAAATTAAATTTTCCAAGTCTATTATGTATTATATATTAGTCTTAATTGGGCCAATTTTAGCCTTCTTAAATTTTGTCTAATTTTTTAACGTGGACTTTTATTTGTTGCAGAGTTTCTCATAAAAATCCGCAAACAAATTATAAACTGTGGTTAATGAGCTATGCATAAACCTTCTCTTTTTCCTTATCATTCTTACCATCTGCTTTGGCTGTTTTATTATCAGCCTGTAAGCTAGTCATCTATCTACTTTATTTCCCTTCTTACTTGGAAAAAAAAATGATGAAGAAATCCAGAAAAACTTCTAAGCTCCCCGTATTCTCTGAGTTTTCCCTGAGTGGTGCCTTATGGTCCAATTTGTGTTGTGCTTCCATTTTCTTCACCGCAATCTATATTACGTTTTGGTATGTCCCATCACACAAGTACCCTTTACATGGAACATTAATCTGATTAATTTCAAAATTCTCTCATTTTGTCTAAAAATATCATTAAAAATTTCAAGTATTCTCCTCTGAATTAGGCCACTGCTGAGTTTTCATCTGCCATTGAAATTGTACCAGGTGAACTTACTTCACTATTACCTCACACACATGGACATCCGACTTGAGTACGCTATACTGCGCGTAACACACTGCTACTACAGACCTAACTTACATGGAAAGGAAATGTTTCCAAACAGATTTTCTGTGCCTATTTATTACCTAGCTAATTGTTGTCTTAAACTGGACTTTAGGAAGCTGAACTAATATTTTTAATAATAGTCCCAGGAAAAATAGGACAAGAATGAGGAACAAGACCAAACTTCAAAAAAAAAACCACACCACAATTAAAAGAAACTTAAATTCACTGCGATATGGAACGCAATCATTATTAATTATGTTAAAGAATAGTGTAATCATGGTCCCTCCTTTCTAATTAAGCCACTATTTTCAGAACTGAGAGTTAGATAACATTTGTTCTTCTTTATAATGGAGTAACTGACTTGAAGAGACGTTGGAGAAACCAGCGCTAAGAACTAGGCTTTATTTACTGAGTGTGAATTTGTGAAAAACTATCACAAACTGAGCAACAAACAGTTAACCACCACGCTGAAAAAATTCTTTAGGATCATCTGCAGATTTCCTAGCAGAGCTGCTATTCTATTGCATAAGATCTATAGAGACTTCAATCCATTTTACACCTGAAAAGGGGCATATGAGTGAAATTATTACATTTTCAAATGCAAGCTCATGGGAACATGGCCTGGTGCTGAAAACTGAGGAAAAAAAAGAAAAACAAAGCTTGATTAGACATTCTGAGGTCCTTGTGTCTGCCTCAGGCATGCTATGTACAAAAGGCAATTGGTAGGTTCTTTGTTATGAGCCCATGTATTTATTAGCCTTAACTAGCTTTGTTTTCTTACCTTCCTGTGCTCTGACATACATTATAGCACTTCAGAAAGTAACTAGTGCATGAATAAGGCTGGCTGTTTCCTATGTTTTCCAATTTGTTATTTGTTTCATAAGCCAAAATCAAATCTATCTGAACAATTTGTATTTATTTTTAATTTACTCTCAGCACATTCCTGTGTTAAAAAGTAGTTTATCTTCCCAGATATAGAAACTTGGAACAATAGTGAAAGAGTGCATGTACCTTATTCAAGCCACTTTGAAGTCCACAGAAAGATCATGGGCAACATTCATCTCTCCTAACTGCAATGATTTAAAAGTTGTCTGGTCTAAGAGACCTCCACAATCAAACACAATTCTGTCTTCAAGTATGATTCGTTGCTCTCTGCATGCACCAGTTATAAAGAGGACCCAGAGGGACAGTTTAAGTCAGGTATCCAACATTGAAGACTGCTGCAGTTAAGTGAGATCCACTTCTATTGACTTAACTGGAATGGATTCTAACAGAAAGTAAAGCCACATAGGAGTCTATGACAAAGAAGTGCCAAGATTTCTGAATCTCCAGTCCTGTACCTTAACCAATAAAGAATATCGCTCTTTGCCATTGTTATGGGTTTGCGTGGCAAGGTTTTCGTAGTGGGGGGGCTATAGGGGTGGGTTCTGTAAGAAGCTGTGAGAAGCTTCCCCCATATCTGATAAAGCCAGTGCCAGCCGTCTCTAGGATGGACCCACCGCTGGCCACGACCAAGCCAACCGGTGACGGTGGTAGCGCCTCTGTGATAACATATTTAAGAATAGGAAAAAAACTGTGGTGAAATGGCAGTCGAGAGAGAGGAGTGAGACTGTGTGAGAGAAACAACTTTGCAGACACCAAGGGCAGTGAAGAAGGAGGGGGAGGAGGTGCTTGAGACTCCGGAGAAGAGAGTTTTCCCTTGCAGCCAATGATGAAGACCATGGCGAGGCAGGCTGTCCCCCTGCAGCCCATGGAAGTCCACAGTGGAGTAGACATCCACCCGTAGCCTGTGGAAGGGACCCCACACCAGAGCAGGTGGATGTCCCAAGGACGCTGTGACCCTGTGGGGAGCCCACGCTGGAGCAGGCACCTGGCAGGACCTGTGGACTCGTGGAGAGAGGAGCCCACGCTGGCGCAGGTTTCCTGACAGAGGTTGTGACCCTGCAGGGGACCCGTGCTGGAGCAGCCCTTTCCTGAAGGACTGCACACCGTGGGAAGGATGCACGCTGGAGCAGTTCGTGAAGAAGGACAGGACTCATGTTGGAGAAGTTTGTGGAGAACTGTCTCCCATGGGAGGGACCTCACACTGGAGCTGGTGAAGAGAGTGAGGAGTCCTCCCCCTGAGGAGAAAGGAGCGGCCGAGACAAAGTATGCTGAACTGACCGTAAGCCCCATTTCCAGTCCCCCTATGCTGCTCAGGGGGAGGGGATAGAGAAATAGGAGTGAAGTTGAGCCTGGGAAGAAGGGAGGGGTGGGGGGAAGGTGTTTTAAGATTTAGTTTTATTTCTCATTATCTTACTCTGATTTGATTGGTGATAAATTAAACTCCCTTTTCTCCCCAAGTTAAGTCTGTTTTGTCCGTGACGGTAATTGGTGAGTGATGTCTCCCTGTCCTTATCTCAGCCCACGAGTCTTTCATCATATTTCCTCTCTCCTGTCCAGTTGAGGAGAAGGAGTGACAGAGTGGTTTTGGTGGGCACCTGGCATTCATCCAGACTAAACCAAAACAGCCATAGATGAGCTTTCACTTACTGGAGTCCTGAGGCAAGGGAAGAACAAATATTAAGTGCACCAGTTAACTTAAAAAAAGGGCAATTAATATACAGATCAACTGTATTTATTCTTCTAGAGTCATTAACATCTACTGTTTTTTCCTCCTAATTAATCTATGTCTATATCGTGTCAAGTGACCTGTACACAGTTTGTAAACAAGGCACCAGAACATCAGGCTTTCTCCTGGCAAGTGTTATGACACATGGACAGGTCACAGACCCAAGTTTACACAGCAAATACTCTTACTGCAATTGTTTTGTTTCTTAGGGCTAAAATACTAACATGTTCTTATCATGCCAAATAAGCTGCAACTTAGTAGTAAGCAGTACCACTGCTATGACTACCTAGCCCTCGCTGGTCTCAATAATTAGCCATGGGCCAGAAGACCATGAGGCCCTCTTCCAGCCTGCTTTTCCATACCAAAGAGAACGCGAGCTGATGCAATTCATACATTACAGTACTATGGTTCATAGGAAGGCAGGAAAACAGGAAGAAGCAATGCCTTTCAGTTTACATACTCTATTCCCACAAAAACACTGAAGGAATAACAACAAAGGGCAACTCAAAGAAATCAGCAGTCATTAGACGAGCTTTGCAACTCTTCACAATGGTTTATAGAAAGTTTTCACCCAGGAAAAGTGCCCAAGCAAATAATAAAAGAGAAGGTCATAAATATTAGAGACTGAAAATGCTGCTGAGTATTCAGTGGCTGACCAATACAGGTTACAAAGAAGTTCCTGTACCTGCAGCTCTTTGGATGGAAGGGGACACAGTTCTTGGGCAGTTGAGATTATGCTTGTGTTTCAAATAGATCTGAACCCTTTTACAACAACAACAAAACAAAACAAAACAACTTAGAAAAAACAGTGCTTTCCCATGCAATCACACCATCTAGTTCTTCAGTGAGTTTCAGCTCAAGAGGAGAGTTTAAGCTCTGATTAAGTAGACATCACACTCTTATAGCTACTGACTGTTACAGAATCTGTAATCGATATATTTGTCTGTTTTTATCTCTCTTTTGTCCACTTTCTAAGCTCTGCTGTATACTAAAATATCTCAGGAATAGTTCTGTGATCTCATTTGACACAGGTTTTCCCTTGCTCATTGTTCCAGGCTGCAGTTCTGTGCTGCTTTTGCCACTAGGCCATTTAACTTGCTTCCATCCAGCTCAGCTTAAAGCACAGATGCTTAAATACAGAAAACTTTAAAAGAAACCTAGGAAGCAGTTCAGAAGCAATCTTTCTGTCATAAATTTTTTGCTAGTAATTGAGAGTTTCAAAATTTCTCCTTTGTCTGGATATATATAGTACATGTGCATTACCATTTTAGTTCAGACAGGGGATTCTCCTCAAATCACAGTCCTAAGTGCCCCACTTAAAACATTCAGTTTACACTAGGGAGAGGTCTCAGAATGCATGAAACGAATTTATTTCGGAGGTATTTAAATCAGATGTGCTTCATCTGCTTATGACACCAATTCAGGCCAAGGGCCCACGGCAGTGGTAATCCAAAGTGTACCTCCCCAACACGCTGTGCATGTTGGGTCCTCAGGACCAACTGCTTTACTCTACAAACAGATTGACTCCTGCAGCACCCTACTACATGCCAGTATGGGCACAGTCAGACAGTCCTATCTTTGTTTACTGGCTTGGAAGTCATTTTCCTTCCAGAATCTTGCCACTTTTAAAAGGAAGGAGGCCATTCAAATGCTGCCCTTATATCTCTAGTTTGTCCTGACAGGGAGAGGTGAGATCTAATCTGCTCCCCAGTACTAAATTATGGGCCATGAAATATTAGCCTTGATTATTCTCCTCACAAGAAAAATACTCCTTCAGAGTGTGGGAAAGAGGAGTGAGACTGCCTTCCTCTTCTTAAAACAATTAACAACAATGGCGCTCCAGTCTTGTCAGTCAGCCTAGCTACAGCCAGAAAAAATGTCCAAGTACAGACACCTCAATTTCACAGTACCAACCATGGTTTTTAGTGTCCAGCCAACAAGGTTCAAAGGAGTGACTGATTCTCAAAGAAAAATACACCAAGCTAAGTAAGACCTTGGCAAGGTCTAAGATGACAGAACTAAGAAAACTCATATGAAAATATACTGCTTTTAATATTTATACCCTTAACATGAAAAAAATCCCCACAGCCAACAGCAATTTAAAATAGAATAGAAGCCATAGCAACCATGTGAAGCTAATCTTTAACCTCTCTGGTCTTGATTCACATAATTATAATTGTGTTAAATGCAATGCCTTTTGATTCAAAAATATCACCATTACTGTAACGGAAAAAGTAATTAGTATTTTTAATTAATGAGAGACTTGAAAATACACGAAGGGAAGCATTAACTGTTTTTCTTGAGCTATTAAAATAATTGTATAGAAATATCACATGAAGAAGTCACATCACACTATAGGTTTGGTCCTTAGAGCTCTGCTAAAAACTATGCTTTAAGATACCAAACACAGATATTTGCATATCAAGAAAGATTTAATCATCTAATTGGACAAACTAAATGTTTGTCTCTTATTCGCTAAGCATAAACAAAAACCATGGAGGGAAAAAAAAAAGCAGTTCATTACATCTAATGAGAGACAAATAGCATTTTGTGTCACCATTACTATAGTACATGCCTCATTGCACCTGGTGATGCTGGTTCAACCAACAGAAGCCTCAACACAGTCTTGAAGGGCAAAGGACTACCCAACATGCCCCTATTCAGACCTAGAGATTAATCTCACATTATTTAGAAGCCTAGAAAGCAGGCATTTACATCTGGATTAATAATCTCTAGACAATGACACTTCTAAAGTCCAACCTATTTTACCTATTTAGATAGAGACCATGGGATCACACATTAAGCCCAAGAAGTATGTATTCCTGTCCACTACCTATAAGGGAACTGCAGATTACCAATTCATGTGTAAATATTTAGACACAAGTAATAACAATTAATAAAATGGTTCTTTAGAGTGATTCAACCTTTTTTTGTCTTAACTGAATTGTTAATATTTCCCCCCCCCCGACTGTATTTCAGTCTGACACTAGTGTAAGTCTCTGTAATGGCGGGAGAAAAAGCCCTGCATATTTTACATAAATTTTGCAAGGAGATATGTACCACAGTGAGATAAGTATCACAGCAATTTACTGTATCTTCTGCTTCTCCACAATCCAAAGGAGGACTGTTTCTCAAACAGAAGTTATCTTTGTGCTAAAATGGCCCTTCTGAGTGGGGGCTCTTCTGTCACAGAAATTTAATACAATCTACACTATTTCTTGAAAATCATCTCTCCTAAAGGCAGATCCTGAAAGTAATCTGGGTGATTACAAAAACAAAGTAGCTTCAAAACCATCTGGAAGGCTTTACAATATTTTCAGGAAGAATTTCTAGTTAAATCAAAGATTTTAAAGTGCCATGGTCTGCTTTAAGAAAACAATTTTGTACAGTAAGCAAGATTAAAAATAATTTAGTGGGTAGTATGACACCTTAGTTTTACAGAAAATTCCATGTTGGAGCAAGTACTCTCCAGTACAATGTCACTAAGTTCTATGTCATGATCTTACTTTAAAATATGCAAATTTTTTGTTCAAAATGAGTTGAGCAATTCAACTGGAGTACGTACTGGTACAAAAGCTAGTATAGACTTATCCACTGAGCCAAACTATAGACAAACACTTCTGCCACCACAGAATGACCTGTCCCTCTAAAAGAAGTGCCAGTGTTTTGATCATTTTAAGAGCAAGGACATCAGGAAGCTTTGTATAAAGGATAATCTACTCTAACACTTCTGAACCGTGCAACTCTCTTAAATTCAAGAAGATACTTGAAAGGCTCAAAAATACAATAAAAATTCCATAGCTATGGTACAATTATTCACCACTGAAGGTTAACAATATTGCTCTAATTTTAGAAGCTAAATCAGAAGCTAAACATTTAACATGAATAAAATACTTGTGAATGCTCTCCAACTGAATTCATCTGCCTGGAGAAGTGGAGGAAAAGAAAAGAAAGAACTGAGGACTACAGGTTAATGAAGTATTTAAAATGAGAAACAGGACTTCATGCTTCTACTTGTATTCTCTAAATTATTTTACATACATTGTGTATCATGGCTCTAGTTCTTCAATTCTGAGAACACATCTGTGACTTAACACTTTAACATCCATCTTGGCAAGTCTGTCAGCAAGGGAGAAGACACCCAACAAACTGAATGTCATTGATTTAACCTGAAGACAACATGTTTTGGGTTTCTTCAACACACAAATGGCACTCAGCTGCCACAGCAAAAAGAAGTAAGACTTGAAAACAAAGCCTTGCTTCACCAGGTGTATGAATCAGGCATCTAAAGCTGATACAATATGACACAGGTCTTAGACTTAATGCATTTGCATATGCATCAGTGACAGCAATACTGTATACTCTTCTGTTTCAAACAAAGCCAGGCTCACCGTCCTTCATCTCCAATTATACTGCTGTCCTCTGCCTCATCCTACAAAGGCAAAAAAAAGAGGGGGAAATATGGCCTAGATAATTAGAGATTTCAAGAACTTTTTAAATGAATTTTGAAAGTTAAAACTTTGAAAACAGGACATCTAGTGCTTGCGATGCTCCAGAGTGTATCAACAGCCCTCCCACACTCAAGAACAGAAGAACAAGGAACAGCAGCTAAATCTGCAGAAACAGTACTCATGTGCCCAAACATCCTAAAGTGACCCTTGCTCAAGGACACGTCCACCTCACTACAGGCCACCATGATTTCAGGGCTGGAAACTCAATGTCAAACAAACTGAACTGTAGATGTACCATCTACGCTCTATCTAAAACAGTGGTCTAGTCACAAAACAAAACAAATAAAAACAGCCTGCAATAAGTACTGCAATTAATCTGTTGCCTGTAGTAATTATCCTGGTTTTGTCCATGGAGAGACCAAGTGTTCATTGAGCAAGAACTCCTCATTTAGCGTTTTGCAATCCCGCAGTCCCTAACAACACAGATGTATCCTTCATATGGGATGGATGGATGTGCCCACGTATAGGCCTGCCTCGCCTATAAATGCTATTGCAGTTTCATAACTGGAGCTGTGTGGTTTTCAAGAAGAAATATCTGAAGGACAACCCAAGGCAGCTTTTTTTCAGATTACATGAGCAGTATTGGAGCATTTATTTGGAATATACACAGCCCATAACCTTCAAGATATTATCTAAGAAACTCTGGAAACTGATGAGAAACAAAGGGCCCAAACCCACCAAGCAATCAGCACGGCCACTAACCTTCATTTCAACAATAACAAAAAAAAAAACATAACCCGCTCCCTTCCTCAAGTTTTACCCACTTCAGAGGCAGCAATACATGCATAATCACATCATTAGAACAGCTGAGTTTCCTAACTAATTCTTCAACGATTGTGTACCATGTCCTCCTAGTTCCCTTCAAAAGCTTTCACATGTTGTACCTGCAGGGCTGACAGGCTTGCTTAGGTTCCCAGATTGTTACCTGCTGAGACCACCAATGAGTTTTATTTAGACCCTAAAACCACCTGCAACTTGGCAGCTGGAAGAGGATCTTCTCCTTAGCTTGCCTCTCTGCTTGAAGTGAATATGCTTCCTCACAAAGATGATCACATCCATGTTGTGAGAGACTGAGTGACTACAGAACACTAAATGGGTAAAACTCATGTTTGCTGAACCATTGGTGTCTTCATAGCCAAACACAGAATAATTCAACACAACTGGAATGCAAGTTAATTGAGCGCTGTTTGGCTGGTGACAGAACCCAGCACAATTTCATTTACTTCATTGCATTTCTTCCTCTGTACATGCAGAAAGTTTCTACCCAAAGAACTAAGAGCCTTTTCCTGCATCTACAAGCGATCTGACATCTAATGCCTGAACTGCTGCAACCACCTGCGTGTGATGGGATGGAAGGAGCGGGAACCAGAGGGGAATCACTCAAGGGACACAATGTACATGTGTAGAGCTCTATTTACATGCAGCCCCACTGCCACACATACCAAAATCATGGAGTAAAAAGCGAATTGCAAAACCGAAGTTTGTTCTAACAAGGCTGGATCATGTCGATGTATGTAGTATCTGTAAAACAATACATGTACTTTTTTGTAAGCTATGGACACTAAATAGCACACAGAAGGACAAAGGTGTTCTCTCAAAAACCCTGAAGTAATTTACTCCCTTTACAAATCAACAGGATTCCAACCTGAGTCACATCTAACATTAAGGTAAGATAAATATATGCTACCCATTGGCACTTTGGGCAGCAAAAGTTACACTCTGTATCTATAAGGTTTTCTAGCTTGCAGCCAAGGCAGGCTGGTGCTGCTGAAAACCTTCGACAACCTGACATAAACCAAGTGAAACCAAAATGGAGCTCTGAAGGGGACAGACAAAGGAGGGCAAGATTCCTCCTACTCATTCTCCTGACCAGCTCCATAAGCATCAATAGAATCCAGTTGGGATTTCTAGTATTACCTATTAAATCAAGAGAACCCAGCTGCAGCAAAGAGAACAACTTGGAGAACACTCACAGATCTACAGCAATAGCAAAACATCACTGTTTAATATATTCAATCGTATATTTCACAGCATTCCAATGACTCTATAAATAATGGAATAAATGCATAATACACTTGCCTAAATTTTATGTCACATTCAACCAGCTCTAGTTCAGTGAAACATTAATTTTGTTTATCTGTCTGAAATACTGAAAATGAACTGTGTATTTCAACTTAATTGCAACTGCAGTCTTCATGAGTTTTTTTAAATGTTTGAAGTATATGCTCTTGCACTGAGTTTTCATAAAATATTGAAATGTGTGAAGAAATGAACTTGTGTTCTCAGGGTTTTTTTGAGTTAATTTAGGCATTAAAGCATTCTGTAAGGTAATGTCTAAGCCACCTCCCCACTGCTACATTTAATGAGACCACTTAGTTTCAATATTACTTTACAGCATGTTCAGTCAAACATGTCTTCAATTTACAGAGTGCAAAATGTGATTATTCCATAATATGACATTGCCTATTAGAAATGAAAAAATACAATTTAATTTGAATTGCATTACTAATTTACATCTACATATAGCTTATTAACTGCTGCTGGCTTCTCAGTTGGGTAGGCAAGATAGGAAATGTTTTGATTTATGTCATAAATGGAGTAAGACCAGGGGTTCTTTCCATACTTAAAGTGCACTACTTCCCTGAAGTGTGGCTTTTCAGACAAAAGTCTTGCAGATTCCATATCTCGCTCTTAAACACTGAGAAATGGTTTGGGTTACAAGTGAAAGTTCTTTTTCTAATTTTGAATCTTGCAACTTTCATCAAAATCCAACTGAGTTTGTTACTTCTCATATTACTAAAACTTCAGTGAGGACAAAAATTACATTATTTTTGGAAAATAAATGTCTCTGCAGATACTGGGCTCACTTGAACTCTGGATTTTCAATGACTTAAAGAGGAATTCTCATATGCAATAAGGAAAATAGAGTGCATGGATCCTTCACCAAAATATTTATTTTTTATAGATAGTTAAGGTTTGTCCCATCATGAAGAAGCAGTAATTGAGATGTTTTTATTCAGGATCTCCATGGGAAATAATTTACAATGAGATTCATAAATTCGCAGTATTGAAGCAGGTAATTTGAGAAAGTGTGAACACAATAATAGAATTAAATGTGACTTTTCAAGGATCAGTAGGGATTTATTCAATAAATTGACCTTTCATCTTTGTATTTATGAATGTAAGAAAACTACCCACATTATTAAAGATAAAACTCCCATTCAGGCTTTTAGTGATGCCTTGCAATAAACAGCATAAGGCAGCTCTTATTTTCCTCCTCATTAATACTTTACAAGATATCTGGGACTCACACAGCATGTGCTGCTAGACCATGTGCAATGCTCTGTTCCCTACAGCAAAGTCTCTATCTGGAAGCAAATGTTTGGAGTATTCTTGAGTATTAATTACAAAAAAATAATAGTAAGAGTTTATAATGGAGAAGCGGTTTTCATTATTTCAGGAGATATCAAACATGCAAATGAATAAGGAAGAGGAAGTTCCTCATCTCACTCTGTCAGGATGCCTCTTCAACTTCCTCATACCTATTGGTTCATGCCAAAATGTTCTTCTCTCAGATGGGTCTTACTTCTTCTTCTATTACTTCATTAATGGCTATTCCAGATTATTAAACCAATAACATCATAGAGAAACTCAACTGCTATGAGCCAGTGAGAGTGAGTGCCCTAAACAGGCCATGGTTGTAGTCTTCTGCCTGTCAGACTTTTCTCTGATGCTGTCCAAGCCTCTGCAGCCTATTCTGTTCCATAACTCCCACACAGAATCCATGTCTCATTATTTGTGAGAGAATTTGAGGGTATTTTCTGTGCTATCTAATGTAATGTCTTTGACCAGAAATAATCTCACAAGAGTATAGCACAACTCTGACAGAATGCTGAGACATCCACAAATTTAAATTCCCATTTTAGCTATTTCTATTAATAGGACCTCTTCTGTGTTGATGTTTCTCTTTTCTTTGGAAGAATTCACAAGAAGTGTATCCAGTCAGACAGTCCCTTTTCAAAGCTGCCCTGTAATCAAGCACTATCAAACAGGAGTATAGATCTGACCTGTTTAAGTTTGCCAGAGAATCCTTTTGAGAATTTTATAATTACCTCTCAAGAGGCCAAAAGACTTTATTCTCTCTAAAACATGTTTAAAAACTATAAAGATGCTACACCATCTGATATCACATCTATTATTCCAAAGATATAGATCTCAGTTATAAGATGACATCTGGCAGTCACATTTTCTGCACTATCTCTCCATGCAATCCCATGATATGTAATCTGCCCACCCAGACAGAAAAAAAACTTAGATTCATCCTCTGAAAGTGGCATGTGTAAAAGTCCTATCAAACAAATTTACACAAATAATACAGCAGTCCATGTTTTGTCCCTCCTTTTATTTATCACATTTTCTTGAACTGCAGTTATTTCTTTCATCTTAAAAATATTCATAGTATTTGTACTTGATGGGTACTTCACTTTTCTTTGTTATTCCTGTGCTTCATTTTCTTTCTGTTCTTTTGTGTCTTTTTCACAACTTTTTCCTGTAGTTTCATACATCTACAATAAACACTTCCTTCAAGCAGGCATGATATCCAACACATTTTCATAATAAGAAGAGGATCTCTATTCTCTGAAAATTACAGCCTTATTTTTTCATAAAATCATTTCCCTTTGCATTTCGCTCACACATACAGCCAGTATGAATAATTTCCTCAGTAAAGAATCTAAGCTGACAGTAAATTTGTTCATCCCAATACAATTCCTGACATGAGAAATGAAGATAGGTTGTTGGCAACTATTGCTCCCTCCACATACAAGATTTAAATATTGTCCTTCTCATCCATAAGTTGTGAGTAAAACACTAGCTGTACTCTAATAGAGAGCACTATTCCTGTCCTCCCACCATTGCTGCTGAGAACAGATAGGACCGGTCAGAATAATACTAGGACATTAACACTAAGCCATATAATTCCACAGTGGGTGCATACCAAACACCTTGATAAATGAGAAGCCAAATCAGTCTGCAATGGGAGGTGGCTTTCCCAGAGACAACAGCAGTCAAAACATAGGATCTCAGGAAGCCAACTGTGGCACAGACAACCAGAAGCATGGTCCTATAGCGTACACCTTGCTCGTGGCAGAAAGGTAGATGTGGGGTAACTTTTGGTACCAACTTAATTTGCCTTTTTAAAGTCCTCCACCCTCAGTGCTTAAACAATGGAGACGCTGGCCATCATACAGTGTAACGGGACATCCACATGTGCTGTTCGGGACCCCAAGACCGCATGGCAAATGTGGAAGAACTGAAAGAGGGAAGACCTGTTATGCTCAGACATCGCAGAGTCACTTTCATTACTACTACTGTTGAAGTGCAGAGTCCAGAGAAACCACAGCAGGGAAGGGCTCCGTTTGGCCAAACATGCCCTGCTACAGAGTTTTGTGACAGTACAGTTTTTGTGAGAAGAGTTTTCTGGCCACGCTACTGTTAGGCTTAGCCTTGGATTTGAAAGTCATGTAGACCCAGAATTAAGAGATGACTTAGTGAAGACACATTAAAATCTGAAGTGCATGGGATATACCAGTCAGAACTTTGACAATGTTTGCAAAGAACTTCTTTAATTTGACTGTTTCCAAATACAAGCCAGCCATTACTTAGATATTACTTCTCCAAACAGAGAAAGCTTTGACCTAATTACCAGTATCAATGGGAAATATTTATCCCAATTGTCAAAGAATCAGAAAATAAAGGAACAGGAAAAGAGAACAGCATATCCATTTTTGTTCCATTGGTTATTCTTTGCACCTATTTCTTAAAATGCTAAAAAATTGCCATAAATTGCTTTCCTTACTGTGAGCTTGTAGAGCATTAGCCTGAAGTTTTTGTTAACAAAACACAAGGAAACTTTTCCAAACCTCACAAAATCAAGAAAATAGCTTGTTATGTCTGCTCAAACAAACAAACAAACAAATCTATCAGCACTACCAAGTTCAACAGTAAATGCATGCCTTAGGTTAGTTCCAGGCAAGGCAGCCATTCCCAAAGGAATATTTTTAATGTGAAATAATTGCAATAAAAACAAACCACAGTTCAACAGGCATATAATGTAAAATCAAAGCAGCATTATAAAGCACCAGTTCTATCCCATATCTATCCTACATTCAGAACATAAAATAACATTTGTAGCTTTAAGGAACTGTGCAGACAAAAGAATTTATTGCTATCGCTTTCATTCTGAAGCTCTCTTCTTCACAATTTAGTAGTACCCAGCTTTTAAACATTTTCTCCAGTGCTTAGGACAGCTTACATAGGAAAACTTCAATGGAATGTCAAAAAATATTGTTAAATACCCAATACTGCGATTAATAAGGTTTTCTACCACTTTAATGAACAGAAAAGCTATTTCACAGTGTTCAGTTGAAGAAAAAAAAATAAACCCATAGCTGCAGGTGCAAGCCAAATCATTGCAGGAAATCCTAATTTACATAACTGAAATGGAGATCTGTAACTCAGGCTCTGATCAGAGTAGACACAGAATTTGGAATTCTGTGTTTGGAAAATGTCAGAAATTGCAGAAGAAACATAGCAACACTAAAACAAGATTAGCTAAACTGACATTCAGGTAAACACTCTGAGACTTAACCATGTGCAGAACACAGATCAGGTATAAGTTGATTATAGTACATTACTACATGCTGAAGTCAGCTGATACTGTGAATTCCAACTCTAAGTGCAAGGAGCACTTAATGTCAGCCTTTAATCCTGCTGCTCTACACTAATCATCTTGCAGCGATATATTTTCAGTCTTGGGATCACAGTTTAACAGCAGTTAATAGCCTCACCTCTTCACCACTGATGTACTGCAACAGAATACTAAACAGCAGCTTGCTCTGCATAACGCTTAACTTTGTTGACTTCTGTGTCAAGCAGCTGTGCCCCTGACTGAGCAATGACTGTTGCAAAAGAAATCACATCTCGCTCCTCCTCACAGTGATTAAAATTTCTTACTTCATTTTCATCTCTGACAAAACCTGTTATTGACTGACCTGTCTGTATTCTTAGGTAACAAAACAACCAAACAAAATCCAACCAACCAAAAAAACTCTGTTAAAATTGTTTCTATCATTTCCAATTCATTTGCTATGACAAATCTTATGCATACACCACTGTTCTCTTTTTTATTTTCCTTAGCAGTAACTATTAAAACAGATATCTTAGCAGAAAACTAACGGGACTTTGAAGATGGAAAAAAACCAGCTAGTGTTCCAGTACAAATTAAGGTTGAAAATGTAATGGTTTTAATTATGAATGTTGAGTACACACTCCTGAGGTTCAGTACAGCATATAGCCAGAACTATATATGACTTCTCACTGGGGAATCCACTTTGCTCAATAATGCTTCAAGGACGTCTTGTATTATTACAAGAGATGTGACCAGTAACTCTATATTTGATCTTGTTTGCTCTATAATACTATGACAAAAATAACCAGCAACCAAACTGAAAACCAGACACCACAAAGGCTTTCAGACATTCAATAAATCCACTTAGTAAACATCAAGCAACTTCCAACTGTGCAGATACAGGGCTGCTTTTCACAGGAAGCAACTCTTGTTATACTAGCACCATGTTTAAAGTGTAGATATGCAACGAACTTGACAAAACCAGCAGTCTTGGAACAGTCATTGTCTTCATTTATAACTGCCTTGACACACACTTCATGCCTGGTATGGTTTTGGATTTCTCAAGCGTTCAAACTGTTTCAACTAAAGTTGATACAGTCAAGAAGCTCACTCATCTGACAACTAGTATTGCCTGTCCAGAGTCCCAGTGCAACAAAAACTCAAATGAACTTTGAAACATGTCTGTTTCCAAGTAATTGTAGCATGCCACTTAACAGCTGAAGTTGTGTGTCTTCTTTTAGAGGCTGATACTAAGCCAAAGAAATATTTCACAGTATCAGTTCTGAAAACCATGAGTATTCTGTGGAACGATTTTTTTCTTATATGTTCTTACATCTTCCAACATGAGGCCCCCACCCTAACCTGATATTGCAAGTACTATTAATATACAAATATTATTTTCAAAAATTCACAAAAAAAAAAAAAAAACACACACAAAAAACCCAAACAAAAAAGCAAGAGACATGTGAATGTATCAAGGAAAAAAATACCTTTTTTACAAGCTTATTCAGATTCTGTAACGTTCCGCTTAAACCGATACCAAGGAAGTCAGTCAGCTATTTCCTAAGTTGCTACACGAATTTTTTTCCCAGGGGTGAATTCAGGGTTTCAGAAACTGTGACTAAACAATCACCAACACAAAAGGTGGGGCCTTGCAAAAACTGCAACAAATGTTGAAAAGCCATCAACATTTGGTATTAGTGCCTTTTCATAGGATATTCTAGAGGCTTAAATATAGGCTTATGCAGGTTAAAAGTGGAAAGTTATTACTGAAAATGAAATTTTTACATTTTACCTTGTGTTTATTTTCTCACTACTGCTTTCTTTGCTCTTATAGCTATTTAATTCTCTTTCTCATACAGCAAAACCTAGTTTCTCTGTTGCTGAGCTACAGGTGTTTTCTGCACAGAATTTTGGCAGGAAATTCTGAAGCATATTAACTTCTATCGCTACCACTTTATAGTACTTACATCAACTATACATCTCCCAGATTCTGTAATAAGAAAAACAGATAGTGATTTTCACTTTTATGAACTTATTTGCTTTCTTTCAAAAAAAATATAGTGCTTTTTCCTGCCACTGTTTCCCTTCTAAAACTTACACTTTTAAAGCTACATGTAGACCAAGCAAAATACAAGAGAAGAGATACTAATTAAACACAAATCAGAGAGATTTGAAAGTAAATCTGAAAATTATTAAACTTCCCAATTGACAGCATCACACCTAATATGTCTCTATTGCATACAATTTTTATACTGGAGTAAAGAAATCCTGAAGTCGAGTGTTTGGAAGCCCAGAGTACCTCAGTGACAGAAAACACTATTATCAAAGAACAGGAAATCAGCTAGTTTAACAATGAACTGTATATTTTAACTTCATTACCTCCACTTCTTACTTTATTTCAAGATCTGAGGTTAATCAATTCCTTAAGAAATAGCTCATGGCAAAGGATAATACTTGTATATGACTTCAAAAAAAAGCATTTTATCTACTTTATTGAACATGCAGCTGTCCTGAGCAAACTGGGAGCACACAGCTACTCAGTGAAAAAGAGGTAATAGAGTTAACTTATCAAAGTTGTTTTGTCTTTTAGATTAAAAACATTTTTTTTGAGAAATATTAACAGATAAACCTATTTCCAGTAATTTTTCATCCAAGTAAATTATCTTACCATCAAGTTTTTGTAAAAAAATTGTCCTTCCAAGATTAGACAGAACATATGTAAATTATTGCAGGATCAGGACATAAATCAACTTACAATGTCACATAACTTCTTTACTCATCATATTGTATTTTCTGACTTTGTTATTCAATGTTCGTTTTTAAGCAAGTGGAACTGCATTCCAAAATCAGAAAATTTTATTGAAGGTCTTAAGATGCTGAAACAAATGCACTTCAAGTATCAGATGATGGAGGGAAGATAAGTCTGGAGCTTTTTTTCCTAATAAAACAAATAAAGGAGAAATGGGAAAATTAAGGAAGAAAATGATATACAGCTAAACAAGAGCAGAAAAAGTAAGAGTAAGTAAAGCAAATAAATTCACCTTAATCCATTATTCATCACAAAAACGGTTCTTGAGGAGGCCAGAGCAGATTTAACATGAAGCGACACGCTGTGCACTGCTTAGACATTTTATGCAAATTGGGTCTGATCATTTTAATACAAATTGAACACTAGCTTTTACTACAAAGGTAAGGTATCAACATGGAATCTCATAGGTTCCAACATTAATTGAGTTTTATTTGGTAATCTACAGTAAGACTTTGCAACAAGTACACACTAGAGCAATGGTACTGAAGATTAAGTTGGCTCTTTCTTTAAACAGAAATTCTGAAGACTCGTTGTACACACAGATCCAAGCAGAAAATACCCAAATGTAAAAACTGAAAATGTAGAAATTTTTCTCAACAGACAAGTAATAGCACCTGCTAACATCTACAGCCATCCCCAAAGTACTTTTTCCTTCCCCTAATCAAACAGGTAACACCTGAAGCACACCCTTTGAAGAAAGGGAGGCATTTAACATTGTTACAGCTAATTCTTCATGACTACTTTCACAGAAGGCTAACCAATTCATTGCCTCCACGTGCAGAAAGTAAAGAACAGCATGATGCTGATGGCTACTGCTTGAATCTCAAAGCAGCAGAATTTGAGGCTGCTCTTGACTTTCAGTTCTGTGCTGCTCTTGATTGAAACTCAGTGTGACTGCTGACAGCTATTTTCAGCATCTCTCTGGAGTCGAGTGCAGGCCTGGTTATCCGCTTTCTGTCAGGAGTCAGTTTCATTCTTATCTAAGTTTTCACGACCTCTCCCAGTCATCACTATTTTCTGATCATTATTACAACAGCCAGTTTTTAAATCCCAGAATTCAAAGTAATATTATTACATAGAAATCGTAACCTTCTTTTAGACAACCATTTTTCTATTGGTTGGGTAGTTGAAGGGAAAAATTATCTAATAATTAATTATAAAAATCATTAATGATTTTCTGCAGTCTGCTCCAAATTTTAAACATTTAGTTCTGCAATGGAAGTTTCTGCAACTTCTGGAACATCTATGGCTCACTTTATTTGATCAAGAAACAAAATAACAGTCCTTATATTTGGCATAATGTCATCTATCAATTGTGATATTGATTACATGATGTTACAGAAACACCATGATGTAGGAACTGAGTTAATGCACAGAGAAAGGGCCAAATTCGGTGTTAAACCATCTCAATAAACACACACTTATTTGTTCCACAGAGAAAATGCAGATTACTGTTTTGATGTGCAATGATAGACTCTACATACAAAACTATTGAGGAAGGGTTTTTTGGTCTTTCTAAAATCACCAGCCAGAAGACAGTAGGATGAGCAAATGTTGAGGGATCAGCCATCAGTGAAGTGAAAAAGTGTGTTAATTAAGCAAGAAAACATCAAAGTTTGTTATGGTATTGAGCTGTGTATAAGTAACGGACACTCAAACCTTGGTAATTCTGCACTTGTGTTAGAGCAAAAATTGATTCTGTATCATTAGAATGAAAGATTACAGCAACTGTTGGTAAATTTATACCAATATGAGACTACTGAAATCTCAAAATGTTTTTAATCTAAATAGGGAGACTTTAAAAGATCCTGTTGAGTCTACACTGTGGCCTGAGGAATCTTTTCTGTCTGCCCTAACTGCATACCCTGTGTAGCATTGAAATATTTATTACAAAAAAGCTTGCATATGTACCAAGTGTTCAAAAGTCTGACCAACACAGCTTACAGGTCACATGTAACTTCTTAAACAATTTTTATGGCCACACATTTGCCCACGAATTGTGCAAGTAACTGTGCGAGCCTGACAACTGCCTTGCACTGCTTCCAGAACACTAATATCACTGAGCAGTCCGATCAAATTAATCTTTTCCTTTGTTTTTTTATTTTTTATTTACATCACTTCTTTCTGCAGGTAACACAGGAAGTGAGTGAGTAAAAAAGATATTTTTTTCTTTATTTCTGTTAAAATTATTTTATAGAATTTGGAGAAAGACCACTGGGCCTAGGGGATGGAAAAAAGGAGAAAATAGCTTGCCTTGTTTTCTGATCAAGCTTCACTCAATAGAATGATGTTAACTCTGTACACATTCTGAAATCTGGTTGAGGACTACTTCAGAAAGCTTCATTTTCTGCTTTTATTTTAAATTAAGCTACGTGTGTATCCTGTACTATTACTACATCCATAAAGTTAGCTGGTTTTATAAGATTCCACAAAGAGATTATAAACAGTGTATATATATAATATTAATAATATTATATATAGTATTTTCAATGGCAGACAATTCCTATATATTGACATTATAAGAAAGATCTCATCTAGAGAGAATTCTGAACCTGTGGTGTGTGAAAGAATAAACGTGCGCTAGCTGACAGCCATGAGAGAATGTCAGGTTCTTACAAAAAACTTGGTAAGTCCCACCCACGCTCTATCAAATGGCTGCACAGAAGCAGCTGGAAATCAGCAGAGCTGGAAACCACTACACCATAACCCAGGCCTGGTGTACCTGAACTCTACATCCAGAAAAGGGTCTAGGACAAAATAAGGAGGACAATATATATCATTCATAATAAAGATTGAAGAGCAGCTCATCTGTCTGGGATTCCAGGAGAACGAGGGATGGTAAGGAAGACAGATACAAAGGAAAATGATGGAAAGATCAAGGGACAGGAGGCTGGTTAAGGAAGTACGTGAGACATAGGAGAGCAAAAGGGCTGAGTCCTAGTTATGAGAAGCTAAAAGGAATTACACAGTATCTGAGAAAGCAGGAGGAGTTGCCTTTAGAGATTACAATGCAGGTTAAAGATTTGGAAAACTCTTAAATTTAGAGCTCTTCAGGAAGGTTTGGTAAAGGAACAGAGCTTTGCAACCCACTGCTACATTTCTGGAGACCATTTTCAAAACAAACAATGAATCCTCCTGAAGTTACAGAAGAGTAAATCTTGACTGGCACATCATGTTGAGTCATTTCTGCATATTTTAATGCCATCCCTTTAAACAGTCCCTGGGTTTCACTGCTACATGGCTAATGCTGTCTGGAAATTATGGAAATTGAGCCTATGGTCCCTGTCTCACGTGCACTTCTCCTAATTAAGTTCTTTGTGACTTATCATTTTATTTAAAATATAGAAGGGAGAGAAATTGCCTTTTTCTCCTTCCCTTTTTGAGGGAAGGGTGTTTTTGAAATAACCTTTTATGTTGTTATATTCTAGAAAATCTTATTTCAGAACTGTAAATTGTTTTTACTAGAGCTGTTGAACATCAAAGAATTCACATTTTAAAGACCATACTCTAAGAGCATATTGCACATAATCACAGATATCAAAAGTAATTTTCTCATGCCACTTTGCAACAAACATTTACTGCACTGCACTTTGTGCTTCAACATGGGAGTATCAGAAGTCAAACAGTATTACCTCCTAAAAAAGTTGATCTTTAAATCATTTAAGGTTAATACAGGGATCGAGTTAAAAAAAGTTCACCAAGAATGGAATGGAACCTTAATGGATTAGATTAACTTCAGCGGAACCTTCCTTGAGAAGTAATGTTGACCATTAGGATATTGTTCCTGCAGTATCATGTCAAAGGCATTAGTGTGGAAAATACAAGCATTAGTATGATAAACTCAAAACTGCTGTAAATAGCGATGTGCCCAATGGATGAGAGGCATTCTGCAGGTGTCCTGGCATTGCCTGTATCATTCACACACTGAATGGCATCCCTCCCGCAGCTGTTATGGCCATCCTAGAAAAGCTTAGAATTACTCCATATTGGTTTGAAGAAGTGCAACAACTAAAGATACTCACTGTCTTTATATAATGCTTTAAACATTCATAGGGTCTTACTAACTGAAAACTGCCTTCCCAACAAAATAGGAGCATTATTCAGCATGAAGGTGAAAAGAAAAAAAATAAATACATTTTATTAATTAAAATCAAATGAGTTCAGGTCAGAAAATCTTCTCCAAATACCACCAAGAATTGGAACTCCCTCTGCTTTTTGCTCTCAAATATCACAGAAGGCAAGCTACTAGTTCAGACATTTCCTCTTCAAAGCAGAAAATTAGGCCTCATTTGTAATTAATGAACAGGCTTGCAATTCTGTCCCTGAGCATTAGCAAATGAGAAGCCTTCCCCAAAAATAATTCACACAAAGCTACTTTTTTCTCAATGCTAGGCATCTCTTTATGAGACTCATGGTTCCTCCTTTCCACCTGTTTGGCTCACAAACAAAGAAAAACAAACACTTAAACCAAAATTGGATTTAGGTTAGCCTAGGAAAGACATCTTATTGTCAGCTGAAGCCATTCAGTAATATTGGTCTAAATTCACAAGTTGTTTTGATAAAATGGAAAAAATCTCTTTTGCAGCCAGCTTGCAGTTTACCTGCACAAAATTGACCCAGTTCCAGTGAGGAAACCTTTGAAAAAACCATGTCTTTTGGCACTGCAGTAAGAGATAATAAGTCAGTATTGCTGTTTTCTAGTCTTCTTAACATAAAAGACTGGAGAAAGGATGAGAAAAGGTAGAGAGGACCTATATGGATGACTACAGATATGGAACAATTGCTAGTCTAAGAACAACTACATAAATTGTGGTCCAGCAGCATGAAGGAAGACAATGAGGTCAATAAAATTATGGTAGTGAACAAAAGATGAACAGGAAATCATTATTCACTATTTTTCTCAAGATACAAGAGCTATGAAACACCCAGTGTAATTACCTGGAGAAAAAAAAAAAAAAATAACTACTTTCTCTGACCACACAATTAAAATCATACAAGTCTTTGTCAGAATGTCAGGGAGGCCAGAAACACAAATGGGTTCACAGTGAATTAGGCACTGGAGAGATCCATTCACAGCTATTAATTGTGACAACTGAAGTACTGGGCCATTAATTGCCAGAACCTGGCACAGCCTACCACTCTTCACTTGACCTCTCTCAGCCTCTTCCCTAAACACCTGCTATGGGCCACTCAGAGCACACTGGATGAAGTGACCTTTGGGGTGTCCTCTCACAAGGCACTCTTCCATAAATTAAAAAAAGGGCAGAATAAAAGTTTCAGTAGAACAGCAATGCTGCTTCAAACAGTATTTTCTACTTTTGAAAGGTCACAATATATTAAATGGATATATTTCTCATTTTCTGAAATGCGCGCAGAAGTTTGCAATTATTATGCTACTTACACTATTTTAAAGTTGCATTTTCTTAATAAAGGATTTAGACACAACATGTATTCAAGCTAATATCTTATTTCCATATTGAGTTGAACTTTAAGGATACCAAAACACTGACTGTATTAGACTTAGTGAAATCACCTGCCCATTTCACAGACTTCCCTATAGCATGCATCTTCCTAGCATGCTTGTGAAATGAATATGACAGTTGCCACCTCCTGTTAAATACAACCTTCAGAACCAACCAGAACTCAGTGACAGAGAAGTGACCAAAAACCAGTGACTGAAACAAGGGCAAATAACGCACAATGCACCACAGGGATCAGTAGTTACTCTGTAGCAGGTAAATGGGAAGTCACACTAGAGTAATACATTTTCATGTTTCAACCTCATGCATAATGCATACAAGCTATACTATTCAGCAAACAGGGAACTGATGTGGTGCATATGCTTCCATGCAATGGAACAGACAAAATACAATTCTGAATCTTTCAATACCGTCTTGCTCTTGTCAAAATCAACAGAACTTCCACTGAGATGACCATCAGCAGCCCTTCAGAAAGTTCAGCAATTTAAACAATCCAACTGAAGTTAACAGAAAAGATGAGAAAGAGTTGTGCCTTTCAGTTAAGAAAGCATTCCTTGTTCAAGCACATGCTTAAGTGCATGACACCAAGGTTAGTAACATCATGAACATAAGCAAAGACAGCTGTATACAATTAATTCCTACTCTGGATTGGATTTGAAATGCTAAAATACCTTTCTATATTGGAATTTACATACCTAAAGTTAGGCATTTGGTAAATACCTTGCTAAACAGGGGATCAGATAATGATCTTAGATCTAAGTTCAGCAAGCATTTATTATAATCTATTGTTCAAGTCCAAAATATGTTTTTTGGGAAACACCATGCACAGTCACTGTTGGGAGCACTATGCCAAATCTGCTTCTAGTGCATATGGGTGATGAAGCCAATGGAATTACAAAAAAGGGATGTTTCTTAACATAATGCTTCAATTCTTCCAGTAATGAAGTGATTGCTTTTCTTTTTTTAGAATGCAGTCTATTAAAAATACATTAATATTAAGTAATCAAAAATGCATACATTTTAAAAGGAATACTTTAATACGCTATTTCATTATTTCAATTTCACAGTAATTCATTTGAGAAATGTTCCTAATTAATTTAACATTCATTTTTAATTGGCAAAAGATTAAAAGGATTCATCTGTCTTTTGCTGCATAAGTTTAAATGAATAGCTTTAAATGTCCTTAATATTTATGGCAAGATATTTTGTGTTTATTTTAACAGAAAAAAGAAATCCTTTTGTTCCTGCAGGAAAAAGAGTAAATGAAACCTGTGGAAGGGATGCAAACGGAACTGTGCCATGAGTCTATTTTTTATGAAGGGCAAATCTTATTCTCTTGACCAATGATTACCAGAAAAGTTTCTCAGGAAACTGAAACTGGAAAGGGAGGGATAAGAGGGCTACTTAGCACATTTTTGCCAAATACTCCTTAATTCCATTCTTAGAAAAGAAAGTGGTTCTTGCAAAAACTGTAAGCAAAAGGAGTTAAAAAGAGTACTCCGGAAGACTGGAATAAGCAACATGTTACTCTGTTTAAAACTGTTCCTGAAACTGGTGGATGTAGTGTGGACCTTCCTTGATCCCACAACAGTCCCTCTGGCCTTTCCAATGTCACAGATGACTATTAAACAACTGAGGAGGAGGCAGAACTGGTGATCAATCCACAAGTTTAGATGAAAAAAAGTAATGTTTTCCTATACCTACATGTTCTCCATCTCCCATCACTATGTTCAAAGCAGCACTGTATTATATCATTTGCAGTGCTCTGGAAAACATACATATCACGGACTGAATGAGGCATCTATATTAGTTTGATTTATTGATACGTGGAACCTTTCCTTTATCCAAGCCAATCTGGCTACTTATCCACCGCACACTTGATTCTTTTGAATAATGCTCATGGCAGTTACTTATGAGGCAAAGCCCTTACCTAGGCAGGGGTTTATTTTCAATCATTAATTAATTCAGTAGAAGTGATTAATTCAATCACTTACAGAAGGATAAACAGAGGTTTTAATCCATCCCAAGTATCTGTCAACCATCACACTAACAAGTCCCAGTCCATGTTTTTCCTCTGCTGAGCCCAAAGGATCCTCAACCTCATTCAACATAGCAAAACATAGCCAGGTTCACTATGTCTGTTTAAGTAACTTCTGCCTGGCTTAAGTGCTTGGAAATCAATAGATGCAGATTTATCACAAACTAAGCACACAAAGAACAGTGACTCACTTCACAAAGTGCCTTTTCTCTCTCCATATGCCCATTAGTGTAGTTATTACATCTACTTGCATCTTCAGCACCTAAACACAGTAGATTACTTCAACATTACTGCAGACCTTGACCCTGGATCTGAAAGGTATAGAATTCAGAATAGTTTGCTTTCCAAAGAATTGCAATTTGGCTAAAGAGAGGAAGCCTGCAGAAAGGATGACCTTCCCTTGGTCAAGAAGAATTGTGTGAGAGGTCACTTAAGCGATCTGGACACCCACAAATCCATGGGCCCCGATGGAATGCACTCATGAGTGCTGAAGGAGCTGGCAAATGTCATTGCTGAGCCACTCTCCATCAGCTATGAAAGGTCCCGGAGGACAGGAGAGGTGCCCGAGGACTGAAGAAAAGCCAATGTCACTCCAATCTTCAAAAAGGGCAAGAAGGAGGACCCAGGGAACTACAGGCTGGTCAGCCTCACCTCCATCCCAGGAAAGGTGATGGAGCAGCTCATTCTAGAGGTCATCATTAAGCAAGTGGAGGAAAAGAAGGTTGTCAGGAGTAGTCAACATGGATTCACCAAGGGGAAATCATGCTTGACCAATCTGATAGCATTCTACGATGGCATGACCGGCTAGGTAAATGAGGGGAGAGCCGTCGATGTTGTCTGCCTTGACTTCAGCAAGGCTTTCGACACTGTCTCCCATAACATCCTCCTAGGGAAGCTCAGGAAGTGTGGGCTAGATAAGAGGACAACGAGGTGGATAGAGAACTGGCTGAATGGCAGAGCTCAGAGGATTGTCATCAGCAGCGTTGAGTCTAGTTGGAGGCCTGTAACTAGTGGTGTGCCTCAGTGGTCTGTACTCAGTCCAATCTTATTCAACTTCATCAACGACCTGGATGAAGAGTTAGAATGTACCCTCAGCAAGTTTGCTGATGACACAAAACTGGGAGGCGTGGTGGATACACCAGAAGGCTGTGCTGCCATTCGGCGTGACCTGGATAGGCTGGAAAGTTGGGCAGAGAGGAACCTGATGAGGTTCAACAAGAGCAAGTGCAGGGTCCTGCACCTGGGGAGGAACAACCCCATGCATCAGTACAGGCTTGGGGTGGACCTGCTGGAGAGCAGCTCTGCGGAGAGGGATCTGGTTGTCCTGGTGGACAACAGGCTAACCATGAGCCAGCAGTGTGCCCTGGCTGCCAAGAAAGCCAATGGGATCCTGGGGTGCATCAAGAAGAGTGTGGCCAGCGGGATGAGGGAGGTTCTCCTTCCCCTCTACACTGCCCTGGTGAGGCCTCATCTGGAGTACTCTGTCCAGTTCTGGGCTCCCCAGTTCAAGAAAGATGAAGAGCTACTGGAGA
>Ga0065711_1003672_pt1 | contig 31500 bp, 15 predicted proteins | sample Hoacrofraction12_FD_59098 | JGI IMG/M metagenome (GOLD analysis project Ga0065711, IMG submission 59098) | Hoatzin crop microbial communities from Cojedes, Venezuela - Epithelial fraction 12 v2 (version 2) | ecosystem: Host-associated > Birds > Digestive system > Esophagus > Crop | place... | reverse complement strand
AAACTGAGGCACAGGAAGTTCCGTCTGAACATGAGGAGGAACTTCTTCCCTCTGAGGGTGACGGAGCCCTGGAACAGGCTGCCCAGGGAGGTTGTGGAGTCTGCTTCTCTGGAGATATTCAAGACCCACCTGGGCAAGTTCCTGTGTAGCTTGCTGTAGGTGACCCTGCTTCAGCAGGAGGGTTGGACTAGGTGACCCACAGAGGTCCCTTCCAACCCCTACCATTCTGTGATTCTGTGATTCTGTGAAATATCAGCCTTTAGGAAATTTTTTTTTAACAGCTGGAAAAAAGGCAACAGACCCTTAAATGAAGTAACCTCAAATCAAGTTCTTTATAGAAAGGAAAAAAATATGGTTTAAATGCTAAAATAAAAGAAAGGGAATTGATTGTATTTTACAAGTTGTTGGTTTTAAAATTCTCAAATAAAGGTATATGTTACTGACTACATGCTCATAGCTTGTTTGCAATTTTCGGTTATATCTGCATACTGATAGAAAGCAAGTATTTCTCTCCTAAAATTGTTAGTTTGATACAAGTGGATTTCCAGTAAAGTGGAAAAGGTTAGTGAGGATTAGAAGACATTGGCTGTATTCAGATATTCAACATTAGACTACACCTAAACATTTACAGTGCCCTCTGATCCACAGGTACAAATTAAATGTATTAAAAATGCCATGCTCCTGGGTTAATGCTTATCTTGTGGTCCTTGGAGGGTAGTAAATGGGCCTATATTCAAGCTAAAAAATAGAGCTGGAATTGAGATTGTGTTTGCCTCTCAGGAGGAACACTTCCTTTCAGCGGTGAATAGACAAGCAACAACCACTTGCTGACTGGTGATTTAAATCTGTAAGGCCAGCTTTGCTAGGCCTGTCCCTTCCTATTTGTGTGTTACATAGGAAGCAAGACATTTAGTAAATAAAATGCAATTGGCATTTTATTTACTAAATAATATAGTAATAGGCAAGCCCACTTGCATGCAACTCTACACATCATAGAACTTGTCAGTGTTAAACATGTCTCAGAGCTACAGGCTTGTAAAATGAACAGCAAGTCTGTTACAATATATGAGCCACTGAAAGCAGAAAGCTGAGGGGATGCCATGTGTATTCCCTGTCACCAGTTAGGAGCTTCAGGACAGGAGTCTGGGTAAACTCAGAAGATGACAGTGGAAGACACTGGGGTGGTTAAGGCACTGATTCACAAAAGGGAAAACAAATGTTCAAGATCCTTGTTTAGAGCAAATGTTCTGCAGTGGCTGTAGCAACTTCTGGGTTTGCAGTTTACTTTCACAGGACAGCCACCCTCTCCTTCCTTCAAAATCATGCAGAAATTTTTGACATCTCAATAATTTTCAAATAGAAGAGTTCCTAGTCTAGTTCTGTGCAGGGTGTTGTGTCGTAAAATGCAACATGCACATTTATTTGTATATTTTGGAGTTATTGTCTCTTCATCACAGATCTTAAGACAGGCTGATGGTTCCCGATGTATATCTATATGCAACACAAAGCATAACTGTTGTCTCACTGTCTTACAGTCACAGGGAATACTCCTTCCTGAAGATGTGGATATATGCATCTTTTTTCACTCACACGACTAGAGAAAGATACACAGTATTTCAGACCAAATTTTGTAACTCTGTTCTATTTCATTTGTTAGTTTCATTGATGTAATTATTGAAGATGTAAAATTAGCAAGATCAATGAAAATATTAGTAGATGTCGAAAAGGACTGTGCATGGTGCATCTTCTCTGTCTTGTGGGAGATCCGGGATAAACAGTAAAGCTGAAACCTCAGGCCCTCTCATAATAACATGTCTGTTTCTGTAGTATTATTAAGAGTACATAAAAGCCCTGTGACCTAATGACTGCCAGTTTTGAATGCAGACAGTGCAGGCAAGATGTTTTATGAAGACTCCCTCAAAAGTCAAAGGAGACTAAAAACATCCCAATAAAGTACTCATCTGACCTATTGTATACAACTGTTTCAGGGTGTGACGAATCCCCATTTGTCTGTGCTCAACTCTTCGCTGCTGTTTGTGGAAGCTTAGATAACTGACTTAAACTAGAAGTTTAACTTTTCAGTAATTGTAGTTAGGTGACTTGAATACTATCCAAAATGAGTACTGTAGTCCTACTGAGTTCAAGGAGAATGCTCACATCAGCATTTTCCTGTTAGTTTCTCTACCAGATGCAGAATCAGACCTTGCATTACCATACAGCATGCTGTAGCATGTTTAAGAGTACTTACAATTAGATGCCCAATATACAGCGGACAAAGCCTCTGCTTTGACAATATATCTCTGTCTGTGTTTTATGGCAGATGGTCATAATTTTGCCTACCTATAGCAGTTTATGGTCATAATAAGATATCAACACATTTAACAGCAGCTGTTTAAAATTCATAAATATCATAAATGCCAACCATTCCATTAAAAAAAACCCCACCAGAAATAAAGTGTATAAAAATATCATGAGAGGCAGATTACTAGTGTTTTAAAAATAAGAATAATTTTAACCATGGTATTGTGGTTCAGAATCACAGAATCACAGAATGTTCGGGGTTGGAAGGGACCTCTGTGGGTCATATAGTCCAACCCTCCTGCTAAAGCAGGGTCACCTACAGCAGGCTGCACAGGACCTTGTCCAGGCAGGCCTTGAATATCTCCAGAGAAGGAGAATCCACAACCCCTCTGGGCAGCCTGTTCCAGTGCTCCGTCACCCTCAGAGGGAAGAAGTTCTTCCTCATGTTCAGACGGATCTTCCTGTGCCTCAGTTTGTGCCCATTGCCCCTTGTCCTGTTACTGGGCACCACTGAAAAGAGTCTGGCCCCATCCTCCTGACACCCACGCTTAGATATTTATAAGCATTTATTAGGTCCCCTCTCAGCCTTCTCTTCTTCAGTCTAAACAAGTCCAGCTCCCTCAGCCTTTCCTCATAGGAGAGATACTCCAGTCCCCTCATAATCCTTGTAGCCCTCCACTGGACTCTCTCCAGTAACTCCTTATCTTCCTTGAAGTGGGGAGCCCAGAACTGGACACAGGACTCACAAGGGCAGAGTAGACGGGGAGGAGAACCTACCTTGACATGCTGGCCACACTCGTCTTAATTCACCCCAGGATCCCATTGACCTTCTTGGCAACCAGAACACATTGCTGGCTCATGGCCAACTTGTCATCCAATGGGACATCCAGGTCTCTCTCCACAGAACTGCTCTCCAGCAGGTCTGCCCTGAGCCTGTACTGATGCATGGGGTTGTTCCTCCCCAGGTGCAGGACACTGCATTTGCCTTTGTTGAATTTCATCAGGTTCCTCTGTGCCCAACTCTCCAGCCTTTCCAGGTCTCCCTGAATGGCAGCACAGCCTTCTGGTGTATCCACCACTCCTCCCAGTTTTGTGTCATCAGCAAACTTGCTGAGGGTATGCTCCAACCCTTCATCCAGGTCATTGATGAAGAGGTTGAACAAGACTGGGCCCAGTACTGACCCCTGGGGGACACCACTAGTTACAGGCCTCCAACTAGACTCAGCACCGCTGACAACAACCCTCTGAGCTCAGCCTTTCAGCCAGTTCTCAGTCCACTTCATTGACTACTCTTCCAGCTCACACTTCCTGAACTTTCCTAGGAGGATGTTATGGGAGACATTTTCAAAAGCCTTGCTGAAGTCGAGGCAGACAACATCCAGGGCTCTCCCCTCATCTACCCAGACAGTCACGCCATCGTAGAAAGCTATCAGATTGGTCAGGCATGATTTCCCCTTGGTGAATTCATGTTCACTACTCCTGATAACGTTCTTTTCTGCCGCTTGCTTAATAATGACATCCAGAATGAGTTGCTCCATTGTCTTTCCAGGATGGAGGTGAGGCTGCCCAGCCTGTAGTTCCCTGGGTCCTCCTTCTTGCCCTTTTTTGAAAATTGGCGTGACATTGGCTTTCTTCCAGTCCTCGGGCACCTCTCCTGTCCTCCAGGACCTCTCAAAGATGATGGAGAGTGGCTCAGCAATGACATTTACCAGCTCCCTCAGCACTCGTGGGTGCATTCCATCGGGGACCATGGATTTGTTGGTATCCAGATTGCTGAAGTGATCTCTCACACAGTCCTCCTCAACCAAGGCAAGGTCATCCTTTCTGCAGGCTTCCTCTCTTACCTCCGGGACATGGGATTCCTGAGGGCTGGCCTTGGCACCGAAGACTGAAGCAAAGAAGGCATTCAGTAGCCCTGCCTTCTCTGCATCCTCCATCACCAGGACACACACCTTGTTCAGCAGTGGCCCCACATTATCCCTAGTCTTCTGTTTGCTGCTGATGTACTTGAAGAAGCTTTTCTTGTTGTCCTTGACATCCCTTGCCAGCTTCAATTCCAGGTGGGCCTTAGCCTTCCTCATTGCATCCCTGCATGCTCTGACAACATTTCTACACTCTTCCCAAGTGGCCTGTCCCTCTTTCCACGTTCCATAGACCTTTCTTTTCCACCGGAGCTCTGCTAGAAGCTCCTTGCTCATCCATGTGGGTCTCCTTCCTCTTTTGCTAGATTTGTTTCTCAGGGTGATACACCGATCCTGAGCGTGGAGGATGTGATATTTAAACAGCGACCAGCTCTCTTGGACCCCCCTACCTTCTAGAGTCCTGACCCACGGGATTCCTCCCAGTAGCTCCTTCAAGAGGCCAAAGTTTGCTCTCCTGAAGTCCAAGGTTTTGATCCTACTTTTTGCCCTGCTTCCTCCACACAGGTTCCTGAAGTTCACCATTTCATGGTCAATGCAGCCGAGTCTGGCCCCAACCTTCACATCCTCAGCCAGTCCCTCTTTGTTCATCAGTACAATGTCCAGCAGAGCACCTCTCCTCGTCGGCTTTTCCACCACTTGCATCAGATAGTTATCATCGATGCTCCGTAGGAACGTCCTGGACTGCATGTGCCTGGCTAAAATGGTCTACCCAGCTGATATCAGGTTGGTTGAAGTCCCCCATGAGAACCAGGGCCTGTGACTGTGAGGCTGCTTTCAGCTGCTTGTAGAAGGCCTCGTCACCTTTCTTTTCCTGGTCAGGTGACCTGTAGTACACATCCACAATAACATCACCCATATGAGGCTGTCCCATAATTCCAAGCCATAAGCTCTCTACTTCTTCTTCATCTGCCCCCAGGCAGAGCTCAATACATTCCAGTTGCTCCCTCACGTACAGAGCAACTCCACAACCTCACCTTGTTGGTCTGTCCTTCCTAAAGAGTGTGTAGCCATCCATGACAGCATTCCAATCATGCGAGATGTCCCACCATGTCTCTGTAATTGCAATGATATTGTGGCCCTGTGACCGCACACAAATCTCTAATTCTTTCTGCTTATTGCCCACACTGCATGCATTGGTGTACAGTCATTTCAGGGAGGAACTTAAGCATGCTGGTTTCCCTGGAGAAGTGCAAGAGGATCTCCCCTGTCCTTGCCTGCCCTTCAGGTTATTGGTGTTTTGCTTCTCAGCTTGGGACGCAGCTGAGGAACATTTGTCTCTGCTTTGATTAGCCACTCTTAATCCCAGCCAGATGGGATGGCTAGAGCATTGTGACTCTGCCCCCCACGCTCTGAGTCCTTCAGTTTAAAGCCCACCACACCAGGTTGGCTAGCCTGTTGCCAAAGATCCCCTTGCCTTTTCTAGACAAGTGGGTCCCATCCCTCTCTAACAGGTTATAGTCATTGAAGGGCCGGTAACATATTGCTATAGGAATATACTGCAAATATAATAGCTAAATACGAAAAATCCATGCAGGAAAAAAATTCCAAGTGAAATAAAAAACATCCACAGATTGTAAATTTACAAAATTTATGAGAAGTGTTAAGATAAATGGTTTCCAGGATTAAAAATAAATTGTCCAAGTCTTATGTTGCCTGTAAAAATGTTGAGTCCCACTCAGTAATTAAAAAAACCCGAGATCTGTCAAAATATTTCTTCTTATCAAAAATTAATCAATCATATGACCAAATTATGCCAATCATGTACAGAGACTATTGTTTAGTAAGACTAAGCTAGAATCTTATGATTATGTACAGAAATAGCTTGTTAATATCATCTCTGTATGTACATAATCAGAGCTATTAAAACAGTAGATTACAAAACTACAGGGAGTTTTTTCTTTTTCCCTCCTTAGAAATCTAGATGGATGATGGCTTGCTCTGTGAAATCATTTTGTCCTGCACTCCAGGATAAGTTCTGTCTTTCTCTATCACATAACCTAGAAGAGGAAGTGGTCTGCAACAGAATTTGTAACTATACTATTGATGTATTCATGCAGAGGCCGATCTTAATGACAGCAGGGTTCCTTCAAGAACAAGTATGGATCATTTACTTTTACAGTTCTTTCACTTATTAGTAGCTTACAGTCATCATTACAGATGTACTTGTGAGCAGATGCTTTCCCAGTTAACACATTAGCTCCCATGGAAGCACTGACTGTTTAGTGCAAATGCGTTTGGTTTGACATCCAAACCCAGAGAAGAGTCCCACTGATTTAAATAAGATCAAATGTGTGCTAGTTTTTTAAGTCATTTTTATAATGAACAGATCTCCAAGAATATTGGTTACAGAAACAACTAATTGTGTTGAAAGTAATAAGGTTTAGAAGCCTGTTTCTTAACTGTTTGGAACAATGCTTTTTTCATCTTTTTATAAAGTCATATCATATACAGAGAAGATCATTACTGATATTCTGATAGGCAAAATTAGGCAATACATTGTCACACTTTTTGTCTTTCATGCAGTAACTCCTATGTGGTTTAGCATTTATTGAGGAAATGGTTTCAGTCTATTTAGCTATAGCAGACTGAAGCCCTCTACATGCATAGTCCAGGTAAACATCTTAAGCACTAGGTTATTGATTTAGCCAACAGTGTTGCCCTGTCTACCCATTTATATGTCACTGTGCTTATTAGGATGAGGGGTACGGGGACCAGGAGCAGAGAGAGAAAAAGCACAGCTTATTTACTTGGAAACACAGTTGAAAACGTGACTTTTTAAAGAAATTTAGACATCTAATTCTTTCTTCAAGGCTCCAGTTGAGTGGCAAGAACATTTATTGTAGGCAAGTAAAATGATATATTGGATGTAGTTCTGTGGTGTCTCAGGTTACAGAGCCAGGGGCAATAAGTTACAGTAGGAAATTCTCAATGTACTAATCTGCAAAACAAATGAACTTATCAAAATAAAGAAATAAATGAATTGGAGGCTTCAACTCTTTTAATCTTTTAATCAAAGGCTTAGTGGCAGAATGTTATATTGAAGACCCCATATTATCAAGTCTTCTTTACTTGAACGTTAAATTAATTAGTGTTACTATGAAGTTTCATAAATTATTTAAACTAACCTTGTCAGAATAAATGAACAACGTACGTTCTGTGATACTCTAGCACTTGTTTTTCTTTCTTCCTTTTTTTTTTTATTACCTTCTTCACATTGTGCTTGCTTGCATGCTTGATAGTTCACACAATTGGTTGATTCACAGTGGAGACCTGCTTCAATGCCTATTAATGTTAGTGGGAGTCTTACAACTAAGCTTGGTGGGAGTCTGAGTGGGTCCTGAGTGTCCCAGTATCTATGAGAATAAGTCATGTTCTATTGTTATCGCTAATTAGCCTGCAAGCATTACAGAGCAAGGCCTGTCTTTCACTCTGTGATTGTATAGCACTTAACACGATGGGGCCTCCATTCTGATTGGAATACCTCCATTAACATAATAGTTCTGATGTGAATGTAACTATTTTAAATCTCTGCCATGTGCTTGGAGTATTTTTTATTAATTACCTGCTTTTAAAAAGTTCTAATCTCTGCAAGATAGTGGATAAATAAAATATGTACCATAAAATCTGTCAAGTAGCTGCTATCAAGAATTATGGTACCATTTTAAGAATATTTTTAATAATAGTCAAATGGTAAGAAAAATAAAAATATAATGTTTGAGAGGAAATTTAATATATTTGTTTACTGCATACACATATACATAAAAATATATAAATATATACATATTTCTATTTCTGTATACTTACGTAAAACTTTGGGCCAGATTGTAATCTACTTCTTCAACAGACGACCAGCTGGCTGTGAGCTCAATCAGAAGTATTATTTTGTGTGAAACCACCATAACAGCCACCTGAAAAGGAGCAAGGAGGAGATGGGAAAATACTTCACAGTTGAAGGGGTGCAGCCATGAACACCTGATACTAATTAAAAAAAGATAATTCCTATGAAATCTTTTCTTTTAAGGTGGTGTAGTTCTACCCTCCTCAATATGGGCTTCTGCCCTATAGTCATACTTGGTGGAAACAGTAAGAGAATTCTATTGCATGAGGCATAGATTGAAAAGCTCAACTCTGATCATTCCTGCAGAACACTTTGTACTGCAGACCCTTCAATTTCTATGGCATTCGCATATAAGGTAAAGAGAAAACTTAGTACTTGAACTTCATCTGCAAGAAGGCAAAATCAGACTTCCTTCCAAAATAGTAAGAAGAATAATAATAAGAAGAAAAGGCAATATATCTTTCTAAATATAAACAGTCTCAGAAAATATTTTAGTGAAAAAAATTAAATGTTCCAGGTCTATGTGCATCATATGCATTTCAGTGATGTAAAGTACTCTTTTACAGAATTTATTCAGCTTTGGAATTCCACTGGATAGCCACGCACTGAGTATGAGTACTGGGGAAAGAGTGTTATCCTTAAATTATAATGACTCTGCTCTGAGTGGTTGGATAAATTCCTATTATTGTGTGTGTGTATGCATGTGCAGGAGAGAATCTGCTGATACTTTTTTCAGTTATTCAGTAATCCTGTTTTAAAAGCCTCAGAAAAGCCTAGCGTTTTTTTCTTCATTGGTGATACAGCAAATACTACTGGCCAAAAATATCTGTTCTTCGTAGTCAACAACCTATTGATGTGAAAGGAAAACGTTCCCCCTTCTTTAGAGTTAAGTGCTGAACCACCTCACTGTCAATCCAACACCTTCATAGTGTGTTATGCATAACCTCTAACCTGACTATGCACTTTAGCAGCAGATTAAATCACTCGAAGTCCTGATTCATGGGGGCAGTAGGACTGTGCAGTCACAGAGAGGTAGATCCAAAAGCAATTTGCTCTGTACCGCACAATGAATTTGTGGGGAGTCCTTTCATGTGTCCAAGCCCTTGGCAAATGGAATTGCAGCAATATGTTTCATGCTTTTTATTTGTGTGACAAGAAGAAGGGACTGTTTCTTCCCACAAGCACTATTTCAATCTGTTTGTTTGGAGACTCAGCCCCGCATTGCTACCTGCCTGGAACGCTCTCAACCGGAACAGTAAGAGTGCAAGATTTCTTTCTCATGAAAGTTTGTATTCTGCAGAAATTGATAAGTATACCAGAGAAGACTGGCATGGTGTAATGCCACATTCTGGCTCAGTTTGAACCCTTATAACAGATAAATATGAAATTTCATACCAGATGTCTGCTTAAAATGCAAGGGTTCTGCTTGTGCATCTTATGTAAGGTTCAGCATTGCTTGTTCTCACAGTTCACTGTGAAGTGGGTCTGGCTTCCAGCCCAGGTCTTTCACACAATGATTAACCTGAGACTACGTGGCACCATCTGGTACTGTCTCAGGTAGGAAACATACATAAATGTCTGAACAGCTCCACTTTTCCCGCTGTAAGCAGAGTAATGTTTGAAGAATGGCACCTTTTTCTTTTCCCCAGCAGAACTGCCTTGAAATATTTCATGCACAGATAAAACTTACACTCAGTACTAAATCCCTGCCCCCAAATCTTCCTGGAAGTCTTTGCTTCCTGCCTTCTCTTTTGTACTCCATTTTCTGTCTCCCTCTGACTCTCTTCTTCCCTCCCACCCTTCCTGCCTCTCACCCTTCCCCTTCCTTCCTTCCTTCCTGCCTGCCTGCCTTCTGCTCTCTCTTGCACTTTTGCTCAGACTTTCCTAAACACTGATCTTGAGCCTGGGGGCTTGATTCATCTGGAGACCTAGACCTGCCGCATTTTTTTTTGGCTGAGAAGTTCTTCTGTAGGAGCTTTTGGTAAGTCAATATATGAAGTAAATAACCGGCTTAGAAAGAGTGATGAGTCTCAGGGCTAACTTGATGGCACCACTCCCATTTCTATGATCTAAGCAAAAAATTTTAGACACAGCTCTTTGGAAATGCATCATGGACAATTTAAATGAATATTCACTCAAGGAAACAATGTTAAAGGGGGGAAAATGCAAACAAAACAGGTCATGGACTTCCATCTTTTCCTTGTCTCCCTGTCCTGGTTTTGGTTGAACACGCTCTTTCTTCCTTGGGTGGTCATATGTTTCATTGGCTTAAGAAAATTAGGGTATGATCCTTTGCGGCCCTTCTACGTTTTAAAACACAAAAGCTGACCATCTCACTCTCCTCTATGTTTCTAATGAATCTGTTCTAAGATGCCTGTTGAAAATCATAAAGTATGAAATATGAAGGTCATAAAATGTGAAATAGATGAGGATTTGAGATTTCCTGAATTCAGGATTTCACAAAACCAAGTTTCTGTAATGCCTGCTCTGGGGCCAACAACATCAAAGCTGTTGGAGCAGGGCCTGAAGTGGTGGTGTAGAAGCCACTTCTCCAGCCACCAGCAGCTAGGAGGGATCTCCCTGTAGAGGTGGAGCCGAGTGAGTCTCTAAAATGGCTCTCATGACATTTTTTCCCCTGTATCTGTGTCTTTCATAAGCAGGAGATCTGAAATAAGAGCAAACTTACAATGTCCATAGATCTTCTGGCTACAGTTCTAAACCTTTATGAGAATCAAAGCCCATGGAAATGAAAATAAAATAGTGAGGACACAGGATACCATAATGAAGCGGTTTAGGCAGAAAGTAACATCCCCAGAATGTGTTCTAAGGCCACCAAACTGACTGAGACATGGTCTGGGCACTTGATGCTATTAAATATTTTGGAATGATTAATTCTTTATTTCTCTGCAAATTTTTCCCAAAATACAATCTTTTTCATAATTGTTACATACATTCTCTCCTTTTTTTACTAAATAAAATATTTTGAAAGAACATGCATTATTAGAAAATATTTAAATAGCTCTGTATAGGGATATTCTGGGTGTTGGAAATTATTAACAATTGGGCAGGTACGATTAAGAGCTCTTCATTGTATTTTGCTCCAGCAGCTAGACTCAACTGGCAAGATACTTTGACTTCTGCTCCTAGAGGTTCCTAAACACAGCAGGTAACTTTCAGAGATCTGTTGAACCATTAAGGTAGCTAAAGATAGGTAAGCCATCAAGCAAACACATCAAGGTGGGTAGTGATGCTGAAACTTAAAAAGGCACCCGCAACAGACAGGGAGGAGTCTCATACTGCAGCAGGATAGATGGAAATGTTCCCAGCTTCTTATCCAAAAACACGTGTCTGTTCATATCTAGGAATCTCTTAATTTTTTTTTTATTATATTAAAGGTTTAAATTCCTCAGAAAGAGATGGTAACACTGGAAAAGGTTTGACATTACAGACCACAAAGTAAGCATTTTACCTGTCCCTGGATGTTCACATCAGGAAAATCAGGAAATATTTAGCATTATAAGGGGTTATGACTACATTTCATGAAATGGAATTAAGGACAGATGTGGCTGAAAAGCATCAAAATCTTCCCTACACTGATATGTCTGATAATACAGAAGGCACTCCAAAGAGAAGTTGTAAAAGAACCATCAATGCTAAAAAATAGACTACAATGATCAATTCTTCGTCATCAGTGACATGAACTAGGCAGCCCAACTGGGCTTTCCTGTGCATGGCTTCAATTATTCTATGGTAAAATTAGAAGGCAAATAAGCAGAACTATTTGTGACAGCCTTATCTTTTATTTCCAGTAGGAGAATGCTCACTGTTACCCAAGCTAATCATGCTGCAATATAACTTCAACATTTTATATTGGATATTATTATAGGTACATATCACTATAACATAGTGCTTTCATTTTAAGCCCATCATGGTGCTGTAATGGTTTTCTAGCAAAACACATTAAATTTAAAGGGGAAAAATGAGTGGGAAGTATAGTACTCAATTGTAACTATTGTGGCTTCTGTTTTAGGGGTTTTATCATTAGACTTGGTTTTCATTACTAGTTCACAATAGCAGCTGGGATTTACTTTGTGTGTGTGTGTGTGTCGTTTTAGTTTGAGGGTCTCCAGGGCTTTTAAATGCATTCAGACTTTCCTGTACTGTGGTACTTATTCTCGTTGTCTGTTTTTATGTAGTTTTTCATTTCATTGAAATTAATCATTGTTTAGATCAATGATTTGCAAATGTCAGTATACTGATGAGGTGCTGAGGAAGAAAAAAGTATTCACTGAGTTTTCATGAGTTGTGGGGACACTTACCACCTACAAAATATGTCATTTCTAAAACTCAAGCAACTCCTTCATCTGAGGTGGTAAAAACAAACTTTTTAACTTTTGCATGCAATACTAGAAATTAGGTCCAGATTACACAGAAGGAATAACACTCCTGAAATTATTTGTCATGTTCCTAGGAGAGAATGGATGCCTTTATGGAGTCAAAGGTATCCTGTTTTCTTGACTGCTGCGTATTTGGGGGAGAAATTTCTTTGAAATCCCAGAAATTATTTGCATAAAATGGAAGCTCTTGTTCATCAAGGAATTCACACACCACTCTGAATACAGATCCAGGTAGCAACTAGACAAGTGTCTCTGTAGGGATTTAAAATAATTTAGAGCTTAGATATCGCCCCTAAAAAAAAAGAAAAAAAAAAGAGATAAATTAATACACATAAAAAGTTGGCCAAAATCCAAGATTGGCAGATTGAGGGGCAGAGCACTGAGGTGCTCAAAAATATGAGCTCGGAACTGCAGTTATAATTCTTCTTCCACATGTACACACATATACACCCACTTCAGATTTGTCAGGAAGTAAGGACTTTGCAATACAAAAGCTTCTGTATTTCTCTGACACTCAGCGATATGTGATTTCCATCTGAGTAGAGTTGTTTTAGTCTCTTAGTGTTTCATTAAGAAAGTTTACCATGAAAGAACAGTAGAAGCGCTTTTCCTTTCCTAAAGAATGCAGCAGATATGCATAGATAAAATTAGGTAAGATTTATGTTTTAATTATTTTTTTCTGATAAATTTCTGTCTTCCACAAAATTTCTGTCACAATTTGAATGTCAATCGGCCTTTCTAATCCGGAAGCAAAGGGCTAATCTGAAATACAACTGTAATATAGTGTTAATTTTATTTAGTTAAATACCAGGTTAAAGAGAGGTCCAGAAGGTTCATCTGTTTCTGTAACACCCTTGTTCATTTGGCAATCATCAATGGATAATGTGAAGGTGACTGGAGGAAGCTGTATCTTTCTGTGAACAAGCTAGGACCTCTGTTCACTACTCATTAGGTTGTAACCCAAGGATTTTGACTTTCCTCCAGTACCTGAGGAAAGCTCTTTTGATGTGTAACTTTTCTGGCTAGTACATCTGGGTCCTTTGAGGCACAGTATGTACACACTACTAATTTTACTAGTACTAAATGAGATTTTACAAAAACAGTTTGAATTATGTAAAAAATATACACTGTTTCTATCACTGTTGCTAGTATCTGGTATTTTTAACCAAAAATTTCAACTGAAAAGATTATAAAGATGCCTTATTCTTGTAAACGTTCTGTTTTATCCAACACAGAAGATGATGCAAAGTTGTATTAGGGGTCTGAATTAGATGAGGAAGATAGAACTGAGGGTTCATTTGATTTCCATTTATTTCTACTGACATATATCTCATGTAGCTTATTGTATACTAGTTATACCCAATGCTATCTGAAGTCTGTCTTTGTTGTTGTTACAAGGGAAAGAACAGTGCTTCAAAAATTACTGAGGTACACAATTAAACTATGATAATTTGTTGGGATGATAATCAGGAATGAGTCAGCATTTGAGAGTTTGGATAACCATTGTAACACCTCCTCTTCTCACAATCCTGCTCCCTGTGAGCACCTGCAGAAGTCTGAACCTTCAGGGGAACAAAGGAGGAGTGTGAGTGTGAGGGGGCAGGAAGAGGTATTAAAGCTTGGCTTCGTCTTCTCCCTACCCTAATATCTGCCTAGAGAGGGCTCAGGAACATGAAGGAGAGGTACTGTGTCCGGTTCTGGGCTCCCCACTTCAAGAAAGATGAGGAGCTACTGGAGAGAGTCCAGTGGAGGGCTAAGAGGATGATGAGGGGACTGAAGTATCTCTCCTATGAGGAAAGGCTAAGGGAGCTCGGCTTGTGTAGCATGAAAGAGAGAAGGCTGAGAGGGGACCTTAGAAATGTTTATAAATATCTTCAGCGTGGATGTCAGGAGGATGGGGCCAGACTCTTTTCAGCGGTGCCCAGTGACAGGACAAGGGGCAAAGGGCACAAACTGAAGCAGAGGAAGTTCCGTCTGAAACGGAGGCGGAACTTCTTCCCTCTGAGGGTGATGGAACACTGGAACAGGGTGCCCAGGGAGGTGGTGGAGTCTCCTTCTCTGGAGATATTCAAGACCCGCCTGGACGCAGTCCTGTGCAGCCTGCTCTTGGTGACTCTGCTTCGGCAGGGAGGTTGGACTAGATGACCCACAGAGGACCCTTCTAACCCCTACCATTCTGTGATTCTGTGATTCTGTGATTCTGTGTGATTCTGTATATGGGGGTGATGGGGAAGAAAAGGTCATTATAGAGGTCTAATGGAGATGACTGCTAGTGCTGGGCACAAAACTAGTCTGGGTAGAACTGTGGTTCCGTGTTATTCACATAACAGCAAGCTTAATAACGTTAGCGTTATTTAGCCCTGAATACAGTTAGAAATTTAATATTGCTAAAGATTTAAGTGTATATGTATGTATACATACAGATATATATATATATATAGACATCTGTTATAGTTTTGGCCTGTGGCCAGCAACAAAGGGCTCTATCAGCCCTCCCCCTGCTGGGGTGGGAAAGAGAACGGAAAGAAAAATGGAAAAACTCATGGGTCAGGATAAGGGTAGTTTAACAGAACAGCAAACGAAGGGAACAGTTACAACAACAACAACACTGAGAAGAAAAAAATATACAAAACAAACAGTGAAAAGCACAGAGCAACTCTCATTACCTGATGCCCTGCGTGCTCCTGAGCTGCAACTTCCTTCCTCCCTCCAGCCAGCCCCCCCAGCTGGAACCCAGCATGATGGCACATGGTATTGAATACCCTGTTCTGTTTGGCCAGTCTGGGTCAGCCGGCCGGGCTGTGTCCCCTCCTGGCTTCTGGTGAAAATTAACCCTGTCTTGGCCAAACCCAGGACAACAACTTTTCTGTTATAGTCAAATAAGTGTAGATATACTCATAATATATATACATGTACAAACCCACATTCCTATAAGTGCAGAAAATAGGCCTGACATCTACATCAAACAGGAGTATTTCTCAATATGCACAACGTTAGCTAGTACTTTCCGTAAGATGTGAAGTCCAACGGGATGGGAACAGAAGAGAAGGGCTATGTAGCTGTGATCCATTGCCCTGCATTGTCTCTGTAGTGACAGAATAGCAGTGTATCACAGCTTGTAAAAAAACTTACAATGCACAGAGAGTATTTGAAAATATCAGCTAAGTCCTTCTTTTCAAATGTTACTACTTACAGAAAGTTACCAGTATGATAAGAATTTAAAATCCTATTAGGCAATTGAGATTTTTTTTTTTTTTGTAATTTGACATGAAAGTCTTTTTGTTGGTGACTTTCATATTGTATTAGCTGTAAAGAGGGAATGAAGAAGTAGGCTCTGGCTGCTAGCCAAGTCTGCAAGGCAGTCCTACCACAATAAATTCCAGGGTGAGTGGCAGAAGCATGCAAATGAGATAAGAACTCCGGTGAGCAGACATGTCACAGACAAGCTGATAGGAAAATGCAATGTTAACTTCCCATATCTGCTATGACAAAATGGCTTGAAATCTGTGGGGCAGAGCACTGGCTCAGAGCTGGATTTTATCCTTTAGCCTCATATGCGAACACAAATGCTTCTTTAACAAATTGGACAATGTCTGTTCCACCTTATTAGGGATCATTCTTACATAAATCCTCTTCCCAATTCATGGGTATAATTTCATCTTTCCATTGTAATTTGCTTCAGGCAGCTTGCTGTCTAATATTTCTATTTTCTTAGAAACCTCAGATATTTAGCAGAATGGGATATCTCAACACTTCTCAATCCCTCTTTGTGTGTGCAGAAAGAGAATAAAATCTGTGCATTGTCTAATTTAGGTTTCAGAATTAAGGAGCAAATGGAAGGAGAGAGTCAAAAGATTATGATCCCAGTTAGTACACCTATTCAAAGCCCTAACGGGAAACGAAAATAATTATCTAATTAAATTGAAAATTGCAGGGCAAATTATATATAAAGAAAAAAAGCAATGATGAATGTGCATATTTACACATTCAATACATAATGAAAACATCTGCTTTTGGGGGGGTGTGTGTGGGTGTGTCTGTTTTCCTGTGTTTTTTTTGATGTGTGCATTGCAGCATTTATAAAGGCTTTCTCCTACAGCCGACAACAGAAATTCAAATTTTAAATGACATCGTGAATAGATTTATACAATTCAATTGTGGTGTCACTAAACCTTAACATAAAATTATACTTCTGAAAGTGAAAAGAGCTCAGAGGAGACAGCAGCCAGCATTTATCCAGTAATCAAGGTAGTGTACTGATAGTGCTGTGAATGCATGATATAGGCAAAGTATTGCAAAACTATTTCCTCTTCTTTGTCTGCTTTCGAAAATAACAGATTTAAAATAGCAATGTATAGTAACGAAATTATAGAAGTATGTATAATAAGATTTTCTAAATCCGGTTTTATAATGGGTTTGAAGTTCTTTTCTAGTCGACTACAAAATGGACTTGAGATATAAACTTAGCATCCTATGTAAATGAAACTTTAGCACTGTATTTGAGTATTTGTTACCAGTGACTGAAAGCACTGACCTGGACGAAGTTGGCTTGAATGCTGTTCATGCTTTCCCAGTAATTAGCCTGGGGAAAGGCAAATTGTTTTCAAGTGCCTCAGTGTCCCCATTTCTAAAATTACAATAATGGTTCTAGTGAAAATATATGACTGAAAAGCACAACTGAAAGCCTAGACTTTGAGTAAAAGAGACTACTAGAAATGAGAAAGAAGAAAAAAATCTTTGTATTACCAGGAAAAATCACTACTAAATTTAGGTTAAATTCTGGTTAGACAGTGAGCTTTCTGATTGAGTATCTGCAAGACCAGAACTTTTATCTTAAATAATGTTACTTGACAGATACCTGATCTAAACTGCTGAATACAGTATTTTTAATACAGAATTACATATGTATTTATAAATATGCGTATACTAGGGGGTAGAAAAACTTAATTATGAAAGATAACACTAAATAGAAGTGTGGGGAAGGAGGGAAAATACACACAAGAGAGAGCTCATGCCTCAAAGTAAAACTGAACTTTTTTCAAAGCACTTTAATATATATATATTTTTTTTCCAAGGTACAGAACTTCAAAGCCTTTGGTAAAAATGTAGATAAATAGATTATTTTTATGCTGCTGAAACAACTCATCATTTCAACAACACTTGCAATGTTTTTATGGATTTCCACCTCAAATTACTTGAGTACTGTCTTATAAAAGGTACGTTCCTTTTATCTACATTATTTTTATCTTCTTACTGAACAGAAAAAACCTTACTTTATAATCACCTACAGTACATTTTTTGATGTCATCACTAGACCACTCAACAAATTCAGAAAGATATGATTACTACAGCATAGGAAAGACTGATGATAGTCACTACAATGATTTTTACTTCGCTGAAAGAAAATAAAAGGTAAAATGTAGAATAATTTAAAAAAAAAAAGAGTTTATTAAAGTCTTGGAACAAAATTGGAGGCTCGAGATTGTGTTAGTTGGCTTGTTATTGCTACATGGCAGCTGTACCAATTGAATTTACAACCTTTTTGGTTTGGAAGTCACCTGGTCACTACTTTTTTTGTCATAGAACTCACTGTTTGGTGCTATGAATATCACATAACTCTTTTCACATTTTGAGATGCACTTTGCATTAGCTAGAAAATTTAACTGGTAGTTAATTACAGAATCATAGAATACTTTGGGTTAGAAAGGACCTTCAGAGGTCATCTAGTCCAACATCCCTGCAATAAGCAGGGACATCTTCAACTAGATCATGTTTCTCAGAGCCCCGTTCAACCTGATCTTGAGTGTTCCCAGGGATGGGGCCTCCACTACCTCTCTGGGCAACCCGTTCCTGTGTTTCAGCACCCTCATGGTAAAAAATTTCTTCCTTATGTCCAGTCTGAATCTACCCTCCTTTAGTTTAAAACCATTGCTCCTTGTCCTATTGTAACAGGCCTTGCTCAAAAGATTGTCTCCATCTTTCCTATAGGCCCCCCTCAGGTACTGAAAAGCTGCTAGAAGGTCTCCCCACAGCCTTGTCTTCTCCAGGCTGAACTCTCTTCGCCTGTCCTCACAGAAGAGGTGTTCCAGCCCTCTGATATTTTTGATGACCCTCCTCTGGACCTGCTCCAACATGTCTTTCCTGTGCTGAGGACTCCAGAGTTGCTTGCAGGACTCCCGCTGGGGTCACGTCAGAGCAGAGCAGAGTGGCAGAATCACCTCCCTTGACCTGCTGTCCACGCTTCTTCTGATGCAGCCCAGGATATGGTTGGCCTTCTGGGCTGCAAGCGCACATTGGTGGTTCATGTCCAGCTTTTCATTCACTAGTACCCCCAAATCCTTCTCAACAGTCCTTTTACCTGAATGTAAATGGTAATACAGATCTGAGGCTTGAAGCTGACAAACCCACAGATTCAAGTGGAAATTAACCACCTGGCACCTCTTGGCATCAGTGGGATATAGGTACCAGAATACCTTTTAGGATCTGGCTTTGGCATTTTAGGGGACTACTTTCTTCTTTAGGAGATGTGCTCCCACATGCCATTAGGTTTTAGGAAGTAATAAATTGGGAGAACAATCACAGCTTTAGTTTTCATTATTTGTTAGGATCTTTTTGTGTACCTGTTTAGATAATGTTGCTATTTATTGCATGGTATTATTTCTTCTATAAACACTATTTTAATAACCCAGAATGATTTTGATAAAAGTATTTAAAAGATATCTTCAGGTAGATGTTATCTTCCCAATACATTATAATCCTTCCAGTAGATAGCAAGCAGGAGTGCTAGGAGAAGATTTCAAACACACTATAAAAGATCCAAGCAATGACAGTTTTTTCAAAAGGTTTTTTTTCATTAAAATCCCTTGTATACTTTGTAGAGAATATTACATTCAGAACCACACTCCCCACCTCAAAAAACAGGCATCATCATGCCACAGGAGAGTACAACAAAATGAATATTTCCATAAAAATCAAAATAAACAAATAATCCTCCCCAACATACCAATAAAAAAATCCTCCTCTACTTCCCAGACCTTTATCAAGAGAATATATTCACATGGGTATTATAATTTCCTTCTATAAATATGGATAAAATCTTTTCAGATACTTTATTCACATGGCTATTCTTCCAAGCACAATGTGGGGGAAAACTCTTCAATTACTGACTATTCACAACATTAGCAAAATTGATATTTATAGCAAAAGCATAGGCAAAATTTAGATCCGAATATGACATCCTGTCACGGTATACCACTTGCATCAGAAAAGGTTTTGTTGACAGTTTCTCTTGCTTTCTGAATTCATCTTTTTTCTTTACAAACTCAGAAAAATCCCTACTGAAAAAAGTAGAGTATAAAACCTTCTGAAAAATTAGTAAAATGCTCTGAGATGATCCGCCTGCTTTAAAGCTGAAGATATACTACATTTGGTATAATCAGCTTTCTGAGGGAAAACTTCAAAGATTCCAAGCTACCTGCAAAACAGCACTGCGTGTAGCAGTGGTGTGAGGAGAAGGGGAGAGGATTGACAGGAAGAGGGACAGAAGATAGGTGGGGAAAGGAACTACAGGCTTTATCTGCCTCATGCTTCAACTTAGAAGTATTTACTATTAAAAAAAAAAATAAAGAGGAAGAAATGGGTGCTGCAGTTGTTTTTATCGCTGGTCATAACTATTTAGTAAGCACAATGTGCTCCGAGCTGTAGTGGATCTTTGTTAAAAGGGCGCAAGAGAAAGAAAACATCTTCCACCACCCATTCAACTTGCAGTCCTCATTTCAGCACAGCTGCAGTCCCTCTGCTCTATGGAAAGGAAGAGTTTTATCCCAGAGAGCACACTTTCTTCTTCCCTCTGAGAAAAAAATCACAATTTATCTTCCTGTTTTATAGGTCCTGCTGCATCTTGGGGTAATGATTGTATTGTCTTGGTGGGTGGAGATGTGAAAGGAAGCACTGCCTCATGGCGAGGCACCGACCCCCCAGAGCTCCCTGGAAGGAAGGATGCTCTGCTTCACATCTAGTTGGGGCCTCTGTCTTAGGCATACATTTTCCCTCTGTGAGTGAGCTGAGATGGTGGTGAGGCAGACTTTGTTTCAGAGATTTACCACTAAAACCACAATCATCAGACAAGAGCACAGTTTTGAACAACATGTGCTCAAAAGCATCTTTTTATATTCCATGTTTTTGCAGCTGGTTCTTACACAAAGAAACATGCAGACAATAATAGGAATACCATTTGGTGACTTGTGTATTTGTATGGATTCCTGAGGTGGTCTTCAAAGATCACTGCTCATTAACCCAGCCCAAGTGGTTTAAAAAAATAACAGTATACTCACTATCTAAGTTATACTAATTTTTAACCTAGATGTCTTTTTCTTCCTCTCCCAGTGAAACGAGGCCTGCGTTTTGGGTGGGCTGAAGATTTCTGAGCCAGTTCCTCAGCTGGCCTAGTTAAAGCCTATTTACATGAAGTCAGTGGTGCTAAGCCAATTTGTACCAGCTGTGAAGCCAGGCCTCCATGTATTTGTATTCGGAGGAATGAATGTCTGATGCAGTTTTGATTGGTGATTGAATACTGCCAGGTTCTAAAACCCTGGATTCTCATTAATTACAGCAGAGAGGATTATTACTCTAGACTTGATTCAGACTCTCTTAAATAATTTCTAAATTGTAATTTGATCAGAGTTAGGCACATAAAGGTGTGTCTGTATAGATAAGTGCAGTCAAATAGACATATTTTGCCCAGCATGTTGAACTGTCTGGAAATGTCCACCTATGGTTAAGTGTGTTGCGTGCTGCATAACACTGGGGAAGCATGGTGCCCTACCTTGCAGTAAGGTTGCACAAACTTGCAGCATAGCTTCTGAACCACATTTACTTTGTGGAGGTCAAGCATGCAATGAGGACAAATTAAAGAAGCATCTATTTGCATTTCTCTCTAAGTATTTCAGACAAGGTTTCAAGCCGCCCACTGACAAACATCTTCTAGTCCATGGATGCACCTAAAACTCTCACACTGTTGACGATGAATCATAGGTACCTACCTTATCATTCAGATCTTCTCTGAATTAGGGCATGTAGCCTCTCCCCAGGGAGCTGCATCAGCAGGTTGCTCCCACATAATATTTAGGTATCTCAGGAAATGCCAAGCTCCCTGAAAAGCTCTCTAAGTCATATTCCTTAAAAGATGCAAAGCATACTCAAGAGCTTACTGGTTTGAGTATTCATGTAGCACACTGGTGACTCCTGACTTCTGGTACTCCTGTCTGTCTGTTGGACCTTGCAGCTGCTCTGCTAACAACATTACAAACAAGACCGATATGAGCTTGTGCTCAGCCCATTCTATTTAAATGGGGGTCACAGACAACCAGGAATGCAAGAGATGAAGTGGTAGGCAGAGATGAAGTAATAGAAAAGCTGTAAGATTGGATTTTCTTTTGTTGTTGTTAATGCAGATATTACAATAATGAGACAGCCTTGAAGGACCGATCAAATGTATGACTGTCCATTCAACCAAACTGAACACAACATCACTAGGTCTGAGAGAAGACTGCTTCGTGCTTCACCAGCCTCCTACTTTATCTTTCTTAATAACACTGAGAACTTTTACAATATTTGGTTTATAAGCCTCTTCAGTTGGAATGAAGGAGAGCATGCTATTTTCACGCTCCATAGGCTAGCCTGTGTCGGTGATGCTGTATTCAATCTGTGAATTTAACAAAATTATTGAGGCACTGGATGTTAGAAACTTTGTGCTGATCCACATAATGTTCAACAACCCTCACCATTTTTCACTACTAACCTGTGGTGACAATGTCTAGCAGTTGCATGTTAAGCTTGAGGGGTGGGAGGGGAAGATGTGTAAGAGCTGGATAATGAGGTCTGAAGTTGTACTTCAGATCTACATTTCTCTCTTTGTGAGAAGATACATTTCTTCCATTCAGTCTAAAACACAAGGAAGGAGAAAGAGGGATGTAAGCTTTAAAATTCTGCAGAGTTTTGTTTGACTTTGAAGAAGAACACGGAAAAGAAATATAAGGACTAAGGGAAAAATATAAATGAGAATGAGTATATAAAGTCAGATTTGAGGCTGCAAGGCTCTACCAGAATTGTCAGGTATGCTTGCAAAGGAAGTATTAGCATACGCATTGCAAAGCAGTGGAAGTGTAATTGTGATGACAGTTATGAGCCCATAAGAAATATACAAAGAAAGATAGGACTTTGGGGGGAAATTCAATTTTAGCACAGAACAGCCTGGTTTCATCTCTAATACTGAGTATTTTTTTAGCTAGTGCATTTGGATTATGGCTTTCCTGATTCTTCAGTCTGCTTCCAGCCTCTGCAAAAATTATGATAGCTGTAGGGATGATATAGCTTGCACCAGCTGGGAACGGACTGCTGAAGAATCTGTCAGAGTAAGCACAGCCAGGGCACATTGTGTCCTGACCGCTCCTGCCCTGTCTCTGACATGCTTCTGAGATGCCTTCAAGGCAGGCAGGCAGGCAGGCAGGGAAAAGGGTTGCTGGGAAAGTGATGTGATGTGCTGCTGCTGCTGTGCCTCATGCAGAGAGAGATCACCTAAGTAGGAATCTGTACATTCTTGCTTACATCTGTTAAAGGCAGCAGGACTGAAGTGCTGAAGGGCTTTGGTCACTGGCATTGCAAAACCTGAAGGCAAACATGAATATATTTAATGCAGAAAGGCAGGCACTTTTTTGAGAGCAGTGAGAAAGTTAAACCCAGGACATACTGATGAAGAAGAAAGGCAAGGACACAGAACAAAAGGGCTGGTATTCACTGTAATCTCCTGAGACACCGAAGTTTGGCCCCAAGAGGCTGAAAAACATGTTATACTTCCCTACCCAAGCTGTTTTAAAACTAAGCTCCTGTGCAAAATGTGTCTACAAGAGGAGACATGTCCTGCTTGCGTATCTACTGAGGCATACCCCAAGAGTGGAGGCCCCAGGCAGAAAGCCAAAATATAGTGCCAGCTAACAGCCCTGGGGAGTAGGTAGGTAGCAAGATGTTAATCTGTTCCATGGTAGAAAATAAAAGAGAAAAACTTGAGGTTTCTCTTGTGGCTAAACCACCCAAACAACTCAGCAGTATGTTTTGTGGATTGTTTGGTCATCCAGGTGCTATCAATTAGTGGTGAGACTTCAAAGCCTAATTCTCTTTGGCATCTAGAGTAGGCACTACATTAGGATATGGGTTGTGAAAAACTGGCAGCAAGGTGGAAGGATGAAATGGGATAGTGTAATCTGTCTCTCTACCACCTGTATTTATCTCCTTGTATTTCTTCTTTATTTGCATTTTTACCTAGTGGTTGCTCTTGTTCCCTCCTGGTCCTCCCCCTCCGGCTAGCCGTGCTTTTCCTTACCCCAGTTGCTCTGTTCCTTATGCATAACTTGGCTGGAAGCAAAACTAATAAGATTTTCAATCTACATAGCACAGATGGCACTTTCCATGCTTCATACACTGTCAATCTTGTTTGTCTCACTTCCTGGTCATTAACAAAGGGAAGGGAGGAATGGGAGATGCAGCATGTCTCCTACTAGGCTAGGAGAGGAAAATGCCCACTATCAACATTGCTGGGCAGTGAAAGTAGATGAGCAACAGGGAGAAGAACAGAGAAGCAAGACTCAGAGCACAGTACAGGGCTCTGGTTTAGTAATGATGTAGAAGAAAAAGTACGAAACAGTATGAAAATGAAGTGTGCTAAAAAGAGAATAAAGTATATTTTAAGCAAATAAATCAGGTAAATACAGAGGTTATTAAGAATGTTTGGAGATGCAAGAACCATGTGTTGGGAAATGGAAGAAAGGCAGAGCCTTATGGCAAGAACAAGAACTGTACAGTAATGTCAGCTAGTGGTGTGGGTGGGTGTAACATTTGTGGGGCTAGAAACCTAAGGCTGGAGCTGTGAATGGGAAAGCACAAAGTTGGTATGAAAAGAATGAAGACATAGCCAAAAATAATTAGTTCTGTATTGAAAATGGCCTGTATTATTGGTCAGGGGGGAAATTTCTTGTGCCTTTTCCTCTAGCCTCTTTTTTTTCTAATTTTTTTCTTTCCTCTGTAAAGCGTGTATATAACAGTCAGATTTTTCCTAATAGCTTTGGGTCTCCTAACCAACTGAAAACAACTTTAAAAAAAGGGTAAAGGACTTCAACAGTATTTTTCTAGAAATATGAAAAAAAAAAATACAGAAATAGGAGTAACCTTATGGGTAGTCTATGGGGCCAGATGTGATCCACACAACAGTACTGCGGGAGCTCATAGAGAAGCTGGCCAAGCCACTCTCCATCATCTATCAGCAGTCTTGGTTAACAGGGGAGGTCCCAGATGACTGGACAATTGCCAATGTGATGCCGATCTAAAAGAAGAGCTGGAAGGAGAATCCAGGGAACTACAGGCCTGTCAGTCCAAACTCAGTGCTGGGGAAGATTATGGAGTGATTCATCTTGAGTGCACTCACTGGGCATGTGAAGCACAGGCAGGGGAACAGGCCCAGCCAGCATGGCTTCATGCAAGGCAAGTCCTGCTTGACCAGCCTGATCTCCTCCTATGACCAGGTGACCCATCTAGTGGATGAGGGAAAGGCTGTGGATGTTGTGTATCTGGAGTATAGTAAGGCCTTTGACACTGTTCCCCACAGTATCCTCCTGGAGAACTACTGGTTTGGATGGGTGTACTCTTCACTGGATAAAAAACAGACTGACCAGCTGAGCACAGAGATTGGTAGTAAATGGAGTTAAATCCAGCTGGTAGCTGGTCACAAGTGATGTTCCCCAGGGCTCAGTTTTGGGTCCGGTCTTCTTTAACCTCTTTATCAATGATCTGGATGAGGGGATTGAGTGTTCCCTCAGTAAATTTGCAGATGAAACCAAATTGGGTGGGTAGGAGTGTCGATCTGTCTGAGGGTAGGAAGGCTCTGCAGAGGGATCAGGACAGACTGGATCAATGTGCTGAGGTCATCTGTATGAGGTTCAACAAGGCCAAGTGCCGTGACCTGCACTTTGGTCATAACAATCCCATGCCATGTTACAGGCTTGGGGAGGAGTGGCTGGAAAACTGCCCAGTGGAAAAGGACCTTGGGGTGTTGGTTGACAGGCGGCTGAACATGAGCCAGCAGTGTGCCCAGGTGGCCAAGAAGGCCAACGACATCCTGGCTTGTATCAGGACTAGTGTGGCCAGCAGGAGTAAGGCAGTGATCGTCCACCTGTACCTGGCACTGGTGAAGCTGCACCTGAAGTACTGTGTTTGGATTTGGGTCCCTCAGAACAAGAAAGACACTGAGGTGCTGGAGCATGTCCAGAGAAGGGCATGGAGGCTGGTGAGGGGTCTAGAGAACAAGTCTTATGAGGAGTGGCTGAGGGAGCTGGGGCTGTTTAGTCTGCAGAAGAGGAGGCTGAGGGGAGACCTTCTTGCTCTCTACAACTATCTGAAAGGAGGTTGTAGTGAGGCAGGTGTTGGTCTCTTCTCTGAACTAACCAGTGATAGGATGAGAGGCAATGTCCAATCACAAGTATAGGCTGGGTAGAGAGTGGCTTGAGAGCAGCACTGAGGAGAAGGGCTTGGGAGTACTGGTGGATGAGAAGCTCAGTATGAGCCAGAAATGTGCACTTGCAACCCAGAAAGCCAACCATATCCTGGGCTGCATCAAGTGTGGCCAGCAGGTCAAGCGAGGTATATTTCTGATACAAGCCAGGATGCCATTGGCCTTCTTGGTCACCTGGGCACACTGCTGGCTCATGTTCAGCCAGCTGTCAACCAACATCTCAATGTCCTTTTCCGCTGGGCAGCCCTCCAGCCACTCCACACCAAGCCTGTAGGGCTGTTGTGACCAAAGTGCAAGACCTGGCACTTGGCCTTGTTGAAACTCATAAAATTGGCCTTGACCCATCAATCCAACCTGTCCAGATCCCTCTGTTGAGACTTCCTACCCTCCAGAAGATCGACATTCCCACCCAACATGGTGTCATCTGCAGACTTACTGAGGGAGCACTCAATCCCCTCATCCAGATCATTGATAAAGAGGTTAAAGAAGACCGGACCCAAAACTGAGCCCTGGGGAACATCACTTGTGACCGGCTACCAGCTGGATTTAACTCCATTCACCACCACTTTCTGTGCTTGGCTGTTCAGCCAGTTTTTTAAGCAGTGAAGAGTACACCCATCCAAACCACAGGCAGCTAATTTCTCCAGGAGGATACTGTGGGGAACAGTGTCAAAAGCCTTACTAAAGTCAGGTAGATGACGTCCACAGCCTTACCTTCATTCAATAGGCGGGTCACCTGGTCATAGAAGGAGATCAGGCTGGTCAAGCAGGACTTGCCTTGCATGAAGCCATGCTGGCTGGGCCTGTTCCCCTGCCTGTGCTTCACATGCCCAGTGAGTGCACTCAAGATGAATCACTCCATAATATTCCCTGGCACCGAGGTCAGGCTGACAGGCCTGTAGTTCCCAGGGTCCTCCTTCTGGGCTTTCTTGTAGATGGGTGTTACACTGGCAATCGTCCAGTCATCTGGGACCTCCCCTGTTAGGCAGGACTGCTGATAGATGATGGAGAGTGGCTTGGCCAGCTCCTCCGCCAGTTCCCGCACCACTCTTGGGTGGATCACATCCGGCCCCATAGACTTGAAAGTGTCCAGGTGGCATAGCAGGTCATTAACTGCTTCCTCCTAGATTATGGGAGGTTTGTTCTGCTCTTCTTCCCTAGCTTCCAGCACTGGGGGCTGACTACCCTGGGAATAAACAGTCTGATTATTCAAGACTGAGGCAAAGAAGGCATTAAGGACATCAGCCTGTTCCTCATCCTTGTTGGCAATATTCCCCCCCGGCATCCAATAAGGAATGGAGATTCTCCTTGACCCTCTTTCTGTTGTGGATGTATTTGTCAACACATTTTTTTTGTCCCTTACAACAGTGTCCAGCCTGAGTTCTAGCTGGGCTTTTGCCTTTCTAATTTGCTCTCTGCATGACCTAACGAGACCCCTATACTCCTCTTGAGTCACCTGCTCCTTCTTCCACAATTGGTAGACCCTCCATTTTTCCTGAGTCCCAGCAAGAGCTCCCTGTTCATCCAGGCTGGTTGTCTTCCCCGCCGGTTTGTCTTGCGGCACATGGGGACAGCCTGCTCCTGTGCCTTTAAGACTTCCTCCTTGAAGAATGTCCAGCCTGCATGGACCCCTTTGCACCTCAGCACTCTCTCCCAAGGGACCCTCTCAACCAACGTCCTGAACAGGCCAAAATCTGCCTTCTGAAAGTCCATGGTGGTGATTTTGCTGGCCCCCCTCTTAACTTCACCTCTAACCGAGAACTCTATCATTTCATGGTCGCTATGCCCAAGACAGCCTCTGACCACTACATCTCCCACCAGTCCTTCTCTGTTAGTAAACAGTAGGTCAAGCTAGGCACCTCCCCTGGTAGACTCACTTACCAGCTGTGTCAGGAAGTTGTGACATCATGATGAGTTGGAGATGCAGCCCAACGTACTTTCACCTCCTTCTTATTTAACATGAGAGACTTCTTATGTAACTTTAGCCTTCTACAAGCTAGCTGTCAGACCTAAGATCTAGTCTTCCTTGGTAATTACTGAAAGGCCCTCCCATAATGTAATTAAATACACCTATTTTATTCTGCATCTAAAATTAGGTAATGTGTAACTTTTTTGTTAGGGTTAGCTGCGTACATAGAATGTGCTACTTCTGATGAATAAAAGTGAGTCTTTTGTTGTTAAAGGTGAAATCGGTGATTTCTTGCCAAACCAGTTAGGACGAAACTGACAGACACAAGGCAGACATACAAAATGACTATCTTATTTCTTTAGAAAACTGTAGTAATGGAAAATGCAATGTAGCTGCTTTTTCCACTCATTACTGAATGTCTCATAACACTTGGCTCTACTGAGGGTTAAAGTTTGAAGGCATCTGGGGTAAAATAATATCTTTCTATAAGCTAAATACACAAAATATGTCTGTAACCTCCACTGACACTGATATCCTGTATATAAATAGGAAACATTTTACAGTTTGTTTGCATGTCTTTGTTCTGTGTATTCAAATCTATACTCCAACATTGAAAAGCATTATACTCCTCCCCTTCTGTGGATGATTGATACCAAATCTGTACATCTGAAAGTTTTCAGAGAAATATTAGTTAATTCAACATGCATTTAAAAAGTACAATTAAACCTTCAGTTGTTTCCTTCTGCATTAAATCAGCCTGTCATCTTTTCTAACTCCTCATTGTAATTCAAGATGTGATCACTGAGAAACATCTTCAGCTCTTCTTGGAAAAAAAAAAAGTCTACTTGAAATAGACAACATCCTTTAGTCTACAGATATTCACATTATTATTTTGCTCATTTTTAGTGTTACACATAAATATTGATTTTTTCTTTGCTAAAATCTTCAAAAGACTATTTGATCTCTCACCATAAAAATCATAGAATACAAAAGAAATTTCAGAATTAATATTTGAAAAGACATGTCTGTAAAAGGAAGTGAATTTTTATGCAATTGTATTTCTGTAAGATGAAATAGATTCAAGAAGTCTAAGAACTTTATTGAACCATAGATGGCAAAAAATTCTCCAGGATAAGAAAATAGAAGATATGTATGTCATTCAGTAAAGTTTTCTTGAGTTTATGTTAGAATATCTTAGATGTGAGAGATTCCCCATTTTAGAACAGTTAACAACTCATTATTCAGGCTGAATATTGGATATAACTCAGAGCAGCAGCATGAACGTGAATTATTCTACCCCAAATTTCTCAGCTACCTATGAGTCTCTTCTGGTCTAATAATTATTTAATTACAAAAAGTTGATTAGCTCCCAAAAGGAAGACAAGAATTGTCAGAATTCTCTCATCTAATTTTGGGTGACTGTAATGTAGAGTATTACATTTGAGCTGTGTTGCAGTCTCCAGTCAGTGAATGAAACCAGATGCTAAAAGGTCATGGCCTTATACACTTGATCTGCCATGGATAGGGAGGAAGATTTTGATTTTATTCTAACACAGAAAGACAGCAAATATTGAATACTCAAAAAAGTATTGTGAAATAGATCTTCTTTTTTTCCATATTAATCCAAACTTTATATCAACTATATTAAGCAAAGAAATAGTGTAAAACATGTTGAATGGATATCCAGAATTAAATACATTTAAGAAAATGAAAGGTGTTTAGTTTGAACACAATTTGTCCATTTAAGAATTTTCCGTCCCACATTCAACAGCTCCTTTCAGTGTTATGGTCTTTCTTTGGTTATATGGCATCTTACTTGATGCTTGGAGATGAGGTTTTGGCACTTAGTGATTTTCAATGTTCTGCCTGCTAGAATGGATTTATTATTTTTTTTTATGTTTACCCTATCTGTTCAATGTTGTGCCATGTTCCTGTTGGCCTATGCAAGCAACCAAGCTGTACCAACTTTAAAAATTATCATCCTCAATAGTGAAATTATCACAGTGCCGATAGATCAAGCAAATGGAAATTTTTTTTATGTGGCTTGGTGTAACTATCCATTCCCTCCCAATATGTCCTCCTTCATTACATCCCTGGAAATCTCTTCCTTTTCATTCTCCTGCTGAGAACCAAGGATCAACAAGGGTCTGAAGGTATCTTTAAGCAAAGGAGAGAGACTTTCTTTTCCTGCTGTCTAAATGTGACATTTTCCTATTCCAAACTGGATAGCAGTGGCAAGTAGATTTTGGGTGGAAGAGGATAATCTAATTAATAAAACTGGTTAGGAATTTTTCAGTTAACTGTTCTCATTCAAAAATTCTGCTTTGCTGAACTGAAACAGACTGCTTGGTTCACAAATCTCCTTTCAAATCCATTTTCGAAAAATGCTTCAGAAATGGTCAAAATATTCCACCCACACAGATTTTAAAGTGAGCAAAACTGTATTTGGTTTTGATTATTTTTCTAAAGCAAAATAAAATAAAATACTGATAGCAGACAAACTAAAAATGAAATATTTAGAAATAAAGAAGGAAATATGCACACATATAATGTACATGTGTATATATTTGATATACATTTCCAAAAATAAGTAGAAATGAATATTCACTTTTAAATTCAAAATATATTATCTCCAATATTTTAATAAACGGGGAAAGAAGAATTACTGCACAAACCCAAACAATAAATCCACTTCTTATTTCTTTTATTTAGCTCATATGTACATTTTCTTAAGCACATAATTAAAAAAAAATTCACATAGTATGTTAAGACCAATATTTAGTTTACTGTAGTGGAGTCTTCAGATCACCAGCTTTTGAGTAAGGGAAAAATACTAATTTAAAATTGTTCTATATTATTGAACAGACTTGCTTTGCAGTGTAGTTACTTTCTTCAAGGACGGATTGAATTTTAAGCCTCTATGATTATTTATAGAGCTAGATTCTCTGCTGTTTTTTGCGTTGATTTGCATTCACATTGATGCAGAGTCATTGCTACATGGGTGTAAAATATTGTTATTCTGAGCTGGTTGATATTTATCCTACTTTGCACATATATGCATCACTAGATATAAAGCAAAACACTGCAGAATTAGGGCAGCAGTTTTAAAGATATTGTTAGAGGATCATCAAGATTATTTTTCACTGTGTTTTCATACTTATAAAATACATGTTTTCTCTTCTGAAAGAGATAATATGTGTTTTGTCACTGTGTGGAAAAAAATCCTGAGCCCCTAAGACCCCCAAAGACAGAAACCTGAACAACATGAAGTTATTGTCTTTTAAATTCTTGCGGACGCAGTTTACAGACAACACCCTAAATATCTTTTCATATCCCTCTGTAGCACCCCCAGCTGGCGGGACTCATTGAGAGGGCTTTAAACTAGGTTCGAAGGGGGAAGGGGTTATTGCCCAGTTCACTAGGGACGAGCCTAGGCTTGGCGTGCCAAGGCCAGGAGTGAGACTGACAGCCCAGCTCAAGTGTGTCTACACCAATGCACGTAGCATGGGCAATAAACAGGAGGAGCTGGAAGCCATTATACAGCAGGACGGCTATGACTTGGTCGCCATCACAGA
>Ga0065711_1030769_pt1 | contig 31502 bp, 20 predicted proteins | sample Hoacrofraction12_FD_59098 | JGI IMG/M metagenome (GOLD analysis project Ga0065711, IMG submission 59098) | Hoatzin crop microbial communities from Cojedes, Venezuela - Epithelial fraction 12 v2 (version 2) | ecosystem: Host-associated > Birds > Digestive system > Esophagus > Crop | place... | reverse complement strand
ATCAGTTTCTTCAAATACTTTTTTTTTTTTTTTTTACCACTGGCTAAGTGGAGCAGTTGACTTTAGGGTATTTTTCTAGCATGAGGTTTTCTTAGTGGCAACCACACAGGACTGGGATTTGAGAAGCTTTCTGGAGCATTACAATAAGATAGGTCAGAGAGAAATCCCCACTCCCATTTCCCTGGGCAGCACATGATGTATTACTGAACAACTGCTACTTTCGAAACAGGATTACAGTTAATTGTAATTAATCAACTTCTATCGCCTTTGGCTAAGAACTCTGTCAGGCCTGCAAAACTGTATCTTGTGAATATGTATTCAGGGACATTTCAAATGTTCAGTGTTGACCCAGGGGCCATTAAGAGCTAATCTTTACATATTTTGACACAGGAATAGCTTATGATGTAATTCTATACTCAGGAATTTTTACATGATGGCATGGGTTGTCCAAGAACTCCTCACAATATGGATTTTTATGAGATATTTTAAAAGCTCTCATACAACTATTTCCACTTGCACAAATGCATGTGCCACAGGTTACCCTTCTGACGAAGGAAGGCAGACAAACAAAACACGTATTTTCCATAAGAGGCTGAGAGGTCAGTGACTCATCTTGGAATATTCTGCAGATGATTTAAAATTCCTCTGCTTTAAAATACATATAACAACATGTCCTTCCAGTTACATAGCTACACACAGAACAGATTTGGTTTCCTTTTCAACTGCTGAGTTTTGTACAGCATAGTGTAGCAACAACGCACACATTACTAACAGAAAGACTTTAATCTACAGGCTATAGGAATCCTGGGAGAGACCCTATGTTTAGGCTGTACACCATTTCGCATTACAAAAGATTCTTGTGACCTTTCTATGAGAAGATATAATGCCTCCTTTGTTTATAGTAGACTTTGACTTTTGGCAAAGGAAAGAGATGCCTTTTCTGGAGAACTGGCTGACTTGTACGCTGTGAACATTTCCCGCTTTCCTCCCCATTGAGCTCCTCAGGAACATACTGGCTGCATGGCAAAACAACAACAAACTACACAGACCCATCTGAAGCTGGGCTGATGCCACCAGCGATGCAGCAGCGGTTGGGGCTGCACTGGGAATGCCTGGGAGCTGCCAGAGGGAGAGGAGCCAGGCTGCAGCCCTACCGATGCACCACAGTGAGCTTTTACCCTTCCCACCACCCAGACTCCTGCCAGGAATGCCACATGGGAAGCTCCAGAGCAGAAGAAGGGAAGTGCCGAACAGTCCAGTTTATTCATTTTCATGAATTTTTCAAGCAGTTTAGAACATTTCACACTGGCTGACAGCAGTGAGTGAAACCTTACCTAACAAAAATTGAGGAGCCGGATTCTCAGCTGTGTGAAACCACAGCCGCAGCCATTTATATGAAGGAGAAAATGACCCAAATTATTTAAAGATATTTAGCCAGGCTTTGACACTTCCCTGAGCAATTCAGTAACTCTGGAAAGAGTATTATTTAAGAATAATGACGCAGTAATCTGCAATTAGTTCACTGGTACATAATGAACCAATAAAACTAAATGATTGTGTGAGTCTATTTACGTATCTGAGTCCTCTGCGAGTAACGTTAATGATAACTGTACAGTGCATTTATACACAGCTTCCTGACCGGCGATCTGCTGTCCTTTACAAGTCTGCGTTGGTGGAACCTCACAGCAGCCTTGGGAGGTAGGCCAGTTTCGTTATCCTAAAATTACAGATGAGGAAACAGAAGCACCAACAGTGCAAGTGACTTGCGCGGGGTCCAAGCCAGGAACAGGAGCCAGGAAGCAAATGTACCTTTGATTTAAGGCGGGTGTGCCTCCAACCGATTACAATTCGTGTTGCACCTGCCTGTGCCTCGGGTGCTTGGCTCCATGTTTTCTGATCCCGACTGGGGCTAAACCGCAAGACCATTCTTCGGCATTTGAATGATAAAGAGCAACAAGAGGAAAGATTTTCTGGCGGTTAGGGTGCTAGCCAAAGCCTTTGCAAGACCCGGTCCGATACCGTTCTACAAAGCAGTTCCTGGCAGAAGCCCTCAAGCGTATCTGGGTGCCTCAGCTGGGAGGGGGCCTAACCGGCAAGCTTACGCTGGGTCCCAGGTGCCTAGGAAATACTCATAATCCTGCTAGAACAGCCTCCTAGGGAAATGCTTATAGCTGCTTTTTTTTCAGTCTGTCCTAGGGTCACTCAAGAGAAGGTCTGCTTCCCCCCTCCTTCGGGAGTCCCCTGCCCCTGCGGGTGCTGTGGCTCCTGTGCCACTCGTGTCTGTCGGAGCATGGAATGTATGTTCAGTATGGGCACTATGTAATTCCAGGAATAGCATGGTTTGAATGTCAGATGGCAATTTGCTAGAAGGCAGAGATGTATACGGGGAGGAAAAAGGGAGGAGACCTTCCATTTGTTCATTATTTTTTTAGTTGCTGAAGAAAGTGCTATTTGCTAATTAATAGCACAGTTCTCTGCCATATTTCACAGCTTCCCTGTATTTACTTTCATGAAGACTTCCTTGACTCACATCCTAAGCTTTACTACACGTTAACTTCATATGTGCTTCTTTCCTGCACTTTCCCTCAGTAAAGCAGATGAGTGGAAAAAAACCCACAAAACAACCCACAACATTATTCTCAGATCCATATGGGATAGATTAAGTTCTTAACCCAATTATGGTGAAATTTCAAGCATGGGCATCATGGAAAAGGTAATGAGAAGTTAGGAGATATTCATCATTCTGATGAGATTTGATATCTATCTGAATGGGAGCTTGGCTTTCGACTCCAGTTTGGTTTTGGAATCCATTGAAGTTCCTGCAAATTTCAAATGAACCCAGATTTGAATCTTTGGGTTTGACCCACCCTGAGCAGTGATGCTAATTTCATGCTTCAGGCCACATTTCAATTCAAAACAGAAAAATTAAGCATTTGTGACTTACAAAGAGGAAACGATAGTATCAAAGGGTACTGAAATTTGTCCATTGTCTTTACAGTTACATAAACTTTAAAGAAAAAAATATTCACATCTATAAATGTTAAAAAACGGATTATCATGTAGGAACGAGCCATTGTGAAAAGGTAGGTTATGCTCTTTTTTTTGTAGCACCTTGATTTCCTTCAGTACAAAGAGGAACTACTGGTGGTACTTTTCCCTGCTAGAAAGGAAACAAAAGAATATTGCTTCTGCTTTGGTTTGAAATTTTGCATGTTTGACAATTCAGTGTGAACTTTTATGCTTGTTATTCACATCTGAACATACTAAAATTTCTATATACTCACAGATGATCCTTTAACTACGTCTGTAACATGCAGTAACAGTAAAGCTCCTCTGGCTCTGTGTGCGGTGAAATGACTGACGGAGGCCGTCTATGTTGTGCATAATGTCTCTGGTGTACATACCCTTACGGTAACTAGCCACAGTCTTTATACTGGATTTAAGTACATATGTAAGTCATAAATGCACCAGAACAGAGTTCTTTCAAAATAGGTACTGAAGTCATGGGAGTAGTTTCTGAAAGTGCTTCGCTGCAGATGAATATAAATAGAGCAGTGCTCAAAACATCCGTGCAATGAAATTCTTTGGAAAGGCCGAACTACATATGTGAGGCACTATAAGATGATGAAATATGACTATTTCAGCACGCATGTATATTTGCAATATAAATCCTCGGCACACATAACAAGTGCCAGGCCTTTTTTATTTTAAGACTTCAAAACATTTTATATAACATGTTTACACTGTAATTCTAGCAAAGTAATAGTCAGAGAAGAACATCATGAGCTTTATACATCCATCATATTTCAAATGCACTTATTTGATAAACCATATACACTTGTAAGTTCAACAGAGCTGCAACTGTTTGCACTCACGTGCCGGGCCAATGGGCGAGGATTTTGCTATCCCACTTCTTACCACTTGGTTTTTGCTATTGCACTTTTTATCACTTTGAGCTAATTATCACATTGTGTTGCAGCACTGAGGGGAAAGACGTGCTGATACCGAGACCTTTACCGAGGAAGTGTAGTGCTATGGAAAAGCATTTCTCGAGGAGGCCTCTGCCACTTCTTAGAAAGGTTCTTAAAGGTGTACACCCTTTGCAGATACTGCTAGCAGTGCTCTCAACATTTCCCTTGGATGCCAGATCAAGACTAAAGAATACTTATTTTATTTCCATGGCTGATGGAAGCCATGTATGCCATACAATTAGGCCAGCTGCTGCATGGAAATATTTAAGATGGTCTGTGGCAATTTGCTTTTTACTGGAAGATTTTCATGCAACCCAAAACATGTCACTAGAAAAAATTAATTCCACATATGCTAAGAGAATTCTCGAAAATTGAGAGAACAATTTCTGGAGACCCTGAAACTATTCGTAGATGCGAAGAGACCAGCTCACAAGAGTGAGGAAAAAAAGACAAAATCCTTCTATTCCTGAAATAACTGGAGTCTGGTTGTCAAAGAGCAAGGTCCAGATATGTAGACCTTCTCTGTAATGAGAGTTTTGCGAATATTTTGGTGGAATGAAAAACAATTAAGATTAAATTTTACCTTCTGGCTGGAAAAGGCTGAAAAAAATATGTTCCGTAGTCCTCCAAGTATTTAAACGATATCCTGATTCAAGGTAGCATTTATAGCATGATAATGAGATAGACAGTAATGAAGAAAAACCTAAAATGGAAATCAGCTATAACAACTCATTGAACTCCTAATGCCTTCTGTTTGTCCCCCTGCTTGAGAATCTTCCTGCTAAAAGCTGCTGCATCAGGTCCTGCACATGTCCAGCTATTTTTAGGTTTGCAACAGGCTGTTTACTGGGGATTTGAAGTCTGGCAATCCAGATACTCCAGACACAGTTGGAATGCTCTTGCTCACACTCTCGCGCCTCTCTGCAGGTTACACTTGGAATTAAAAACTGCGATGTGGCTCTGTCATTCAAACCTTATGGTGTCTGGCATTGGGTATCAAAAAAATCGTGATGAAATAGAGCACTGTGGCTTTAATTTAAACTATTTAATGCCAGAAATATTCATGAACAACTTACTGGCCAGAGGGCGAGCAAAAAGTTTTGAGTGATCTTCCATTTAAAGACTATAGTTTTGGTTCAGTCAGGAATTGAGATTTTCTTTCTTAATTTGATAACATTTCTTATTTTTAAAATAGTATTTCAGACATTTGTATTCAGTATTTAGCAGGCGCTTCTTGAAAATGGGCATTCCCTCCCTTCTCAAGCATGGATTTCAGTGAATTTCTTATTCTCCGTTACATGTAATATTATACTTATCCGCATGATCAGTGTATATGAACTGACAAGATCAACAGAACAAGACATTTTAAGTTCTGGGGTACTCTTCACCATTATATCTCTACAAACTTTTAAATTTAAATATCCCCACTGATTTTGAAATCCCTTTAACAAACAAATTATAAATTATTTATAACATTAAATGCATGCAACCCATTGTTCAAAGCATTATACCAATTTTTTTTTTTAAATGTACTTTAATTGTTAATTTTTACACCTAACCAAAAATAAATTATTTTTTAAGCTTTTTGGACTTTGCAACATTCCTGTGCTACGGAAGTGTGATTCTTAGGGCATCCTGGATCCAGCATATCGAGGAAAACAAGGATAGATAAAATCTGATTCAAATTACAAATAACTTAGAAAAGCAGATAGAGATGAATGCTTTCTTCATTCTTCATATCTATTTTTCTCTCAATGTATTTCTGTAAATGCAATTCCAACTTAAATTTTCTTGTTTCATGTAGTCCACATATCTCTCTAGCATTTGTATGTGCAATTCCTTTCAGCAGTCACAGGAGTATGACCAAAGACAAGAGTACAGCAAAATAATTCTATGTTAATTGTTCTTGATGGATTTTCATCCAGAAACACAAAGCAGGCACGATGTTATTATTACCTGTCAAGTGCTCTGCCTTGAACACTGCCATCACTGTGATGTTACAAGCTGGAAACAAATGGAAGGTTAATGTTGATTTTAGAGAGACCTGAGGAACGTGTTTATGTACTTGGTTCCAAAATACTGGAATCTGAAGCCTGAAACCTTAAAGAGACGTCAATGGGAATTTAGCATCTGAATATCTTTGAGGATCTGGACTTTGGTGCTGTAAATAATGAGCTTTTTATTCCAAAGGTAGGCCGAATACCACTCTCCTGATTTACAGGTAGCCCCGGCTCCCTTAACAGTCTTCGTGCCTGTCTCTTAGCAGGGGCTATGACTCCGCACCAGCTCTGACATTAGAGCTAATTACACACTTCGGATGCCAGAGCACAGGTTTAAGGTCCAACTGCACTTACCACTGTTTGAAAATGTTGGTATTTTAACTCTGCTTCTGAAATACCATCTCTGCCAGAGGCAATGGGTAGGACAGGAGCACATGTACTTTGCTTTGTTTCCCCTCCAACTTGAACTGTGTGTTGTGAAACACTATCAGTCTGGTCATGGTCTACACAGCTGAGCTTTCCTTAGATGCAGCAGCATTCCTCTGAAGGCAACAAGCGCTCAAGATGATGTAAGCGGGTTTCTGACCCCTTGTGGGTAATATCGACAGACAAAATGATGACTGAGAAGTACGCTTACCTTTTCTGACCTTCCAGAAAGCCAAGAGGAAAAGTCTAGTGGAACAAAGTCCCTACTAGAAGGACACAAATAGGTTTAACATACAAGCACTTGTACAATATTGCTATCTCTTAGATATTCTTCTGCTGAGTACAGAGGATTTCTGTGTGTACAGTGTATAAGGTAGAAGTAGCATCTTCTGGTAACTGAGCTGCTCCATCCCCACCACACATCTCTGACGGGGAGCTTGTTGCCTTGAGTAGTTCCATGCAATGACTTCAGCTTGTGTAGATGTCACTCTGTCAGCTTCGATCCATGTTTCCTTCCCCAGGTACTGACAACAACCATGACCTTACAGCACATAACGCTGCATGAGCTAACTACCCAAGTATTTTGTCAGCTTTTTGATCAGCCTTTGCACCCTGCCCCAAGTTCTCTGTTGCCACAGCTACATTGCTAACTTTGCCTGAGCTAATGAGCAGCTCTGGTATGTTTACCTGAGCTTTAGCCTCTGACAGGTATCCTCTGTGCGTCCCTTCCTCACATTATGTGTATTGTGCAGAATCCCCGGCAGGTGGGCAGCTCAGCTAGAAGGTGACAGAAGAAGGAAGGGCAATTGTCTTCTCCATCCCCCGGTGGTGATCCTATGGTTGTTGCAAGCACTTGCTCTGAAAAGTCACTCAGGTCCAGATTAGTATCTGGTTTGTACTACCAAAGATGGGCTTTGGGACGTGGAGGACAGTCTCAACTGTCTGCCTTTGTAGATAAAGCAGAGCAGAAGCGTAACTTTAAGTGCCCTGAAGCAGTCCTGGAGGAGTGGTGAACCTCATTAGACTAAAGTTAGCCTATCTGTGTACTGCTTTTATATCACTGTGGAGCAGTCCAATCACTGGATACCATTCAGTCCTCATAGCTTTACCTGGAAGAATCCTTCACAAGGACACCCTGTGTCTCTTGACAGTCTCATTACATGTGCTGAGAAGCAGTGATCACAGCTTTGACATGAAAGCATATTCTTATCAATTAATCCTTCAAAAATTTTCAGATGGCTACATAAGCAGAACTATGGCTATCCTATATCTAAATGGGAGAAGGTACTATATCACTATGACAGTGCCCATAGGATCCTAGCGAGTGCAGGGATGCTTGAAATACCTGTGAGATTCTCCACACGCTACTGGAATTGCAAGTGCAAGCTCCGCAACACCTGTTTCAAATATTTCTGGGGAAAGGGTCTAGACTGTCCCCAGCAGAGAGGAACAGGTTAAATTGTCTCCTACAGAGAGAGAGGCTAAAACTATCGTACATGTACCTATAGCTGCTTCACACTGGCTACCATGGTTTCCTGTGGCCAGATATCCAGAGAAGAAAAGGGAAGAACCCAAGGAGGAAAGAGGGACTGGCACAGTGATGCTTTCTTCTGGGCACAGTTGAGCCAGGGTTCTCCAACTACTACAGGTATGAGGGATCCTCAGAAATATTTGTGGGTCAGCAAGAAACTTGCTGTAAGTGACTCCCAGCCTGTAGGCGAGGAGCTGGAAATGCCTGGTTGCATGAAAGGAGACGGTACTTTGCTCTTGTAAGAGAGCAGCAGCAGCAGGGACCAAGTGTTGTTTGAATCCTACTGGAAGGCTCTGTAACTTTCCCCTGAGGAGTTAACAGCACACAGGTCCATACCATTTTGCTGCTCACTTTCTGCGCTCCTCATTCTGCGTTGCACTGGAGTTAATGAGTCCAACAGCTGCATCATAAACGTATCGCTTCATTGTAATGGGGTTCAGGTACCCTGTACAGATCCTTAACAGTGCAGCCCAGTTCACATTAACAGCAAAGTAATAACCTTTATTCTTCAGATATCCAACCAAACTTGTTTCATCTCCACGGTACACCAACAGCTTCTTGTCTTCTCTGAATATTATGTCAGCTGGCTTTTCTCAGCAGCACAGAGCAGGGAAAGAGGTAATCCTTGAGGTAAACACTTGTCAAAACTTTCAGGAGTTTACAGGTCAGAAACAACACTGTCAGTCTGAAACAAGGAAGCTGTGATTACAGGTCTACATGGAGGAAATGCCAGAATTAATAAGGAGTCTGCTCCACCTTTGAAAAAATCAGCAGGCTTGGCTCTGAGAGGTCACAGGAGCAAGTTATTTCTAGTCCTGTGAGGCTTCTGCGAGGTGTATACTGCTGCCTCTTGCTCACCTTGAGGACACAGAGCAATGATGATTCTCACAACTGCCGAGAGACAGGCAATATGGGACACCGTGGGTGAGACGGCCACAAAAGGTAGAGGGCTTTTACAGTCCTCCAGAATGTCACTGCATTCTTCACTGCATCTGTGAGGGTGAAGGTTGGTCGGATGAAGAATTCAGGTCTTCTGTTGACTCAGAACATGATGCCACCCAGAACTGAAAGCAGTTATCCTGCCTTTGTTTCTTGCAAAATTTAGACCAGCAGCACGCTACGTACTCCTGAGTGTCATCAAGTCATTTTCACCCCGACGAGCGTCCTGCTGAAGATGCTGACAAGCTGCTTCACTTGTCTGTTGAGCTTTCCCAGCCACCCAGGACTGCGTTACAACTCTTCAGGGTAAAAGGTTACTTTTCCTGCCTGAAAAACTCAGACTTACCAACACATATTCTGAGTGTGCTGAATAAGCACTGCCCAGGCCCCAGTAAAATAGACTCTTGGCTTTCTAAGTTACTATAAGGCAGTAGAGAGAAAGTCAGTCTGCTGCTAATGAGTACTATTAATATCTCCTTTTGTGAGAACAAGTCATCTAATACCCTGAAGCGAGAGGCAGTTAGGTTCTTGCTTGAGAGACCATATCACCCTATTATCATTTTCATCTGGCAAGCAAACACAAAGAGCTAGAATGAAAATGGCAAATTAAGTATACATTTCCATTCCAATTCTTAATCTCATCAAAACTTTTGCAGACAGAACTGAATTGTATGGCAACCTCAGTTATTTATTTCTCATTAACGGAGATCAGATCCTCAAATCCGTATCTCTGTGGAGGGAGGCATTGACTGGCTAAGGTTGCTGGGACCACCGGGCAGTGCTGGAGACGGATGTGCCCATCCTGCTGAGCCCACGCATCCACCGTGTTCGTGGTTTTGTGTTTGCCAGGTGACAGTCTCTCAACAAGAGTGACTCCCTATATTCATCCCGTGGCTTTTACGCTTTGAGAGCAAAGCCTGGTTAAATGACTGTTTGGGAAAAGTGGTTAAATGGGTGGCAGGAGTTTGGTGCTCGTAAGGAAGCTCCATTAGGAGCGTAGCGTCTGGTGCTCTGACAGTAATGAGCAAGTTTTGAAAGAAGTAGTAGAATCTGCATGCTTTCATGTAGCTTATGGTTTCATTTCCTTGCTTTTTAGCCTTGATTTGGATACGCTGCATATGTAGCAGCCCCATGAGCTTCACAAGCAACATTTCTGTGTATTAATCATAGCAACTTTATTATTTCCTGGATATTAACATTAAATTCTTAAAATGTCATCTGGATGCCAAACACTTAACATTCAAGATGTAGTGCATTTGAGAAAGACTCTTATCTTGTGTTACAGAAATTGTGCTTTTTCTCTAAGGCAAACAGTTATCGCTGAAGTCATTTACAAGCAGATTTTTTCCGTTGCCTTAATCAAGCTTTTTAATATACATGCAAATTGTAGCAGCCAAATGTTTGGATACACAAAAGCAAGATATAAGTGAACATACTGTTTTTATTTCTAGATATTGTGTAAGCACACAGTGAATATTTTTATAAATATGGGTGTTAATGCATGAAAAGCACACTCAAAGGTAGTTTGTAAGCTGAGTTAGGTTAAATCCTAAGTCTGAATTTTTAAATAACTTCATTCAAATACAAGGTAAAAGTGAAGACTAAAAACACTGAAGAACTGGGCATTGAACAATGGTATTAAACATTTACAAAAAAGGACATTTTGTAATCTCTTGTTTTGAATCTTAATGTGGGTGGAATCCTGGCTCTGCTGCAGTCAATGGGAGTTTTGGCATTGACTTCAATAGGCCTGTGTTTCACCCTGTATTTTTAGGATAATTCTTCAAGGGATTTATGAGATATAATTTTAAGTCATAACAGAAAACACCCACTAAGGAAGCTACTAAATATTTTTTTGGGAAGAACAAATAATTTTAAGATGGGAGAAACTTGAAATATTCTTCCAATTGTCATTTGCTCTTCTTGTTTAATGCAGCTTGAGTTTTATACCACAAGAGGGAAAAAAAAATCATGTGAATGTGCATGCTGGAGAATTTTGCTCTTATGTGACTTCTAGAGAAGTTGCACCATTCAATTTTTTTAGTTTCACATTTGATGAACTTTAATGAACTTGATACCCTTGGCTATTAGATAAGAACCACGTCACATCTCATCATTAGTCAGCCAGATAATTAATGGTTGCAACTGCTGTAATAAAAACTGATATTAATCAAACCTGCCATGGTCTGTTTATTATTGTGAAGCAATTCGTGTATGACAAGCTGAGAGCAAAATATGGAAGAAACAGAAAAGCTATTCATGCGGATTGCTTGTTTCAGTGAGTGACATTTTGCATTGGTTAACACCATCTGACACAAAGCAGATAGCCATGTGTTTTTAAAGGCCTGCTTCAATGTCTATGGTAGACAAATAGGAGCCTTTGTGTTGACTTCCGTGTGCTTTGAAGTCACTAATGAGCATGTTTTTGAAACATATAGTGTGAAATCTCAGCTGAAGCAGTAAGCACATTAGCATTAGGGTGACTCTATTCCATTCTTCCTCCTTCCTTCTACTTCCTATTTTTGTGGCTTTCTGATGTTACGTCTTGTCTGTGATTACAGTATAAGCTCTCTGAGACAGGAAGACTGTCTACTTATGTATGCACATATATACATGTGTCTGTGTGCCCGTGTTTCTGTACGTGAGGTATCATCTGCTCTGAGCCCTTTGCACACTCCTGTGCATGAAATTCCCAAAGCACAGTTATATGGTCCTGGTGACATTATGTCTTATAGTTCCTCAGTTGTAAAAAATAGGTTTTTTTGTTGCTCAGGGGCTGTATTTTGGTTTAATGCCAGTTATGTTAAAATGTGAATCCTGTGTGCTAGCTGAGATCAAGGTAATTTTCAAGGAAGTGTTTGCTTAAGGGCCACAGAGTCATACCAGGGGATGAATGCAGCGAAGAGTTCAGGTCATCCTCTTGAGCGGTTTAATGATACCATTCCTCTGCCACTTTCACCAGAGGGGTCTGTTCAATGAGGTCAACATTTTTAACCTAAGAATTAAATTTAGATTCTTCAGTCTATATTTACATACCTAAATATAAACGGTTTCATTTTCAAAGGTGCAGATTAGTCTGGACTGGTGTTGACAGCATCCATTCCCATCTTCCCTGGTAGTATTATTAACAGACACCTTCGTGCCGCACTGTGCCAAGCAGGGATTCCTGACATGCAAACACATGTAAATATCAAGAAAGCCATCTGCAACTGTAAAAGGACCAGGATGAGGAAGGTTGTATGGACGCACTTCAGGGGGAATGAGTAAGTAAGCACAGAAGCTGGGAAGATCAGAGTGAAGATTGAACGTTAGGCTTGATTTTTTATGGCAATGGAGATCTGGTTAGACTACAAGCAAAAATGAGTCAGTTGATCCAAACTAAATCTTGAATAATGAAGTGTGTAATTATTGAAGCACCTTTTTGAGGAAATGCTCGTTCATGTTAGACGAGAGCTGCAAAATGCAGTAGAGCATGTTGACTTCAGCCTAGGAGAAACCTTAATGTGGAAGGGCAAACTGCTGGTTGTCATTGTCAAGTTTTATTGATGCATTTACATAAGGATGGGTACAAAACATCTCATCTAATTGAAAGTGCTCATCCTTTTCTTGTGCAGTGTGAGTTGGAGATAACCAAGAATCATCAGGAAAAGGGTACAAAAAGACCACCCAATGTAGGTCAAGCGCCTTCTGACTGATGTATTATCACTGACTTTAAACAGAATAAATAACATTTATGCTGCTCATCTTGAGAAAGCTTAACTATATGTGTTCTCGTATCTAACCCACAGCATTGCCAGGATTTGGTTTTCATGTACACAGTAACGGATGATAAACATCTAAAATAAAATATCATTTCTCTAAAGAAAGTTGGCCAGTTCAGGTAAAAAGATTTTCAGCTCTGAACTCCCGTACCTACATATTACTGTTCATATCTGCAGGTATCTTTGTTACCAGTCATCTTTGTACCATGATAAGTCTTCTCTTTCCTGCCACCACTCTCCAGTTTAAGTTGCTTTATAAAGCTAGACTACAATACTTTTTTTCTTTCCTCATTCTCCATTATTAAAAAACAGTGCACGTTCATACTTCAGATGAGAAGTTGTTACCTGAAAAATGCTAGAGGTCTTGTAGTCTTTGAGGGTATTTGGAACAAACCATTACTGTTTGCCGACTAATTGTTTGGTGAGAATAAGGCAAGTTACCTTAATGACAGCTTGTGAAATAACAATCTATGATATAGTACTTGGATGTAGCAATAACTGTGTTTCAAGCCAAGTAAAAAAACTGTCAGTATCTTGTGCGTGAGAAGCCTGTAGATACCCTGAGGTGACTTCATATAATTCTAAACCAGCAGGTAGCTTCTTGCATAGTTAATCATGGCATCAGTGCCTGGAGCAAGTGGAGGTGGTTGACAATGTACTTTAGTTTTAGATGAATTCAGCTCATTTTGAATATGATTTTAATTCCCTGTTCCAGTTTCTAAAGTAGGCATTTACATGCTTTATTTTTGCAAAATACAGAAGGTAACCTTTGGGAAAGGAAAACATACTTTGTGTTAAAAAACTTTAACAAATCCCAAACCAAAAAACCCACTGATTTTGGGAACTCTAATTCATGCCTTGTAAAGCTGGAAGAACAACTCCCAGAAAATAATCCAAAAAATGTTTTTTTCTCTCTCTATGAAATATCTCTAAAGTGTTTCTGATAAAGCTTCCGTGTAAATCGGTTGAGTGTATAGGTTCTCCACAAACTACTTAAACTGTACACACCTCCTACTATTTGGGCTCCTCACTACAAGAAGACGTTGAGGTGCTGGAGCGTATCCACAGAAGAGCAACAAGGCTGGTGAGGGGTCTAGAGAACAAATCTTACAAGGAGTGACTGAAGGAACTGGGGCTGTTTAGTCTGGAGAAGAGAAGGCTGAGGGGAGACCTTATTGTTCTCTACAGCTACCTGAAAGGCGGTTGTAGTGAGGCAGGTGTTGGTCTCTTCTCCCAAGTAACTAGTGATAGGACGAAAGGCAATGGCCTCAAGTTGCGTCAGGGGAGGTTCAGATTGGATATTAGGAAAAATTTCTTTACTGAAAGAGTGGTCAGACATTGGAACAGATTGCCCAGGGAAGTGGTGGAGTCCCCATCCCTGGAGGTGTTCAAAAACCATGTAGATGTGGCACTTCGGGATATGGTTTAGTAGGAATGATGTTGTTGGGTGGATGGTTGGACTTGCTGATCTTAGAGGTCTTTTCCAACCTATGATTCTATGATTCTATGACTCTACTTGCTAGAAACTATTTATAGTGTTTGACTGGTTGTGTGGCACATTAATATCTACTACCTCATGGAATAATTGACATTTATATAGAACAAGAGGAATACAAGTGATTTCAAGAAGACTGTCCAAAAGCTTTTCTTTAAAACAGAGGGTCAGTTTTTAAAACAGTGTGTAAGAAATGTTAGCTGCAGATAGCTCTTTAATGGGATTAAAAAATGGGTAAGCACTTAAACACTTACCTTTGAAAAACCAATTAATTCATACCTTTTAACACCTTTAAAAATCTAGGTCATGTTTACCCCTTGGCTGGAGACTTTTGTTTCTCAGCAATACTCTTGTTATGCCAAATAACAGCAAATTAATACTACTTTGACACTTCATAGTAAGAATTAAGAGAAAACAATTGCTTGTTTTAATCTCTGTGAGAAATATTTAACAAACATGGATCAAAGTGGATGTTTTACTTTCATTCAGTGAATGCTGGAAAAAACCTTGACTATTCTCCCACCTCTGTTGTCTTTACTATACCTAGACTATTCCTCAGTCTAAACTGAAATGCTGTGTTTGTATCACAGTTTGTGTACACATGTAAAAGTCTATAGCTTACTAAAAACTTGGGTTTCAGCACTTGAGCTGACATTGTTGGGTTAGATAAATTTGTCGGTTAGTGCCCTGTTGCTCTGCATCATGGCAGAGGAGAATAAAAATGCTGAGAAGGAACATTTTACGATCATGTTCTATCCACATGAAAGTCAGTCTCAAAAATCAAATCATGTAGACGAATTATTCAGCAACACTGTATGCTTTTCCTTGCTGCATTAATGTCCCAAACTCCCCACTATGCTTACGGAGATTTTCCAGACCTCCCTTTCTCTTTTATTCGGCTATCTCTAGCTTCACATCTACTGAGAGCTATTTTCCTCTCATCTGCTCGTTTGGAGCAGAACCGACAATGCAAAGGTTATCTGCTGCTAAACTCTTTCTCTGCAGACAGACCCATAAGGTGGCTCATGACAAAGAACAGCTCATCATTCACGTTCGTTACACCAGCACACAGATCTGCTGGGGGTAATGGAGGAAGTCAGGAGTTGGCTGAAACTTTCAGAAACTTTCCAGAAGCCTGCATGGGTTCTTTTGTCTCCGTGTCCTCAGCGATTTCAGGTGCAACGCTATAGAAGTAAGCTAACATTTGGAATGAGAAATAGGAAGGCAGGGTGCTTTCCATGTAAATCTAGTTAAAACTTCTTGCATAAAGTGCTTAGGAAGTCTAGTGCAGTATAAATACCCGCAGAGACATTTTGCCTTCCTTCCCTCTGAAACAGTATTGTCTGGCCGGTTTGCTGTAGCAGTTGAAAATCACCTCTCCTGGGGATAATATTAATGGGCAAAAACTTTTATGGCGTGGATGCAAATTTAGCTTGCTTGAAAATGGAAAGTAAACACAAGAGCTGGATGAGATGTCTGTGTAGGCTAGCCAAAGACACTCTAGAAATAAGCCATTTTTACAGCAAAGGAGATCTGGGTTATTTGTCCTAGGCACTATAAGGAAATACAAGTCTATCTTAAAAGACTCTGAGTTATTAATTATAATTTATTGACATTTTTCTTGAGGAAAGATTTTGTTTATATTAAAAAAAGAATCAAAAAAATGTGAAAAATATTCATTTGGTCAAATGTTTATTTTTTCAAAGGATGTCAAAACAAAAAATATGGCCTTATTCCTTCAATAATGCATCTGCTTTCACTCGTTGTCCTTCCGTCTTTCCTTTCATTTTCTCCCACTGAAAACATGGAGAATGCAAGGGGAAAGGGACTAAACAGAACAAATATTGTTCTTGTATTAAGACTTTTTCTAATATACAATCTAAAAGGATTCAAAAGTTAAGAAATATGTTTTCCAATCATTAAAAAAAATCTCCAACGATTTTCCATGGAAAGAAGACCATAAAAAAATGCACCTCCAAAATAACAGGGAGAGACAGAAACAGTAAAATGGAAAATTCTAAATAAAGCAAAAATATCTTTCTTCCCATCAAAAACATGACTTGATTTTAGAATTTAATGAAAACTGTTTAACTGGTTTTTAAAGCATAACATTTTAATCAGAGATACTAAGAAATTGAGTCATTTGGCTCATTTCATCACAGCCAGTCGTAATTGTGAATCAGAACAGCCTGAGAAACAGTCAGGGAATCACAGAGGACAGATCATCTGCAGATAATCTTCAGGTCATGACAGAGGTCATTTAGCACGGAAAAATCACTGTTTTTTGTTGGTATTATGAGATCAACTATCATAATATGCTTTCTACTTGGGCATGAGCAAGCAGTTTTATGTTTGTGTGTGCCAAAATGAATGGTTCAGACCTTGTGTGGTGAGAAATTTTGTATGCCTATATGAAAACGTTACGATATGTGCAAAGGTGACAGTGCACAAATATTCTATGCATTACAAACAAACAAACAAACAAAAATTAAGTAGGCGAAACAGAAAGAGTTAGGATCATGTGTAATGTTATGTCATAAAAGTAAGAAGGGGTGGAGTATGTTAACTGCATGCAGATGTCTACATATAGTCTATAGTATAGACATTTACATCGGAGTTAATCAACGTGGTCCTCCTTAATAGTCACTGGAGAGAAAAAGATGCTTGTAGTGTGTGATGCATCTCTACCACAATAGAAACATCTAAGCCAGTTCAGATGAAATGTCCCCTGTGTGCTTATTCCTTTCATCAACATTAACTAGCGTGACTAGATCAGATGTATATGTCTGCATTGTACAAGTGTAAAATGAAGCCAGAAGAGTCCTTCCCCAAACAGCTCGCTAGATCCCTAGCCAGTTCTGTGAAATTTGCTATGGAGCTTCTAACGAAAAAGGCAGCAGAATATGGCAAACTGTCAGAGGAGCCAGGTCTGATTGTAATCCCTTATATTAAAATTCCTGGTAGTAATAATGTTTACCTTTTCCTCTAAGTAAGAAAAAACACGAACAGTGTAATGGTCTGGTAATTCATGCATTGTTTGGGATAAAATCTAAGCACTCCATAGATCAGTGTCAGTCTGAGCTGTGCCTAAATCCCAGGGTTAAGCATGGCTATGAGCGGTTGAAAAGGTCATTCTTTTAAAATTTGTGTCTGGGCTAATTCCAGTATTCACATTACAATGATTGCTGCCTCTTCAGTCTCTATTAGGACGTGTTTTTCTAGTGTTAATATAGCCAAGTAGCTTAATCCTCTCTGTATTTCCACCAACCAAAAACCACTGGTGATATTGTCCCTCTGATTCTGTGATATGAGATACGGGACAAGACTAGTCATAAGCATTCACCTTTGCTTAACTCTAGTGCCACTGAAATTACAGTGAAATGCCCATTTCTGGCCGTACTCTTTGATTTGCAGATAGTTAGCCTCTTCTGTTTATTTCTAGGTGTAACCATTACTATTTACGTATTGATACAAAACACTGGTTAAGGCTGAGCTTCATCTACAGACTCATCCCTCACCACCTGTCTTCTCCGTTTCTGCTCGCCTCACATGTACATCCAATGTTAGGGCTATTCAACACCTTCCCTGGTACTCTCAGCTATGACGAAGCTGTAGCCACAGAAAAGGCTACAGAGGTATTCAGTACAGCTGGCAGGGAACAGACGGACATGAAATAGCACACAACAGCAGCAAAAGCTGGTGAGAAACACGCAGGTTGCTACCCAAGGTCTATGTTACCAAATTATTCTTGAGCGGTGGAGGGCCTCCGGCTAGGGAAGGATGTACCAGGTTTGGAGCAACAATCGACTGACAAAGTGGCCAGCTATGAAGTGTTTCTAAGCCCTCGTCTGAAGTAACAGAAAGGTCAAGCAGCAAGATGTCTAGTGAGTTTTCTAAGCAAACAAATAATCACTCAAACTGAAAATCCAATAATCCCTTAGAAATTTAATTTAAAAAGATAATTCAGAGATAGTCTAAAATTACTACATCAGGTGATAGAGACAAGCCCACTGTGCTCCATAAATCAAACGTAGCTGAAACACTCAGTGGGTTTGGCTGCCTTGCCTCACATGAAGCAATTCTCAATTAAATGTGAGTTTTCTTCTTTAAACAATTTCCATGGTTTGATTTTCTTTTTTGTGGTTATTTGTTCCCTTGGAAGGTGTGCTAGTCATGTTGCTTTTGAACTAAAATTCAGCATACCATATACTTTTTATTGGCATCAATGCAGTTGTTTCTCTTTGGCCTCCAGAAGTCCCAGACCTCCAGACTAGAACTGGTGCAGAGTGCTGCTGGCGCCTTTTCGCGAGTACAAAGAAGTGCAGACACATCACCCCCACATTGAAGCAACTGTAATAATTTCTTTTTGATTTCAAGATCCAGTTCAAAACAACTCCCCTGGTTTTACAGACTTTTCAGGCACTTGCTCCAACCTATTGTACCTCGTACATCTTGGGCTAGATCCACTCCTGGCTACACAAAGAGGCTGGAAAGCTGCCCGAAGCGTGCAGCTGACCACTCTCCCAGCTGGAGGGGTTGTGACCAGAGCAAGCTGTTCTCTAGTGATCTCTCCTGTGCACTTCCCATTTGGGAGAAGCTACTATCTAGCACACTTTTAAGCAGCCGTAGGACTTCGAAGTATGCAGAAGATGGCACATTAAGAAGCCAAAAACCTCTCTCATGACGCAGAGCTACAATAGGTGTTGCATGAAGCATTTTTGCTTGAGAAGGGATGCCCCTCACAGCAATTCTCAAAACTGCAATGTGAACACTATTAAGACCTTCAATTTTTCCTTCTAAAACCTGTTTTTTCTAAAGTCATGCTCTTCTCTGGACCTCCAGGTAATCCATCAACAGCCGAGTGATGCCTGTTTTTCTTCCTCAGCTCTTACCACCTACAGGTTTCTGTTTCTATAACTCAGGATTGCTGACTCTTAAGATTTTATCACAAGTCTCATAATATTATGTATTTTTTATCTAAACCTCCACTGAAGTCAACTAATTACAAGAAAATCCCATCTCATTTTTTATGATGTTGATACATAATCCTTACAGTTGCAGAGAAAGGTCTGGGCCATGAAAATTTGAATAGTCCAAAGCTACATATTTTTAATTTTGTGGCTTTTATGGCTGTCTTCCTAATCTGGGCTTCTGGCTCATATCTTTGAATGCTTATACTGTCTCATCGACGTGTTACCTGTTTTCATGAGATGACTCTGAGTTACATCAGTTTATTTTGTGCTGCGCACTTAAAATGTATATTACTTTCAGGTCAACAGCAGTGTAGATGATTAATTAAAAATAACAAACCATATATTCATATACTCATTCATCTACAGCTGGAGTGAAATGTAATTTCTTCAAGAATCAGATAGATACACAGTATACTTGTATCTGGATGTAAAGGAGACCATATTAAGAAGGAAATATACACCCAAGTTTGGGATGACCGGTGTATTAAGCAGTGGAAAGCAGTGGGTAAACTGTGGAGATTGTTCCATCTAAGTGGTAGAAAAATTTATAGCATAGTATGTATTCTGCATGTGCTGTGTACGTTAGAGAAGAATCTTTTAAATGTATTTCACCAGAGGACACTGAAAAAGTTAGCAAAGATCTTAGAGGACATGTGATCTCTATAAACACGTTAGGGAGGTAAACACGGGGAGGTTGAAAAGCTATTAAAAATAAAGGATAAGGTTGGCACGAGAACAAATGGTATAAACTCACCATGAATAAATTGAAGCTGGAAATTAGAAGGAGGTTTGTAACCATCAGAGCAGTGGGGGAGTTTTACCTGTTTTTACTGAGACTGTGCTATGCAGCCTTGAAAAGCCACATGCCCTACTTACCATGAATCCAGCCTTTCAGGGGTCAAGAAGAACCATAAAAATCTTCCAAAATCTCTACTCCATAGCATAAAAATGTCACAATTCTGAAGGCTAATATTTACTGTAAGACCTTTTCAGCTAGAAGCAATAGTGTGAAGTTCTTGTTTCTAGCCCTGCAGGCTTGAACATTTTTTAAAAATAGTTATTTAGCATATGCTCTGCATAAGGTGCCGTTTCAATTCACCCCTCCATATGGCTAAATATTACCTATTCTTAACCTCCCTTTTGCGCTGCCATCACTTGGAGGGGAAATTCCAGTTTCAAGGGAAAGCAGGAAAGGTTTTCCACTTTCTTTAGAATGGATACTGCTGTACTGTTAGATCAGTGAAATGCAAAATTCAGGAAGTTACATTTGCCATTTTAAGAGGGAAAATCTGTCCATGTTTTAATCTTGAGGTCTCTAGGTATATTGTGCTAAACTATGGTTAAAAAAAAAATTGGAAACTCCTCAATACAAACAATTTATGGTCATTATATCGCAGGTGTGGCCTGATCCCATTTTTAGTAAGCTACAGGAAAATAATATGGACTTGTGGTTAGAGCAACAAAATAATAACTTTGAGGTGATGCTTACCAACTTTTAATTATTTTCTATGAAGCAAATCAAAACCTGTCTCTGTTTGCTAAACTTGTCAGTTCAAGTTCTCTATCTGTAAGATCCCCAAAATTCACAGCATTTTGCAGGTTATCACTTTAAAATTGTATTCATGTATCATTTGTGTCACATAGCTGAATAGAATTAGACTGCACTTCAACAGTTCTCAGAATAATTAATCTCGAACGTTGTTTCTTACTGTGTATCTTGTTTGATTTGTGTGTACCTTGTTTCATCCCTTACCAAATTTAACTCTTCTGCCCATTCAGAGGCCACCATTTTCACCGGCTGAATTTGTGGTTCTGTGTTAGAGAGCTGCCTTAGTTCCACCTTAAAGTTAACTTGCTTTTGTCTTTATTGCTGTAATTTTTGCAGCCACATAACAGTGGCGGCTGCTGCACCTGACTGTGCCTAATTACCTCTGGAAAGCAATGCAAGCAACTTCAGGGTTACTCTGAAACTCTTTCTTGTTTCCTTGCTGACTCCTTTGTTCATGTCATATTCATGTGCTAGTTCTGAAAATTCGTGTTCAGACTCAGCTCCGCATCCAACCCACTTTGTTTTTGTTTATCAACCACCTAGCAACATTTTCTTCATACAGGATCCACAATGACTGCATGTCATTCAAAGGAATTACGTTGTGTAAGTATTTGTAACTGTGCAACCACCTCTCTTTTTTCCTGAAGTTATTCATCTCACAGCACTCGCTATGAAAAGAGACACATGATTTGTAATCTTTGAAGAGAAGCCACTTATATTTTTCTAGAAAACATCTTTCAAATTCTTACATTATAAACCCAGTCATAATTAGCAACTCACAGCAAATGTAGGACAAACATTGAAACCCCACTTTCCAGAGTCATTTGATTACATGAGACTTCTAGACTTCAGCTGTAGCCTTCATTATAAGGGAGAGCTTAAATACGTGACCAAAATGTGCCTTAAAGGCTGAACCTCCCCCCACAACATAGAAGGTGATTTAAAAAAAAAAAAAAAGTCTAAAATATGTTTCATCTCTAAATATCTTTGATATTAGGGCCAAGTTCATAATTATTAGCAGGTAGGAAAGAAGAGTTTTGAGCATTTATGGCACCAAGACATCCTAGTCCAGAAGTAAATATTTTGTTTACACCTAACTTCAAACATCTATAACACAGACATCTATATTGCTCTATACTCCCTTTATTGTCAGGGTAGAGAAACAAACACTTGCAGGGAGCCTGTTCATCTGGTTTCTTTGACGTCTACACCAGGGTGAGATGAATAACATCCTGTCCGATGATGAGGGGACAGGAGCATCTGTCCTATGAGGAAAGGCTGAGGGAGCCAGGCTTGTTTAGCCTGAAGAAGAGAAGGCTGAGAGGGGACCTTATAAATGCTTACAAATATCTTCAGCATGGGTGCCAGGAGGATGGGGCCAGACTCTTTTCAGTGTTAACCAGCGACAGGACAAGGGACAACGGGCACAAACTGAAGCACAGGAAGTTCCGTCTGAACATGAGGAAGAACTTCTTCACTCTGAGGGTGACGGAGTACTGGAACAGGTTGCCCAGAGAGGTTATGGAGTCTCCTTCTCTGGAGATACTCAAGACCTGCCTGGACGTGGTCCTGTGCAGCCTGTTCTAGGTGACTCTGCTTTGGCAGGGGGTTTGGACCAGATGATCCCCAGACGTCCCTTCCAAACCCTACCGTTCTCTGATTCTGTGATTCCAGTGACTAAATCACATCTGACGTTGGGTAAAACTACCTTCCCTACCTTTATGGGGCTGTTATCCCTGCTGAAATAAAGCCTGGGCACTCCTCTGGGATAATTTGCTCCAGAAGCAGTATAACTAAACTAAATTACATCGGGCTTGGCTGGCTCCATTGTCCTCTGTATCCTTAAACACCTCCCATGTCCCCTCACCCCACACCAGGGAGTACGCCACATATACTCTTAGCTTCACGGTATAGAAACACTATTTTGGTGGGCTACAACACGGCCCTCACAATACACTGTGCAGCTTTAAAAAAACACACCAAAATGAACAGTTGTTAGAGCCACAGAGGCAGCTGGGAAGAGAGCTGGAGCCCTGTGCTTCATAGTCTGGGCTCTGGCTGCTCCAGCTAGGACAAGTGCTCTGTATTTTTCAGGGCCAGGGACTGTGAATTTCCAGTTCTGCTGTACTATGCTGTTCTAGTCACACTGTCACACTGGTCTGAGTTCATTGTACTGTTTTTCAGAGACAATACCAGTCTCAGAACTGGCTTTGGGCTCTTTGCATCACCTTTCATTCTGGTTGTAAACATCTACTTAGTCATGATCAGCCTCACGCTCTATAAAACATTTCATTGATTCATACAGGGGTTCCACTGCGACTCTGTATAAATAAAGCTGACTAAATCCAGCCCAATTTCAAGAAGTGTGTACAAAACTCCTGCGCCTCAACCTTGGGCACATAGCTGCGTTAATACTCAGCCCAACTGAAAACTGTTTGCGTTGCAGCACTTCATGGTGATTTTTCTAAAACCTTTTACAAACTTCTTTTCCTTGTACCTGTAAGGTACAAAATCTTTTCCTTGAACCTGTATGGTACCTGCAAGGGATCCGAGTTTTGCAAGATGCTGAGACACTCCAAATTGCATTGACTTGAATGAAATACATGGTAACATTTTTGAAACCATATTTTTAGGGTATATTATGCATGCCTTTAAACTACAATTGTTTTTATTTATAAGTAGTTTTAATGAAGTCAGCGATACCATTTATATCAGTAAGCAATTCTAAACTGCAGAATACAACTTAAAGACCTTGTGTCATTGACTTTTTTTTAATTGAAAAGTGGCTTTTGACCACAATAACAATTGTTAGACAGCCTGTTCTGTCTGGCATTTTCTATTCTTTTTTTTTTTTCTTTTTAATGGCAAATCGACAAACTAAAGCTTTTCTCTAGCGATCTTTGGAGACTTTCAAAAGAAAACAAGCTATTTTTTTCTCTTCAAATGCTTTTTAAAAAGCATATTTCAGCTTTAGAGTTCCTTGAAGAAACACACAAATGCAAAAGGTATTAAAAAGTTTAAAACAGAATGCTCAGAAATCAGAGTTTTCCAGCTAGATTTGCAGGATTGGTTCTACAGTTTGGAATGAACCCGGTTCCTCTCCAGCACATATTTACATTTATTAATCTAGACAATTACTAGACATCCATTCTCAACAATTATGTGGTGAGTATTTCCCATGTAAATGCTCATATGAAAGTGTAGGCCTAGGTTTATCCTGCCTAAATTTAAGCCACTAGGCACTGAGGCAGTTGAGAGCACTGGCTGCCCGGCAGTCTCTAGGCAATGGAGACAGAGGTATCTATAGAGGGCAGCTCAGGTGTTTGGTGGGTAGGATAGGTGCCTCCTTCTCATCCCCTCTCCAGGGGCTACGGGGCCACTGCAGTGCATCTCATTTCCTAACTCAAGGATCTCAGTTAAGCGACTTTTTTAGGAGAACCATTGTGTGTTTATGGCTCTGTGAAGTCATGAAGCACAGCAGAGGGTAAGAACTTCTTTAGTGGTCAGACCAAAGTCCTTCACCCCATATCTTGCCTTCACCAGAGGTCAGCAAGGACTGGTCCTGCCCACCCCATGCAGGCAGAAGGCATTTTCTGCGCCAGAGGTGGTGGCTTTGTGTTTAATAGTCCTCAGAGTATTTGTACATCATGCTCTATTAATTTTGTGTGAACAAATTTAAGATTCCACATCTTCAGCATCTTGTGGGAACAACTTCCACAGCTTAATTGTATGGAGTAGTTCAATGGAAAGAAAGGGGAGGGAGGCGCTTGACCGGTTAGGAAACTGAAGGAAGATGCGAACTGTGATACGAATAGTGGTTGCTCAGAAAGGAGTGCATTGATACAAGGGACTATCCCTTCAGACTATGTGTATCTCTATAAACACGTAATACAGAAAAATTGAATACATGTTCTTTTGTCCTACTCTGATTCTGAGCAACAAATCAATTCTTAAATCATTACAAAGTAAGTGCAGTACATAATCCCATGAAGTATGCAGCCTGTTTAGTTCATCTGCTTGTTTCCATACCTGCAAACCTGTTTGATGCCAGTGCAATCTGCCAAGTTGGGGCCAGGGAGGGGGAGAAATGGTTCAGGTGCCTTATTCAGACCTTTTCATGTCGCGCTACTCCTGGACACAGGTTGCAGTTACCCTCTGTTATGTTCTCAAATATCCGCTATGGACTGTGCAGCTCAGAAGGATCAGAGTTTATTCTCTCTGTACAGGACACACTATGCCCCTTATCTACTGGAACTTCATTCTTCCTTAACAGAGAAATGTATTTTTCTATTGTATCCATGGGAACCACCTTCAGCAAGGGTGGATGTCCAAACAGACGGTTCAGCTCTGCCCCCACTTCCTTCCCCCCTCCTCTGAATGAATTCCTGTCTAAATAATTCCTGTCTCTACAGGTGTTGAGACAGGCAGTTCTCACATGGTGGGGGGAGGAGGAGAAGAGAGAGAGAGAAGGAGAAAAGGAAAACAAAATGATGACAAACGAGTTTACCTAGTAACCATTTGGAAACACTACCTCCTACCTCCATCTAACTATAAAAGGAAATGCGTGCTTTAGTCCTTCTCTAATCGCAAGGTTTCCAAGAACTTACCCTAAGAGTACATTAAGAGCTATTCATCATCACTAAGCCCTAAGATTTAGGATATGTGTGTGCTTGAATGTCTTAGCAGTAGAAACCTCAGAAACTGCTGTTAAAGTGCAAAAAAACCCCTTTCTTTAGTATGCGCAGGCATAACATACATAATCCTTTATCTCTGGCAAAGCTGCTGGGTTTTTGCCAAGGGCAAGTTTGGTGGTGTGTGGAATCTGAGGCTGCTGCATGACATTGCTGTTGAAGGTGCACAGATACCATGGTGATGGGAGTGATATAGATGCCTAGATAGATAGATGGATGGATGGATGGATGGATGGATGTTTTCTTTACTCAGTTGCCAGCATTTTGATTCAACCAGTCCAACTTGATTTTCCAGATTATTCAAGTGAGGAGGTTCAAATCCATCTGTTTGAGAAATCCTGGCAAGCAGTCAAACCCCTTGCAATTCTCCCCCACTGCCATCTCAAAATTAAAGGTAAACACTGAGTAGTTCTCATTTAAATATGAAGCATCTGATACAGCCTTGATTTTTCTTTTTTTTCATTTTTTTTTTTTTTTTAAAGTTGCTGGAGAATAAAAACAACAGTTGAAGGAACTGCAGTCAGTAAAAAGGTTCTCTAGCAAGGAAGCCAAACTAAATAATGACACCCAAAGCAAAAACATGCTTCACTGAAACTAAACTTTAGTCAATTCACTCTCTGAAACAAAGGATTTTTTGTAATTTCAAAAGTGAACATTGTACTTTACTCTGGCAGCCATTTGTATGTTTTTCAATGATCTGATTATGTATAAATCCCAATTTAGCATGCCTTTCAGCACCTAAATCCTATGAGTGATTTGAAAACGTTAATGAAGTTTTCTATAGACTACAGCTGCCTGTCTCTTCCTCCTAACTTTTTTTGAAATGCAAGCTTTAGTGACAGTGTTTTGATGTGCCTCATTTCTTGATGTGTATTTTCTTTCCTTTTCTTCTAATTACTTTGTAAATATTTATAAAAGATATGAGATCTGTTTCACATTCACGCAGGGAGTCAATGCTTTTCCCTTCATTCCTGCCCTCTGCAATTGCTGTGCTTCCATGTGCGCTCTCAGACCTTTGATGGAACCTGTACTCCTCAGGAGCGCAGTCATCAATGCGATCTGAAATTCAGCATAAGAGGAGTTCAGAGGTTGTTCTCTTGGGGGATGAAGTCTCAGCTCCTACTCGGAGCTTGAATGATCAAGGAGTGTTCAAGACTAGCTAGATTTCCCTCCTTGCTTTGCCCTGTGTCTCTGTCTCCGTGTCTTTGCAATCTGTAAAACATCCCTGGTCTCTGCAGGATCGTACATCTTTACACTGGCCTGCAGGGGTATTGTAAATCTATCCCTCTCAGAGTGATTTAAAATGCTGCAGGTGAAACTGCCTCCCCTTTGCCTTCTCCCAGGCTTTCCACGGGGGCTGGATGTCTGAGTACAGAGGCGTAAAGGCAAGAATCAAATGGCGGGGGGGGAACATCTCGTGGGTACACTGTATGGCTTGGGCTAGCTGTGTTTTTCCTGTCTCAAGTGCTTCCTACTGTCAATGGGGCCTTATATGTGCTAAGAGGGCAGCGGGCACCATTCTGACACTCCTGATATTTCAAAGGGCTCCCTAAAAATACTTGTATATATCAGAATAACGATTTTAAAAGAAATACATATAGGGTAAACAAGAAGAATATATTTGATTTGTAGCAACTTTCCTATAGAGCATCTGCCTTCCAGAAATTGTTGTGAACTCTTTTTTTCTTCTTTTAAACAGGTATTTATTACTGATTCCAATGTTATTAGCAACAGAAAAACAAATTTTGAAAATAATTCCTAAAAGCATGTAGGCAGAAAATATCTTTTCCAAGCAAAGTTTTCCCTTGACTGAATCATTATTTTCAGCTGAAAGTCTGAATTGTTGAAAATTCATACGCAGCTCTATCCCTACTTACCCTGTACTTTTCCTGTAGGAGGAAAACCAAAACCTGAGTTACTGGGAATCATTTTCCTAAAAGTTATGTTTTCTTTTACTCAACTGAGAAATCATTTGTAATACCCTGCATCCTCTTATTTCTTCAGAATAATCTCCTACCTTATACACATGAAGTAGTGTTACCACATTCCAACACAGTCATATTTACTAAAAGTTCAATGTCCCATCTATCTTAAGCAGAAGATGTTTTGGTTTAAGAAATAGTGGAAAATGTTAAAATAAATATTGTTCCAATTATTGCCCAACCAGTGCACTTAATTAATTTTACAACCAGGTGGTGAAAATGAACTTCCTTTTAATTTTAGGCCTATTTGGGCCTGCTGAATGAGGGCATGGTGTGACCAATACCACAAGTCCTACTGCACAGGGCGAAGCCAGCTCTTGGTGAAGCTGGTGAGAGAGATTTTGGGCCTCACTCTGTCGCTTAGTGCCTTGTATAATCTGCCCCTTCGTTTCTGCCTGCTGGACCAAGATATCTGAAAAAAAAGATATCGGTGTTTTTCAGTGCCACAGGTAAGCTGCCCCACTCTCTTTACTCTCAGGAGTAAATCCTTAAGCCACATTTCACTGATGATGCCTTTCTGATGCCCTGGCATCCTGAGCAAATCACTAAAGTTTGTTTTAGCCTCTCTTCGCAATATGAGTCTTCATTCCACAGTCTCAGTTAAAATAGCGTAAACTTGGGGAAATGCCAGACTAAAGGTGTTAATGGATTGCTGGATTCAACAGCATTAACTTGGTGGAGTTATTTCAAAATAACACCAACGTAATTCAGATTCAAATTAGATCTCTGCAGTATTAATAAATGATTAGTTAATACACAAAATATCAAACTCATATGCAAATTCATAAACTTACAAATAAATAAATTGTACTGCCAGTGCCTTATGTCTGATTTTTCCTCAGGGTTACTCTTTTGACAGTGATAAATATTTTTATAATTCTTCATTTGTGGGTTACCAAATTTTGAAAACACTTTCCAGAGGCACGTATAAATGCACGTGATTGTAAAGGATATTGAATTTACCCGGCTGTATTCATCCTAGTGCTAGAAAAGGAAATAAGTGCACAGCACCCATCACCCAAAGCGCGAGAAGCAGACAGGACTCGGTGCTCTATGGTGTCCACGTTTAATGCAAGGGACAAGAGAGTGCCGTGCTTCTTTAAGGACGTTCTTGCATCACTCCTGCATTGCCTATGCCCATCAGTGACTCAAAGGCAGAGTACTCTGACTGAACAGATTTGATTAAACCTTTCTGGGAGTAGATCTATCACAATCCTGCTTCTTCATGTTGCATGATAACATCCGGCCCCAGGCAGACTTTTGATGAAAAGTTCCCCCGAAGATTTGTGGAGAAATTCTGTTTATTCCCACAACTCTGGGAGCACTGAGGTTATGTGCCCACATTTTGAAGTGCAAATTACAGAAACTGCAATTTGGCAAAGATATTTCTGGAGCTGGGAAACTGACTGGGGAGGCCTATAGATGTTGTCCATTGGACTATGGTCAGGAAAAAAAGTATGCCCATTTTAAAAGATTTCTTTAATATTTTAAGTTAGCCCACACAATTTTTAAAACTTGGAATGATGAGCAAAGAGAAGGACAGAGCTTGGAGTGCAGGATGGCAACTGGAAAAAATTTTGAGAATGCTTTTCAAAGGAGAACTACACACTGAGGTCACAACCAGACTTTTGTGATATGATTTATTTTCTATTCAGCACTTGCTATATTCTTGCCTCTTCATTTTTATCTTTGTTTTAGAGAGAGCAAATGAGTAAACATTTTTTCTTGACTTAGGAGAAGTTGTTGCTTAGCTTTAGAAGAATTTGGAAAAGTATTTGCCAAATCATTTTTGAACTGCACACCAGCCGAGTGATTATTTATTACACTTCTCACCGTTAAAAGTACAAGTCACTTTGGCCTACTCCTCTAATGCAAAACCAGCTTGATCGTACAAGTTTAAATTCCTTTTCACTAACTTTTTCCAACTAGACCATAGGTAAGGATTGAGGAGCATTGGCTCATGAAAAATAAAATAAGTATTTGAACTGTTAGTTTGTAAGCTGTTAAGCTCCAGAGGCACAGACTGAAATATGTCATTGATGGTTTGACAGCTAACACTGCAGGGGATGACTCAGGGCTTCTTGTTCACTCTTCGCTCAGACTGAACCATGATGATTTTTATCAACTTGAGGAGTCAGTAGAAAATGCTGACAGGATATTTTTGATGCCAGTGTCAGTCTTTATTCCAGATTTCTCTGAATATGATATGTCGTGGAAAATACTTGAAACAAGATGGAAATATCTAAATTGCTGTGGTATGATTTTCTGTGATGCTAATCCTCCTAATCCCACATGGGCAGCACACTGAAGGGCCACTAAATGTAGCCCTTAGTAGTGGGCTACTGAGTAGCAGACACTTAAGAGTTCCTGCTCTGCCCTTTCCTTCAGTGAGCTTGACACTCTGGGCCAACACGGTAAGATGATGGATTGTATCCCCGTTAATACAGATGTGCTGCTGAACACAATGGTCACGAAGTCCCGTGTGAGTTTCAGACTTCCTGCCGTCAAGCTATCTGGAAATATCTCTAGGTGGATAAGCTTTTGGTGTGCGTATAGCAGCACCAAACAGTAGTTCAGGACAGAAAGAGAGATTTCTGTCACTGACATTAGTGAATACAGGCGGGCAGCATGTGATTACACAACTTTGAATTTTTCCTGCTGCTTACAAAATCTTGGCATTCTGAATTTCTCCCTGTACTGTGCTCCGGTGATTGAGCAGAGCTGACTCTGCTCTTGTTGTAGGTTGCTTGATTCACCAGGCTCTGTGGATCAGAGATTAATTTTTATCAGTTGCACAAGCAAGAGGTAAAGGCAAAGAAATAAAAGAAGCACATTTCTGCCTCCATGTTCCTGGATAATTCGCCTCTCCCCACAGGACTCCTTTACAATAAAGAGATCAATAACAGTATACCAGTATGAGCAGGAATTCTTTCAAGAGTCTTTAACAACACAATTATAAAACAGCCTTGTCAAGGTGACATATACACTTCACCTTTGATCTCAAAACACCATGTTTAGCTGTAACAGTCATGTTCACTATCTGTAGCGTTTTGAGTGTGTGATTCTTATCTACGTGTAGAGATTAAGCAGATGAGTACACAGCAGTCCTTCAGTTATTCCCTTTTAAATATTTTACATTCTCTGAAAAACTACGGCAAAAGGTGTCAGAGTAATTTGCAGTTAAACAATTGGATAAAAAATCTGAAACAAATTGACCATTTCTGACAAGCACTGAACCATAGAATAAAACATGGAACCGCTTCAGTGCAGCAAGTCTGTAAGTAAACAGTAAAAACCAAACATTTATGGGACACAGGCCATGCTCTTGTGTTGAAAATAAAGGGATACAGATAACACATCTGATGTGGAAATAAACTAATGTTGGCTGAACCTTGCTCTAATGGAGTTACTGAAACCCGCAACAAACTTACGCATGCATATGAAGCTGCTTTACTTTTTTGGAAGATTCTGACAAGAATTCTTACCAATTCACAAACAACACTCAAAGTATGCAAAATCATGAGTTAGACTGAAAAAAAATCCAATAGGTTGAACTACTAAGATCAGATTTTCTACAAAAACTTTTGTCTTTCCCTAACCACCTAATCTCTTGAAATAAATCCAAGAATCATCCTGTGCTATGTTACTTCAGTGACTTCCATTTTCAGTCAAATCAATATTGGACTAAATGTCAGGAGACATATTCTTTGTTTTATATACTCATTCACAACGGTTTCATAGGATCATGGGATCACAGGATTGGAGAACCTCCCTAGCCCAAACTTCCACTCAAAGCAGAGGCAGTTCTGTGATCAGACCAGTTTGCTCAGGCCTGTGGTCAGCTGGGTCTCAAACACCTCCAAGGACAGACACCACACAAATTCCCTGGACAGCCTGCACCCTGTCTGACAGTCCTTATAGGGGAAAAGGTTCTCATTCAATAGCTTGTGGGAAAATGTGTATATATTGTTGTTTTTGATTTCCCAGTAAATATTTCACAAACCATCTGCCAGTGACTGCAGAAGGAGTAATGCTGATCTAGAGCATAAGGGCAGGATTTCTCAAAACAGTCTCTCGGTCAGTTTTTATGCCAAACTTATGATTCTAAAAGTATTCTAAAAATTACAATTAATACAGAGATGTATACAGCCCAAATACTAATTAAAACAGACAAAAAAAAGTCG
>Ga0065711_1030767_pt1 | contig 31509 bp, 22 predicted proteins | sample Hoacrofraction12_FD_59098 | JGI IMG/M metagenome (GOLD analysis project Ga0065711, IMG submission 59098) | Hoatzin crop microbial communities from Cojedes, Venezuela - Epithelial fraction 12 v2 (version 2) | ecosystem: Host-associated > Birds > Digestive system > Esophagus > Crop | place... | reverse complement strand
CCAACCCCCCTGCCGAAGCAGGGTCACCTACAGCAGGCTGCACAGGACCTTGTCCAGGCGGGTCTTGAATATCTCCAGAGAGGGAGACTCCACAGCCTCCCTGGGCAGCCTGTTCCACCTTCTATGTAATCTAGCAAGTAGGTTAATGTGGTTTGTTTGTCTCCACGTTTGAGCATCTGTATGTAGTGCTTTTCCACTATTTGTCGAGCATTTCAGTTTCAGTAAAGTTTATCTTTCAGGGTTTCATATAATTGCATTGCCAGGGCAGACGTTGAATAGAAGTGGGAAAAGGATGCTGAGAGGGGCTGGGGGAAGAGGGACCAGCTCTACAGAAATGGCTGAGCTCTTTTTTTGCAAGGAAAAGGTGACTAAGGGCAGAAGATGATCGCTGGATTTGTTTTCACACCAAGGCTGAGAAATAAATAAACCGCGCTAAGGATGAGTAACTTTAGCCTGCTAAAGCTTGGATGCAAATACACTGCAGAAATGGCTCAGAAATTGTACTTTGCAGGTAAATGGGGGGAAAAAAGAACCCTTCAGGGCTCTGTTACAAGAATGCAGAGCAGCTGGGTTGAATAAACCTTGTCAGTATAAAAGGCCTTCCTCATTAAGAAAGAACAACTTTCCTTTTTGTAGGGGAGATGTGTGTCAGGGTTTTCTGGGCTACTGGTGTCCCTTGGCAAGGCTTCCCACTGCAACCGGCTTTGCACAGAGGGGCCCTTCAGAAAGTAAAGTGCTGCTGATGCTGCCAGGGCCTGGTTGCAGCAAGGCTGGGATGGCTCTGCCACTCTGTAGGTTCATTTACAAGACCCTTTTGTTTGTTTTTTGTGCCTGAAGGGATAGGCTTTGCTCAAGGTGAGGAATGTCAGCTCTGGTTCATCTTGTATCAATCTGTCCACACTCATTAAATTTATATGTAAACTTCTAGGTTTTTAAATAAACAGCAGTATACCCCTATATCATATCAAATTGTGTATCTGAATATGCATAAATGTTTTTGTTCTGAACTGGAATTCATGACACTTTAAGGGCAGCCCTGTTTTTTTTACACTTCTAAATGCCTCCTATCTTTGGTAAGGCTCCAGATGCTTTCTTTTCAAGCACTTAAGACTTACAGCTGGAATCACTACTTCTCCAGCTACCTACCCACTTCTATTCCTTATCCTAGGAATTAGCCTCACAGGATCTTGCCATTGCCTCTTGATGCTTTAAGACGCAGTTCTACACTTTGGTATTTTATTTCAAATATTTTGTCAAGGTTGGTGATACCAGTAGATAAAATATTACTGCTGGCTTACTTGCTCAATGAAGGAGAGGTGAAAAACAGACAACTAGAGGAAAAAAGTGGATGATTTCTTATGATTTTTTTTGCTCGTGCTGTGTAATTGCTGTTGCAGGACATGGCTGATGGTGGTGGCGTGTGGAAACAATCTCCACAATTCACAGAGAGTTATAAAGCAGGTATGTTTATTACGGCGCTGGGTACAAGGGGGATCGCCCCTCCTAACTTGCACACTGAGTCACAAAGCATGCACCTATTTATTACAAAGTTTATCTAAGTGGCCTGGATTATTACAATTAGTTCTGGAAACAGGCGTGATAATGATAATTATTTCCAGGAATTCATTATCATACTCCATCCCTCTTTAGCGCTTGCACAATGTCATGTGGTGGTCATCTGTGGAGGTCTTCTGGATGAAGGCTCGTAGTCTTCCTCACTGTGTACTTTTCACCTTTGGCCCAAAACTGCTGAGTTGTCTGTGTCTGCTGAGTTCCAAGCCGCCAAACCAGTTTCAGCTAGAGGGGGGCTTCTTACAGGCAGTAGGGTTCTGGTTATCAGTCCTTATCAGTCCCTGTCTCTTTTACCTGTCTCGAACCAGTCTTTGTTATCTACATTTGAGCTCACAGCAGTCTTTGTTAGCAAGATTACAAAGCATAGGACCAAACTAAATGTCAGAGGTTTAATCCTTGCCTCAACATGGCTGCAAAACTATACAACAAAATCAAACTAAAGCTATAGCAAAATCAAACTAAACATCAATTTCCCACACCAGTGGTACAAAAATTGTTGAATGGTTGGTTAAAAATTAACACAAGGGAGCCTGTAATTCCTATGCAACACTTGATACAATTTCTAAGTATTTTCTGAGGTCTTTTTGGCAACTTCTCTGCTCCACCAAATCTTGCATAAACATCTAACTGGAGAATTTACTTGTAGTGTTTTTTATCCCAGTGTCTTCAGCGGTGTGGAAAATAAGCCAGTTCTTGTACTCTGCTGATTCTGCACAACTGGCAGTGCAAAGTGCTGTATCTTTCAGCCTGACTGTCCCATGGTGGCTCTGAAGGCCAGCCCAGTGCCATTCCAGCTGTGGGAGATACCTTGGGTTTGAAACAGCGCTTAGCACACTCTAGCTTCCTGCTCCTTGCAGGTTGTAGCTAATGAAACCACCTTAACACAACTCCTAGGCTGATCTTCTGCCATCTTTCTATTACTTCCAGTTGTTTCTGATTTGGTAGGTGCTCCAACGAAGAAGGGTTTTGGTGGGGGATGAGTCTGAGAGGGGCAGGCAGACCATCAAGATGGAGGTGGGGGGGAATCGTTAGCAGGGGGCTGGTAGGAGCAGAACTTTGTGCATGGAACTGAAATGGAGGGGAAGGGCTGCAGGTGGGAGTCCCACCAAAGGGCCGCAGTGTAAGTTGCATGGTTGGTGGTACTGTAAGGCAAGCAAGGACCTTAGCCCAGAAGCACGATGGTCTCCATCCCATGCAGCCTGAAGCTGGTAACCACACAAGGTGGAAACTGGGTCGCAGCTACCAGAGCCCAAATGTGCAGAGTTTGGTATTATTTTTCTTGTGCAGATAGATTATTCTGCCTTGAAAACATTTTTTCCTAACTAAGCAATGATTTTTGTATGTGTGTGTTAAATTATGTCTTGTCCTGGCTCCTAGAGCCAAAGTTACTACGGGATGAATATATCTCTAAGTATAGCAAGAATCAGGATTGTAAAGCAGGCAAGGAAATATTGAGCAATCCTGAATCCTGATTACTCTCTCTGCATCATTTCCAAGTGGGAGGGGCAGATTTGCCACTGGCCTCAGTCTATGAAGTCGAGATGAAAAATTTTATGATACGAATTTGAAAAATGTTTTCCAGACTTTCTTACTTATGTGGTAAGTTTTTGTTTGCTTGGGGTTTTTTGGTGGGTTTTTTTTTGTGTGGCCAGCATTGAAAATGTTATATGCCTGAGTGCAAAATCACACAAGTCAAAGGCAGGATAATGAAAACCACACTTTCACCAAGCTGATGAGATAAAAGTAAGGAGGAGCATGTTAATACAGTCCCGAGAGTTTTGACTTGCATATCCCCTCAATCATCTGCATCTAACAAGTCTGAGTTTCATCTCTCTGGGTGTTAAGAATAAACATCAAATGTTGTGGACGACCACAAAAGCCTTTTAACATAGGTTTAACTACCAAGCCCAGAAAGATGTTTTGGCTCTGAAAAGAAGGTAGTAAGCAGCACTTCAGATGAAATAGGTTGTTACATAGCTGAGAACAACCATGGACATAACCTTTTTTTACTAAGTTAGGAAGTACATTAGCATAATGGATGTTGTTATTTTTTTACTGTGCACTTAGATTGGTGCCGAAGAAAGTACTTAAATAAGTTTAGGTCATTTGCAATGAGGAAAGCACTTACACATCTTATATATCTTTATGCAGGTACTAAAAACATCTCAGGTCTCTAGAGCATTTTCTGAATCAAACTCAGTATGTATTAATAAATTGTATGAAAAGCCACTTTCGTATACACACAGCTTGAGTTTTCTAAAACCAAAAGTGAACTAGACATGTTTCCATGACTCTTGCATTTAATTGCATGATAGAGAAAGAAAGAACAGTTGGAAAGAGAGTAAAAACAGTGCCCTATAGCATATTACTAGCTTTTGAGCCCAGAAAAGGAGATTATGAGCAATAAATGGAATAGGACAGTCCAAAGTACACTAAAAAACGGAAAACCAATATGAGGGTGTTTTAAAATTTTGTCTTGGGAAGCTTTAGTTGGTTACCCAGTTAGTTATCTGAAAAATGTCTTAAATCAGGCTTCCATCCAATCTTCAGTGTACCTTTGTGCAGCTTAAAGGAATACCTGGAGTGCAGCAGTATCATTTGTAATAACAAAGGACCTCTAAGCCTGGCACTTCAGAAGCTCAGATCGTCTCCCTCTTGAGCAGTTCTCCATCTTGAGTAATAACCTATTAAGTATTATTTATAATGCGAGTCTAAGCATTTCTACATACTTCTTGATGTTGATCTCTGCAGGTTCCACTTCAGTTTTTGAGGGAAAACATTAATGTAAAATCATGCCCTTTGACAGATGCAGAGCATGATTCTCCCACATCCCTTGAATCAGGCAGAATAATACCTGTTACAGTCTCATTCTAAAGAGTTTGAACTTTAATATCAGCACCAACCAGCCTGGAGGAAAGCAGAGACCCAAGAGTATAGGGAGCTGTATGTGCAAAGGCAAGTATATGGATTTGATCTTATTTACAAAGCAGAGAGCTCAGACCGTCCTTGCTGTAAAACCATCAGCTGTGGGAGTTAACCCAAGATTTCTTGCTTCCCCCTAAACTATTTTTCAGTGTTGGAAATGTGTCTGCATGCACACACCAGCCTTCCAAATCTCCTTGAAAAGGAGAAATTTTGGGTACACTGCCGAGTCACTCTTTTTGGTTAAAAGAAAAACCACTCAACTTTTAAGGTAATTAAAGAAACAGGTCATCCTGTGTGTTTTGGTGGCACTGAGCACGGTGAGGTCAAGGTTCAGGATGACATCAGAGAATACAAACTACAGCCAGAAGAGAGTCGGTGAGCAAAGCTGCTTCCACTTTGCCTGTATGCTCGTGTATTTGTTGCAAATCATATGGCCCAATTCTTCTCTCGTGCGTATAGAAGTATGAGAAGTCTCCATAGCAAACGGAACAATACCGGAGGAAGCAAGGAAACAAACTGGCCTATTTATAATTGCTCTGCTACCAGCATACGCCTTCAACAGCTTGCTCAGATTAGGCATAATTGTGTATACTTTCTGGAAGAGTGGTTCTGAATCCTGTACCTATAATTTTGTCTCTTGTCAGAAGATATTTTTATAATGCAGCCTGTATTTGTGACTGGATTCTACACATCCTATTACATGGATACTTTAATATTAATTACTTTGACCTCTGTTTGACTACTGGGTAAAGCGACAGGAGGCTTTTTCCAGGAACGTAATCCTGCTCATTTTTCCAGAGAAATTACTTTTGTTTTAATCTTGTTTCTCCCCAGTCACTGTAACACTGATCTTATTCCCAGTGTCCTTTTAGAAGAGGAAATGATCTTTCTGTGTGAGCTTTTTTCCTTAAAATATCTCCTCAGACTTCCTCTCTGTCAACAGACAGAAAAGAAACTCCAGCGTGCTGAAAAACAGCAAAACCACTAGTTCCTGCACGCACACTGCTGAGCTCGAAGAACCCAGCTGCCTGGCTTTACCTCGGGGCAGGCAAGGGAAGGAGGGTGCATGGTGCCTCTCTCTGCAGAGGGTTTAACCACTGCTGGCGAGCCAACGCGTGTTGACGCTTAACGCGGAGCAGCGTTTGGCTGCAGATGAGGCAGAGGAGGCCACTTCTCACCGTGCCAGGGGACTCACTTCTTGCCGCTTCTGCAGCGGGTCAGAGAGGCAGCCACCTTGCTGAAGCCCCAGGCCATCCCCGTGTTGCTGTCCCCCTTCCCACCTTCGTTCTGCCTTGCCTAATTACTGTGTGAGCTCTTCAGGGCAGTCTCTGCCGCCGTGTGCCCGGCACAGTGGGGCTCTGATGTGGGTTAGGGCCCTGGGGCACTGAATGCAGTGGAAGTCATTAATAGGTCAGGAAAAATATTTTTGAGGCATGCGGTAAGAATGGAGGATGAAAAAAACCCTGAAAATTCCCAAATGTTTACTGACCTGAGCTTGGAGCAAATTGTTCTTTGAAATCTAAGATCTTGGCTTAACTCTTTGATGTTGTTTCTTTCTCCTGATGGAGAATCAGCGGTTTAGGCCAGCTCCGCCGCTTCCCCTCTCTCCTTACCGTCCTCCGGATGGGACAGGGTTTGGGCTTGCAGGGCGGGTCTCATCTCCAGCAAGGGAACTGGGCTGTCCACTTCTCCACTGTAATCCTCTGGTCCACCTGCCCAAAGGAATACAGTGGAGCACATGCTTTATTTTGGCAATAAATTACCTTACTGTAATGTCAGTGTTTCCCATACTGGATGGAACCATTTAAAAAGAAAAAAAAAAAAGGCAAACACAAAACCCTGTACAGTGACGGCATCAAGGCAGAGGCTTCAAGCGGGGACAAGGAAGGTGCTGCATCGCAATGACTGTGTTATGTGCCGCACAAGCAGGCGCTCATCTGCTGGTACCCACGAGGGAACTAATGTTCCCTTCTTCCCCCATCCCTCCACCACCAGCTAATCTGTGCCTGCCCTGCTAATTTCCTGGCAACCGTTCTAACGTGCAGGCTAATAATGTTTGCAGCAATCCTGGGAGATGTCAGTGTGCAGGCTAGCTATGGGGTTATAGGGTCCAAAGGAGGATTAATTAGGGAAATTGTGACATCTGGAAAGGGCTTTTGAGAAGCCCTTCATCCAGGTGGTGTGAGCAGGAGGTCAGATAAGCACCCAAATATTTCTGTGAAGAACTGGAATGCCATCCCTAATTGAAGTTCAACCGCTACTAAGTCCGCTTGATAATTTCTCCTCCTTTCTTCCTCAGACTATCTCTTTTGTTGTTATTTCCGACTACAACTTGACGGAAACACATTTGAAAGTAAAATGATGGATTTCTCAGGGACTCTGACCCTTAGGGGCAGCCATGGAGATACTGCAGAAGGAGCTGAGTACACAGGCTCCTGTTAATTAGAGCAGAGTGAATGATTCATAGGAAATAATTTATTCAATTAATTTAGCCTCTTTTTCTTCTGTGAATAATCTATGAAAAGTTTACAATTTTATTGCATTCAGCTGCTAGACAGCAAGTGATTTCTCTGCATGCAGTTGACACCCACGCAGTTTGAAATATAAGCTCCGGCTTTTAGTTTTTCTGGGGGCAGAGGTACTGGAGTTAGTGTTCTTCCTTGATTAAACAACTGGCTTTTAACATGCCCCTCAAAAAAATGATGTTCACTGTTACAAATGTAGAGGTGACCTTCCATGAATGTTATTAACCATGGCACAGAAATAGCTCTGCTGGTGAACCCATTTGCTAGAACAATGAGCTGGAAAGTCTGTCCAGCACTTCCCCTCCTGTGTCCGACACGGTGTGTCTTTGTGAGCTTTCCCCTTTGGCGTGCCCGGGGAATTTCCACTCTTTCTCCTTCACCAGACCTGTGCAGAGTCCATTGCTTAAGTTTATCTCCACGTTGAGGCAAGCTCTCCAGAATATCAATTGTCTGATCAAGGCAGCCATGAAGCACAGTTGTTAAAGTCAAAGCCATAAAATTCATTGCCAATAATCTGATACCTACTTGCTGAAGTCCTTGTCAGCAAAGTGGATATTTATTCGCCAAGAAGCATTCATGATGCTTACTGTTTTTCACAGTAAAGATTACAGAATACTTCACAAGCAGCACAAAATCCTAAATCATACCTATAATGTCCCTCCACCGTTAAGCAGCAAACAGCCCTGCTGCCTAGCCTTGTGGCATTTCCCTTTGTCCAACTTCCCCACCTCAGGTAAACAAAATTCACCTTGGGTGACCTTGGGTATGGGCAGCTGGAATTGCAGATTTGTCTGTCTGGGTTTAGGGCAGGGTCACTGCCTCCAGTGGACTTCCACTGCCCTGAAAAGAGGGCACATGGCAAGCTCAACCCATGGCGGCAGGCTTTTCTTGAGATGCATCTGAGCACATGGTTTGTAACTCTGCGCTCAAGGTAACATTAGTTTCACTAACGGCTTTTCTCACTCCATCATCAAAAAACATGTTTAAAGAATAAAGGTACTGCATGAAAACGAATGCACCACAGCATTCTTGTAACAGGTGCACAATATTTCAGTAATAGGCTTGGAGGATGTTTATTCATGTGCCAAATTCATTTATCAGGTATTGGATTCAAAGGATTTCCCAACAGGATATCTGCAGAGATTAGTGAGCTAGGCAAATGCGCTTTGAACAAATGCATCCTTTCATCAGGCAGTCATTTGGGTAATTCTAACATCAACATGCTCGCTGCCGGAATGGGCCAGCTGGTAATTGCATTAACCATTTTTCCAGCAGTCACATGTATCTACCCCTTCAGACCCTACGAGGGCAAAGTTTGGCCTGCAACCAGTCAGTCAAGAGGCACCTGCCCCTCCTTGCCCGTACACGTGCAGCTTCAGCCAGCCTGGTGTTGCCCAAAGTAACCTTTCTTGCCTGGAAAGAGCTGCTGTATCAAAAACCCAGAAATGTGCTGCAAGGCTTTATCAGCACAGGTTGACAATACGTTATTTTGAAAAATAATTGAAGAAAAATTGTCTTGAAGATGTGAGAACACTTTATTTTAAAGTATTATAAAGTACTCCTCGTTTTCATTTTCTTGTCCTTTAGAGGTATTTTTATTTTGTTTTTAAAGTTGAAAGTAAAGTGAAACATGCTTCTATCAGAAGAAATTTGTCATTCAATTTGAACTTCTTTTCCCTGGAAATTTTTCTCAGAAAAAATTTTGAATGGATTGTCATTTTGATGGAGGACAGAAATTAATATTGAAATAAGAGGGATTTCCATGGTTTGAAAAATTCAGAAGTTTGGGGTTAAGATAGCAAGTCGTGAAACAGATAGGTTGGAACCCATGCTTTATTACCAGACTAACAAAGATATAGCAAAAGTTTTGTTAGTCTTGTTCCAACAACTAAACGGCTCATTCCTTTTCTTACCGGCTGGATCCTATAACATGTCTGGCCTTAAATGCTGCAGTAGCTAATCGTGGAAAAGCTAATCAGCTTGGCTTATGGAATGGTCACTTATCCCTTCACAAATGAAGTTTTCTCTTTTTAGGAAGATCAGCTGACGGGTCTATGAAAACCAGGCTCTGTCTGAGAGAACCATCATTCTTTTACTGCTTTTGAAAATATGGGTCACCATACATAAGGTACCAAGCTTAAATCTCGTAATGAACTAAACGGGTTTTTTTTTCTGTGACCTGAGCTGTAGAAGTACAAACAAAATCGAGGATTTAAGGGTTAGCACATGATTTTTCAACCTGCTGTTTGCTTTATTTGTCATCTTTTCTGAGCCTTTTAAATTGTGGAAGCCTGAAAGACCATTTAGTATATTAAGTTTGGAGTACATCAGAGCTTTTCTGCCTGACAAAACCAAATATTACCACATCTTCAGCTGGAGGGGAACAAGGGCCATGGCGACAGCATAAAAGGAAGAAAGGCTTTGTGAGAAACAGGAAAGGAACCAGGAGGGTGAAAGCATGTGCAGAATTGGGAAGGTTGCCTAACATGCTTGTGTTTTTCTTTCTTTTTTATTGTGGGACATATTTTGTTCTTGTTTGTAAAGCATAATATTTTACTGTCAAAGCAATGGTACCCTCCCAGTAACCCCTTCCCTTGTTTGCATCCTTTGGAGGTCACTAGCTGCTTGTGCATACGATATTGAGTGGAGACTGACGTTTGCTCCCAAGTGGAGATCATAAGCCAAGTTGCTTTCTTGTGCTTGCTAGAACAACCCAATAGCAGATGTCTCAGGCTGTAAAGCATGAGCTGAGTTCTGCAGGCCCCGGGAATGGTGAGATATGACACATTTCTGTGGTTTGGACTTGGCTTGCTCCAAGGGCACGTGCCAGCTGTGTGCTCCACATGTGGATTCAAGTCCACATTCCCCAAAAATCCCTGCTCGGAGCTCAGGGATGTTCTCAATGGCAGACTTTGCGTGTACCCATCTCAATGTATCAGAAATGGTGTGAGGGAGGGATGACAGCCTTCCACGCACAGATTTGTCATGGTGATAGCATGACCACGTAGAACACCACCACCTCAACTTTCCCCTCCAGATTTCCCGCATGGGCCCACAATTGTCTTGGTATGTCCCACCACAATTTGCCCCAGCATCCCCAGGCTGGGCTCTGCTGGGGGACCAGGACCTTGCGCCCCATGAGCTCAGCCATGGGCAACCAGGAGGAGGTGGCAGGGAAGGATGCTAGCAAGCGTCCCGCTCGTCATCGCGAGCAGGCTCCTCCGGACGGCTCTGGCCTGGAAATGCCTGCGTGCTGGAGCCCTTCGGCAGCGAGGAAAGGAAAGCCAGAGCACACGGCTGCTTTCTATCAGGGAGAGTTTAAAAACGACTTGCCGGCTGACAGAAGCAGCAGCTGCAAGGAAATATTCCACACACACCCCCCTTTTTTTTTTAATGACAGCAATGTTTTAATCAACTTGGGCTGAGCATGAAAGTCTGAGTGGGAGGAATAGCTGGGGAGGGGAGGAGGAGCGGAGGAATGGCTGACTGCTGGCATATGTCTGAGCTGAGGGATGCTCTCTGCCTAGGAGGACAGTTAACCTACACAAAATGTTCTGGCTTCGTGCCTGTATCAGACACATCATGCTGCTCCAGCCTGTTGTGCCAGATCCCCGAAATGGTGACTGTCACACTGACAGAGGGAGAGAGAAGAAAGAAAGATAGAAAAGATGGAGGGAGCAGGTGGGGGGGCCAAACCACCAAACCCAGCACCAGAACCCAGTAATAAGCTTGCCGTCAAGCCCAGGTCGAGCAAAAGGAATTGTGGGAATGAGCACCGGTGGAATTGTGAGCCAGCTGTGTGCTTCTGCAGAATAAATCAAGGCTGGGCTGAAGACCTCGGAGAGTAAAGTCAGCAGATCTCCACAGAAATGCCTCTGAACTTATGGCATTTAGTAGAGAACCCGAGCTTGTATAGTCTAGCCATCAACAAACCGAGCCTAGGGCTGGGATGTTTTTTCCTGTAATGTCCAGGTGGAAGAAACATATTGATTTCTAGTCTGAAATGCTTTGACAACACCTATGTTTATACCCATAGACTTTACCCGTAGACTTTCTTATCCGAGGGATATTATGACAGCCAGCTTACCAAAACTACCCCTCATCTTGGGTCAGATGTTCTGGTCTCCTTAGGCCAGGGCTTTTGTCACCTCCTCCTTTACAAGCTTCATCTTTTGTAGAAGGCTGTTAGCTCCCACGAATAAGAAGCTCCCTCTCCAAATTACTCTGAAAAGCCAAGTGGTTGCTCTCCGCCCCCATACTTTGCTTGCAGGAGTTGACAGACCCATGTCATTACCCAGTCCGCAAAAAATCTTTTATTATTAGCAACACAGCTGCTGCTCCCAGGTTACGCCGCACAGCTCTCACGAACTTCTCCAGCACCAGTGAATTAGCTGGGCATCATCAGCGTGGAGCAAAAATGTCCTCCTTTGGCCACAAATAGCTTCTCAGCCTCCGCAGCTTGAGTATGGAGCTGGCAGCTTCACAGCAAAGGCGGCTCAGGGAAGTACAGAGGAGGGACTGCTTGTGCACTGGGGTGGGAGCAGGGGGGCACAGCAGCTTCGCGAAGCACAGGAGACGTTGCAGCTGGTCCAACAGCGAGTGTTCAGCAGTGAAGACACTGCTGCAGAGAGCACCTTGGTAGCTAAAAGTCGTGTGCGTGACTTCACTTTGAGACCTGGCTGCTGATCTTGTAGCTTGCACCCCAATTGTGCTTTCAAGCCATTCTCCCAAACCACTTATCTACTTCAAAAATATTTTTAATGGAACCTGAGATTCTCTGGTAGCTTCACTTCTAAGGAAAAACACCAAATATAACAAGATTCAGGTCAGAATAATACATCATTCCAGGATATTTGAGGAAGATGGAAAATATGTAAGGTTATTTGAATGAAAGGACTTGAGGTGAGGAGGCTTGAGGATCATTTAATTTATTTTATTTAGACTTACCACAAAAAAAGAATAGCATCTAGGGACCATTAATGTGATTTTTAAACTGTGAAAGCCACAAATGAAGAAATTTTTTGGAAGTGAATAGACAAACAGTTAATTTAACGTACATATTAGGGGAGTACAGAGCCACGACTGCTTTTGTTGCAACCACCACCCAAGGTATGGGTCTTTCCCTGAGCCAGCCTGTCACGCAAGGACCCTGCCAGATGTCTTGCGAAAACCCTCTTGGTGCCTCCATCTCCTGTGCTGGCAGCTCTGAAGTGCAGAGAGAGACATGGTGGACAGGGGGTTTCAGCAAACACCTTCCAGCTGCTAGGAAGCTTTCATCTGCTCCAAATGGATGGTAGGGCTGCTTAAATAAGCTGTGTATTTATCTAACATATCCTCAGGGAATTACAAGTGACACTGCTGTACCTCAGTGGAAAGGCAGCAGAAGTTGAAAAAGTAAACAGAAAAGCCTGGTGGATGGATTTATAAAAGCTTCAGCCCTTTCTGCTTTCTTCCTGTATATCCACTGATATCTCGCTGGAGGTGAAACACACATGGTAATCCTTTGGCATGCAGATCTATCTGTTGTTGTTCCGGTGCCAGGGTAACACCTAGCATTATATGGGACACAAAAGAAAAGTGTGGGGAAAAAAAGTTGTTTCTGTGGTTTTTGTGACTTGTTTGGGGTTTAGATGTAAAGAAGCATGAAAGGTTTTGTTTTCAGGGCTCTTTTTTCTTCCCACCTCTCTACCGTTAGCAATATTATCTATGTCAATTTTGTTGTTCAGCTGTCTCTGGTGGAAAACTTCTTGCAGGCATGAACAGTAAAGGTTCTTCAGGTTTTACCTGGGTTCTTGAATAAAGCCTCTTTTCTCTCATATCCGTTAATAAAAAAATACTTTACAAAACCCTGGAGCTTTTAATAACTGTATAGATATTAGAATAGGTGGAAGATTTTAACAGAATGGGAGGATGCTGCTCAATACAGCTTTCGCTGGGAGACTGCTGTAGACAACACACCCAGCAGTCCTCTCTGTCCAAACAAAAGCCTTCGGCAGCAGAGTGGGTTGGCGTTGTTCAGGTCGTAGCGCAGAGATGTGCTTGTCCAGTGGCCTCCCTATAGCCCACCTCTATAGCCAAAGGTAGAAGTGGCGAAGCCTGTAGAAAGCTGGTAGCGGGTGGGAATGGCGTTCATTGCACCCAGGTCAGTCCATCAAATTTAATCCGTGAGTCAGACATCAAGACCAAACCAGTGACCTGGCTCCAGCTGGTCAGTGGAGAGAGAGGAACTGCTCATCCTGACATGAACACATGTCCCTCTTGTGGCAAACATCCACCTTAGGGCAGCGAGACTCACTCCCCACAGGTTGCCCTCACCCTGGACATTGTGTCAGACTAACCAGCTGGTGCTGACTAGTTGCTTAATATTGAGGTGGAAGAAGTTTTTGACAGGAAGAGAAAATCCCATCTCTGGTTTCTGAACAGCCAAAGCGACAATCAGTTGTTAAATAATGATGGGTTTGTTACACCGGCTTTCTAGTCAGTCCTGTGATCAACATAGGCTCCAGCAATTGGCTTTCCTCAGTTTCGCTGACAAAAAACATAGCTAGCACACTGTTTAACAGTTAATGTAGGACCTCCAGAAAGAGGTACCAATGCAAAATAAGCTTGTGTTAAATCTTGATAATTAGATTCAGCACTTACTATGTTCAAGTTAGACATTGGAACAATCTGCGCTCTGAATGGGGTGCATTTAAGTGTGGTGTAAGTGTGAATGTCCCATAAGGTGGCATGCCTCCTCCAGCTGATGAGGGACCCAAGATTAGAATTGCCTTCATGTAGATGTAGCCATCCACAGAGTAGCTTTTAGACAGCTGTCACATGAGGATGTGTCTCGTCGAGAAGCTGGATGTGTCTGAAGGAGGGTACAAGGCCCTTGTAATGCAGTGCAGAGCATTCCACTGCCCTCATTCTGTGAGACAACAGCTCTCGTGCTTGCCTGGCATCCTCAGCACAATTCCCGGGAAATGCTGCTGTCACGCAGCTAGTAGCACCAGCCTTACACAGAGATCCTTTCTGGAGCAGGGAGGAGGGAATGAGGTATGTACTTTTGAACCTAAAAAGAGGAAAAAATATGAGCGTCATTTTACCTGTGTAAATAATTTGAGGACCTAGTTACTTGGGTAACCTCACAGACATCAGGAGGGCAAGACTGTTGTAAAGCACCCTTGTTGAGGAAGGACTCCAGAGCATGAATGTTTGTCTGCTGATCATGTGTGCTGGGGCTCAGGTGCACATCAGGTGAGGATGTCTCCCTGACGGCGGCTTTGGGCAACATTTAGAAGCTTTACTCTAGAGAATGCAGGAGCCATTACTGTGAACTAGGGTGCGTGTGGGTGTGGGGGGGTGTGTGTCATTCTGCTTGTTAAAGAATTGTGTCAGCTATGATGTTTCTTTTGTGATCTCATGGTCATCTTAAAGGCTCGCTTCTTGGTGGTCGTTACAAAATGAGCTGGAGACTGAGTCTGCTTCTGAGCCTTAAACCCCACCAGTGACCAGATCAGTAACCTCCTCTCAGGTCTCTCTGACTATTTCTTCCACCAGAGAGGAGGGATATTTTCAGCATCCCTGGTTCAGTCTTCAGTAAGAACGAACAAAATAAGCATCGACACCTTTGACTCATCCCTTCCAGGTCCACAGTGTGGATGCACCAGTAATATTCTTGACAGGGTCACTTGTTTCCTTTGAACTCCTGATACACAGCAAGAGGCAGGAGAAACACTTGCAAGGCCAATGCTTTCTGATGGGCCTGCCCCAAATTCACCAGTTACAAGCCATTTGTATGGAAATGATGCTGCGATTACTACCCTAGAGCTGCATCCAACCTTGGCTTCTGCCAACAGAAGATACGGATTACCAGATGGCAGAAATCCTACCCAAGCACCAAGTGGTCAAAAGTGTTCTTTTTGCTAGGAATTTAAACGGTCCATATTCTGAAACTATAACGCTCGGCTGCACCCTGCCTGCCTAGCAGAGGTCTCTGCTGTCTGGGCTAAAGGGGATGAGCAATTAGGAGCAATTAGCTTGTAGCAGAGAGGAGGAGCTTGTATTATCCCTTATGTCCCAACGTCAAACTGTACTACAGCCACACACATGTTAAAATGTCTGATCGCGCATCCCCAGGAGGATGGTGGGGCCTATGTTTACATTCTGAGTGTCAAACTGGGGCTGTTGTGACAGAGGCTTGAGAGAAAAACGAAGACTGAGGAAGGTCTGGGTGTCTGCTCTCCCTTTTTTCTCTGCTATCTGCTTCTGGGATCAGCTGGTGAAACCCCCAGCTAAGGGATTCAAAGGGCGTAGTTTGTCACGGCTTTCAGAGGAGTGAGAACGCTGCTCTCCAGGGGATTTGCAGCCTCTGATTTCCAGGCCCTGGAAACTGGAGGCTGCAAATCCCCCGGAGAGCCGCTTTGCAGCAAGCTGCACAGTGCCTGGAGCAGAAAGTCGTCAGCTCTGGTTACAGGTTGCTCACCACGGGGCAGCGAGGACAGTCCCTCTGTTCCGTCATCTGGGTGATTTCATTTGGTCACTGCAAAGAGCTTGCTTGTCCCCTGAGCTGTTCCCCTACTCCAGGCGCCCATGCTAAGTCATCTTCCAAAAATCTACTGTCAGCCTGACTGGCTGAGGCTTGACCCGCTGCAGGGCAGTAATGCCCGTTTTCGTGTGAAAAGGTGACAGAGCACGGTGCTTCAAACAAAAAACTGCCCCTCCTAGTGCAGAAATGTTATCCCTTCTCCTGATTTACAGTCTCTGCTCTGCTTCATCCACTCTGCCCTTGCCTTCTGTGCTGGAGTCGGACTCCAGCCGGATGGCTCACAGGGCTTCGCGAAAGTAACCCCTGGAGAAAATTCCTTTCCTGGCCACAGTAGTTCACTCTGAATTACTCTTCTGCTTAAAAAGTACTCTTGCTGTCCTGACTCACTACCTCTGGATTTATTATGTGACATCTGTCTAATTTAAATTGTGTTTTCTATTTACTGGCCCAGTTGCCCAAAAGATCTGCTTCACCCTGAGTCCAGCTACACTGTCGTTCATTATTCACTTTTTCTCTCTCCAGTTCTCGTATCTCACATCTGACATCCTTATCTAAATCATTTACATACATTCAATGCATTTAAGAGATAGGGAGGTCAGATTTTTAGAAATCTTGCAAGGTCACTGCAAATGAGACTAAGATGTCATTTGTTTTTCACTTGTCCTTTTCATATGGAAAATTGTATTTGGATATTCACAAGGAGACTTTTATCAGTAAATGTAAGAGTGCCTTGAAACAGATATTTTAATCATGCATGTCATTTTTTATGATTGTGACTATTAGTATTTAGCATGTTTGTTATCCTTGATGTTTTTTTGCCCAGAGGGTGTCCAGATGAACTAAGCAGCACATAGTTTAGTAAATTATTTTCTCTGTATCTATGAGTTATTGACCCTTTTAAAAACACTTTTTGTTTATATATATATTTAAAAAAATACAGAGTTGTTTCTAATGGCAATAGACAATGAGCATTTCCCAGGGCAAACGACTCTTTCTAGCTGTTCTTCTCAGCCCTGTGTCATACCTGGATAACTTGTAGGGGGCTCCAAGCCTGTAATAGGAGCCCAGAGCTCCTTGAAGGCAATGCTTTAAATACTGATATTACGGTGAGCATTAAATTATGCTTCTAAAAGGTTTCAGGCTTGTGAAGACAAGTGCTCCATAATGAGCATTTTGGGCTAGGTCCTCCAAAGCGTTTGAATCCCAGCAGTGGGGCTCTGGGGTGGCCTCTCCTCATACCGTGGGGCAGGCAAAGGCAGCTTGAGCCCCAGCAGAGATTGGAACAGCCCCATTCTGCATAGGCATTGCCCCGTGGAACCCTTTGCTACCAATCCAGTGCAGGAGCATGCTGGGCTACTTCGTGCCCCAGCAGGGGCACGTTGCCAGAGGAGAAAGCCTCTCCACCCAGAGGAGGAGGAACGAGCGGCTGTTTGCTGTCAGAAAGCCTCTTAGATACTGGCAGGTGGTCATAAAGGGGAGTTGTCTTTAGGCTGCTTCTAAGCTCTGCCTGAGCACCTCTGCCCTGTGCGCAGCTGGCTCTTCTGGAATCGGCTGGGTGCTGCTCCACTGTGCCCCCCCGTCGTGTTTCAGAGGTTGGGAGACATGGTTCACGGGTTCATTCCAGGCTCACAAACTCTCCAACTCCCTGCAAGGCAGTTTATAGGAATCAGAAAACCTTGAACTGCAGGAGGCTCAGCCCCTCCTATCATGTATGAACTTGTCTCCAGTGTTTCACTGTACAGCAAATTGTAGGCAATCCTTAACAGCAGATATTCATACATTTTCACAGGTATCAGGTCTTACATCTCAGCAAGCAGACTCCGTTTTCATAAAGTAAGTGGATAAAGTGGTTGAGGTTTGGAAACCTCCGAAGAAAAGAAGTATCACATGAGGGAGGGGGTGTGAAAAACTTTCTCACATATAGCATGCTGCTATCTCCATGACTCATGTTACCGTACATCTTCTCACACTAACGATGTCTCTGAACTGAGGAAGTGCTGTCACTCCCACTGGCTATGTGAGGTCTTTTGATGAAGGACAGATGGGAATCTGTAAGAAAACTAGAAAATAATCTAGATCTCGTGAGTTCTGGACTAGGAAAAGCAAGCTAGGCAGTTGAAAAGTGTTATGGATTAGAAGATGATAAGTCATCAGACTAGGAGACCGGAGTGTGTTTTATCAGGGATCTACTGCATTTACTCTTTTCTCAGCTTGCAGTGGTGAAATAAAAACATCAAAAATTGACAAAGAAATGAAACTGGTGCAATAGCTATTAACATTTTATACTCCTCAGGTGGCACTAGTCAAAAAATAACCCTTGAGTAATACACATGCTAAATATCAAGAGTAGGTTTCAGTATTTATCATCAAAAGTGCTTTAATACTGAAGTTACCCATACACAGAAAAATAGGAGCAAGTAATGTTTGCAGACAGCAAGAAGACTAGAGATACCATGCTAAATACTAAAACAACAACTCAGAAAACCACTCCGGTTATTAGTAAAAGAAAACTATTAGAAAAAAAAATAGCATTAAAATGAGAAAACTACAAAAGATAAATTCTTGCAAATTAAATGGTAAATGTAAAACTAAATAAAGCAGGAGAAACAGATTTTCAGATCTTTGCAAAGGACATAGAAGATACCAGTGATGATAACGACAGCAGAATCAGCAACAACAAATGCAACCATCTTTGATACAGGAAAAAAGACAATGAAACCAGTAAATGATCAAGAAGCAAAAGTATTCTAGAGCGGCAAGGTCACTACAGAAAAAGGAGATTAATTACTGGTCTCACTATTCACTACCAGCGAGACAGGCTCTCACACTAGAACTGTATTTGATGTTGAGGAGCCTAAGGAGCTACCTAAAACAGAAATGTCAATAGAGAAAATTGCTGGGCAAATCGCAAGAACAAGGTAGAGGTCATTGAAGAGTTATAAGGGAATTCAGATATGAAATTATTTGACAACTAATTGTGGTATGTAACCTATCATTTTTTCCCCAGAATAACGTACAGTGGCAAATGTGTCACCAGCCTTTAGTAATGACTGTTGGCATCACTGGGAACTACAGATCAGTAAACCTCCATTAAAGACCAGTCAAACCTGTAGAAACAATCATAAACAGAATTCTTGGACACAAAAATACATACACATTACTGGGGAAGAACCGTACAGATCTTCTAAAGTCTTACTTTTAAAACGTATCAGAGAGCCTTGAAGGCGCTAGCTACTACCTGAGTAAATGTGATCCAGCTGGTAAGTAATGAACTTCTATTTCACAATGTTTTTGACAAGATCTCTCACCACAGGTTTTTAAGGAAAGGAGGCTCTCGTGGAATCCACAGGGCAAGGGACATGGCAGGGAGGGGAGTTATCGGCAGCAAAGCTCTGGCTCTTCCTCTATGCGTGTGTGTGTTTTCCAGGCAAGCTGGTGAATCATGAAGTGACAAATTCTGCAGAAAAGATAAAATTACTCAGGATAATCAAATGTGAGACAACTTTTGCGGGAGAATATCAAACAAGTGCAAGTGAATGGGGAATGGTGATTCATTATTTCTGTCAGTACAATACCTGTGAGATACCCGATGAAAACTATGAAGCAGCAAGAATGAAATAAACAAAAGAATTTTTTTCCATAAGATATTACAAACTCTTCAACTGTGGGACTCTTTGCCACTGAACATTGCAGAAATCAACTAAAAATGTGTTCAAAAACAGATTAGGCAACTCAGGGCTACCAGTGACTAAGACACGCTGGCCGGAATTAATTCCAGGTCAGACTCAGCATGGCAGTTTCAATACCCTGTGAAAAAAAGTCTTTTTGCTGATGGTATGGAATGGTACTTCTTGTGTATAAGTATTCTGATATTTAAAACGTGTCCTTAGATGGTGAAGTGAGCTGTCAGTTTTGCTCTTGGCACAGCTGGTGAGATAAATTGCGCAGGAACTATATTGCCACCAGAAATAAAACACTTCGTAAAAGGGAATTGCTTTCAGCAGACTCCTAGAAGAAAATCAGTGGCAAAAGTACCGACAACATACTGTTGAAACATCCCATTCTACTTTTTATTTTGAAACAACTTTCTGTCTTGTTTTTCTTTTCTTTTGTGTTAGCTTTTTATGCTACAACATCACATTAACTTTAAAAAGTCAAAGTCAAAGCAGAATGTTTCAGTTTTCACTACAACAAAACATGTCAATCAACTTGAAATACCTTGAGGTATTTTTAATTCCCCTTTGCTGAGAATTTCAAACTTTGGGTGTTTCATCACAATTCAGAATAAAGTCAACTTTTGAAACCTGAAAGACCTTTAAAAAACAGGACTCCTGTTCTTCAAACTTCGGAAAAGTTGCTCCGTTTTCTTTCTCTTTCAATCTGCTTATCTGAAAAGTGGTAATAACGTCGCAGATCCATCTTTGCAAAGCCCTTTCAGCCTGAGCACAAAAGAATCACATATTGCTGTGTCTGATGCTGACCCTGTGAGATCTCCAGCACCATCCTAATCACACTGCTTTCAACTGTGCCCCTCTTTCCCCTAGTCATTTGTTCACAAATATCAAGGGTGCCGTGTACAGAATATTTCTTCTATGAGAACTGCCCATGACGTATTTCAGGCCTTTCTGTTTCCCCTCTCCTTTTCTTGTTGTCCTTGTCTAATGTTTTTGATTCGCCTTTGTATTTGTAAAAATTTGGAACTGTTCCCTTCTGGCATGTGGGGAGGAGTTGCTTTCCTGCGTGCTGTCGGATTTTCCCTTTTCCGAGATCTTTTTATGGTTAGCGGCTTATTGAGTGGAGCATGCAAACTCCTGACAGTCTGAGCAGAGCTGAATCAACTTTGGCAGGACAGTATGAGGAAGCTTACAGTGCAGCCGCTTGTGCTATAAATACAAAAATAAAAGGAAGACCTCATTCCCTAAACTATGCACATTACGTCCTCAGACCAGGGACTCAAACATGCTTTGTGCTGTACGTTAGCCAGCTGCACCAGAGGGAATGTCTCCCTTGTTTTGTTCCCAGGATGGAGGCACCAGGATTGCTATGAGATAGCGTGAGGAAAGAAGAGTTTTCTGGGTCCTGGAATGCCAATAAGCACTTCAAACATCTTTCTTGGCTTCTGGAGTCCCTGCATCCAGCACCCCAGAGCGTGATTTCTTTTTATAAAAAGAAAGCCTGTGCTATTTTTCATAAGAATCACATGCTGTTCGAAATGGCTTAAAAGTTTCAAGGACTCCAAATGCTGAAAAACAGCTGTATGCTGATGTGAGCAGCATGCGTAAGGGTGATTTAAATCTAGTTTTTATCCTATTTAATTCCCAATGGCTTTTATGTTTTCCATAAATGGCTGAGAAAAGTTCATGGCTGGAAAGAGCCATAAAAACTTGTAATAAATTCTTTGTAGTCTCAACGTTAGCAATTCATCTTATTTTTGCTTGTTTGTTTTCTGGGGTTTTATTTGCTTTCTGTGACTTTGGATGTCTTGGATCTCTGATGAGTCTCATGTTCCTCACTACATGTTGATCCACACTGATAAACTGTCCTTTATGCTTTGGTTTCAAGGTAGGAGCCCACATCCGGAGCAGAACATCCATTGCCTGGGATGACCACAGGGACAAGGACAGCCTACATCCCACTGAAGTGTGAGTCTTCCTAAAAATCTCTCTTGTAGGACAATTATTCTCAGAAACCCGGAGTCCACAAGAGGCAGTAGAACTCTTTAGCAAGAGCTTAGCAGATTATCAGTAGAAGTTTTGCATTTTGTCTCTACCCTGTTGCTAACTTGGGAAAGTGCTCTGTGGCACCCAACCCAGCCCGGTAGAACTGCTGACAAAGGATTTCAGGTCCTCCTGAGCAGATCGTAGTGCACGTATTCACATCACATCTCCAGGGTCAGATTTAGTGATAATTTGACTCAAACTAATATCTACATAAGGGGATTTTGCAAATTTATAATTTCCAAAGGGCACATCTGCTAATATTCTATTATAATTTCTGAACTCCATTTCTTTCATTAAGGAGCTAATTTTGTTCCCAAGAGGATCATTAGCTTTTACCCATTTTGATTAATTTAATTCATATTACCAGTAGCTACCTAAGGCTTTATGAACTGGATGGGAACTTTTAGCTTTTGCTTTAATGCAGTCTCTCACCATGAGAAATCTTGTCACCTCTAATTGCATTTAGAGGAATTTAAATTCACTTCCTTTGACATTTTTTTCCAGATCTACACTGAGTAAAGTGCGTGTTGCGCTCTTCATAATGCTCTCATTCTGCTTTCATAAAAATGTTAAGCGTGGAGGGCTCTTTGTCCAGGATTATCTCAAAGTCATTCTCAGGAGGTTTGATCCCAAGAGATATGGGATTTCCTCAGGTCCCACTGAGGAGAGCGCTACAGATTTTCTTCTCCTCATATCTGTTTCAGCAGAGTTTAGCCTTGGGCTTTTCTCCTCCACAAGTCTCCCTGGAGTTGTTACAGCCAGATTTACAGCTATCTTGGGACATTTGTGCACGGGAGAGACGAAGTGGCCAAGGGAATTACCTTTCACCCATAATGAACACGGGAATGCGGTAACAACAGCAAAGAAGGGACCAAAGGGTGCTTGGTGTAGGGCACTTGGGACAACACTCACACTTTTACAGCAGTAGGAGAAGATGCTGTTAGTGAATGGGCCAAACTGGGCTTCTTGGCCATCTCTGATGGCTACCGCTCTATTTGCAGCCTCTGTCAGGCAAAAGCCAGATTGCTTTCTCTTTCTCCACTGTCACATTTAAGCTCCAGGCACTGGCTATGATCATAAATAAACCCATTATCAGCAATTTCTTCTCAGATCCTGATGGTGACTTGATCGCGTGTGTGTTCCTGCATTCCCCATTTCTTCCCATTTTTGCTTCAAGGGTTTGGACACTTGCAAAGTGTACAAGGGTGTTTGGTTTTCATTTCTACTGACTGTCAATGGGAATTAATCCTAGCTGGATGAAAAATCACCCTCCTCAGGCCTAAAATGCCACTCTGCATGTTCTTAATTGCCTTGTTATTTTTGGATGCTTAGCTTCAGCTGTGGGGATTGTAGTTGATCCTGCAGTTCCCTGATAGTATCATTAAAACTGGTGGGTCGTGATCGCAGGTTAAACCACGCGATATAGCAACAGGCTTTCAAAGCCCTTTGCAGTGGCAACTATAAATGGCAGAAATGTGGTAAATGTTTTTCATGGGCACAGTACGAGCAGAATCTGCACTCTGCAAATGGCACATCCTGGGAGATCACACTATTGCTATTTCGAGACCTTCAACAGCCACCAAACCCAGGAGGAACCATGGGCTCTATAAATAGTATGTGCTGGGACTGACGTGGCAGAGCTGGAGCTGAGCAATGGGGCTGTGAAACCTCTGGGATAAAGGCAGAGAAGTTACAAAATGGGCCTGGATGCAGAGTTTGGCCTGTACCGTTAAATCTAAGGTAGTTACAGCCACTGTTGTGCGAATTCCCTTGCTGCATGCATATTTTGCAGTGCACAAGCGGGAGGCAGCGTGCAAAGCCTCACCTCATTGCGTGCAGATTGCGAGCTGGAGACAACACCGAGTAACGGTGCAGAGAGGACCCCCTTCTGCGGCGGCTGGCTGCCCTGTACATACAGCACAAAGGTAGTAAACTCCTTATCTTGGCAGCCTATAAATCTTTGTTGACCGTCTCTGTATGTGTCTCCATAAGAACATTTGATCTAATAGCCCTTTTTAAAAATTTCGCTTCATTTTCCAGTATAACCCCCCAGTGAATCATTAATGTAACAAGATAAAGATCTCTAGCTAAGGAATTATTCTTATTATAAAGTTCCCAAGTTCTAGTAGCAAACCTCTCCAGGGTATATATTAAACCAAAAAGGTCCCACACAATCATTTAAATCTACAAAATTCAATTCATTTCTGACTCCCTCCAGGCACTTGTTTTATAGTGATCTAATAAAGGGGAGTTGTGGCTGTTAAATGATAAAGTCTCCAAAGGGGACGTGGGAACTCTGCACACCAGTCCCCAGCATTTGCTGGGAAGCTGTATTGCTCCATCTCGCCTGCATCCCTTTTGAAAAGGAAACCTTTGCAAGTCTTTCAAAATGAATAGATGATTCTGTCTTTAAAGAAAAGCAAAGTCCATAAAATTTCCTTATGTAAATGTACTGCTCGAGGATATAGGTTACAAAAAGATTAAGCATTTAATTGTTCTAGAGATTTTGTATATGCCTTCACCAAATCCCTGAAACTGAAGATGGAGAAGATGCATGACTGCTCGACTTCCTTGCCTGTGTGGGAATGTTCCCTGTGATGCTTTTCCTGCTACTTCCTCCAGTCTAGTTCTAAATTACCTGTGAAATTATCATTGGTGCAATTCTGCCGTGCAATAATGCACATAGATTCCCTGGCAGACAGTGTCTAATGGTTGGTTTTTTTTTCCACAGTCTTGAAAATAGAGAGGTAGGGATAATAGAATACCAGCTCTCCTGATTGCATCAAAAGCATAACTGCAGGTATATCAGTATCATCCACTAAACTGCACTCAGGAGACATCAGAAGATTTTTTACGGTTGGAAAATATATTTAGGTGAGGTGTCGTGTTAGAAAAACTAGTCACTTACCTGACATTAAACACAACTTCCTACCTAACACAGACACAGGGCTTGGTCAAGATTGATAATGCCGCAGCTAGGTACAGTTCACCCTAGAAACCCCAGGGTTAATCATCATCAGCTAATACAGGTTTTGCAGTATCCGTTTTTGTCCATGCCAAGAGAATATTTACATTTATTTTTAACTGTGCGGTTGCTGTATTTTCCTTGTAAAGATGAGGCACAAAAGAGAAAATTGGAGCTTCCTTCCAAAATGCAAAGAATACCTTTTCTGAGGTGGATCCACAGAGACCAGCGGATACCCAGCTTTATTTCCAAGGAAGCCAATCCAATTTGTCCTCTGGCACCCACACCTTAACGCATTGAGTGTTTTTTGGGGTTGCCACTGGGACTGAACATTATTTTTGGCCAAAGGCAAGCTTTGTGAGAATGTTTAAAGAAATCAATATGTGAGGTTTGTCTAAGGTTACATGTTTGTTAATGTTTTATTGATTATGCTATTGGTTGTAAATTATGTCACTTAATAAAGCTGGGGGCTCTTTCTAATAAAGACAAAGAGGTTATTCCATTAGCTGGCAACTTAAAGCAAAGAAACTTAGTAATATAGCTCATTATAAGACCACGGCCCAGACACTGACAAATCCAATTCATCATGGAAGTTGCTGTGATGTTGCAGACACCAGGCTATCTCCTCACGCAATTGGGTAGCACGGGTCAGGTTTAAAAGTGGGCGAAGTCTGCTTTCTGAAGCAGTGATGTGGCTATAAAAAGAGGATGAGAAAAGTGGAGTGGCCTCAAAGGACACCCGGAGCTGTTCTGGAGCCTGGGACATCCCCCAGGCACCCCATACACAGTCGAGAGCCATCGCAGCTGTGTGTTGCCTGTCCCTGCTCTTAGCTGAGACTTCTCCTCAATGCCAGTTTTCCCCAAAACTGCTTCCCACATCTCCTTGGAGATGAACTTGTTTATTTTATTTTAAAGAAAGCTCTCATCATGCAGGAAAAAAAAAATCCAAAAAATGCTTTTAAAAGGAAATGAAATGGTGAATTTCCAAGTGACTAAAGATTGCCTCTCCACAATACAATTGCATTTCCATGGCTGTGGAGTTCAGATACTGCAGGTCCCCATAGCACATGCAGGATTAGCAAGTGGCTGGTTGCAGAAGTGGATCTAATATTCTACTTGACCACAGTTGCCAGGCACGGGAGTTGTTCTGAGAGAAGAAAAAAGCATCCCATGTCAGAGGATGAGGGAGCACCTCCTCCAGCTGCCTCAGCAACCTGCTGCCTTTTCTTTAGCTGGGAGCAGAGGCTCCAAATCCTGCCTGCTGAGCGGTGCCCAGCCCTGGCCCCCTCCCGTCTGCACACACCTCTCGGACCCAGGCGCAGTAATGAAGCGCAGGTGCCAGCGGGGCCACCCAGGCCGCCCTTGGGGTGCTTGAAGCACTGTGAATCCACAGTGGGCATGGTGGGCACCAGCATTTCTAATTAACGTGAGAGAGGCTCCTTTCCAGACCTGATTTTGGGTCCTGGACTATCAGCACAACCATTAACCAACACTGCAGAAACCATCTGTCAGGCAACACACGTCCCCCTTTCAGGAGGCACCAGCTGTGGTCAGGAGAAAACACCTGGAATAATCTGTCTGTTGGGTCAATGAATTAGGGCAGCTAAAATAGACTTACACAGGATCGCCTGGTACATTTTCAAATGCAGGGTCTCCCAGCTCCTTCTACTAGGGGCTTTTCAGTTTCTCATCTTCTTAATTAAACCCTTTGTTTTCTTAAGAAATTCAGATATTTGGGCTGGATTCTGGTCACAGTTACATCTGCCTGAAATCAAGGCAGTGAGTGGCTCCAGCATAATGGATTTGAAACCGTGAATTAATCCCGCAGGAAGATACATTTACATCGTTGAGAATTTAAGGGAAATGGCATAACAAAACTAGCTCTGTTTATTTGGGCTTGTTTGGCGATGAATGTGTCCTGCCCCAACATATGCATTTGTACAAACCCAGTAAGCTTGTAACCACCATCCCCACAACCAACATCTTACTCTTTCACTAAAATCGCTGCCATCTCAATCCTGGAAGAGTAACGAAAACCTCCCAGATGAAGTATTATTTCAGAAAAAAACTAAAGCTTAAAGGAAATGCCAAAATAAATTTTTAAAAATATCCTCAGGGACAACAATCCACTTTTACAGGGCTCCGTAGTAAGGGAGAGACCGGGCAATGCTAGTACAAGAGTGATGAGGCAGGTCTGTCATAGTGAGCTTGTGGGCCAGGGTTAGTAGGCTTTCTTTTTAAAACCAAGCAGTCAGTGGAATGATGGACTGCCAATGCTCTGCAGGGCACAAAATGAGCTCCCAAGCATACGACCCATGCAGCAGCAAATTATTCTTTGACCATTACCCACCAGTAATGAAGCTAATGAGCTGATAAGGAGCTGCCAACCCAGTGTTGGTCTCCAGTGGGAGGTGAGGGCCTGAACCCGTTCCCACTGCAGCGAATGACGAGTTGCCCGGCTGTTAGCACGAGAGCAGCATCAAACCCTTCATTTGTCTGTATGGGAGTTAAATTTTGTGGGGGGATATGAGTAACGGTGGAAGGGAATGATTAAACACTTCCGAAATTAAGGTCATGTTTGCAAGCTGAATTACTGCTGTAAGGATGGGAAGCTCTCAGGTGATGGTTGTTTCTACCACGTTGCCATCACCCCGAATTGCACTGTCAGTGCTGACAATTTAACCCTGACTCCAGCCCCCATCTTGTTGTTCCTTGGTCTCTTGGGTTGCTACCTCCAAATAGGCAGGAGAGAAGGGAAACCAGAAAAGCTGCTGCAGCATCAGGATGAGTACATAGCTCATCCAGGTGAGCTGTACTCAGCCTTTACATTTTTCCATCTTTCTTTTGTCTTGCAATGTCATGTTCACATCTAATTATGATCTGACAGTCCAAATGCTTGGCATCATTTTAATGTTTATTCCTGTGAATAACCCCTTTGAAATGAAAGAATTAGTGTTTGCATGATCAAAGCCACTGTAAACTCTGTGTTCTCTGAGGTGGCAAGTGTGTTTTATATTTGCTCCCTAAGCTGCTTTGAACATTGTGGTCACTGCAAAAATAATGCATAACAATGAGTTTTCAACAACAATACTTAACAGTTCTTCACTGATGAGAACGAAAAATGTCTGATTCAATCATAATTTTGTTATATGGGGGTTTTTTTTTCTCCTTTATGAGATTGTTAAATAAGCATGAAGGAGGTACAGTACCCTGGGTTTTATTGGAGGCATGAGCATCAAACTCATTCACAAAATGCTCCCCATTATGGCAAGTGATTGAAAAACAAAAGAAAATAGGCTCTTTGGAAGTTTAACATATATGATTTCTCTTAAAGAGCTAAAGCTGTGGGATATACACAGCATTAATTCTGTGCCTACTCTTTTTAACTTGCATTTTTTTTAATTTTTTCAATAACTCCAGACCCAATGTTTGCAGTTAAATGTGTGATTTTTTTTTTTTTTTAATTAATGCTTACAGTCCAATGTCAGGTCACTTTCTCTAAGCATGACTTGGATACTTAACTTTATTGCTCATTGATTTACGTTATGGTGGGACCCAGCATTATCAATCATTGTGCTAGATACTCTACAGGCTTCTGATGAAGATGATGGCCCAATCTACATGATCAGAAACAACAGCTGGACAAAAGCAATAAACAGCCACTCCCAGGGAGAGTGGAACGTGGGAGGGAAGGCAAGGCCAAGAGGACAAGTTCCGACATTGTTGTGGAGTTTTGCAGAAACCACTATGCCACGTTCCCAGCATAATTTCTCGTTGTCTGTTGCATACAGCTTCTTAAAAAATGTAAATTGGTATAAAATGATAGAGAAGTAAAACTGACACTGGAGAAGGTGGTGGAGGACAAAGAAGGCTCTTGATGGGAATGGTATTTTATTAAACGGTCTATAGTAAGAAAAAGATTCAGAAATGGCGCTCAAGGTTTCTCCTCCACTTCAGTTCTTTTGTTCCTGGCAAAAGTTATCTTGCTGCCTTTCCTGATTTTTACTGATTCAAATGACAAATATGTGCTGAGGTAGCGACTGGACACGGCGCGATGGCTGGGGCGCGTGGAGGCCCCAGCACAAGGGGTGCCATACAAATGTGCTGAGCAGGTCTTGTCCTTTCTGGTGTCCACTGGAGGTGCCAGAGGTGACACTCCTTTCACACCTTGGGATAGAGTAGCCCTCATCCCCTGCCACAGTGAAGCTAGGGAATTTTCTCCTTGCCACCCTCGCAGCATCTGGGAACAGCAAAAAGTGGGAGAAGGTGGGAGGAGAGAAAAGATGTTATTGAAGATCACAGGTCAGGTTCTGTGAAACTCTTTAAACTTTCTCCAATTTTGTCTGCTTCGCATTTCATCAAAATGTAGCTATGTTTTAAACAAATCTCTGAAGCCTGTCTCTCCAGTGAAGCCCATTACTTTTTGTGCTGCACAACTTTGATCTCACAGAACAGTCTCTTTATATTAAGTAATAAGGCATCATTTGGTTTGCATTTCATCCATTCTTTATCACATTTACATTCAGGTAATTGCTTCCACATACTCTTTAGTAAAAGAAAAATCCAGCTGGAGTTCAAGCATGTTTACATTTATGGATGGATTGAGTATGTCAAGTGTTGATGCTTTATTTTGGTTTTTTTTTCTCCAGAGTGACCAATCCTCAAAGACTGCTTTGGAGGGGGGAGGAGCAGGAGAGTCAGTAATTCATGTCTCAAAATTTTCCAGAATTGCTCCCAAGATGTTTTTTCAAAGCCCTAATTTACTATACACAAAGCTTTAACGCTTACCATGCCATCATGTTTATGTCAGGGTAGGCCTCCCGTGCATTCAGTCGTGTGTCCCTAATTAATTGGCAAAAGCTTTATCTCTTTCTTTGTTGTGAGTTGTAAACAAGCTAAGCCAGTGAGTATTTCCTCAAAGTGGAACAAAGCTGTATTTTGTCTTTCCTAGGAATTTGGGGTGAGTAACTCCACTTGTCTCCTGTGCTGCTAGCAGAAAGAGAAGTAGTTAGCCAACTACAGCATGAATTATAAAGCCTGAGAGAATAGCACTGTGAACATATTAATGCTAAAATACAGTGGGGTTTATTTGAGGTTTTTTTCTGTTTTGCATGAAAGCTATTATTGAGAAGGAGTAGAAACAAAGTACGGACTGTACTGGAAGATGTAGAACAGATCCACGTTCTGTGTGCTATATAAAGATTAATCTTCATACACCAACAGTTGTCAGTGGAGTTGACTTTTTTTTTGCTTTAGCTAATAGTAATGGAAATGTACTAACACAATTTACCAGAGACATTTACAGCTGTTAAGACGGAGTGAAATGGAAAGAAGCTGTGAGAAGACAAACCGAGGAGATTTGACACCTGCTTAGGTAACAAGAATCATGGACTGAGGGGAGAATCTCTTCTAGGATCGTGGCAAACTTTGCCAAATTCTGTTGTTTAGGAACTGTAGTAAATGTTGTAGGAGCATTGCTTGCCTTTTTTCGCTGGGGCTGGGGAGAGGGAGAGTGGGGTTTTGTTTTTGCAGGGGAAGGAGCACTTGAACCAGTCCCTCTTTTAAGCAGAGCATAGTGAGTTTGTCACAACTGCCTGGATCTTAATCCATTTGTAAGTAGGACAGAGGGACTAGCAACCTGATTTGCCTGTAGATACTGCTCTGAGCACTTAACAAAAGTGCTACTACAGTATGCAAATCTCTCACTTCTGCTTGGGCACCAGGTGGCCTCCAAAAAGTCTCATCTGTTTATCTGGGGCACTTATTACAATAAAGGGGCACTTCATAGTCCTTAACATAGGCTTCCTGCTACTGTCACTAGAAAGAAAGACAGAGATAAGGCATTCCTCTGTAACTTTAGTCCTGCAAAATGCAGGTCTAGAGGGGCTTAGCTGAAGGACATATCCTCGGGACCAGTGTCTTACAGCCTAGTAGAAAGCTCCCAGCATCTGATCTGAGACTACAGTCCTGTGGGCAGGGATACCTTCCACCAGACCAGGTTGCTCAGAGCTCCATCCAACCTGGCCTTGAACACTGCCAGGGAGGGGGCAGCCACAGCTTCTCTGGGCAACCTGTTCTGGTCCCTCACCACCCTCAGAGTAAAGAATTTCTTTCTTATATCTAATGAAACCTGTCCTTTTTCAGTTTGAAGCCATTATCCCTTGCTGTATCACTACATGGTCTTGTAAGAACTCCCTCTCCAGCTTTCTTGTAGGCCCCGTTTTGGTACTGGAAGGCTGCTATAAGGTCTCCCCAGAGCCTTCTTTTCTCCAGGCTGAACAGCCCCAACTCTCTCAGCCTGTCCTCTTAGGAGAGGTGTTCCAGCCCTCAGATGATTTTTGTGGCCCTCCTCTGGACCCACTCCAACAGGTCCATGTCTGTCTTCTGCTGAGGGCTCCAGAGCCGGACGCAGGACTCCAGGTGGGGTCTCACCAGAGCACAGTGGAGGGGCAGAATCACCTCCCTCAACGTGCTGGCCACACTGCTTTTGATGCAGCCGAGGATGCGGTTGGCCTTCTGGGCTGTCAGAGCACATTGCTGGGTCATGTTGATCTTCTTGTCAACCAACACCCCCTCACAACCCTCAGGGCTGCTCTCAATCCATTGTATGCCCAGCCTGTATTTGTGCTTGGGATTGCCCTGACCCAAGTACAGGACCTTGCACTTGGCCTTGTTGAACCTCGTGAGGTTCACACAGGCCCACCTCTCAAGCTTGTCAGGGTCCCCCTGGATGGCTTCCTTTCCCTCCAGCATGTTGACCACACCACACAGCTTGTTGCTGAGGGTGCACTCAATCCCACTGTCCATGTTGCCGATAAAGATGTTAAACAGTGCCAGGCCCAGAGCTGACCCTGAGCTGAGCAGGGGGAGCTACCTGATCTGCTAGCTGTGCTCCTATTCACAGAACCCCAGATGTTGCTGGCCTTCCAGATTGCTTATGCTCATTATGTACCTGCAAGGTCATTTTGACAGTAAGGTGCTCAGCACACTGCTCCATTTAGGGAGCTGACACAGAATCACAGAATGTTAGGGGTTGGAAGGGACCTCTGTGGGTCATCTAGTCCAACCCTCCTGCCAAAGCAGGGTCACCTACAGCAGGCTGCAAAGGACCTTGTCCAGGCAGGTCTTGAATATCTCCAGAGAAGGAGACTCCACCACCTCCCTGGGCATCCTGTTCCAGTGCTCCGTCACCCTCAGAGGGAAGAAGTTCTTCCTCATGTTCAGATGGAACTTCCTGTGCCTCAGTTTGTGCCCACTGCCCCTTGTCCTGTC
>Ga0065711_1005920_pt1 | contig 31509 bp, 20 predicted proteins | sample Hoacrofraction12_FD_59098 | JGI IMG/M metagenome (GOLD analysis project Ga0065711, IMG submission 59098) | Hoatzin crop microbial communities from Cojedes, Venezuela - Epithelial fraction 12 v2 (version 2) | ecosystem: Host-associated > Birds > Digestive system > Esophagus > Crop | place... | reverse complement strand
AGGGAAGGGAAGGGAAGGGAAGGGAAGGGAAGGGAAGGGAAGGGAAGGGAAGGGAAGAGATGAGACTATTTCAGTTGGAAGAGACCTACAACAATCATCTAGTCCAACTGCCTGAGAAATTCTGAGCTGAACGAGTTAAAGCACATTGGTAAGCACATTGTCCCGATGCCTTTTAAACACCGACAGGCTTGGAGCATCAACCCCTCTCTAGGAAGCCTGTTCCAGTGTTTGACCAACCTCTTGGTAAAGAAATGTTTCCTAATGTCCAGTCTAAACCTAGCCTGATGCAGCTTTGAACTATTCCCACGCCTCCTACCACTGGATACCAGGGAGAAGAGCTCAACACCTCTCTCTCCATTTCCCCTGCTCAGGAAGCTGTAAAGAGCAATGAGTTTGCCCTTCAGCCTCCTTTTCTCTAAAGTAGACAAACCCAGAGTCCTTAGCTGCTCCTCATAGGACATTTCTTAGACCTTGAAAAGGTGAGTAAGGGTGTTAATAGAATATATGGATGTGTTTACAACTATATTAATGATTTTCACTTTACTTCCTCCCCCCCAGCTATTTGGTTATGGCCACACCACATCCATCCTTGAAAGTCTGATGGCTGAGTTTGGAGCTGGTTTTCCCCTACATTCCCTCTTAAGTCAGTGAAGTAATTTTCTGTAGCTCTCTCTGTATGGTTAACAAAGATAAGACTTAGGTGGTCTGGAAAGTAACTTCAGATTTTTGTGTCTTTGATGGATATAAACAGTCTTTTACAAGAAAACTAAGATGTTAGGCTTCCATAATAAATTCTTAAGGTAATCAATGTAAATTCATCTGTCACTGCAGAAGAGCTAATACATTGTTAATTGTAAACCTAGTTTTCTGCAGATCAGCTTCCTTGTGTATTAAAATCTTTAGTTTTCTGATCAGTTTATACTTGGGCCTTTAGATGTGATTAAAATCATAAATTTATAAGCTATGTGTATTTTTTCAAGGCTTCAGAGGAGTCTGGGGCTTTCCTCCTTCGGTATCAATGTTTTCTTTTCCTGTACAATTTCACCCTCTTTGTTTTCCACTGTAGTGTGTTTGCGAGCTTCCACATATTGATAGAAAGACTTCTGGATAACATAAAAATAAGGACTGAAAAATATACCTACTCTTTGCTGAAGCACTGGGGCTTTGAAACAGTAACAACAGCATGTTTTGAAATATTTATTGAGATAAAATTGATATTTGTGAAATAATAAAGCCAAAAAAGATTTAAACAGTTTGGAGAAAAAAGTAAAAATTTCCCGTGTTTCTTGTTACATCTATTTTGTAAAGCCATGTCTAACATTGAGAAAGAAAAACCTCATTTGCTACAGCAATTGATCTATATTAAAACTACAGGTTAAATAGCTTGTATCTGAGTTTGTTGCAGTTTGGCCTTGGCCAGCAACAAAGGGCCACGCGGTTGCTCTATTGCCCCTCCCCCGCTGGGATGGGGAGGAGAATGGAAAGAAAAAGACAAAAACTCTTGGTCGGGATGAGGGCAGTTTAACAGAACAGCAAATGAAGCGAACAGCAACAACAACAATACTGGTAAGAAGAATATACGAAACAAACAATGAAATGCACAGAGCAACCCTCACTGCCCAATGTCCCGTGTGCTCCCAAGCTACGACTTACTTTCCCCCCGGCCAGCTCCTCCACCCAGAACCCAGTGTGATGGCACATGGTATCAAACACCCTGTTTTGTTTGATGAGTTTGGGTCAGCCGGCCTGGCTGTGTCCCCTCCTAACTTCTGGTGAAAATGAACCCTGTCCTGAAAGAACCCAGGACAGAACTGTGTAGCATTGTATTCTCAAACAGTCAAAAATCCCTAGGGTCCAAGATTCTTTTACAAATCCAGTAATTTTGTAATGTATAATATTCATAATTCATAATATTCAAATTCTGAGCCCTTTATTTGTTTTAGACTTTACCCCTTTAATATGTCCTAACGCTTCCTTTTTTATTTCTGAAAGTAAAAAGTGAAATATGAATAAAACGCATCAAAAATAATTTTAATTGTTGTGTGATCTTGAGGTCAAATGACTGCTGAACACTTCCTGGAATTACTAATGTTTTTTACTATAAATCCTTGCTCTTCAGCAACAAAATAAAGTATGGTGTTTCAAGGATTTCTCAGGATTTTCATCTTCCCAACATTCATTCATCTAATTCAATAGAAAGCTTTCAAAAAAATTGGTCATTTATTCAATCATTTTTCCAAGATTATTTCAGTCGGAAATTCTATCTGAAAAAATGCTACAGGCACTCTAAAAGCCAGGTATGACCATGAGTTATTCACTATTTGTCCAGATATTCTGCTTCAACAAAAAAAAAACACATATTGGAAATTAAAACATTGAATACGTACTTCAGTTTTTGTAAAGATTTCTGAATTGCAGAGGTAATGTAAAGAAAAATACATGAATACCTCTCGCTATTCTAGAAGAAAGTTTAGGAATTTACTTTCTTCCCAGTAGGGAAAGACCTAGCACTTAATGAGACCAACTTTGAGCTAAAAGGAACTAACCACAACTGCATACAAGGAAGACCACTCTCAAAATTTCTTGGCTAAGCATCTAATCTAACTTAAGCTGTATAATAATAACTTGATTTTGCTAAGCCCTCTTAGTGTGCTTGTGTGTGAGAGAGAAAGAGACATCTGTGCATCTGACTGCTGCAATACCATGATATCAGGAGTAAGGGTTCAGTTTCTTTTATTCAACGAGAGGCAATCTGTCTCTTTTGTGTATGGCTGTCAATTAATTTGCATTCTTTTTCAGCCTTGATGGAACTTATTACTTATCACTTGAGTGTTCAAGTTGATTTTCTCTTTTCATATTAGAATATTCTGTTAATTCCTTTTTCCTGACTTTCAACCTTACGTTATCTGTAGTCAGCTTTTTACCTAATATGCCAATGTTTGAGGTTTCTGTGTGATTTTTTTTTCCTTCCAGATTCCGTGAAGTACAAGTAATGTATATGAGAAGAACATTTCCTGCCATTAATGGTAACTGGTTTCTCATACTACTCTTTAAAATTTATAAAGTATCTTATATTTGCAAAAACTACATTATTCTTTTTGTCACCACAGAAGGAGATCAGTAAGCACCAGAAAATTTCAGTCATAAGCAGTTACGTTAATTATTGATTATTTTACTACTGAGTAGAGGTTACATGTATATTTGAACAAACATTAATTAAAGGAGTTAAGATTGTGTCAGTTCCTAATACTGCTACTTTTACTTAACTGCCCAGTGCCTGTATAAAGAGCTGTTATCTTCCTATAGTTTAGGTTTCAGTGCTTACTGAAATAATTTTTAAAACCTTTCTTTTAGGAATTTATAAAATCATATTAATTTAATGAAATTACTTTTTCTCTAACCATACCAGTATGTATAAATCACTACTAAGAGTATATGCAAAGTTGTACAGATTATTATTTATTATAAATTGTTTCCACAGGAAAGAGCAGAAGGAGAGATAAGAATGAGTAAACAAATGAAAATAAAGGTTCATTTAAAAATATTTTTCTCTGGAAAATTAAAAAAAAAAATATTGCACTGAGCTTTGTTTTTGAGTTTTAACATGACTTTAAGACCTGCATTATCTGATTGCATGAAATTTTATCGAAAAAGTTTTAAAACAAAAAATATTTAGCTTAGAAAATTTTTGGCATCTTTTGGGCCTTTATTTTTCAGTGCTGAGTGTCCTGTCCGTAAAATCTACATAAAGCACTGTTCATTGAAATACATATTTCGGTCCCGTTTAACTGAAAAGATTTCTGCCATATATCATCTGTACTGTCTGGAAGAGGCTGTATAAAATAAATGTGATATAGGTTTTTCTTCTATGAGAATAAAGTCATGCTAGTTAGGTACCAGAGCTATTTATGCCTCTGCAGCATGGGTGTTTGTAGAAGTAAGTGCTAGTTCCATGGAGGCATTGTAGATGAATAATGCTTTTTTGGATAAGTTGATCTTGATAAATAGAACAATAACATAATGCTGAAGCCTACGCAATCTTTGACCCATTTTAGGAGCAAGAACTTTCTGTACAGTGATCCTGGTTAATGTCAACAGAAAGTTCAATGGTGGCTCCAACTCTCATTTTGTGTCTGCATTAAGAATGAAGTCTGAATTTGTGGACATCACAATTAAAACTTTTTGCTGCTTCTGCTTACTTCCTGTGTCTTCTCTAGCTTCATATAGACCTCTCCTTCAGAAATCTTTGAGGTGCTTTTGTTGAAGAATTAAGTCACAAGATGACTTGATAAACTAAGACAATTTTATAAATATTAATATCTTCTCTTNAGGGCAGGCAACAAATACAGACACTCCAGCAGATATTTTAGAGATGAGCTGCTTGNTATCATCTTGCTCCTGAGAGTTTGTGGGGCAGCTGATGGTGGTGATATCCTGGCTGAGTGATGCCATCCATTGAGCTACATTTTTCAGAATACAGAACTGTGCCAGAGCCAGTGCAAAGAGGATAATATCCCCAGAGTAAAGCATTTAGACTCGACAATATTTATGTGAATATCAGTAAAACAAAGGGAAATTCTATGCAGTTCTGTGAGATAAAAGTTAAAGAATTCCTTTTCATACAGTGGATAATATTTTCATGCTTTTCACGTTCATTTCAGGTACCTGAAATAATCTGTTACATCTTACTGTTAAAACAGAAATATTAAGGGTCACTATTCACACAATCACAGAATGATTGAGTTTGGAAAGGGCTTCCTGAGATCATCTGGTCCAACCGTCTTGCTAGGTAAGGTCACTGAGATTAGATTTCCCAGGACAATGTCCTGACAGCCCTTCAGTATCTCCATGGATATAGACTCCATAGCCTCTCTGGGAAATCTCTTTCAATGTTTGACAATCCTCAGATAAAGAAAGTGTATTCTTCTGCTCAGATGGAATTTAATGTGGTTTAATTTGTGCCAATTGCATCCTGTCCTTTAATTGGGCACTACCAAGAAGAGCCTATTTCCCTTGTCTTCATTCTCTTCCACCTGAGTTTACACACTTTGATGAGATCCCCTGAGTCTTGTGTTCTCCAGTCTGAACAGTCCCAGCTCTCTCTGCCTCACCTCATATGAAAGTTACTCGAGTCCCTTACTCATCTTTGTGGCCCAGCGGTAGATTTGCTCCATAAAGTTCACTTCTTTGTTTTTCCGGGCAGTCCAGAACTGGACACAGCACTCCAGATGTAGTCTCACTAGTGCTAAATAGGGGGGAAGGATCATCTCCTTTGATCTGCTGGCAACAGTCTTCCTCATGCAGCCCAGGACACTGTTGGCCTTTTTGTCTGCAAGGAGATATTAATGGCTTATGTTCATCTCAGTGCCTACCAGGACCCCAGAGTCATTCTTGGCAAAACTACTTTCCAGTCAGTCAGCCCCAGTGTGTACTGAATGACTGAGGTTATTCCTCCTCAGACGCTGGACTTTGCATTTCTCCTTGTTCCAAATCATGTTTCCTCTCTGTCCATTTATCCAGCCTGTCAAGGTCCCCCTGAGAGGATGGGGGTGCCTCTGATTCATTTCAACCAAACCAATATGCATTATAACATCCAGTATCTGATCTTCAGATCAGAGAGGATGTTAGACAATTAAAAGACGTTGTATCTGCAGATGAATCGACAGATTATAAGTAGGAAGTATGAAGTGAAAAGCAGAATTTAGGAAATGTTTAGGAAGCAATGGAAAGGAGACAAAAATTGGGATGTCTTTTCCTAATATGTCAGAAAGTGTTGAAGTGAATAGATAAAACATGAAAGGAACGGAAGTTTCATTTTCTGATTTTCATTTGTTTCTTTGCCTTCTATTCACTTTTTGGCTATTAACTGAATGAAGGTGTGTTTTGGAAAAAATCAGGTTTATAGAGAGTGGTAATGTATTTTTAGAGCAAATGGTATGGTTGGAGAGAAATGACCCACTGCCTGAAATAAAGAATGATCAGATTCACCCTAAGTGAAGGCTGGGAGGAACTGCTCTGTTTGAGTTAATTGATTAATTAACTTATGTTAATTCAGATGTTCTCTTTTCAGGTTATTTTAAGCAGCTGATGTCAGAAGCTCTGACTGTGATTTAGTAGAGTTGTTGAAAGCTGCATTATGAAGGATACTGAAATGATGTGAAGAACAGCTTGTCCAGTTCTGCCATGACATCAAGTGTTTTTATTACAGTTGTTGACTAGGGCTGGCCACTAAAACCTCTGTCTGTCTGGTTTAGTTTGGGAGGGATTTATTTTTGAAGTGTATGTTGTTCACATACAGCATCTATTTGAAGAGATGGAAGGAAAAAGGAGCTCCTGGAAGAGTTGATGGCATCTTGTTTCAGTTGATAAAGCTGTATCGTCAGATCTCTGTGACCTATTTGGAGTAAAGATTCAAATCAGCATCACTGGTGTTGTGCAGATATAGTTCAGAGTTTTGTACTCTGGCAATTTGGACAAAATGTGTATATTCTTCTCTCTTGTATTTAACAAATTAAAAGTTCAGGTTGGTGAGTGGAGTTCATTCATGCTTGCTTAACTTCTTTGAATTTATGTGTCTAAATCTATCTTATCACTCTAGGCTCCTCTTTAGTCAAAAGACCATAATAGGCTCCTGAGAGGTACTTACTCTTTTCTACTACCTGTAAGGGAACCTGTGATAGTTCAGTTAAAGACAATAAAATACTACATAAATTAAATGAGATTAGTGAACTACGGCTTAACAGACCAGTAGACAGTGTATCTGTTTAAAATGGACCTGACTCAGCTAACATTCCTTCTAACATTTTGAGAGTCCAGTTTCATTCTCAGGTATATAATAAAATAAAAAATTTGCAGATGCTTCCCGAATTTTAGAGATTTTCTTAATAGTGACTGATCCACTGTGTTGTACAGAGTACTGGCAGAGTTTTATTTCTTAATTAAAGTGTTTATATTACTGTAAGGGTCCGGACAATATGAGGTTAAATGTCTCAAACACTCATCTAAGGTGCTAACATGAAGAACAAAGCCTGTGAGAGTTGGAAACAGGGGCCCTGCACTTACCATATGCCGATAAGCACTGGGCCTAAGCAAAGGGCCTGCTCATCCTGGCACCTGGCAGTCTGGTGCTAAATCAACTGAATGACATCTGGACCAAGGGGGAGACCCTCACAGCCTGATGCTACTCTGGTACAACTAAGCAGACACTCTTCATTGCCTCTGTGCCCAACTCCTTTTTACAGCTAACAAGTCAAGAGTCCTGCACCATGACGAGGTCAAACAGAGGTAACTGCTGTGGTAGGGGGAGATTGTGACCACCAACTCAATTCAAGACCGAAAAGACTTGCTCTCCTCCACCTGTAAGGAGCATGCGTGTTGATTTGCATGGGAAGTGAGGCTAACAGCCTATAACAGAAAAGGTGGCTATCACCAACTAACTAATTAGCATGAGAAGCGAGAAACTCAACTAAGGGGAGGGGGCTAGCTGCCTACAAAAAACAGATAATCACTGTAAAGGCAGCACCCCCCAGGACCTGGACTACTCCTTTGTTTTACCACCCTCATTGTAAAAAATTTCTTGCTTATATCTAGTCTAAACCTATCCTCTCTTAGTTTACTACCATTACTCCTTGTCCTGTCACAACAAGCCCTGCTAAAAAGATTTTCCCCATCTTTCATGCAGGCGCCCTTCAGGTACTGAAAGGCTGCTATAAGGTCTCCCTGCAGCCTTCTCTTCTACAGGCTGAATAACCCCAACTCTCTCAGCCTGTCCTCATAACAGAGGTGGTCCAGATCTCTGAGCATTTTGGTGACCCTCCTCTAGACCCGCTTCAACAGGTCCATGTCTTTCCTGTGCTGAGGGCTCCAGAGCTGAATGCAGTACTCCAGGTGGGGTCTCACCAGAGCAGAGGGGCAGAATCACCTCCCTCAACCTGCTGGCCACACCTCTTTTGATGCAACCCAGCATACGTTTGGCCTTCTGGGCTGTAAGCACACATTGTTGGCTCATGTCAAGCTTTTCGCCCAACTGTACCTCCAAGTCCCTCTCGGCAGGGATGCTCTTCATCACATCATCCCCCAGCCTGTATTCATAGCAGGGGTTGGCCTGACCCAGGTGCAGGAACTTGCACTTGTCCTTTTTGAACCTAATGATATTCACACAGGCCCATTTCTCAAGCTTTTCCAGATCCCTCCTGATGGCATCCAATCCTTCTGGCATGTCAACTGCACCACTCAGCTTGGTGTTATCTGCAAACTTGCTGAGGATGCACTTGATCCTGCTGTGTATGTCATTGATGAATATATTAAACAGCACTGGTCCTAGTATGGACCCCTGAGGGACACCACTTGTCACTGGCGTCCATTTGGACACTGAGCCATTGAACACGACCCTCTGGCTGTGACCATCTAACTATTTCCTTATGCACTGAACATTCTATGCATCAAATCTGTACCTCCTCAATTTGTGGAGAAGGATATTGTGGGGGACCATGTCAAAGGCTTTACAGAAGTCCAGGTAGAAGACATCCATTCCTTTTCCCTTGTCCACTGAAGCAATCTCTCCATCACAGAAGGCCACTAGGTTGGTCAGGCAAGACTTGCCCTTGGTGAAGCCATGCTGACTGTCTCGAATCACCTCCCAGTCTTCCATGTGCTTTAGCATAGCTTCTAGAAGGATGTCCTGGATTTGTCCGGGACAGGGTTAATTTTCACCGGAATCCAGGAAGCGGCACAGCCGGGTGGGCTGACCCAACCTGGCAAAAGAGAGCAGGGTATTCCATACCATGTGCTGTCATGCTGGGTTCCGGTGGGGAGGAACGGAGCAGCGGGAACTCACTCGCGGCTCGGGAGCGTGCAGCTGCGGCGGTGGTCCAGGAGAGCAGCTCTCTGGGTTGTGCAGTTTGTGTTGTGTTTTCTCCTTACCTTTATCTTTGTTGTTCCTGTTCCCTTTGTTTGCTGTTCTGTTAAACTGCCCTTATCCCGACCCACCAGTTTCTGCCTGTTCTTTTCCATTCTCCTCCACACCCTGGCGGGGGGGAGGGGCAGCCACATGGTGCTTTTGTTGCCAGCTGCAGCCAAACCATAACAGAGGATCTCTTTACAGTGATGCAGAATGTGCTATTTCAGTCTCAGTCTGAATGCACATACACTTTTTTCTATCAAAAGATGTATTTAATGCTGACTTCAAAATTGTCTGCCATGGGACAAATGGAACTTAACATCAAATCAGCAAGGACTGGACATGGTTTTTAGCTTCTATAACCTCACTTGAACAAAAAGTAGTTGGCCATGTAAAGAGACACAAAACTGGACTTCATATGATGTAATAAATGATCTGGATTATCCTCTCTTCTTCTGCTGAATTTGAGCCTTTCTGGTACATTTAATATTTTACTCCATTTACAATGTTTTCTGCTTTAACATTTTGATGTTAGTTGCAGTCTGCCTAAATCTCACTGAGGGAGAAAATTTCCCTTAATATCCATCTGCTGGGTTCATTGCTGTGCAGTGTTGTCTAAATGTGGGAAGCATTCCTTGTAGACTGTGAATTTCCTTGCTGCTCCTCTTCTTTTGTCTGGAGAGTGGAATTGTTCTGGAAAACTGATGACTGTATGAAGTTCTCTGGAAATTCTGGTTAATGCATTTAAATCAACCTAAGAAGTCAGAAAATTTGGATTTTCTCATGATATTAATCCTGAATTACCATTGTGGCAGTGACGTAACCCCTCTATTCTCAATTGAAAATGGAAATTAAACCAAGAAATAGAAGTCTACTTTTTAGTCTACTACCTTTTAGAAGCTGAACTTGTGTCTTTCTTTGGTGAGCATCCTGACAAATCAACAAATTTATATCCTATGAGCTCTCTCTTCTGTTGAAATTGAGACATTATTGAGGGCAAATCTGACTATACTTTGAGGGGATGATAGCCAACGTGTCCTACACTTTCCACAGAAGAGTTACAAAATGGACTAGATAACTCCTTGCACTCTGCATACAGGTTAGTTGTAACATCTGAACTCCACACCATTTCCTAGGTCTGGTAACATGCCTTGGGAGTTCCTGCCTGAGAACAAAACATTCACCAGCCTCTCTTGCCTGGCTTCCCTTCCATTCCCCTTCCCTTTCATCATTTCCTCCTGAAGTTTGGCTTCCCAGAGGAAGAAATGCCAGTGTGGAAACTGTAAGGGGAAAATGCAGCCTGGGCTTCTTATACAGCTAATGGACAGGGGGTGGTGCCTGACCTGGGTAGGATGGATCTTGCTTTGCAGACTTCCTCTTCTCTCTGCTGATTCTATAGAAAACGTACATCCATACTTCAGTAAATTCCAATCTTTCTTACTCTACAACTAAAAACCAGGTACAGTGTCCCAGGATTCTATGTAATCTACGTAATCTGTGTAATCTATGTAATCTATGTAATCTATGTAATCTATGTAAACATGTGAAGGGCCAGGATTCTATGTTTACTGATTTTTTTCCTTGCTAATTAAAACACTATAAATAAATTTTTAAAAATAGTGGTGAATGTGATAATAGCTAAACCCAATTCCACTTGCAACCTTTGCAATCTCTTTTTAAACTACCTGTGATGTTTGTGATTCAACATGTTTTCCTATCTAGCTGTAGACAACTGATTTGTCTGTCCTCAGCTGTACAGTTCCTTTTACCTCTAGAAACTGTTATAGCATTATTAAAGTTCTGATGCTCCTTAGTTTCGTTATCTTGCAATCATGTGGAATGTTTTGAAGGCGACAGGATTAAAATGATATCAAATGTTCCTTGAAATTAGAATTGATTGCAATAACAAAAATTCTCTGTTGTCCTTCCTTCCTTCTCTTCCCCATAAAGTTTAAAGCTGTGTACATTATATAGTTTGATTTTTCAGTGGTAGCCTCCCCTAAGTGACTTTAGCTTTCCACAGACAAATACTGTTAGAGACCATTTATACAAACTTTGCTTTGAGCCCTCACACACTTGTGGTGTGTACCCTCTGCATCTTCTCTCTCGAGCAGAGATATGCTTGCTCCTAGTAGCTGAGATATTGGCCTGTACAGGTGGGGAATAGGACATACTCTCTTTGAATTACTCTGCTTTCTTGGACAATATCTCCATGGCTGAGATGAGGGAGGAAGACAGACTTTCTTCATACTGCTGGATTCAGACAGCCTCTTCATTCACCCTTGGTGCCTCTTCACCTTTCCAGTCTAGTACTGCCAGTGAGTTGGCATAGGAGGATGGTGCACTCCATACAAACTTCCTCCACATGGGTTGTGTGCCCTGGATTTAATCTGGGTCTGTGGGTAACAGCGTATTGTCTGGGTCATAGTAAACCAGCTCCCGCACGACTAATTCCCTTAGGTACTGGATACCTCTCTCCATATTGGTCCACTTGCCTGGATAACATACAACATCCTCACTGAAGGGGTACCTTTCCCTCACACCTGATACAAGTCGCCTGCAGAGGCTGAGGGCTTGTGCTTTTTTTCCACTTGCCTTGTCAATGCCCTCTTTCCTGGCCAGGGATCCCAGCTGCTTGGCTTCTCTGTCCTCTAATTCCAAGCTACTGGCCCCGTTATCCCAGCACCGCAGCAGCCAGGTGGCAATGTGTTCACCTGGGTGGCAGCTGAAATCTTTCCGCATGTCTCTCAGCTCACTCAGGGACAGGGTCCGGGTGATGATCTCTGGCTCTGCATCCTTCTCCCGCTGTTGTGATGGCCCTGGCTCACTGTCATCCCTCACAGGGCAAACTGATTTCTCTGCATATTTCTCTTTCTGTATAGGGCCGACTAATACTGGTACAGGTTGGTGATCTGGTCCAGCCACGGTGCCTGCCGCTGGGGTTGGAGCAGAAGCTGTGCCCACCATGAGTGCTGGGGTAGCCGCGGAGGTTGTGGTAGCAGCAGCCACAGCACCAGCTTGGCGGGCTAGGGCAGTCTCCTCAGCTGGAGCAGCTGTAAAGCCAGTTGGGGGGGCAGTGGCAGTGCCTGTCACTTTGTTTTCCCCCCCCCTTCCCCTTTGGAACATTGATTAGTGTTGAACAAGGTTCGGTAAGCATGGGCCAGACCCCAGCATATTGTAATAAATGATGTCTCTCTGGAATTCCTGGGGTGGCAGCATACTTTTTACAAATATTTTACTAGTTTGTCAGGAATCTGCACATGTTCAGAGGTGAAGTTCTAAAACACTGGAGCTGACCACTGTCCTAGTCATTTACCCATGCTATTCCATACATCCAGCCACTCCTAGCTATCCAGCCTCAGGGCAGATCTCTGCACAAGGTTTTTAACGAGTTGTTTAACCCTAAACAAGACCTGAAACCCATTCAGGAGACAGAACAGTAAGAACATGCGGACTTGAACATCCCAAGAATATTAAAAATTGTCAAAAGCTGTTATGACTAGCCTGAAGGAGAGAGGAGGGGTGAAAGAGTGAGGGAAAGTATCCCCTCCGGTTTTCCCCATAGATTGGGTTTGGTTATTAATAAATTCCAAAAGACAGCATCCAAAGTATGGAAATTACCACAGTGCTGCATGCAAATACAAGCCTAACTTCGTGCCCAGTGATATTATTGTATCATAAGTCGATATTACACAGTACAGCAAAATCATATTCCTGATCCTTTTACCAGAGGTAATGAACAACACCGCAGTAAACACATACAGCAAGTAAGGGTTTGCATACCTTAACCATGTGACCAAAGACAGCAACATTTTTACCCACGACTATTTAACTAATATAGTAAATGTGTATAATAAATGCTAAAATATTCTTAAAAAAGTGATTTGAACACACTCTGCTCTGCTCTGCCATTATCCCTGCCCCATGCTGGGTGCCAAATATAGACTGTCACAGTTTGGCCCCAGTGGGAGTCAAAGAACCACACGGTCGCTCTATTGCCCCTCCCCCCACTGGGGTGGGGAGGACAATGGAAAGAAAAAGGAACACTCATGGGTCAGGATAAGGGCAGTTTAATGGAACAGCAAACGAACCGAACAGTAACAGCAATAACACTGATAAGAAGAATACACAAAACAAATAGCAAAATGCACAGAGCAACTCTCACCACCTGATGCCCAGAGTGTTCCCGAGCCACCATTAACTTCCCCCCCCGCCAGCTCCCTCACTCAGAACCGAGCACGACAGCACATGATATAGAATACCCTGTTTGTCTGGCCAGTTCGGGTCAGCCAGCCCAGCTGTGTCCCCTTCTGGCTTCTTGTGAAAATTAACCCTTACTTGGCCAAACTGAGGGCAGAATCCAGTGGAAGGCTATGAAGATGATTAGGGGACTGGAGCATCTCTCTTAAAAGGAAAGGCTTAGTGGCCTGGGCTCTTTTACCATAAAGAAAAGAAGGCTGAGGGGGGATCTCATAAATGCTTCTAAATATCTTACGCATGGGTGTCAAGAGGATGGGACCAGACTCTTTTCAGTAGTGCCCAGTGATGGGACAAGGGGCAACAGGCACAAACTGAAGCAGAGGAAGTTCCATCTGAACATGAGGAAGAACTTCTTTACTTTGAGGGTGACACAGCGCTGGAACAGGCTGCCCAGAGGGGTTGTGGAGACTCTTTCTCTGGAGATATTCAAAACCTGCCTGGATGAGGTCCTGTGCAGCCTGCTCTAGGTGACCCTGCTTTTGCAGGGGGATTGGACTAGATGATGTTCAGCGGTCCCTCTGAATCCCTACCATTCTGTAGTTCTGTGATTCTGTGAGTCCAGTTATCTCAAAGGGGTTAAAGATCTCTTGCTCATGAGTTAGCGGGGCTCATTGAGGGGCCTTTAAACTAGGTACGAAGGGGAAACTAGATATAACTAGGCTCGCTAGACATGAGCCTAGGGATGGCATGTCAATATTGGGGATGAAATCAATAGCGCAGCTCAAGTGCATCTACACCAATACATGAAGCATAGGCAATAAACAGGAAGAGCTGGAAGCCATTGTGCAGTAGGATAGATGGGACTTGATTGCCATCACAGAAACAGAGTGGGATGATTCTCACGACTGGAGTACTCCAATGGATGGCTATAAGCTCTTCAGAAGAGATAGTCAAGGAAGGAGAGGTGGTGGGGTAGCTCTGCAGGTTGAGGAGTGTTTTGATTGTATAGAGGTCAACAATTGTCATGATAAGGTTGAGTGCTTATGGGTAAGGATGAAGGGGAAGGCCAACAATGCAGGTATGCTGCTGGGGGTCTATTACAGAACCAGAGTGAAGAAGCAGATGAAGCATTCTGCAAGTGGCTAGCAGAAGTCTCACAGTTGCTAGCCCTTGTTCTTGTTAAGACTTTAACTTACCAGACATCTGGTAAGTTAAGACTTTAACTTACCAGATGTCTGCTTGAAATACAACACAGCTAAGAGGAGACAGCCTTGGAGTTTCCTAGAGTCTATGGAAGATAACTTCCTGACGCAGCTGGTAAGTGAGCCTACTAGGGGAGGTACCTCGCTAGACCTGTTGTTTACACACAGAGCAGGACTGGTGGGAGATGTGGTGGTCAGAGGCCGTCTTGGGCTTAGCAACCATGAAAGGATAGAGTTCTCGAATCTTGGTGGAGTAAGGAGGGGGGTAAGCAAGACCATTACCATGGAATTCCGGAGGGCAGACTTTGGGCTGTTCAGTCAGGACACTGGTTGAGAGGATCCCTTGTGAGAGAGACCTGAAAGGCAAAGGGGTCCAGGAAGGCTAGACATCCTTCAAGGAGGACGTATTAAAGGCACAGAAGCAAGCTGTCACTTGTGCCGCAAAATGCAGCAGCAGGGAAGATAACTAGCCTGGCTGAACAGGGAGCTTTTTCTGGGACTCAGGAGAAAGAAAAAAAAAAAAAAGAAGGGACAGGCAACTCAAGAGAAGTACAGGGATCTCGTTAAGTCATGCAGAGAGAAAATCAGAAAGGCAAAAGCTCAGCTAGAACTCAGGCTGGACACTGCTGTAAGAGATAACAAGAAATGTTTTTACAAATATATTAACAACAAAAGAGAGCCAATAAGAATCTACATCCCTTATTGGATGCGAAGGGGAACATTGCCAACAAGGATGAGGAAAAGGCTGAGGTACGTTATGCCTTCTTTGCCTCAGTCTTTAATAGTCAGACCAGTTATTCCCAGAGTACTCAGCCCCCAGTGGTGGAAGACAGGGATGGAGAGCAGAATAATACCCCCAAAAATGTAGGAGGAAGCAGTTAATGACCTGCTATGCCACCTGGACACTCACAAGTCTATAGGGCTGGATAGGATCCACCCAACAGTGCTGAGGAAACTGGCAGAGGATCTGGCCAAGCCACTCTCCATCATCTATCAGCAGTCCTGGCTAACAGGGGAAGTCCCAGATGACTGGAGGATCACAAATCTGAAGGCTATCTATAAGAAGACACGGAAGGAGGATTCCAGGAACTACCGGCCTGTCAGCCTGAATTCAGCACCTGAGAAGGCTGTGAGAAGTTCATCTTGTGTGCGCTCACCGGGCATGTGAAGGACAACCAGGGGATCAGGCACAGACAGCAGAGGTTCATGAAAGGCAGGTCCTGCTTGACCAACCTGATCTCCTTCTATGACCAGGTGACCCGCCTAGTGCATGAGGGAAAGGCTGTTGATGTCATCTGCCTGGACTTTAGTAAGGCCTTTGACACTGTCTCCCACAGCATCGTCCTGGAGAAACTAGCTGCCCATTGTTTGGATGGGTGTACTCTTCAGTGGATAAAGAACTGGCTGAATGGCCAAGCCCAGAGAGTGGTAGTCAATGGAGTTAAATCCAGCTGGCGGCCGGTCACAAGCAGTGTTCCCCGGGGCTGATTATTTGGTCCAGTCTTGTTAAACATCTTTATCAATCATCTATATGAGGGGATTGAGTGCTTCCTCAGTAAGTTTGAAGATAGCTCCGAGTTGGGTGGGAGTATCGATCTGCTCAGGGGATCTGGACACTCTGGATCGATGGGTCAAGGCCAATTTTATGAGGTTTAACAAGGACAAATGCCAGGTCCTGCCCTTGGGTCACAACAATCCTATGCAACACTACAGGCCTGGGGAGGAGTGGATGGAAAGCTGTCTGGCGGAAAAGGACCTGGGAGAGCTGGTCGACAACTGGCTGAACATGAGCCAGCAGTGTGCCCAAGTGGCCAAGAAGGCCAACAGCGTCCTGGCTTATATCAAGATTAGTGTGGCCAGCAGGAGTAGGGAAGTGATCGTGCCCCTGCACTTGGCATTGGTAAGGCTGCACCTTGAATATTGTGTTCAGTTTTGGGCCATTCACTACAAGAAAGACATTGAGATGCTGGAGTGTGTCCAAAGCAGGACAAGAAAACTGGTGAAGGGCCTGGAGAACAAATCTTATGAGCAGCGGTTGAGGGAGCTGGGATTGTTTACTGTGGAGAAGAGGCTGAGCTTACTGCTCTCTACAGCTACTTCAAAGGAGGTTGTAGTGAGGCAGGTGTTGGTCTCTCCTCCCAAGTAACTAGCAATAGGATGAGAGGAAATGGCCTCAAGTTGCATCAGAGGAGGTTTGGAGTGGATATTAGGAAAAATTTCTTTACTGAAAGAGTTGTCAGACATTGGAATAGGCTTCCCGGGAAAGTGGTTGAGTCACCATTCCTGGAGGGGTTCAAAAAAGGTAGATGTGGCACTTCGGGATATGGTTTAGTAGGCATGGTGTTGTTGGGTGGATGGTTGGACTTGATGAGATTAGAAGTCTTTTTCAACCTTAATTATTCTATTATTAAGATTGATTAAAAGGCAAGCCCAGAACTTTCTCGTCTTTTTAAGATGAATCCCTTCCCCAATACTAAGTTCTGCAGGAAGCACTCTTGAATTTAATAAACACAGGGGAAATGAAGTCCAACCTACTTTCTGCAGAGACTTATGGAAGGAATGGTAAATGTATGTTTTATGGAATTTTTTTTTTTTGAGGAGTATGTGTCTTTTGACAATATTATTCTCAATTTACTATTGTAGAACCTGACTCACTTCATCTCACTTTTAAAAGAAATCTGAAATTCATCTTTCTCAGATGCCAGGCCCATTAGGCCTGCAAAGAAATGCAAGTACCAGCTGTACAAATTTATAGTTTGGGAAAAGTAGTAGGACTATTTTAATAATAATTTAGGCAGGCAGGGTTTCATTTGAAAAATATTCATAACTGAAACGGACAACAACTTTGATGAATAATCTTTTTTTTCAACATCTATGATTAGTACCACGCCTGCTGTAACATATGAATGCATTTTATTTGTAATTGTTCTGTAGTGAACTGGGTCTCTAAAATAGTTATTTGTCTTGACTTTAAACATTTTTTTTAACTTTTTAATTATATTTTGTTTGAAATTTCCTTCTAATTGTATTTTTTGTTGTAGAATAAAAGAATATTAATGTCCCAGTGTGACTAAAATATACTATGGATTTCACACATTTTGGCAGTGTAAAATCTGCCGGTTGTGTCTTCTTTACTGCAATGCTTACACTTGAAATTTTTTTTTTTTTTAAATAAACACATTCTGTGATAAAGGCAGAATTTAGTTTTCTTATAAAATCCACTGGGAATAAGCCATTCAAGCCTTGCAATATATTTCTCTCCTATTATATTGATATACATTTTATCTCAAAGGTATAAGAAGATTGATGTAAGAAGGTATATTATCTGAGTACATTTCATTATATGTTCACTTACAACTTACTATTGTCAGATGCCCACAGGCATAGATTTCCCCAAATTAAAGCTCATTACTATATTATGTTGTGACATTTGTCAGTTTTCATTTAAGATTTTAATGTGTCCAATTCAAGATTCAAAAACAAATAAGCTCTGGATGGCAGCCAAAGTGAAGAAGAAATTATTTCAGACAGGGTAGAAGCATCCGTAACTTTTTGTGTCTCAGAATTTCAAATATTAATGAAGAATTTCTTTTTCCATAAAGTTTTTATGGATGACACTTCATGAAAGTTCCAAAAATCTGTACATTTTCTCCCTCTCACAGTGTTACTGCCCACATTGGTCCCTCCTTGGTCCTGTAATCTGCTGTGTTTCATTTCCTAACCCTTTTCCATCTCTGCTGTATTCTGCTTCTTCACCCTTGACATAACCCAACTTACATGACTACCTTACTCCTGCATTAAGGCCTCTCTTTGTCTCCTCTTCTAAAGTGACAGTTTCTTCTGTTCTGCAGCTAAAGAGTTTCTCTGACAACATAATTGATAATAAGGTTTACAAAGATAGTGTCCACACCTGAAGAAACATCACAGAAAGCTATTAGCCATTAAACAAACTCTAAAAAGAGTAAGAGCTTCCAGAATAGAGACTGACAAATGGAAAACTATTATGAAGCACAAATAAAGTAGCTGAGGGACGCTTAAACAGCAAATGATCTAAAAAAGACATATATAGTTGAGAACCTCAGTGCCATCCCTCAACAGCAAGGACAGATAAAGTTTTCCTTGGAAAGCTGATATTTATCGGGAAATACGTATCTTACCTACTTGCCTGCAGATATAGTCTTAGAATCCTCGTTTCCAAGACTGCATTTTAAAAAATTACTTCTTATGCACTATTAAAGGAAAGAAGGTTTTCTCCACAGCCTACTGTTTAGATTTTTTTTTAATTAAAAAATAGTGTCTTCTGATGGAAGAAATATGCCACTAATCACTTCCACCTGCACCAAGCTGTCAAGGCCCTTGTCCATTCTCCACACTGTAAAGGACTTTTAACTACCAAAAAATATCTGATTTACAATCCTAGTGAGACATTCAGGTTGCATAGATTTTCTGGAACACCTGAGGAATCTACGGTGGAACAAATTCTAGAGTTATTACGTGGCCCATAACATTTGCAAAGTCTCTCTCTTCTGAAGCTTGGAGGGTGCTATACTGCTTTGCAGATGACAACTTATAATGAAATGTTATTTGCATAGGGTAGTAGGGAGAGTTATCTTCAAAATTTCTATTTTCTGTGTGTAAGGATTACTTTCCGTGCTTCCTACTAAGTCTTTTTACCCCAGAATATCAATGCTAATGGGTCAGATCTTCTTCCCTAAAAAGAAATTATGAATATCCATTAGGCTGTGTCTACAATGGTAAATAAAAAAGCCAGATATCTGCTCCCAGGCCATGTGGCAGTGATTAGCTTACATCTATGCTATTTTGAGCTAGTCCCATCTATAACAGACACCTTTTGGAGAAAGGTAGACACAGTAGTTCAGAACAAAGCTAGTGAGTGAGCTCGCATTGAGGCAGTATGAACTGTCAGGGTTCCTCTGTTTAAGTGCCCTCACAGACCTTTTTCTTTTATTCTGGCTGAAAAATATGAGGAAAGTAAGATACAATTAATTAGGAAACATTTTATAGTTACGTATATTTGCTTTTTTTTCCATTTTTAGACAAAAAACACTTGCAACCTCTCTTAATAAAAATGAGAGTGCTAAAACACCCATCCATTCCAATATGGAATCAGACATCTCTATGTTTAACAAGAGTGAGTGGAAAAATTGTGTGCGTAATAACAGTGCACAATGAGCCGTCAACCCTCTTCCCCAAATCCAACAAAAAAACCTTCCAGTGTTTGCTGCATATCTGAAATTGCAGTATTAATACAAATGAACGAACACAGCAAATGTTAATCAGAAGACTATGATTACTTTTCCCTTGGTGTTACATGCACATACCTACTCTGTTGGCACTGTGTAGTTTAATCGTATGTTGTTATTTTCTGAAGTACTCTAGCAAAGCTTTAGAAAAATTCTGTTAGCCAAGGACAATTTATTCACTGAGGTGTATATTGTATTTCTGCCATTTTTGTGTTAGCCTTGCAGTTAGGACACAGGTGTTTATGCCACAGTTTGTAAATTCTTCCAGCAATTTTTCAAAGTTGCTTTATTGTTACTGAACATTGCAAAGCTCTTTTACTTTGTGTTCCTGTGTTCTAGTTTTCCGTTTCACTCAGGTTTTATTTGCTGATATGCTTCCAAAATTAAGCTATACTCTTGCTACACATTCATCAATGGCACATTTAGCACTAGGAAAATTAAAGAATTAATATGAGGAAAATGGAAGAAACATACCCGTCTTCACTACAGTCCTCAGTTTATTAATTTAATCGTTACCCAACTAGCATTGTCTTACTTTACTAGAAGGGAAAAGCACAATGTCTTGTTGTAATTTCAAAAATTATTAGGAAATATTCAGATTTTTGCTTGTAACAATTCTTGTTATTCAAGTATCAGAAATTACATTGTTTTATAGAAGCTAATGATAGCAAAATTTTAAGGTCATAAAGTTACATGAATAAAATGGCACAATATGAAAGAACCAGTTTACACAGAAGCATTGTGAAGTCCTACTGATGTTTCAGAATTGTATTTAGTTCTTCCTGACCTTATAGACTATTTGTAGCTAACACTTGGACATTCAAGTAAGTTTTCCAATTGTGGTGAAGAAGCAGAGTGAGGAATCAGTTCATTGGAACATGGAAACCTGAGGATTCCCTCTGGGCTGTAAGAGTTCCTACTCTCTTTAGTTATTGGTTTAGTCTAATTAACAACAATCATTACTTCAGTCTGAGATCCCTGCATGTCCATAGGGAAACTTAACAGCAAAGATTGCCTTAATGAGATGACATGTAGTGGAAGACATGGTAATAAAAAAGTTTAGATATGGTTAATGGCTGTGAAACTGTAGATAAATGATCCATGCAAACAGACAAAATTAAGGTTCTCAGGGGCAGCAAAGGAAGGGAAGGACTGAGGTAACTGCACAGTACCAATATGTTCCTGTTTTCATTTCTGGTCCAGCTAGGGAACAGATACAATAGAAATATGAGCTTGGCCAGCTTGCTTTGCGGTAGCTTATCTAATTCCAGTAATTTCAGCCTATTGCTTTCTTGGAATAACCACATATCAAGCCAAAACACTTCAGCTTTTATAATATTTCTTTGGCTAGTTCACCTGAAATATACCAACAGAACTATGGTAACTTCCATCCTCTAATCTACCTGTCACACAGAACCAACCTGTGCTTGATTTGTCTTCAGAACTTTTGTCTCTGCAAGACTGAGTCTGTGTTTTACACTACAGTAAAATTCTAAAACTTTTTCCCCCACAAGCTTTTTTTTTTTTTAAGCTCCAGAGCTTAAACTTGTAACAGGGTGAAAAAAATTAAGAGATAAAAATTAGATCCCTATCTATTGAGGTAGTAAAATCAAGACAAACAAGAATGCAATTTTAAATATTTTAAGCAACAAAAATATTTTACCTCTCTTTGTGAATGCAAGAACTTGTTACAGTTTTCTTCCCTTTCTGACAATCAAAACGATTAGATTTTGTCGCACAACAGTGAAGGATTAAAGTTCTGAATTTCAATGTTTCTTTTCAAAACTTTCTGAAATGGAACACTACTTTTTAAACAACCTTTAAAAATTCTTATGTAAAAATATTCACCATGACTTCCTACAGCATTGGAAATTTACTACAAATAAAAAAATGGCCAATATTTTCAGAGGCTTATGCTGGTCTTCACTAACCACCAGCTCTGTAAAGTTTTCACTCTTATTTTTATGGATGTCTAAGAAAATGCTGCCTAAGCTGCACGTTATTGCAAATGCTGCGTGCAGAATTTGAACTCAGTCCAAGCAATTCAGCATGTCACTCCCATCTTGAGGGAGAGTCACAGTGCAACAGCTTGTCAAATATCAGATTTACTTTAAAATTGCTTTAATGACTTCTGCAACAACACACAGTTTTGGATTTACAACCAGGGTATGAGGGTGGTAGTGGGGGCTTGGAGATGGGGAGGAATAAAGCAGATTCTGTAAAAGAAATAGACCAGTCTAATAAAAAAGCTGGAGTCCTACATCATCCGTACAACCAAATTAAAAACAGATTTGTTTTTTAAGAGATATTCATAGCCTTAATGTCCTTTTTACATAGCTGAGCCCTGAAAAGGGTTATGTTTGAGGAATCCTTGCTAGGGTTTCTGAGTATGGTCCTAAGCAATAAGAGATGCCTTTAGCCCTATATCCCAGAATACATCATTCCTTTACTAGGAAACACTTCAAAGAACAGCTAAGTTTCCTGAAGAAATAGACAAATACAAACTATATTAATGTATACAAGTGGCTATGAATGCATACAAATGGATTAATCTACCTTCTTAACAACATATGTATAGCATGTATATATATGTGTATGTACATACATGTGAACGAGTATACATACATATATATAACTGCATGTATACTAAGAACTCTATAGGTGTTTCTTCTATTCCTTCATGGGTTTAGTGTCAGTCCTTTCTTATAGTTCTTCCTTGTTTGTTCGTTTTCACTGTTCCTCTTTCCAGTGACTACAGTATTATCATATACCTTCTGTATATCACTATCCTTGTTTTCCTTGATGTGCAGACAGTTCTTCTCTTTCAAATGAAGGCAATTTTATCTTACTTTCTCAAATGCCTTGTACTGAAATCATAGAATCATAAAATCATAGAATAATTAAGGCTGGAAAAGACCTCTAATCTCATCAAGTCCAACCATCCACCCAACAACATTATGCCTACTAAACCATATCCCAAAGTGCCACATCTACACATTTTTTGAACACCTCCGGGGATGGTGAATCAACCACCTCCCTAGGCAGCCTATTCCAATGTCTGACCACTCTTTCAGTAAAGAAATTTTTCCTAATATCCACTCCAAATCTCCTCTGATGCAACTTGAGGTCATTTCCTCTCATCCTATTGCTAGTTACCTGGGAGAAGAGACCAACACCTGCCTCACTACAACTGCCTATCAGGTAGTTGTAGAGAGCAATAAGGTCCCCCCTCAGCCTCCTCTTCTCCAGATTAAACAGCCCCAGCTCCCTCAGCCACTCCTCATAATACTTGTTTTCTAGACCCCTCACCAGCCTCGTTGCCCTTCTCTGGACACACTCCAGCACCTCAATGTCTTTCTTGTAGTGGGGGGCCCAAAACTGAAAACAGTACTCCAGGTGCCACACCAGTGCTGAGTACAGGGACATGATCACCTGCCTGCTTCTGCTGGCCACACTATTCCTGATAAAAGCCAGGATGCTCTTGGCCTTCTTGGCTACCTGGTCACACTGTTGGCTCAATGTATTGACTCCTGAGACTCTTACAGCTATCTTAGATTATTTCAATCTCGTCATAGCATTGAAATACATAATTTTGTCTTTATAGTGTAAAAGGGGCATTCTGAGATAATTTTCTGTGTTAGAAGTCTGGTCCATTATTTTTGCTGGTCTTAGTAATTGTATGAACACATTGTTTGAATCAAGGTTGAAAAGTCACTCAATAGAGGTTGCATAATGCATTATATGTAATATATTTTGCACACATTTTACTAAAGTTCAGCCATAGACTTCCTTGAAATTGTGGCTGTTTATATATATGTCATCAGTCAATTTTTAGATCTTTGAACTTAAGTCATTAATGACTATTTCTTTTTTAGATGTCCTAGCAACGACATATAATTGAGCACAGAGAAACTGACATACTGTGCACTCATTCTTTAATTTCTCAGTGGCTTGTTTTGTTGAACAGTCCCTTCACTCTTGACCCCATTTTGCTGTGCAGTGAATGCTGATATACAATTGAATGGAAGAATCACAAAGCAATCAGATATATAGGAGCAATGAAGTCAGAAGCAGGCTGACAGGAAAGGGTAACTGCACCAGAACTGTGATCAGTTCCATGGAATGACAAAGGTAAGTGAGAAAGGAGATCAAATAGATTTATATTAAGCATGGAATTTTCATTTTATTTTCTTTACTTTATTGAAAAAAGCTACATCCAGAATCTTAGTTCAACCCAAGCGCAACTCAGTGTGTCACTCCATTCTTGACTTCAGGTGGTTTCAATAATACTTTCAACAGCATTAACACCAAGTTGTTGTCTACACTAAGGAATAAAAGCTTCTGTCATGTCTATTGTAATTTCAGCTAGTGGATCAATGTGACATTCAGAGTGACAAGCACAGGTTTAACTAAGCATCAGAAATAATCTGTCTCCTAACTATGCTTATACTTTCACTGATATTTATATAATCAGATGATTTAGAAAGTGGTTTTGTTTGAGTTTTGCTTTTTATATCCCAAATGAGCAAATCAAAGCAAATTAAAAATACTGTAGAAATCATAGATATGTTAAATACAGAAATCTGGGCAATGACATTTGAAAAACTCCTTGAGAACTCCATATCCATCTGCATTTGCTTTGCATTCTTCTTTGCTATACAAACGACCTATCTTATAAATCCTACAAAGTGGGAATGATTCCACTGGCCAGTGGGGGAGGGAAAAAGTAGTAAGTTTAGATGGGGTCTTTAAAAATACCGTTGTCATTCACCAACACTAGCTTGTTTTGACATTTGAACCATATAGACATTGTCAAATATTTTTTTTTTCCCCCAGTCCTGATATGCGAGGAACTGAAATGATTTTCTTTAAATCCATTTTAAAATTTCAAGATCAATAAGATTTTTGATTGCTATCTATATTTCACTTTCTTAAGGTAATAAAGATTAAATTCTACTGGGAAAATTAGTAGGTTCTTTGACAGCCGTAGCACTTCCTTCTTTCTTCCAAAGAAGCTGTAGACTTCTTTACTTTATGAGGTAAAGAACATGAGAACATTTTTTATTTTAGACTGCGACACAGAAAACCTGCCTTTGTCATTCTCTCTTACTTTTCTTTCTTAGACGCCCTTCTCTACATTTAAAGGGTTTTCACAGCTTCCCTTAAGCTTGTTCATGAATAACTTATGGGCCCATTTTGTCTTAATTTCCTCTTTTAGTTTTTAATCAGCTGCTTGGTCACAGTGGAGGGATACATTTAGACCATCAATTACCACATTCCAAATCGTTCCAGTGTGAAACGTAGATCTTTTGTCACTGTCTGAATTCAACCTTATTTTAAAAATTAATACTATTTTTATCAGTTCTAATGAGATTATACAACTATTTAAGTATAGTGTTCTACTAGCTGAAACCGAAGTATTCATTCTAACACTGTCTTCAGCGATGTATAGGTTCTTTCTGTTGAAAACGGGAAACCCTAGATAAACAAAATGACTTCTTTAAAGTCAGAGTCTGGATCAAAGTTAGAATGAGCATTACAGTTACCGTGCATTCTTTAGGATGTGGTAATCATAAGGACTTATGCTTAGGTTGCTTTTGTATGGCACTGTCCTAATCGGTGGAGTTTTATTTTAAATTTACATTAGTAAAGATGCCTTAAGTGAGTTCATATTAATGCATAATATGACATGGCAAAAAAAAATAATTTTCTTGAAAGCACTGAAAAGCTTTTCTGACAAGTAAATTTTTTGTGGTATCACTGAGGAAAAGTGATATGTCAAGTAATGTGGTTTAAAGTCTCATCTGTTCATGATTTGGTACAGATTCTTCATTTGTGGTGTCTTTTCTGACTGGTATTTGGTGAAAATTACTGAGTCACACAAATATGGCAGTAGCTATTCCTTTTGTGTATAGTTTTGTTTTAGCCAATACAGTCTTGCTTTTCCTTTAGTCAAGAAATATTGTCAGTTCTTTAATGTTTATAAGTAGCTGAAAATAATATTTTGATGATGATGATCTGTAACACTGGTTTTGTATCCCAGTAGCAAGTACATGTCATGTTTTGAGCAGATTCTCCTAGGCTGTACTTTTGATTCTCAAGTGTTTCAAAATCTAAACATGTTACCCAGTCCCAAGATCAAATTCCATCTCCAAGCTCGAAAGTCAAACAAAGTTAACCATCAGAAATAATTGCAGTAGGCTAGGTATAACTTATCCTGCCTTAGGGAGACAGAAACCTTTCAGTGTTCCGTCAAACCCTGTATTATTCATTCTCTGAAAATTAATTTTATTGCATTTCCTTTATTGTGCCACTCTAAAAATAAATAACTAATAAAAAAACAATAATTTCCCAATTTAAAAGGGGAAAACTGCCGAGATCTGGGATTCCACTTAGTCTATGAAATACTACCTACTCTTGGAGAAGAATCAAGGAGGAAAGAGAGAAATTTCCGTCATTTCATTTATTACAATAAGAAATTATAAACAGATACATGGGATAACTATTTAGAAATTACATATGTATTCAAATCTAGTAGAATTATAAGGCTCTGTGTTCTATCAGCATGCCACAATGCTCTGTGTGGGACAAGAAAGAAGTGATAAAATAATTTAAAATTCCCTTGACGTGGATACTTTTTATGTGTTTAAAAAAACCACAACTTTTGAAGGAAAAGTTTTGGAATGGTTTAAGACAATGGAAAATACTTAAATAGACACATTTATCTAATATGATCTAAAATGTCATTAAAAATTACTGCATATGAACAAAATTACCCTTCTGATGTAAAGTCCATTCTTACCTAATCCTTTTGCCCAAAGAAAAGTGTCATTTTCAAGCTGTTACCTTAATACACTAAAGCCCATTAACCTCTGATATCAGTAATGACTGTGGGTTTATATTTGCATCTAAACATTAGACTCTGTAATGCTACCAGAAATTGGAGGATGAAAATCAAGCTTGCCCTCTCTTAGCTTTAAGATTACCACATACACTTCCAAAGGACTGACTTGTATGAAAAATATGGCTCTAGGTGACAAAAATTGATTATACACTCTTCGTTGCTATTCCTTCCCATGTCATGCAGAACAATTTTCCCCAGACATGCTAGGATGCATTTACATCAAAGTTGAAAATATTTGAGAAATTATTACTTTATTCATTCAGTAAGACACCAAACCAAAACTGTATCCAGTGGTATCACCCAACCAGTAATGTTTGTATTGAAAATAATGTACCAGAAACAGCTTAATTACATAATTAATTTGGAATTCATCTTGTTGAACTTTAAATGCATGCATAATCATTCAGGAGTTCAGTAAGTTGTATCACCACTTCCAGCAAGCTATACCATGAAGACAGCAAGTACGGAAGTGAATGAGAAGATATGCCACTGAAATTGACATCATATAGTTGTGAAATTTGATAGTACATGCTTATTTTTGGTGAAGTTTTGTATAATTTATAGCTGAAGATTCAGCTGTATTTTTAATCTTCCAAGCATGCACAGTCTTTTAGTTTCTTATAGTGTATCATCATCTGAGTCTTTCTTAAACTGCATACTGGCAAGACAGTGAAGTAATATCATTAGCATTAATTGTATATTGCTGTACATATAGAACACTAGTCGAGAAATTCTGTGATTTTAACATTTAGGTTAGAGACAAGGAGAAATGTAGGTCATCCTGAGGGCACCAATAAACCTAAATGTCACTGACCAGCCTCTCCTGGCGCCTCCACTTACACACTCTACCCAGGGACCCAGGAGCCCTGTTTCAGCCTGGGTCTTCAGTTGTTATCTGAGCTTCATCACAGTCTTGGTGACCTGCAGCTCAGCTGTAGCAGTACTTGTTCCCATTGACTCTGACCTGTGGACTGTTTTCCTGACTTGACCTCAGCCCAGTCTCATCACTGTGGTCCTCCCTAAACATTCCGGGGCTGTGTCTGATATAGGTTCCCCTCATTAGGCTTGATCCTATGTACTTGAAGCCTGAACACGGCTATAAACCTGTCTTTTTCAAGTGTCTGACACAAAGGGTTTAAATATAAACCGATTTTCATTGGACTGATTTTGTTTGCCTTTCTACTTTCTTGATCAGTTACTTGCATTGTAATTTTATACAGGAACCCTATTCTATGACTGGAAGCAGTTGGGAGATATTTAAACAAGTGACTACCAGTAGCTATCAGAATAGGAAATCCTGGAAAACTTAGTGGGGGGTTATGAAGTGTGTAGCATGACAAGAGTGGTGAAGCATGTTCAGAGTAAGTAAAACTGGCAGCATAAATAGCTTTTAAATGGATGTATAACCTTTTAAAAGGTTAGCTATTCATTCTCCCTCTTTCAGTTTTCTCTGACTGAAATAAATGCCTCCATAATTCCAATAAGAACTGAGGTACTGTGGGGAATTCACTGAAAACAGAGAAAAGGAATGCATTCTTGAGTACCAGAAAAAGACTTTAGACATATGAAGTTTTGTTCAGATATCTGAGACGTGCTTTAATTCCCCATCTCATCCCATTCTTTCCTTCTTTCATATGAGTACATCCTCACAGTGTCTGTATTCTTTGAACTTCACCCGTTTTCAATGTTTGTCTGACATCTGTGGCTCTCATACTATCAAATGGTCCCAAAACTTCAAATTCTCTTTGCGTCTAAGCAATTAGGTAAAATATAACCTTGTTTTACAAACGTTGCTTAAAATATGAACTTAAAAAATAATCTTCTGTCTGTGTTTACAGACATGGAGTTAGGCAATATTTTTCAAATTCTTGTCTATAGATGCCTGCTGTGCTCCTAATCCGTTCTGTAGATGAGTTCAGGCAGGGTGGGGGAGATCTGAATATGCACCATACTATCATCCTCTCCATCATTCTGTCTTCTCATTTTTTTCTGTCTGGGATTTTCCTTCCCAGCAGCTGATTTTTGTACTTTTCCTTGTTGTATTTCATGCAACATAGAATCATAGAATAGCTACGGTTGGAAGGGGTATTTAAAAGTCCCCTAGTCCAACCCCCCTGGAGTGAGAAGAGACGTCTTCAACTGGATCAGGTTACTCAGAACCCCATCCAACCTGACCTTGAATGTTTCCAGGGAAGGGGCATCTACCACCTCTCTGGGCAACCTGTTCCAGCATTTCACCACCCTCTTTGTAAAAATATTTCTTCCTTATATCCAGTCTAAATCTACCCTCTTTTAGTTTAAAACCATTACTCCTTGTCCTGTCACAACAGGCCTTGCTAAAAAGCCTGCACTCATGATTCTTATACGCTCCCTTTAAGTACTGAAAGGCTGCAACAAGGTCTCCCCCCAGCCTTCTCTTCTCCAGGCTGAACAAGCCCAACTCTTGAAGCCTGTCCTCATAGGAGAGGTGCTCCAGCCCTCAGATCATTTTTATCACCTTCCTCTGGACCCGCTTCAACAGCTCCATGTTTTTCTTGTGCTGAGATCTCCAGAGGTGGATGCAGTACTCCAGGTGGGGTCTCACCAGAGTGGGAGTAGAGGAGCAGAATCACCTCCCTCGACCTGCTGGCCATGCTTCTTTTGATGCAGCCCAGGACACTGTCGGCCTTCTGGGCTGCGAGCGCACATTGGTGGCTCATGTCTAGCTTTTCATCCACCAGTACCCCCAAATCCTTCTTGGCAGGGCTACTCTCAATCCCTCCACCCCCCAGCCTGTAGTCATAGCAGGGATAGCCACCACCCAGACGCAGGACCTTGCACTTGGCCTTGTTGAACCTCATGAGGTTCACACAGGCCCACTTCTCGAGCATGTCCAGCTCTCTATGGGTGGCATCCCATCCCTCAGGTATGTTGACTGCACCCCTCCACTTGGAGTCATCAACAGACTTGATGAGGGTGCACTCAATCCCACTGTCTATGTCTTTGATGATGAATTAAACAGCACTGGTCCCAGTACGGACCCCTGAGGGACACCACTTGTCACCGATCTCCATCTGGACATTTAGTCGTTGACTGCTACACTCTGGAGCAACCATCTAACCAATTCCTTATCCACCAAACAGTCCACCCGTCAAATCCATATCTCTCCAAATGAGAGAGAAGCCCATGTAACTCCCTCTAGAAGAGAGAGCAATGCCCTTCAGTCTCTCAAATGTTCACAGAATCACAGAATCATAGAATGTTAGGGGTTGGAAGGGACCTCTGTGGGTCATCTAGTCCAGCCCCCCTGCCGAAGAAGGGTCACCTAGAGCAGGTTGCACAGAACCACGTTTGGTCCTTCAGTTTCATTTCATTTGCAAAATAGTTGAGCATGCACTGTGACACCTCATCCAGTTCATTGTGATAAAGATGTTACACAGGACAGGTCCCAGTACAGCCCTCTGTGGTATTCCACTTGTTACTGGCCTTTACTACCACTACACTCCGAGCCCAATCACCTAATCAGTTTTTTACACATCTGCTTGTCTGCTCATCCAGACCATAAAATACCAACATGGATACAAAAATACGGTGGTAGACAGTTCTGAAAACCTTGCTAAAGCTGAGGTAAATGGCATCCACTTCTCTCCACTTGCCTGTAAATGTAGATATTTTATTACAGAAACCACCAGATTAATTAGGCATGATTTACTCTTGGTAAATCCATGCTAGGTATTCCTAATCATGTTTTATTCATTCTTGTGGCCAGATATGTGTTCCATGAGTAGTCATTCTATGATTTTCCTCACAGATCAAAGTGAACTCAACTGGTCTACAGTTTTCTGAATTGTTCTTTTCAACCTTTTTTGAGGATGATACAACAGTTGTCCTCCTACAATTTTTAGGGACCTCCCCAATCTCCATTACCGGTCAAAAATGACAGACAACAGCTTCACGAGGATATCTTCCACCTCTGTCATCACAGGATGCAGCCTGTTGGGTGTTATGGGTTTTTATGAGTAAAGGTCACCCAAGTATTCCCTAACTTGAACCTCATCCACCACTGATGATTTTCCTCCACCTTAAACCCTTTCGTTAATAACAAAAGCCTGGGAGACCTTGTTGGTGAAGACTGAGGAGAAAATGGCATATCTACTGAGACTTTGAAGTCCTTATTCTCTTCCATCTACCACATTTAAGCAAGAAAATTTGTTAACTAAACTCTTTCACTTTATTTTTCTTGATTTATTTTTGAGTCAATAGTTTTCACAATTTAAGTTTTACTTGGAAAACTTTTTTCTTGATTTAGATTTGAGTACACATCTCTCGTAAGTTCAGTTACAGAGGGCTTAGATGTTTAGAGGCAAAACAAATTCACCTTGTCCTCTCACAATGGAAAAGAGATTGCAAAATATTATCTGCATTTTCTGTATTTTGTCTTCTGTTTTGGTGTGTATATGTGTTTTATTTGGGAAGGAAAATAGCCTTAAGTCTATATATAAAAAAAAAAAGGGATTCTTTTTTGTTGGTTTAGATTTCTGAAAGTTGTAACCAGCAAGACCATTTGCATAAACTTGCAGACATGTAGCATGAAAAACTAAAACATCTTAGGGTTATGGTTATTTCCTTACAAAATTAGATTTGATCACATAAGAACCTTAGGGTCAGCAATCTGGACAAATGAAGGAACAGTCCCATCATATGAACATTTCCAAATGTGACGTGACAGTCTTTAAATTTTTATGACTGAAATGAGTATAAAATTATTATATGAATGCACCATGTGGTATTGTATGTTAACAGATGCTCTAAATATCCTAAAGGAAACACTTCATTCTCAGGAAGGTACTGAAGACATAATACAAATCTTTTTCCATTACTCTTCTTTCTCTAGTCTGGAGGAGTCCTAAGTGACTGTCTTCAGAATCACAGATCACAGAATCACAGAATCACAGATTGGTAGGGGTTGGAAGGGACCTCTGTGGGTCATCTAGTCCAACCCTCCTGCCGAAGCAGGGTCACCTACAGCAGGCTGCACAGGACCTTGTCCAGGTGGGTCTT
>Ga0065711_1030768_pt1 | contig 31510 bp, 67 predicted proteins | sample Hoacrofraction12_FD_59098 | JGI IMG/M metagenome (GOLD analysis project Ga0065711, IMG submission 59098) | Hoatzin crop microbial communities from Cojedes, Venezuela - Epithelial fraction 12 v2 (version 2) | ecosystem: Host-associated > Birds > Digestive system > Esophagus > Crop | place... | reverse complement strand
CCTGGGCAGCCTGTTCCAGTGCTCCGTCACCCTCAGAGGGAAGAAGTTCTTCCTCATGTTCAGGTGGAACTTCCTGTGCTTCAGTTTGTGCCCATTGCCCCTTGTCCTGTCGCTGGGTACCACTGAAAAGAATCTGGCCCCATCCTCCTGACACCTACCCTTGAGATATTTATAAGCATTTGTAAGATTCCCTCTCAGCCTTCTCTTCTTCAGGCTGAACAAGCCCAGCTCCCTCAGCCTTTCCTCGCAGGAGAGATGCTCCAGTCCCCTCACCATCAACAGAAGCACACTGTATCCACAAAGTTAGTGGGGTTCAATAGCTGGATAATTCAGTTTATTTTGGAGCTGTTATAACAGTTCACATACATGTTGTTGCGGAAACAGCACTGGAATGACTGAGCACAAGCAGTTAGGCCTACTTGGCTATTCTGATGCTAAGGCAATGACTTAGTTCTTTGAGTACAGCACTCTTGTTTCTTCTTGCTTCTCCTGGGCACCCAATTTGCTGAATAGCTAAGAATAAGGATTCTGTGTGCTCCTTCTGCTTATTCTACACACACAGAGTGACCGCAGGGTTCCAGGGCTTCGCCAGGCCACAAGGAACACAGTGGCCAGTGATCAGACTGCTCCTGCTAACATAACCAAGACAATCCAGGTAGTTCAGCTGGTTCCTGAATTTTTCCAAAAAAAGTCACCAGGAGAGCACAGAAAGCTGGCTGTGGCATGCCACTCGTGTATCCTACCATTTATGAGCTGGATCAGCCAGTAATGAGTAACCTTGCAACCTCCCAGTCCTCTTTCAGTGAAAACAATGGAAGATTACAGGACACGTCTAAAGCATCCATCACACTGAACTCCATACTGCACTGTCTCCGCAGCAGTTAATGCCTTTGCTTATTTACAGGAGAAGAGCATAGAGGAATGTAAACTGTACACACTACCTCCATGTTCTGACAAAAAACTAGCCCAATATTAAGGCCTCTGCATAACGCAGGAGTGAAAAAATAAGTATCCAGCCTCTAATACCGAGCCCATTTAGCAAGTTAGCTTCTGGGGACTTTAATGAGAAATCCAAACGTGTTAAAGATGACAAAGCATACCCAAACTTCATGCAAGAGCGATGCTGAAGATTGCTAGATCCAGAAAAAACAATGCCTTCAGAGACTTCTGAAGCAAAGAACACTACAGATTCACATCACCGAACACGTCACATTTAGACTGCAAACATTAAGTACAGTCTAGAGCACATGTTGGCTTTCAACAAAAATCCTCTCTTTTAATTGAATATTTAATACGTAGAAAAAGATGGCCAAGAAATTGTGCTATTAATAGGTTTTCTTCTTTGGATCTCCTAAATCCTAACTGGCAATGATTTATCAACGAATCTTTCACCTCTCAATCCATCTCTAAGGTGCTTTTAAAATTGGTAACACAAGGTTTGTAAAATGAAAATATTATGGTTCCCAAAACATGAACGAAAACCAACTCTTCTCTTGTGAAAGCATGTTTCCCTGTTACACAGAGTACATGGCAGATGGTTGTACAAGTTTTGTAGTTTAAAAATCAAGGAACAAACCTCCACAGACAGCACTACCAATGCTTCCACAGGGATTTTAAAAATACGCTACTTTACATTGTTCCAACCTGTGCTCTAATGCACAAAATTAAATAAACATTTTAGAAACATACAAGCATACAAGTGAGGAATACCCCAAGACTGTTATTTTTCTGGGACTGGGGGAGAAGGGTCCTGTCTGGAGGGTTTCAGTATGAGATGTGCTGAATCCTTTCAATGAAAGTTATCCCTTCCAACTCCTCTATTCTAGCTGAGTGTCACAGCCTAGGTTACCTCTTATTGGGGATACTGAATTTGCATATTTGAAGGCAATTTTATACTGTGTTAACATTTTTTACTGTATTAGTGGCACTTTTCTTTCTAGGCTTTCTGCAGTTTCAGTTTGCAAGATGTCCCTGTTTAGTTTTCTCTGAGAAACAGTTGGCACTTTGTTAATCTGTCCTGTATATATTAATAAAGCATTGCAGCCAGAAACAAACCCCGTAGCACTCTCTTATGGGTTTGCGTGGCAAGGTTTTGGTAGCAGGGGGGCTATAGGGGTGGCTTCTGTCAGAAGCTGCGAGAAGCTTCCCTCATGTCTGATAAAGCCAGTGCCAGCTGGCTCTAAGACGGACCCGCCGCTGCCCAAGGCCAATCCAGTCGGCGACGGTGGTAGCCTCTGTGGTAACATATTTAAGAAAAGGAAGAAAAAAACTCTGGGTGAAAACAGCAGTCGAGGGAGAGGAGTGAGACGATGTGAGAGAAAGAACTCTGCAGACACCAAGGTCAGTGAAGAAGGAGGGGGAGGAGGAGGTGCCCGAAATGTCGGAGAAGAGAGTTTTCCCCTGCAGCCCATGATTAACACCATGGTGAGGCAGGCTGTGCCCATGCAGTCCATGGAGGTCCACAGTGGAGCAGAACTCCATGTGCAGCCCGTGGAAGGGACCCCACGCCAGAGCAGGTGGATGCCTGAAGGAGGCTGTGACCCCGTGGGGAGCCCGTGCTGGAGCAGGCTCCTGCCAGGACCTGCGGACCCATGGAGAGAGGAGCCCATGCCGGAGCAGGTTTGTTGGCAGGGCTTGTGACCCCATGGGGAACCCACGCTGGAGCAGCCTGTTCCTCAAGGACTGCACCCTGTGGGAAGGGACCCACGCTGGGGCAGTTTGTGAAGAGCTGCAGCCCATGGAGAAGTTTGTGGAGGACTGTCTCCCGTAAGAGGAGCCTTCATGCTGGAGCAGGGGCAAAGTGTGAGGAGTCCTCCCCCTGAGGAGGAAGGAGCAGCAGAGACAAAGTGTGATGAACTGACTGCAACGCCCATTCCCCATCCCCTTGCGCTACCTGTGGGGAGGCAGGAGAGAAATGGGAGTGAAGTTGAGCCCGGAAGAAGGGAGGGGTGGGGGGAAGGTGTTTTTAAGATCTGGAATTATTTCTCACTATCCTACTCTGACTTGATTGGTGATAAATTAAACTCCCTTTTCTCCCCAAGTTCAGTCTTTTTTGTCCATGACAGTAATTGGTGAGTGATCTCTCCCTGTTGCTGTCTTGGCCCTCAAGCCTTACATCATATTTCCTCTCCCCTGACTAGGTGAGGAGGGGGAGTGATAGAGTGGTTTTGGTGGGCACCTGAATTTATGCAGGCCAAACCAAGGCACACTCCAAGTGTCTGTCTGGGACATCGTAGAATATCTGCAATCTACAAGAAATTCCTCTGATCTAAAAAAGTATCAATCAGTTTAGCAGCAAGAACAAATTTGCTATGTCTTTCCCACCTGCCCTACTCTCACCTATTATAATCCTTACAGTTCTATTTTAGATTATAGCATACAAGCCCGCACTGTTATGGAAAAACAATTTATATTTTTAGCATATCTAAGGGAACAAGAGTCCTTTGGAAATTTACATGATCAGCCGTGGTATAGACGATCAATCAGAACAGCATTAATTCTATAGAGTTACAATATTTTATCCCAATCCCTATCAATGGACAGATGTCAAAAAGGCTGGTTGCCAGCAAGCTAAAAGGGTTTTCAAGTGTATTCTACAACCATGGAAATGAAGGTACCTGAGGATGACCACTGATTTTCCTGCGCATCCTCCTTCCCAATAAGAAAGTTGAAGAAGCTATAACTACCTGAGCAAGGTCAAGTGTCCACGGCAGTAAGTTACAGTGGACTGTAGTATCTATGGACTGTAGTACACAGTCCAGCATCTTCTCATAAAGGCTGAGCTGTAAAAGGCTATTAAGACCTGAAACGTCAATCCTCTTCATTTCAGCATCAAAAGCAGGAAAAATAGGATCATATCAATCGTTTTACCTGTTTTCACTGCTGGCATGATCAGTTGTTCTGGGAGCTTCCCGTCAGAAAGAGAAGTAGTCTCCGTCACCCAGCAGAGGTAATTTTTCTCGTTGGCATCCACTACTAGCTAATCTGCTCAGAACAGAGTGCTATTGAAAACACAGGGCATATATCAATTAAGTTTCAGATTCCTTTTTCCCTTCTTCAGTCAGGCTTGGCCCCCGAAAATAGTTCCAGAGGAACTCCCTAAATTTGATACCTAACAAAGATTTGTATTAGACTGCAAGTAGGAATCCAATTACACTGGCATTGGGCCAGAAGGTCTGAAGAGCCACTCTGAATGGCTACTATCACCATTTAACTGCTAGTGCAAGAAACCAACTGCACCTTTAGAAAAGGCTTCTAAAAATCCTGGCAACCTAACTGGAAAGATGTCCAGTAGATCCAACTCATCCCTGCACGTGCTCATTTCCCCAAGAACTGATCCTGTGGCAATCAACTTACAAAGGACTGGAAATTTGCTGCTTTTCAGCTTCACTTGATCAGTCCTCACCTTCCTTTATAGAAAAAAACACTTCACAAGCTCAAACATCCACGTCTATTCCAGGATTCTAAGCAAACAGATAGTTAAACTGCACTCTAGAAAACACAGCCATGTAACCTCTAGATTTCTTCACCAAAATAAGTTACTCCTTTCCAGTAGGTACCATTGACTCAGGAAACCGGCTTTCTCCATGTAAGCTATGGTGGCTATAGATGAGTTCCAGTTCTCCAAAGACAGGATTTGCATGAAATCCCGACTGCACTCCTTGATATGTTTTTCCTCACTACTTCTATGGTGGTCCATACTAGTATATATGTAATGGCTTTTCCTGCCTGTTATCACTGCCTCAAGCTTTCCCATAAGGCTCTGTTCAGGTTAAACCTTAGCACATGTTACTCTGTTCAGCTCCAAGAAAACAAAAAAGTTGAATCAGTCTATTCCTGTTTGACACTGGCCCAGACTTTAAAGCAACAAGATATAACCAAATCATTAAAATTCCTAACAAGCAAAACACAAACCAATTCAAAGCCCAGTATTAGTCAATTTTCTGCAAGTATTCTTTCAAAATCTACTTTGCACTTCTGAAGACTTCCAGTAGAAAAAAGCCTGAAGCATTTTACATCAACATCATACATGCAGGGAATAACGATGAAACTTACAGCTTAATTTTCTGTTAACATGCATCTACAGGATTTCCTGCCCACCTTTGTAAGCAAACAGCTCCTCTTCATCATCATAGTATCTAATGGTGTAAAGAAAAATTGCATCTGACGAAGATGTCCCTGCTCATGGCAGTGGGGCTGGAACCAGATGGTCTTTAAGGTCCCTTCCAACCCTTACCATTCTATGACTCTATGATTCTGTGCTTGTTGTGGACACGCAGGCTCTGAAGAGGCTTAAAATATACTGTTATCATGTTATTTAATTAAATTCAAACTTACCAGTTTAGAACATACCAGTCTAACAGGTCATGTGAACAGTGTCACAAGGTATTTCTAGAGAGGTGAGGCACAAATTTAAGTACTGGGTAGGAAATTATTTAGGTATGGGTAGGAAACAGGCCAACAAGACCACACTTGGAGGGTGAAGATCAATGATTTTTACTTAGGCTGGCAGCCTGTCAGAAGCAGGGTTCTCCAGGGACTGCTACTTGCCCTCAAGCTGTACAACATCTTCATAAGTTATATGGATGATGGGATTGAAAGCACCCTCACCAAGTTTGCTAATGACACTAAACTGGGTGGTGAGGTGGACACGTCAGAAGGGAAAGCCATCTTAGAGAAAGACCTGGACAGGCTGGAAGAGTGGGCTAGCAAGAACGGTATGAAGTTTAACAAAGACAAGTGCAAAGTCCTGCACCTGGGACAGAATAACCAAAGGGTCCACTACAGGCTAAAATCTGTGTGGCTGGGGAACAGCCTTGCTGAAAGTGACCTGGGGATGCTGGTGGACAACAAGCTGAACGTGAGTCAGCGGAGTGCTGCTGCAGCAACAAAGGCAAATCAGGTCCCACTCTACTCGGTGCTTGTCAGGCCACACCTGGAGCACTGTGTTCAGTGCTGGTCCTCACAATTCAAAAAAGATGCAGACAGACTGGGGAGGGTCCAAACAAAGGCTGGAAATGATCAAAGGGCTGGAGAGTGCACCCTACAAGGTAAGACTGAAGGCCTTAGGTTTCTTCTTCCTGGAGAAGGGATGGCTCAGGGACACCTCATCACAGTGTTCCAGTACTTACAAGAGCATCTACAAAGACAACAGAAATGCTCTCTTCACCAGCTACCACATGGAGAAGACAAGTGGCAATGGGTACAAGGTGCATCGGGAGAGGTTTCATCTCAATATAAGAAAGATATTTTTTACAGTGAGAACAATCAGTCACTGGAACAATCTCCCCAGGGATGTGATAGAGTCCCCATCACTGGAGGTTTTCAAGATGCAGCTGGACAGGATGACAGATGACCTCATCGAGGCTTTCCCTTTCCATGAAAGGCTGGACCAGATGATCTTTCAAGGTCCCTTCCAACCTGGTCTGTTCTACGGTTCCTGTGAAACAATGCTCGCCCTTCTGCACTGAGGGCAGAGTCAGTTCTTTCCTGTATTTTTCCATTACAGTAACTATTTTTAAACTTGTGATTTAACTAAAATAACAGCTCTCTCCTCAAATTACTCCTGCCACCCCAATAACACACACATTGGAGAAGAACTTGTGCACTTCAAGAAAACATGTGAGAAAAGAACAGAGAAAAATCCTGGATAAATGCAGAGGAACCACATCCCATGTACAGTCCTATCCAGAAGTCAGCTTATGTTGGGCACAGAACAGAGAAGGACAGAAAACTAATGATGAAAAAGAAAATAACCTGCAAGTAAGAACAGTAAGACAAGGCCGTTAACAGCAAAAAAGTACAGGTTACATCTAGAAACATTTCTACAACAAGGAAGTATGTCAGCAAAAGTCTACAAATGTGGGCCTCTCATTCCAGAAGTGCCCCTCTGAACAGTCCTGTACTTGTAGAGAAGAAATAAATTTAGTACTACAATCTGAAGATTTCTGTTTCAGAATTAAGAGGAAGGAATATCCAACGCAGTGAAGAGAAAGGGGAGAGAATTCCTTCAGTACACTGTGTATACTTCATGCATTGTATCAAAATGTTGGCCACAACACAGCTTTTTCTGGTGCAATGTGCAGCAGATTCACCTCCACAGACTTATTATTCCTTGTAGTGCAAGGAGATGACTTCTGGGATTATGCAAGGATATCCCTACTGACCCCAAGTAGCATACATACTTTTTACTTTTGCAAGTTTATAGGAGTGGTGGACTTACTAACAATTTGCATGAAGTTGAATAATTAAAAAACATCAATACTCATGGTTAGCATAAGGATGGTAGAGCCCTACACACTTTCTCTTGCAAGCAGAATGGATTACAGTAGGAACTGTAAACCCACCCTAGGATCTCATGAACCACAAAAGGAACAGTGAACAAAAATGGTTTCACCTTGGCAAGAAATTAAGTGCAAGACCAGCTTGATCTTTGAGGAAGATACCTTGGTATACTAGCTGCAGACCCTCTTCCTCACTGGACTCTAGTTGAGGAGAATGCAGAAAAATCAGCACAGGATTTTTCATGCCATAGCTTTGGTGATACTGTAATGCTGATCTGGGCTCTGACGCAGAAAACGGAAAGTAGACAGGACACAACTATCAGAAGATTGCAGATGTTACTTTGCAGTTTGAGGATGTTCAGTAGCCAAGGAATCTAACAAGACAGTTCCGAGGAAAATGTGAACATCATCTGCTGGGCAGAGAGAGGGAGAGAAAAGGAGACAGAAAGAATGAGGGTGGCAGCAAAGAAAATGGAGAGATCGAGAGCAAAAAGTGGGGAGAGAGAAGAGCAGAGACAGTTGAGAGTGCAGGAAGGAGAAAAGAGAAAGCAGGAGAAGTGAGAGGGAGAAAATAAGCAAAAGTAAGAGAAAGAGAGTGTGAGTGAGGAGACGGTGTGACATACAGGGAACAAGCAGGACAAAAGAAGGGGAGAGAGAATGGCAGAGGTAGGAAGAGAGGGAACATAGGAGAAAGTGGGAGAGATGGAGCGAGATGGAGAAAAAGAAGAAAAGTGCATGGGTAGAGGAAAAGAAAAGGAAAGCAAGAAAAGGGAGAGGCAACAGGAGAGAAACAGAGAGCAAGAGAGAGAGGGAGAGGGTGTAAGAGTGAAAAAGGAAGAGACATAGAGAGACAGAAAGGAAGCCTAAAGAGAGAGGCCGACACAGGGGGAAAGAAACATACAAAGGTAGGAAGAGAGAGGAGGGGCAGGAAAGGGAATGGGAAACAGACAAAAGGCCGGGGACTTTATGGAGGAAAAAAGTGTGAAAGTGAATGAAAGATGAGAGAGAGATAAAGGTATGGAGTGAAAAACAGAGAAAAGGGGCAAGAGTGACAGGGAAGGGAAAAGACAGAAGCAGGGGGAGAGAGAGCAATGGGAAGAGAGACTCAAAGGGACTGAGAAATTAACTGAGAGAGAGACAGATTGACAAAAAAGGCAAGGAAAAGTCCAAAGGAGAAAGAGAATGATAAAAAAGAAAAGAAGAAAGCAGGAGAGAGCAAGCGGGAAGACAGAAAAGGAAGACAAAGACAACAGCATGCAAAGAGAGCATGATACAGTGAAAGAACTCAAGAAGGGGTGGTAGAGTAGAGAAAGAGGCAAAGAGGACAGAGAAAGAGCGACAAAGAATGGGGGGATGGGGAAGAGAAAACTGACAGAGGAAGGCAGAAAAGAGGAAAAGTGAGGGGAGGGAGAGAGGAAAAGCAAGAGAATGAGAGAGGGAAGGAGATGGAAAGAGGGCTAGCAATAGGGAAAGACAAATGGAAAGAAAGGGAAAGGCAACAGGGTGAGAGAGGCAAGAGGAGTGAGAAAGAACAAAAGACAAGTGGAAGAGAGAAAATCAGAGCAGGGAAAAGAGTGGGAAGGAGGAAAAGACAAAAGTGGAAAGAACATGCATGAAGGAAACTGCATGTGCAAGGGCAATAAAGAGACGGAAAGGGGAAAAGCTGGGCAAGTGAGAGAGGGAGGGGGAAAAGTGCTGTAGAGAGCAAGAAGGAAAGACAGCAAAAGGACATATGCTGGCATGCGAGATACGAGGTGGAGACAGATTGAGAAAGCAGGGAGTGATGACTAAGGGGAACGAGGGAAAGAGATGGGAAGGTGGAGAAAGAAAGGGAAAAGAACAAGAAAGAGCACAATGGGCAGAGTGACATGGGGAGAGATGAAGAGCGAGCAGAAGAGGAGTGAGAGAGATGAGGGGTGTGAGTGGGAAAGCAGAGAGAAAACAGGATTGAGAGATGGGAATAAAGAGGAAGAGACAAAGGTGGAGCGAGACAGAAAAGGCAGACAGAAAGAGTAGGCAAGACAAAGAGACAGACAAATGGAATGGGAGCAAGTGAAACGGAGGGAGACTTGGAAAGGAGCATGCAGGATAAGACAGACTGAGTGAGAGGCAAAGAGAGAGAAATAGAAGCAGAGACAAAGAAAGCCAGAGTGTGACTGAGAGAGAAGAAAGAGCAGACAGAAAAGAGTGAGAGGGAAATAAAGTGAGTCAGGAAGTGGGAAAGAAAAGCAAAGGTAAGACAGCAAGCAAGAAGGAAAGGAGAGCGAGAGGGAAAGAGCAAGCATAGGCAGAGGACTGAACAAAACAGAAGGACAGAGAAGCAGAGGCAGAAGGAAAGACAGTGAGCAAGAGGTAAAGAGATAAAAACGGGAAGAGATGCAGTGGGACAGATTCAAAGTGACAAGGGAAGGGAGGGACAGCAACAGGGATAGACAGAGCAAGAACAAGAGAGGGAAGCAGGCAAATGAAGAGGAGAGTGAGCAAGGAGGCAAAAGGCAGAGGTAAGGACAGCAAGGGAGAGGGGAAAAGAGTAAGGAGGGAACAGAACAGGAGAGAAGACAAATGGAAAGTGTGACTTGAAAAGACTGATTAGGAGAGAAAGGGAAAGAAAATAATGGAGAGGGAAAGACAGCAACAGGTAAATAGAGGCAGAGGAAAAAAGAGTGATTGAGAGAGGAAGAGACAGTGAATGGGAAAGAGCAAATGAGAGGGCAAAAGCACAAATGAGCAAGAGAGAGTGGCACAGGGAACAAGTGTGAGGCAAGCAAAGAGCAAGAGGAACAAAGAGCAGCAGAGAGAGGAGAGGGAAAGACAGCCAGCAGGAGAGAAGGAGCAAGAGAGCAAACCGTTTGTGTAACAGTTTCTGGGTTCTCTTTTGGTAGCTTCTGGTGACACGGTCCAGGAACACTGGGGGACTTCTGGGAACCCTCTGAGAACTTTGAAGGTACATGCTCCTGCAAGGTAAAAACAAGGAAAGGGGAGCCACAGGACTGTGGGCCTGAGGAAGCTCCAGCAGTTTCTAACATGTTCAGTCAGCTGCCCTTGACCCAGGGTGACTGATGCCTTTGTCATAGCTGCTGCCGAGTAAGAAAGGGTCAAGCACCTGTACAGCTGGTAGGCCTAAAGCATAGCTAAGAGACACAGCAGTCTGTGCAGAAGGGTGCAATTAATGGATCCTCATCTCAGTTCAGACTAGCCTGAACATTCTCGGGCATGGCAGTGATGCACCACAGCACATTCTCCAGCAGCTTGTGAAGCAGCTGTCCCAGATTAAGTTTTGCACAGCAGATGCAGGCCTTCAAGTTCCCAGCTGAAGGGATTCCTCAGGGCTTCTCCCTAAGGCTTGCAGAGATGGTCGTCTTTCCTGCAGCAGATATGCTGTTGTTGAAGAGCTGTCACCAAGTGGAGGACTTCTGGGAGTAAGTGGGCAGGCTTTGCAGGATCAGGGAGGATGAAAAAGAGACATGATCTTCTCAGAGACCCATAGCTTCAAGGGCCCTGGACCCCAGCTGCAGTGCAGACACAGGAAAAGTCTGTCCCTAGCAGACTTGTAAGTGAAAACTCTGTGGAAGGCCAAGGCTGGAAGACAGTGACTTTTGGCACAAGAGGAAGGCTCCTGCTCCATTTGCAGGCTTTCAGCTATGGAACAGGTTCACCGCCTTCAAAGCTGAGGAGGATTTGGGTGTGCTTTCGAGAAAGCTTACAGGTAAGGATTAAAGAGCAGACCAGTACAGGTGACATAGTAATGGGTGTCTGTATACGCTGCCTAACCAGGAAGAACAAGCAGATGAGACCTTCTACAAATAGCTATAAGTACCCTCATATTTGCAGCCCATGGTCTTCATGATGTACTTCAAACACCCCAACATCTGCTGGAGGGACAACATAGCAGGGCATGAGCGATCCAGGAGGTTCCTGGAGAGCCACAATGACAACTTCCTGACCCCAATGATGAGCAGAGGTGCTCTGCTGGACCTCATATTCACAAACAGGGAAGGACTTGGGGTTGTGAAATTCAAAGCCAGCTTTGGCTACAGTAACCATGAGATGGGGACCCCTGAGAGGAAGGAAGAGGGCAAAAAGCAAGATCATAACCCTTGACTTCAGGAAAATAGATTTTCACCTCTCCAAGGATCTGCTTGAAAATCCTATGGGAAAAGACACTGGAGAGCAGAGAGGTCCAAGAAAACTGGCTGATATTTGAGGATCACCTCCTCCAAGTCCATCCCAATGAGCAGGAATTCAGGCATAAATGCCAGGAGGCCTGTATGGATGAACAAGGTACAAAGTCTAGTTGGAGGCCAGTTACTAGTGCTGTAGGGATCAGCATAGGGTCCAATACTGTCTAACATTTTTGTTAATAGCCTGGATGATGAAGCAGAGTGTACCCTCAGCAAGTTTGCTGATGATACAAAACCAGAAAGAGAGGCTGATACACCAGAAGGCTGTGTTACCATTCAGAGGGACCTCAACAGGCTGGAGAAATGGGCCAACAGAAACCTCAAGAAGTTTAACAAAGGGAAGTGCAAAGTCCTCCACCTGGGGAGGAACAACCCCAGGCACCAGTACAGGCTGGGGGCCGCCCAGCTAGAGAGCAGCTTTGCAGAAAGAGACAAAGCATACATAAGGGATAAAGACTGTGTAGATAAAGCAAATGAGAAAATCAGAGAGAAAAAGCTCAAGAGATCAAGAAAAAGAGAAGAAAAGAGCAAGGGAAAGTGCATGTGCAAGAGAGGGAAAACATTCAGGACAGAGCTACAGCATTTGACAGAAAGGCTAAGCATTCATGTGAAAAAAAGGAAAGGTGAGGTACACCAGGGCAAGACCATTCAAGAAAGAGGGGAAGAGCACACGCAAGAAACTGCATGAGAAGGTGTCCTGGTTTAGGCTGTGACAGAGTTCACTTTCATTTCAGTAGCTGCTGTGTTTTGGATCTCATATGAGAAGGGTAAGCATGTGAGAAAGGGAAAAAGAACGTGCAAGCGAGGGAGATTTGTACAAGGGGAAAAGAGTGCACGACAGAATATGCACGTGAGAAAGATGTAGAGCTCAAGAGATCAAAGAGGGAAAAAGTAAAAAGAGAAGATGCAGGAGAGCAAGATGAAAAGAGTGAAAGGCTGAGAGGGAAAAAGTGAGCAAGACAGAATTGCAAGAATATGAAAAAGCACATATGAGAGGGAAAGTGTGCATGAGTGTGGAAAACCATGCACAGGAGCAGGGGGAGGTGCATGCAGGAGAGAGAAGGGACACACAAAGAGAGGGAAAGCCAATGAGCGCAAGTGAGAAAGCAAGCGAGAGAAAAGGCACACACAGAAAAAGGAGAGCACGTGTGTAAGTGGAAGCATGCAAGAGGGGGAAAGTAGACGAGAGAGAGGGAAAGCGTGTGAGACTGACAGCAACAGAGAACGATTGTGTGTTCACATGAGAAGGAAAGAATGATCAAGACAGGGACAACAGGGGAAAAGCAAGACAGAGGAGGGAAGCACATCTGCACATGAGAAAGGAAAAATAGAAGACAAAGGTAAAGGCCACAACAGATAGAGAGAAAGCACATGAAAGCGAGAGGAAGCAAAATTGCACGAGGTAAAGGAGAAAGTGGGACAGAACATGCAAGACTGAGGGGACAGGCCTGAGAAGACAGGAGCACACATGCAAGAAGTGTGGCAGAAAGACAGGGAAAGACTGTCACTGAGAGACAGAGGGAAACCACAAGACAGAGGGAAGAGGCAGCAAGAGAGAGTACCAGAGAGGGAAGGGATGTATGAGAGAGAACACATGCAAGACAGAGAAAGCATCTGAGAGAAAGGAGATGGCAGGAGGAGAGAGGAAGGGAGAGAGACAGAAGAGAAAGCACATCAGTGAGGAAGGAAAAGCACAAGAGGCAGACGAAAAGCACAAGACAGTGAGAATGCAAAAGCATGCAAGAGAGGGAAAGAGTGTGAAGAGGAGAGAGATGGGAAATACCCCCAAAAGAGGGAAAGCATGCCAAAGAGGAAAATGGAACACAGGAACCAGAAAGCAAGCAAGGGAAAATGTGAACAGGTGAGGTATGAAAGCATGCAGTAGAGGGAAACCATGAGAGAGGGACAATGTGAGCATGAGTGCGATGGGGAAGCAAAGCACACAAAAGAGAGGTAAAGCTCAAGACTCTAAGGAAGATGGAAGAGCAAAAGAGTCACAACAATAGCGTGACAGAGTGAAAAGTGAAGAAGAGAGAAAGCTTGTATGAGAAGGAAAGCAAAAGAGAGAGACATAAGAAAAAATACACAACAGATTGGGCAAGTATGCAAGACAAAAAGCATGGGAGACGAAAAGGTGCATGCATGAGAATGGAAAAGCATGCAAGAGAAAGCAGGAAAGCTTGAGAAATTAAGATGGGGGAAAGAGCAAGAGAGAAGGAATGAGTTGGTGAGAGTTAAACAGAGAACGAATGTGCAAGGGAAAGCACATGGGACAGGAAAATCACACACGAGAGAGGAAAAGCACACGGTCAGAAAAAAGTGTGAGAGCAGAAAAGCCTGCAGCAGCATGAGAGCAAGAAAGATTGAGAGAGCAAGCGCACAAGAGAGGAAAAGGACATGAAAGAGCAGAAGCACATGATGGGGGGGGCATGCAGGAGAGAAACCACAAGAGGAAGAGCACATGTGAGAGAGAGACAGTGAGCATCTGTGTGCAAGAAAGAGGAAAAGCATGCATGACAGTGAGAGGAAACACGTTGCAGTACAGTCACAGCAAAAGGAAACGATGTGCAAGGAAAAGGTAAAACATGTGAGAGATGGAAAGCCCAACAACAGGAAATCACAAGTGAGATGGAGCAGGAAGTGCATAAAACAGCAGAAAAGCATGTGAGAGAGAAAGCATGAGTGACAAATGGAGAGAGGGAAGGTGTGCACATGACAGCAAAAGGCCATATGCTACACAGAAAGGGAAACATGCTAGAGAGAAAGGCAGAATGTGCAGGACAGAGAGGAAAAGCATGAAAGAGATGTAAAGTACAAAGGAGGGGTAGAGAACAAGTCAGAGAGAAAGGGAGGGAAAGCATGACTGCAAGAGAGTGTCAAAAAGCATTATGAAACATGAGACAGTGAGTGGGAAAGAGTGCTGGAAGAGAGAGGGGAAGAGGGCATGAGAAGGAAAACAAGACAGAAAACTGCATGCAAGGAAAAGATGCCCCAGAACTCAAGACACAGACAGACAAGTGAGAGGGCACAACGGAACAAGAAAGAGAATAAGAGAGAAAGCATAAGATGGAATGAAAAGGCATGCGAAGAGGGAAATCACACATCAGAATTCTTGAGAGCTAAAGCATGAGAGAGAGTATGTACTGGGACAGAATTAACTTTCTTCATACTAGCTCATATGGTGCTGTGTTTTGGATCTGTGATGAAAGCAGTGTTGATAACACACTGATGTCTTAGTTATTGCCGAACATTGCTTGCGTTTCATCAATGCCTTCTTGGTTTGTCATGCTGCCCCCCCCCACTAAGTAGCCTGGGGGTGTGCAAGAAGTTGGGAATGGACACAGCCAGGACAGCTGACCCCATCTGACCAACAGGATAACCTGTATGTTATGCTCAGCAATAAAAACTGGGGGGAAAAAAGGAGGAAGGGGAGAACGTTTGTGGTTATGGTGTGTCTTCCAAAGTAATCGTTACGCATGCTGAGGCCCTCCTTTCCAGGAAAGTGGCTAAACATCTGCATGCTGATGGGAAGCAGTGAATAAATTCCTTATTTTGCTTTGCTTCACTTATTAACCAGTCTCTATCTCAATCCACGAGTTGTCTCGCATTTGCCCTTCTGATTCTCTCCTCCATCTCACTGGCAGGGGAGAAAGGAAATGGCTCTGTGGTGCTTAACTGTGGACTGGGGTTAACCCACAATAGAGGGAATGTCTACACACAACAGAGAGGAAAAAGATGAGAGAGACTGAAACATGCAAGAGAGAGAAAGTACAAGCAAGTAAGAAGGAAAGCACACAACACATATGGAAATGGCACACACAAGTGAGGAAAAAGTATGAGACAGTGTGACAGAAAGGGAGGGAAATAGTGCACAAGAGGGGAAATCGCACGAGAGAGACTCAAAAAGTCCAGGCCAGCAAGAAATAGCATGCAACAGAGAGAAAGTGCACAAGAGAGAGAGAAATCCCTCACATGCAAGAAAGAGCGTTACAGAAAGAGAAAAAGGGCACAACAGAGGGGGAGCACAAGAAGGAGAAAAAGGAAAAGTGCATGCAAGAGAGAGAGAAATGTCCAAGATCAAGGGAAAGAGTACAGAAGGGAGGTAAACTACACAGAATGTATAAGGAAAGCAGACACATGAGAGAGAAGTAAAGACAGAGCATGCATGAGAGAGGGGGAAAGCATGTAACACAGAAAGTGTGTGCAAGAGGTAAACATGAGATACAGGGAAAGCCTGAGACAGAGGAAGTGTGCAAGATAGGAGGGGAAAGTGAGTGTGTTAGCAAAATAAATGTAAGGCAGACAAAGCACAAGAAGAAGAGAGAAAAGCAAGTGTAAGGTATGTGAAGTGCAGGGGAAATTGCAGACAGAGCAGGAAAACAGGCAAGGGAAAACATGATGAGACAGAGGAAAGCACTTGTGATACAGCATATGACAGAGAAATGGTAAATGTGCTTAAGAGAAAACAAGCAAAGGAGAAAGAGAGGAAAAGTGTGTCCATGAGGGAAGGATGGTGAAAGAGAGAGAAGGAGCGTACCAGGGAGGAAGGGAAAACACACACAATAAAGGAACAGTGCATGACAGAACAGTAATGTAGAAGAGAGAGAGGGAAAGAGAAATCAAGAAAGAACTGAAAAGCGTGAAGAGTGTCCGGGAGAGAGGAACAGATGCATGGGACAGAGGTAAAGCATGTAAGAGAGTGAAGGAAACCTTACACAACAGGGAGGAAGAGAAGACATGCAAGAGGGAATGAAAGAGCATGAGAGAGACAAATTCAACCAAGAAAGGAAGTATTTGAGAAGGAAAGCAGGCACAAGAAGGGAACATATGTTAAATGATGAGAGCTTAAGAGAGCATGAAAGTGAGAAACATTCATAGTAGATATAAGGAAAACTTGAGAAACAAGAGGGAAAGTGCATATGAGAAAGTGAAAGAGCATGTGAGAAAGGGAACATGCATTACAGAGCAGGACCCTGTGACTGGCAGAAGGCGCATGAGAGAAAGATGAAAAGCATGAGAGAGAGAGAGAGAGAGAGAGAGGGAAAGCATGCCAGAGACAGAAAGGGAAAGCAAATGGGGGGAGAGGGGGAAGTGCACATATGAGAAAGTGACAGGACAGGAAGAGAGGGAGCATACACAAGAGAGGGGAAAAGTGCCAGAGAGAGGAACGGTCTGCTAAAAAGATGAAAGACATGAAAGACAGAATGTACGGAAAATAGAAGAGATGTTCATTAGAGATCGAATGCACATGTGAAAGAGGGAAAGTGTGTGACAGAACAGGAAAGTGCGCAAGTGAGAGGGAAAGCATGCAAGAAAGGGCAAGCTTGCACGGGGTGAGGAAGAAAAAGCATCTGAGAGGAAGAGAAAGTATATGCAAGAGAGAGAGGGAAGTGCATGAGAGTGAGAGGAATGGTGTGAGAGATGACAGAGGAAATGCTTGAGCCAATGAAGAGAGAAAGCATATGGCAGAAGGAACGCACATGAGAGAGGGAATGAGCATGAGAGGGAAGAGAAAAGCATAAGCATGAAAAAGCATGAGAGGGAAAGCACAAGTAGAGAAAGGGAAAGCACACAAAAAAAAGGGAAAGAGCATCTGAGATAATGGAAAAGCATGCAAAATGGCAAGGAAAAGTGCATGAGAGAGAGAGCATGTAAGAGAGGGAGGGGAAGCAAGAGTAAGAGCATGAAATTGTGAGCAAGAGAGAGGGAAAATGCAAGCCATTGAGGAAGAGAAAGTGTGAAGAAGAAGGATGTAAGATAGGCAGCAAGGGAAAGACACAAAGGAAGGAGGGAAGGCATGAGCAAGAGAGGGAAAGGGTGCAATAGAGAGGGAAAGCATGCAAGACAGCACAAGGCAGGGAGGAAAAGAGCTGCATGAAGGAGGGAAAGCATGGCCAAGAGAGGGAAGGTACAAACAAGGCAGAGGAAAAGCAGAACCGATAGAGGGAAAGTGCAAGAGAGTGAGAGGGGAAAAGCATGCAAGAGAGGAAAACCACATGCAAAAGAGGGAAAACACACAATCGAGATAGAAGGAAAGCATGTATGCAAGTGAGAGAAAACTTGAGAGAGAAGGAAAAAACAATAGAGTGTGAGGGAAAGAGAGAGGGAAAGTGTATTCACACACAAGAAAGAAAAGTGTACAAGAACGAGCAAGGAAAACTGCAACAGAAAAACGTAAAAGCAGATGCAACAAAGTAAAAGCATGCATGAGAGTTAACACATGCTAGAAATTGAGAGCATGAAAAGGAATGCATGAAAAGGAAAGTGCGAGAAAAGGAGACAGAGAAAGTGTGAAAGAAGGAAAGAAAGCATGAGCAAGAGAGGAGAAGAGGGGAAGTGAAAGAGCAAGTGAAAAGGGGAGGAAAGAGAGACAGTGTGCAAGAAGGAGGAAAAGTACAAGCAAGAGAGACTGTGAGACTGTTCAACAGACAGAGAAACTGTATGTGTTAAAGGGACAGCATTAAAGGCAATGAAGTACAGAAAAGAAACAAAATATGTGAGAGGGAGCCCACAAGAACAGCAAAACAATGATAGAGGGAAAGGGCATATAAGAGAGGAAAAGGGTACGGCAGAGGTAGGGGAGAGTTTATGGAAAAGAGACAAGGAAAGCAGGCTAGAAAGGAAGCCATGTGAGGAAAGCATGAAAAAGCATGCACGAAAGTGAGAGGGAAGTGTGTGAGAGAGAAAGAGGGAAAGGGTGTGCAAGATAAAGGAGAAGCAAGAACAAGAGAGGCAAAACACAAGCATGAGCGAGAAGAGAAGTGCACGAGGTAGGGGGGAGAGACAAAAAGTGCAAAAGAGGGAGAGAGGGAATGTGTGAGTGATGCAGAGGAAAAAGCACGTGCACAAGAGAGAAGGAATTCGTATGTGAGGAATGGAGGGAGAAGTGAGCCATGCAAGTGAGCAAGAGGCAAAGCACATACAATAGAGGTAAAACGCACATAGGAGGAGTAGCACATGCAAGACAGAGAAAGTGCATGCATGGAAGAGAGAAGGAAAGCACACACACACGATTAGGAAAGCACACCTGTGGAGGCAAAGCACAAGAGAAAAAAGCACTGGACAGAAGGTAGAAGAAATATAAAGTACATGAGACAGGATGCGCAAATGACAGTGGCAGTGTATGAGAGTAAAAGCACACACGACAGTACAAATGTGACAGAGAGGTTACAGAAGTGAGAGAGTGAAAGCGTGAGAGAGGGCAAGTGTGAGAGAGGGCAGAAGCATGCCAGGTTGCACACAACAGTACGTGCAAGAGAAGGAAAGTGTGAGATGGAGAAACTGTGACAGATAGGATATAACAGGGTGAATATGAGTCAAAATCTTGTAAGGCAGAGACAGAACACATTTAAGGGAGGCAAAAAGTGTGCAAGAGAAGTAAAGACCATGCAGCACGACCGTGGCAGAGACAGAAAGCATGTGCAAGACATGGAGAGTGCATGTGAGAGAGACCAAGTGTCCAAGAAAGGACAATACGCGTAAGAGGGAACATCAGAGAGACAGAGAAAGGGAGAGTGACTGATGAGAGAGGAAAAGTGTAAATGTGGAAATTATGAGAAAGGTGGAGGGACAGCAAGTGTGAAAGAAATGTAGGTGCAGTGAGAGAGAGAGAGAGATAAAGAGATGTAGGGACAACAGAGACATAGAGAGGGGCCCAGCACAAGACACGGAGAGTGAAAGGAACAGTGAAGCACAAGGAGAGCAGCAGGGGCAGTGAGAGGGAAAGAGAGGAAGGTACGGCAGGGGGGGAGAGTGAGGGATAGCAAGGAGGAGGGGGCAAAGTCTGTCCAGGAGGGAGGGTATGCACATTCAATAGAGTAGGCATGAACATCCAAGACAGCGGGAAAGGCACATGACAGAGTGGGAAACCTACAGAGAGAGGGAAAGCTAGAGAAAGTGCAATGGATAGCAAGTGGAGGAAGGACAGAGAGCAAGAGGGAGAGCAAGCTAGAAGGGGAAAGCATTAGCAAGAGACTGGAAGTATGAGTGAGACGGAAAGAGCATGCAAGAAAAAGAAAAAGTGTGAGAGAGGTGGGAAAGCATGCAAGAGGAGGTCAGCAAGAGAGGATTAGACAACATGACAGGAAAAGGGAAACAGTAAAGCACAAGGGAAAGAAAAAGCATTGCAAGGGAAGCACAGGGTGTGAGACAGCGAGCAAACCGCGTGTTCAACTGGAAAAGCACATGAGAGAGAGACAAACCACATGCTGGCAAGAGGGATGATGTGTGTGAGAGAGAGAAAGAACATCAGGTGGAGATGGGGAAAGTGTGTGAGAAAGTGAGGAGGGGAGCACGGGAGAGGCAAACCGTGTCACACACAGGAGAAGCACAGGTTGGGGAGAGGCATGGTAGGTGAGAGCCAAGCAAATCGTGTGACACTGAGTGAGAAAGTGTGTGAGGGAGAGAGGTAAAGTGACAGAGATGAGGGGCATGGGAACTGAAGGAAGCCAACTGAAAGGAAGGGGGAACTGAGGGCAACAACAAAAAGGGAAAGAGACGAGAGAGGGAAAGCAAGAGAAGAAGAGAGGGATAGCAACGGAGGTAGCAGAAGAGACAGGGAGGAATAACACTAATAAAAGACAGAAAGCACGACTGAGATGGAAAGTGCAAACAGGAGGGGAAATTGAGAGAGAAAGCATGCTAGAGAGGGAGAAACACACAGAAAGGAGGGGTAGGAAGACAAATGATTTAAAACAGAGAGGCGGGAGTGCAAGAGAATGAAAACAGCAAGCAAGCAAAAGCACATGAGACATAAGGTAAGCATGAGAGAGCAGCAAAATTCATGTGAGCAGAAAAGCAGGTGAGAGAGAGAGTGCGTACAAAAGGGAGGCTGCTGAGAGGCATGGGCGCGTGGTGCACTGGGCTGAGAGCACGACAGAAAGAGGAAAAGGGTGCGGGAAGCCTGTGAGAGGGAAAGTGTGTGAGAGGGAGGGAAAGCACCTGAGAGGGAAAGCATACCAGAGTGGGAGGGAGAAAGCACATGAGAGAAGTGAACTGTGTGTGAGAGAGACCCAAGCAAAGCAGGCGAGAGACAGAGGAAAGCCATGCGTTAGAAAGGCAAAGCAGGTGAAAGAGGCAAATCGTGTGAGACACGGGAGTAGGAAAGTGCGTGAGGGAGAGAAGGAAAGCAATATGGAGGAAATAGATGTCTGAGAGAGACAGAGAGGAAAAATGCAAGAGAAAAGAGTAGGAGAGGTGCAGAGGAGGGAAAGAGGCAAAGCAACAGAAAGGCAAAGCAATACAGGGATAGCAAGAGGTGGAGGGTGGAAAGGCACAAGTAAACATGCAAGCAAGGGAAAAGTGCAATCAAAAGAGAGAATTGTGCGAGAGAGGCAGGAAGCACATGAGGGAGGGGGAATGCGAGATAAAGAAGCTGAAAGCAACAGACACTGAGAGGGGGAAGCACCCAAGAAAGAAGAAACACACAAAACAGTGAAAGCGCATGAGAGAGAGCAAACAAGAGACAGAGCCAAAGTGCGTGTTAGAGGGAAAAGCAGTAGAAAGAGGGAGGTAAAGCATGTCTGAAAAAGACAGATAACACGTGACAGAGAGATGCAAAGCAGGAGAGAGAGAGATGCAAATGGAATGACAGAGACATGTGAAGTGTGGGAGAGAGAGGGAATGTAAGGGGGACAGGGAAGGGAGAGAATGGGGTGGAGGAGGGGAGGAAAGGGAGAGAGATGGAGAGAGCTACAGGAGAGGGGGAAACAGAGAAGGTGGCAAGAGATACAGACAGCTAGCATAAAGGAGAGAAGAAAAGCACAATTAAATAGACTGAAAGCACAAGCAAGAAGGAAGTCACATGAGAGAGAGGGGAAGTACACCAGAGAGTGCAACAGCATGTGAGAGAGGCAAAGCAAATCCACACGAGCAGGTAAGCATCTGATAGAGGCAAAGCATGTGCACAAGAGAGGCAAAGCGCATGCAAGAGATGAAGCATGTCAGACAAGGTGACCGAGATGGGGAAAACTTGAGAGAGAAATGTGGGGGTAGAGGGGAGAGCAAGCACATCAGAGAGAGAGTGAAAACATGCCTGAAGCAATGGGAAAGCAAGAGAGAGGAAGAGGGAGGGGTAGCAAGGGAAAGAGAGAGGGATACTGAGAGAGAAGTGGGGACAGCAAGCCATAGAAAGAGAGACAGCAAGCGACAGAAGTAGGGAAAGCATAAGCAAGAGACTCCAAGCATGAGCAGGAGGGAAAGTGCATGCAAGAATGTAGAAAAATGTGTGAGAGATGGAAAAGCATGCGAGGGAGAGCAAAGCACGAGAGAGCTAGAAAGTGAGAGTGATGAGAAGGAAGTGCAAAAGAAAATAAAAGCACGCAAGAGAGCGACAAAGGACATGAAACTGTGAGAGAGGCAAAAAACATAAGACAAAAGGGAAAACACCTAAGAAAGGGAAAGTGAAAGAGGAAAGTGTTCGAGAAAGAGCAAAAGCAAGGAGGGTGAAGAGAGACACCAAGAGATGGGAGGGTAGACAGGGGGACAGACTGAGGGGAAAGAGAGGCAAGGAAAGAGGAACAAGAGATTGGGAGTGAAAGTGAGAGAAAGAAGGGGATTAAGAAAGAAGGATAGTAAGAGACAGGGATAGCACAAAAGGGGGAGGAAAAGCACAGGAGACAAAGCATGAGTGAGGGAAAGTACAAGCAAGAAACAAAGGGATTTTGCAACAGACAGGAAGCATGCTAGAGAGGGGGAAACAGAGAGAGAAGCAAGTGCAAGAGAAAGAAGAAACATGCAAGGCTGTGAAACTACAGAGATGCAAAGTGCATGTGAGAGGGAAAGGGCACCGGAGACAGAAGGCCAGAGAGAAGAAAGCAGGAGACAGAGAAAGTACCCACGAGAGACCAAAAACTCTACAGAATAAAAGTGTGTCAGAGAGCAATTACACAGAATAAAAGTGTGTCAGAGGGCAAGTGAGGGGGTAGCGAGAAGGAGAGGTGAAACCAGAACGGATAGAGAGGGAAAACAGAAGAAAAGTAAACTGAGAGGGAGAGAGAGAGAGAAAGGTGTGGGAGAGAGAGGGGGACAGAACAAGAATAAAGGGGAGAAGCAAGAGAAAGGAAAAGAGCCAGACAGCAAGGGTTAGCAAGGGGTAGCATTAGAGAGGGAGGAAAATCTCAAGGCATAGGAAGCATGAGCAAAAGAAAAACTCTTAGAGAGGCAAACCAAATGAGAGAGGCAAACCTCGTGCGAGGTGAAGCAATACAAAGGAAAAGTGTGTCAGAGAGAGGTACAGCACAAGAAAGAGGGAGGAAAAGCACAAGGAAAAGTGATCAAGCTGGAAAGCATGTATGGAAGAGAGGAGAGAAAGCATGCAAGACAGGGAGAAAGCAAGAGACCATGAGAGAGAAGAAATGCACTAGAGGGTGTGCTAGTGAGCGTGAGCGCATGACGGAGACAAGGAAAGCAAGAGGAAGAAGAGAAGCACATGCAACAGGGAGAGCTCAGCAGAGAGTGGGAAAGCATGCCCAAGAAAAAGGCAAAGCACATCCAAAAGAGAGGGAAAACACGTCTCAGACAAATGGGAAGCTCAGGAGAGGGAAAGCAAGAGAGGGAGGAAGTGAGCAATCAGGATTGAAATAGTGAACAACAGAGTGAGACCACAAGTAAGAAAGAGCAAGCATGAGAGGGAAAGTGCATGCAAGAAAGAGGAAAACTGTCAGAGATGGAACAGTACACAGTCTAAGACGGAAAAGCTGGGGAATGGTGGGTGAAGACAGAAAAGCAGGCAAAACAAGGTGGGAAGGGCACAGGATAGAGGGAGGGAAGAGAGAGGGGGAAGGGGAAAGGGAATAAGAAAGATGAGAGGAAGAGAGAAAGCAAGAGAAAAGGGAAACGTGAGAGAGGGACAGCAACAGATAACAAAGAACAGCACAACAAAGAGAGAAGAAAAACACAGGAAAGCACAAGTGGGAAAGTGCAAGCGAAAAAGGACAACTGCAGAAGAGGGAACATGTTAGAGAAAGAGAAAACGTATCTGAGAGAGAGGGAAAGCACACCTGAGAAAGACAGAAACTTGGGGGGGGTGAGAAATACATAGGGAAAGTGAGAGCAAGAGAAAGAGAAACAACAGGGAGACAGTGAGGGGGGAAGAAAAGTGGGGAACAGAGAAGAAATAGAAAAGAAGCATGCAACAGCACGAATGCTCACAAGAACATGAGAGATAAGGAAACCAAGAGAGAGGCAATACATGTGTGAGAGGCAAAGTACCTCAGAGAGAGGAAAAGTGTTTAAGATTGTGACAGACGGGAAGGGCCTCTGAAAGAGCAAGCTGATCAGAATGAGAGGGAAAGCACATCTGAAAGAGAAAAAACAGATTTTCTGTGAGAGAGGCAGAACATGACCAAGAGAGAGGGAAAGGCTGGGGGGACAGAGGGAACTGAGACAGAGAGAAAGCACATTGCAAAGAGAGAAAGCATATCTGAGGGAGAGAGACAAATGCAGGGCAGAGAGAGGGAGTACAGAGAAAGCCCAAGACAGGCAGAGACAAAGAGGCAGAAGCAAAACAGAGAGAAGGAAAGTAAGAGAGAGACTAGGGGGTAAATAGTGAGGGAGAAAGAAAGCACACTTGAGACAAAAGGAAAGCCCAAAAGACAGATGGATGGAAACGAGGAGAGAGAGAGGGATACCGAGAGCTAGAAAGAGGGATAGGGAGTAACAGAGAAATAGCAAACAACAGAGGAAAAGCACAAGCAGGGGACTGAAAGCATGAGCAAGAGGGAAACTGCATGCAAGAATGTCTCAGAGATGGAAAAGCATGTAAGGGACGGAGAAAGTGAGAGAGGTAAAGCAAGGGAGAATTAAAAAGGCAAGTACAAGAAAAAAAAATCAGAAGTGAAGTGTGTGAGGGAGAGAGGGAGAACATGTCTGGAAGAGAGGGGAAGTTGGGGGGCAAGGGACGAAGAGAGAAAAAGCACATCTGAGGAAGAGGAAAGGATGGGAGACAAAGAGAGCAAAAGAGACCGAGGAAGCAAAGGAGAGAGGACAAGAGAGCTGGAGACAGAGACAGACAGGGGACGGGAGAGCGGAGAAGTAAAGAGATGGAGAGTAAGACAGAGAGGAACAGTTGGGGGGCACACGACTGAGAAGGAGGCATAGGGAGCAAGAGACAGAGATGTATCACCAAGGCACAGAGCGGGATAGCGAGTAAGATATAGGGGGATAATAAGAGACTGAAAGCTTGAATTAGACAAAGTGCAAATAAGAGAGAAAAACTGAGATGGAAATGCATGAGAGGGCAGGAAAGAACATTAGACAGGAAAGCAAGAGAGAATGAGAGTGCAAAGTGCCTACATTGATACAACAGCAGCAAACCACATAAGAAAAAGCAGCAAAGTGCATATGAGAGAGGAAGTGTGGCAAACCACGCGCACGTGAGGCAAAGCTTGCATGCCCAAGAAGTAAATCATGAGCACAAGAGACCAAGAAGTGAGAAAGAGAGAGAGAGAAAGCATACATGCATGTTACAGAGAGAAACGTGAAGTGCATGAGCACGAGAGGGGCAAAGCACAAATGAGGGAGAGGCAAAGCACATCAAAGGTAAAGCAGACATGAGAGGCAACACGCATGCGAGAAAGACAACATGCACAAGAGAGAAATGCATGCGAGGGGGGAGTGCATAAGGAGAGAAAAGTGCGTGCACGAAGGGGAAGCACGTAGAGGCAAAGCGCTGCAAGGGGCAAAGCGACAGAACGAGATAGGGAAGTGGGGAAACAGAGGAAAAAAGCACATAAGACAGGTGAAATACAGGAGAGGCAGAATATGCAGGAGAAAGCAGGCATGAAGGGGTAGGGACCTTCAGATCATTTAGTCCAACCATTAACCTACCACTACCAAGTCCACCACTAAACCATGTCCCTAAGCACTACATCTACAGGTCTTTTAAATACCTCCAGGGACGGTGACTCAACCACTTCCCTGGGTAGCCTGTTCCAGTGTTTGAGACCCCTTTTGGTGAAGAAACTTCTCCTAATATCCAACCTAAGCCTTCCCTGGCACAACTTGAGGCCATTTCCCTTTGTCCTATCAGTTGTTACTTCGGAGAAGAGACCGACACCACCTCCCTACAACCTCCTCTCAGCTGTAGAGAGCTGTAAGGTATCCCCTCATCCTCCTTCCCTCCAGACTAAAGAGCTCCAGGTCCCTCAACCACTCCTCATAAGACTTGTTCTCCAGACCCCTCACCAGCCTCATTGCCCTTCTCTGGACACGCTCCAGCACCTCGATGTCCTTCTTGTAGTGAGGAGCCCAAAAATGAACACAGTACTCAAGGTGCAGCCTCACCAGTGCCAAGTACAGCAGCACGATCACCTCCCCACTCCCGCTGGCCACACTGTTCCTGACAGAAGCTAGGATGCCATCGGCCTTCTTGGCCACCTGGGCACACTGCTGGCTCATGTTCAGCCGGCTGTTGACCAACGCCCCAAGGTCCTTTTCCACCGGACAGCTTTCCTGCCACTCCTCCCCAAGCCTGCAGCGCTGCATGGGGTTGTTGTGACCCAAGTGCAGGACCTGGCACTTGGCTTTGTTGGACCTCATACAATTGGCCTCAGCCCAGCGATGCAGCCTGTCCAGATCCCTCTGCAGGGCCTTCCTGCCCTCAAGTACATTGACACTCCCGCCCAGCTTGGTGTCATCTGCAAACTTACTGAGGGAGCACTCAATCCCCTCACCTAGATCACTGATATGAAGGACAGGCAAAGCACGTTAGAGATAAAGGCAAAAAGCACACAGGAAAAGGGTGTCAGAGAGATGGAAATACAGGTGCAGAGGGAAAGAGAGGGGAAGCCTCAGAGGGAGAGAGGAAGGGAAAGGACAACAGCAAGAGGGAAGAGAAACAAGGGGAGAGAATGAGAATGGGAAAGAGGAGGGAAAGCCAGTGTGAAGCTTAAGGAAGCTCAAGGAAGCTTAAAAGACAGAGGCAAAGTGCATCCAAGTGATGGGAAATGCCCAAGAGAGGGGAAATGCAAATCTAAGAGGGAGAGAAAGGAGGTCCAAGACAAGCAGAAAGCAGGGTATGGTTGGGGGAAGCTCTACAGATTGAGAGGAAAATCTATACAGGAGAAAGCACAAGTGAGAGACTGCAAGTTTAAGAGAGGGAAAGCGTATGCAAGAAAGAAAAGCCTGTTAGAGACAGGAAAGCATGCAAAGAGATGGAAATCAAGAGACAAAAAGGCAAAGAGAGAATGAGGGAGGGAAGTGCAAGCGAAAGAAAAGGCATGTGAGTGCGGGAAGGTGGGAGAGAGAAGCATGATCCAGGTAAGAGATTGAACATGCAACAGAAAGGGAAAGTGCAAGCCATTTGAATTTGTAAGAATTTGACTGTGTGTGTGAGAGATGGAAAAAATGTGAGACATAGGGAAGCGCGTAAGAAAGGAGAAAATCCACAGAAGACAAAGGAAGATGGAAGGAGGAAAAGCAAGAGACAGAAGGATGCACAGGACAAAGACACAAAACAACAGCAAAAGTGCACGAGAGAGAAAGCAAACACGGGAGAGACAAAGCACACTGAAGTGAGAGAGGGAGAGCACGCTTGAGGAGAAGCAAAGCGCGGTGGGAGAAGGAGAGCGTGTGTGGGCAAAGAGGAGAGTGCACGCGTGGGAAGGGGAAGCATGCGTGGGGAACACGCAGAGGAGGTGGACGCGTGCCAGCCAGGGGAAGAGCACAAGGGAGAGGGAAGCAGGCACGAGGGGGGAGAGGGCCATGCGAGAGAAGGGGGGAGAGCGTGCGAGAAGGGGAGAAGGAGCGGGAGAATGTGTGCACGAGCCGGGGAAAGCACAACAGGGAGGGGGAGAAAGCGCATGCGGGAGAGGGGAAAAGCAAGATGGGGATGGTGAGGGGGGAGTGCGTGGGGGAGGCACGTTTGCAGAGGGGCAGAAGCACGAGAAGGGGCGAAGCAGCACACGGGGGAGGGGAGCACGAGAGTGGGGAAGCCCACGAGAGCAGGGTGAGCATGTGCGAGGGGGGGAGACGCGTGCACGAGAGGTGGGAAACACACACGTGACAGATGCGAAAAGCCAGCACACGGAAGAGTGGGGAACAGCCACGCATGAGAGACAATGAAAGCCCAGGCACGAGAGACAGGGAACGTGCATGAGGAGGGGACGCATCTGCAAGAGGATGGAAAAGCAAGAGAGAGGAATAGCTTGGCGGGCGGAGGGGGGGAGACAGGTGTACAGCGAGACAGAGAGAGACAGGGACAGCAAGAGAGGAGCACGAGTAAAGGTCTAAGAACGCTGCGTAAAACCACATCCAGGGTGCCCCAGTTTGGCTGGGACACCTCATGCACATTAACAAATATTTACTCTTGCATTACTATACTTTGCATCCTTGCCTCCCTCCTCAGCCAGTACAGGCCAGTTGCAAATTTTTGCAGAAAATGCAAAAGCAAGAAGGAAAGTGTGAGAGGAAGAGAGGCAAAGCACGTGCAAGCAAGAGGCAAAGCACATCAAAGAGGTATAAAGTGCGTCCAAGAGAGAAGCGAAGCTTGGGGTGCGGGGTGGTGGTGAAGGGACAGCAACAGAAAGAGAGAGATGGGGAAGATACCAAGCAAGGTAAAGAGTGAGATACCAAGCGAGTGAGAGAGAGGCACAGCAAGCAAAACAGAATGAGGGACAGTGAGTCAGAGCTGAAGCACCTAAGAAAGTGTCAGTTAATTTTATAGCAGCACCAAGCTTCCTCTACTAACAGCTATGTGGACTAATCAGAGAAATCTTCTTCTATGTCAGTACAGACAAGCCTAATCCCTTTCACCAGACTTTACTAAAATTCCTTTTATTGTACCCAGTGCCTATGATTTTTGAAAATAACAGGCCACGTGACCACTTGTGATCCTGCAACTCTGGTGCAAGTTAGCTTTCCTCTACTAAGGTCCTACAGCTGTGGTTCACTAGCAACAGAATGGACTACCAGAAGTTTATTTACAGACACAAAACTTAACCAACCTTCCCGTCATTATTTTTTCCATATTTTCAGAGGCTTTTCAATTCTTTTTATAGTTCTGCTAACAGATTCTGTCTAGGCTGTCATTATTCTTTGAATAAGTTCTGGTTGCTTACCACTGGATCCCAAAATTTCTGTCTGAAACTGACGTCCCCTAGGCTACTCATGTCCAACGCTGTTAATGTTGGTTCTCCTAATAGATTCAATAAGCCAAGTGTGTTCCAAATTTAATGAACTCTTTTGTGTAAGCAGCGTCTGTACATCTAGCCATGCAGGACTGCAGAAAAATATTGTCACACAATGCAGAGGTTCCGAACAAGAATGAAGGTCAAATACTGCACCCTTTTGCACAGCAAAGCAATACTGCATCCTGCACTCTAGGTACAGTAAAAAGAATCTTGTAGCTCTACAGATACACTGAGAACTGGAAGGCTGTACAGCGAACTCAGCTATGCGCTTTTGAGCATATTTCTATAAGTCAGATGAACACTAGAAGAGCATGAAGAAGACAATGTAACCACAAAAACCTCAAATTAGAGCTTGGACCGAAATAAAGAACAATTTCTGAACTCTTTCCTTTCAATTCAAGATTACTCAAAAAGTGTTAGACCACTTAAAAATTAAAAAGCATATCTGACATGCTCACTTGAACTGGCCTCTACCTAAGCCAGCAGTTCTGTTGGTGAGAGCAATCTCCTAGTAATGGCAGCACACAGCATGAGTAAGACCATTCAAAAGCTGTGTGGCCAGCTCTGCAATGCATTTGGGCAGCAGTTAGCACACTGGAGCACAACTTCTCAGTTAGGGTCATCAGCCATTACTAGAAAACAAACCTCATGTTGGATATGCCAACTCTACCAAAAATTAGATTACAATTTTTAAAATTCCAAATCTGTTCAGATGCTTACTTCTATCTACACAAAGCAAAAACAACCTAACCCACCCCAAATCTGTGTATAAATAAATTCTGTGCACACAACTTTCCTTAACATTTACATAGAAAGTGTTTCAGCTCCTAAACACAGCCACATAGCTGGTCCATGGAGCAAGAGGATGACATTTATTTTGCAAATGGCTTTGAAGCAACATGTCATTTGTTTATAACACAGAGGCAACTGCAGGCAACCCCACTTTGCTGTTTCATTTTTCACTACTAAGACAATACTTTTCAATACTAAGAGCCACGGCTGCCTGAAGAAAACATCATAGGAAAAGTCAATGTCTCACCAGCATGACAAAGGAATGAATGAACAGCTATCACCACAGAGCACTAATGATGTCTAAGAGGAATCTCTAGTCATCACGGCAATGACAGCACGTCAGGAGACACTCGAGTAAAACACTCGTCCGGCTACTGGCAATAAAATCCCATTCTAATTTTATTAAATCACTTTCAGATTTCCATGCACATCAATGAACAAGTAGATATCTTCTTCTACACATTTTACATCTTTATTTAGAGAATGGGACTGCTGGCAAAACAGCTATTACCATTCTAGAGAATGCAGCAGCAGTATATTCTTAGTTGCAAACATTTTTTCAGCTTTAATTAACCTAAGGAAGAGAGAAAGGAGTGAAACCAGAAGAATTAAAAACTACTTTTGTAAAATAGTGAAGGGTTAGGGAAGAACATTTAGATTGTTCCTGTGTCTTTAAGGAGGGCTGCACTTTCTTCCTGGGACTCAAAAACAAAGTATATTGAAACACTCACTGCATGTCCATCTTATGTCAGAAAGAAAAAGGATTATTGTATTAACATGGATTGTGAACAGGGGCTTCCATGAATCAAACACACTAGGTTGAAGATGGCAAAAGCTGATATTAACTGCTGAAATTCCTTCAGCTAGCATGCCTTCCTAATTCTGTTTAGATCAGCATTATAAAAGAATTCACAGCAAAACTTCAGTTTGCTGTGCCGGCACTGTGCATTAACAAAGTCACGGCACAACATCAAAAGTTTTGCAACTCTTAATACCCTCTTGTTGGGCACAACTTCCATTTTCAATACCCGGAAGCCATTTGCTAACACGAAAGCACTGTTCTAACTTTTGATCACCATGGGAAGAAAAGCCAATAAGCGTACAGCCTTCTAATGCTAGGAAATGTCCACCAGCTCACCCTGATACCTGACTCATCAAACCAATTAAAACATAGATTCCAAAGTGCACGTAACCTGAGAACTATCACGATGCCTAGCTAAGGAGTGGTAATTACAGAACACTGCGAATGTCACCTACATGACAATTTTGTTTGGGTAGGAGCTTGCACACTGAATCCATCTGGAGTGTACTGCACAGTGAGGTCATACAATATAGGTCAGATTACCCAACCACATGGCCCTTTTCCCAGTCATAAGGATCCCAAAATCCAAAGTTCTTCTTCAGATCAGAGCAACACAGCGGTCACTGTAAAAACTACCCTTTACATGAATCAGGCGCTCTCTGGAATTTATGCAAGTCACACACAGAATACTTCGTTAAGTTTAGGCATCAGTTTGATCAGTACTCCCTGTCTCAAAAATAGTTTCAAGAGTTTTTGCATAGTTTCCATGGAGACTGAAGCCAGAGTTCTTCTTGCTATTTCTGTCTGTGAAAATCCCATCACATTTAAGGTGCCAAGTTTCTTAGGAGATCCTGAAGGACTAAAAGTGGCAGTAATATCTATGTCACTGTCTATCACATGCCACTTAATTATTTTAGAAACATATTTACCTTTCAATGTGAGAAGAGTATTTTATAGTTCCACATGTTTGATCAGACAGAAGCAAAATGTTTAAGGAGTTCTAACTGCATTTCCACAGAAAATGCATGATTTCAAAACCTCATTTTCTATTCCACCATACCATATTGGCCTGAAGATACATGGGCTACACATATCCAACGCACTTTCACCTCACAAGCAGGCTTTTAACACACCATCTCCCATAACATCCTCGCAGGCAAACTGATGCAGTCCCAGCTAGGGAAAGTGGACAGTGAGGTGCACTGAAAAGTGGCTCAGTGGCTAGGCTCACAGGGTTGCAACCAGCAGTACAAAGTCCACCTGCACGCCAGGCACTAAGGACCAACCCCAGGGCTTGGCACTGGGGCCGACACTGTTTAACTT
>Ga0065711_1030765_pt1 | contig 31512 bp, 30 predicted proteins | sample Hoacrofraction12_FD_59098 | JGI IMG/M metagenome (GOLD analysis project Ga0065711, IMG submission 59098) | Hoatzin crop microbial communities from Cojedes, Venezuela - Epithelial fraction 12 v2 (version 2) | ecosystem: Host-associated > Birds > Digestive system > Esophagus > Crop | place... | reverse complement strand
TCGTAGCCGTCCTGCTGTATAATGGCTTCCAGCTCCTCCTGTTTATTGCCCATGCTACGTGCATTGGTGTAAACACACTTGAGCTGGGCTGTCAATCTCACCCCTGGCCTTGGTACGCCAAGCCTATGCTCATCCCTAGTGAGCTGGGCAATATCCCCTTCCCCCCTTCGAACCTAGTTTAAAGCCCTCTCAATGAGCCCCGCCAGCTCGTGGCCAAGAATTCTTTTCCCCTTTGAGATAGCTGAGTTCCACCTGTCGCCAGCAGGCCTGGTGCTGTGTACACCTCCCCATGATCAAAGAAGCCAAAATTTGACTGATGGCATGGAGAAGATGCACCCTGCGGGTAAGCAATGCACCAGGAAGGTGTGCCATTACTAAGGCTTTTCGTGTCTGGCTGGAGTTTGTGAACTAGGGGCTTTTCTCATCCTTCATACTTCAAAAGAAAACTGTACAGACAGAACTTCTTTGTATTTAACAAGGATTTTGTAGCTTCTGGATTCTTCTGCTGAGCATGTGGTGTGAAAATAGGTCTTGCAAGAAACTGTGAGTACGCATCCCTTGATAATCACACCCCTAGCTTCTCATCGTGTCATCTCAGGTTCCTTCACTGGAGCAGGCAGTCAAATGTTTCAGAACACCCACTGAGTAACGGGGTTTCACCCTCATCTGAGCATGCTGACTGACTGCCAGCTTGGCGTTCAGCCCAAAGCCTCCTGAGGCCATGGGTGGCTCCGTCATGCAGGTACTTGGGGAAGAAGAAGGACGGAGCCCCTGTGTCTGCTGGAGAGACTGGGGACGTGCCAGAGAGGATACTGAGTGTGCTAATTCCACCCTAACCTTGGTGGTTAGCAGGGAAGGAAAGTCAGCAGTGCTCAGAGCAGTTCCATGTGCTTGGGAACCAGCAGTGCACCTCATGAATAGTTCCCATCTGTTAAGCTCTCGTCCTGTACCGGGAGGAGAAAAGGACCCAGGTGCCACAAACTCAGAATTTCTCACAGGACCTTTCTCTGCCCACCTCTACCAGCCGTTTCTGCAAACCTCAACTGCTGTGAACACGACATGAATTTGAAACATGCACAACGGTCCAGAAACCTGGACTTTGAGACTCAAGGAAAGCTGTGTCCAAGGTGTGTGCAGTGTTTCAGGAGACAGATGGACCTTTTGGCAGCTGTCCAGAGGACAGCAGTGAAAACAATGTAAGAAAAGATCAAAGACACTGGGACTTTTTAGTCTTGAAAAGAGAAGCCCAAGTGTGAGCATAGCTTTTAAAATGTTTAAAAAGCTGTTTTAAATCAGAAAGGAATTCTCCATGGACACTGGGATGGGACAAGAAGTACTGGTCTAGGAGAGAGATTCAGATTAGATGCTAGGAAACGTCTAATACAAGGAATAATGAAGTGCTAGGACAAGTTGTGTGGGGAAGAGGTGAAGTCTTCATTTCTTGAGGCACCTACAAAGAGGGTAAACACATACCTGTCAAGGATGGAGACACTCCTGTGTCATGGCACAGAATGAACACTTGGTCTCTCCTAACCCTATCTCCTCTTGGCATACAACTTCTGCAATGGACTGAGAAAGTATGCCTTCCTAAAAGAAATGCCTTTGGCCAGTGAGTGGTGTTATTACTGGCAGTCCTCTCCCTCAGGGAGTTTTGCCACAGTAACTACTTTTGTGTACAGGACTGGCTCCTTGGATGGGGAAGTGCCCAGGCTGACCTGGCCTGAGGGCCAGCATGTGAGCAGAGATCATGTCATGGCTTAGCTCATTGGCAGTAACTCCTGGAAGCTTCAGGATCCTGAGCGCTTGCAGCCACCTGGTTCCAGTCTTGCACAAGGCACTGACAACCTGCAGTGGGATTTACATCAGCAACAAGTTGTTGCAGAAGGAGTTATGCACTTCACTCATAAGAGAGAGGAGCACACCGTCACATAAGTGTGAGCAGAATCAGGTCTATGTTTCCTTATGGAGGACAACTAATTAACCCAAAGCTGGGATATGACAGACACCAGACACATGCCTGCCTGAGTTGGTGTTCTCCATTGCAGGCAGTGGGGACTGAGATCTTTGCAAAGGAAGTCTGGAGATGAGGCCAAGGGGTGCGCTAGGTGCTGCTCCCCAGGTGGATGCCGGAGCATCCAGCTGAGCCCCAGCCACTCCGGGTTGCATCCTGCACAGCAGACGGTCGCTGTCACTGCAGCTGGCAAAAACACAGACAAGCCACGCAGGGCTCAGTGACTGATAGGCCAGCAAAATGCGGGGCACTTACGCCATTTATTCAGTGTTGCTCACTCAGGCACAGAGCGGTGGTTGGAAAAGAAAGGGAGACGGAAGGAGGCGTGAACAGCCCACAGCGAAATGTGCGCAGTGCGGGGAAAGGGAGGTCAATTTGCTTGCGTGCACAGAGCGTTACACATGCAAACACTAATTTACTGGGGCAGCAGGCACACACGGGCAGGGTGCCTGTACACCCCAGCAATGCACACAAACACAGGCACACTCACCCCAACCGTGCAGAAACAGTCATTACACTTGTATAAACAGATGCAACCAACGCCTGTGCACGGACCATGAACACACAGGTTTTACACTCATCGGCATGGTTGGTATATTTGCAGGCAGGCTGTAGCTGCACACACACATGCACTCTCATAGCCTGTGTATGCAGATTTTATACATTGCAGACATACAATAAATACACCATATCAGCACACGTATGACTACATACAAGCAAACCTACGTATGCACTGTAACCACGTGTGTCCAACGGATGCCCAAAACATCTCCACTTTCCCTGCTTGAGGAAGCAAAACCCTGATGCAGGGCATATTACTCATTTGCAGACACCATCACCACGTATACAAAGACATTGTCCACCTGCCCTGCGCTTGTTGGCATCTCCCCTGCTGGCAAGACCCTCACACACTACTGACACAGACAAACCTCTGCGGTGCTAGGAACAGAGATACCCAGCGAAGTGTCTCACTTGTCTGAATGGCACCCTGTGCGAGCCCAGCAAAATGCCCACATGGATTCAGAGCCTGTGGTTCATAGTCTGATATGGTAATGTCTTTCCTGTAGGTTTGATAGCTTTTAAAAAATCTTAATGTGTCATTCAGATAAAAGTTGCAGCTGAAGAGTCAGGAAATTCCCAGGTGGAAGCTGCATGAACTCTGCCCGCATGCGAGTCCAATGCGAGAGGGCGAATGGGATGGAAGTCGCCAAAACTCTAACATTGCTTAGCAATTCGATTCCCCCCCGGGGCTCCCTGGCTCAGCTGGAAAGTTTTCTATATTGACATGAGGACCATTTATTTTGGCTGCACAATGCTGTCTGCAACGGCCCCATGGATCCAGCTGCGTCAGGAGCAGGGACTGCACACACGGCCCCACGGCCCTGCTGGGTACCAGTGTCACGGCCTCTCCTGGCCGTGCTGGGAGGGGAGAGTCCGATGGATGGGGTCAGGCTGCCCAGGGGTGCGCTGTGGAGGGGATGATTGCCACAAAGTCAGATTTTATCCTTGGCGACGTGAGTCCTGCTTCATTAGCTGCACAACATCCAGTCTGCATGAGGCAGAGCTGAATAGCAATTTGCCACCACAACTCCCCTTGGCTTCCAATCAGACCATTTACCTGGGGGCCAAAGCCTGCGTTTAAGTGCCTCACTTCAGAAACCCCTGCTTGCAATTCTTTGCTGAAGCATTTCCATCACAGAAATCTCTGCAACCTACGGTCTCAGCAGTGAGGCCGAGGGCTGAATGAGCCACAAAGGCTCAATTTCCCTGCCGCACTCCCAGGGAATAACATTTGCTTATCGACCCCTACCTGGAGCTTTTCGAGGATTAGTCACTAATGCAGCCTGGCTGGGGATGGGATGTAGAGCTGGTGTAAGCCGACCTGCTCCCTTGCTCTCAGAGAAGTTTATTTTGTGCTTTGACCATTGTATCTGTTTGGGGTTATTTTAGGTTTGTTCTTTGCGGCTCCATGCAAGCACCAGGCATTGATACTTCTGTTTCTAGAGGGAGCACCCAGGTCCAGGTGGGACAGACTGTGTGGGAAAAAGGGTTTGCCTTTGCTGCCATGTCTTCTGCGGAGCAAGAGACTGTGATTCCCCGGGGCTGGCTGTAAGTCTGGCTGTTTTCACCAACACTAAAGTCAATGACAAACACGTAGGAGAAATAAACCTGCCAAGACAGGAGAAAACTAACAAAAAACAATCAGTGTTTGCTGAAAGGGAGAAAAGCTGAGTAGCACAACATTAATTCCCACTTTCTAACATGATGTCACAAGATACAGGGTTATTTATGAAAAACAACCAAAGAATAATCATTCTTGAAAGGCTGGTATTTGGCAGACAGATCTCCTTTGCAAAATGTCCCCTGTGCTGGGACGCTGGTTAGGTCTGACGCGCAGACCAAGAGGATGATCAGCTATGCCATAAATTCTGTCCTGGGGAGCGAAGATGTGAAGCTTTGGTCAAAAGGGAGGACACTAAAACAAGAATAAAGTTCCCCACTCTGTCTGGATTTGGATGAGTCTGCCAGCACATGCTAATCCTCTAAGGGCTCAGCCATGCTGCAAGAGATCTCCTCCCTGCGCAAGTTACCCAAAGCGTGGTGACTGAGGACACTGCTGTTACCATTTGCACTCACCGATGTGTGTGCAGTCAGCTTCGGTGACCCAGCAGCTCCATGTCCCTAGGCACATAGATCAGGCACAACGCTAGTGTTACACGTTTACCCCAAAAGCATGCACTGAGTGGTCTCAGTCATGAGGCTTAGTAGATCCTACCCCACCTCTCTGGGGCTAAGAAGGTTTCTTGGTGTTGTGGTAAGCCACGCGTAGTATCTGCCCTAAGTCGCAGTTGACAGCTTTCACACTCCTGGGACATCCTGCTGCCCTCAACATGCAGTAGCTGCAACAGCTCAGTGCCAAGACTTGTTTCTCGTAGTGTAGGTGATGTAGTGCGTGCTTCTTTTGGTGAAGCATCAGAGACCTTGAATGGCCTTGTATGGGCTGAGCTCCCGGTTGAGGCCTTAAAAGCAAGTGCTAAGTACAGGCTCAAACTTCTGCCGCTGTGGATGTGTTGATGTGGTTGTGGTGAGGGGTGACCTCCAACCAGCAGGAAATTCTTGCTACACATATGTAATCTGAGGAGCAATGCTGCACTCTGCATGTGGAATTTGTTTTGTGACAAAATCATCATTATTCTGGTCCGAGCTGAAAGCTTGCTTGAGGTCAGTGCTGCCTAAGGCTGGGCTGTCTGTGAGCTCTTATTTTGCAGACGTTCAGTCCCTGCATGGATCAGAGCCCCACTAGTAAATAGACCCTCTGTTCCCTGCCCCTTCTGCTTGCTGTGGTACCTTTGCAGGAAGACTATTAAGCTATTGGAGATGAGCCAGCAATTCGGAGCCAAATCAAAGCCAACAGCCCCAGACTGCAGCCTTACCGTCTTCCAGCATAACAGGCTGCCTGCAGGCAAGTTCAAACAAATGCTGCTATGGTGCCAATCTTTCAATACAGGTACAAAACAGACACCATGGTTCAATACCGCCGTATCGCACCCTGACATACAAATAACTGGTTTGCGACATGAAGGAACAAGCCTAAATAAATCTTCTGGAGAGAAAAATCAAACTTATTTGGAGAATGAAGCTGCTTCCAAGTTTCCGTGCAACTTTGCAGGAACTTTGCTGGGCTGCCTGGGAAGGGAGAAGCCATCAGGAGATGAATCTGCATGGCTATGAACAGCAACATAAGTGTGATGCACATGTCTACTCCTATTAAACTGTACAGGAGCTAAGAAGCGATAAAGCCATTTAAATCTGTTCAGGTTGATCAAAGCTAAGCACGTCCATGCAAGACAAAGCAGAAACACAGGGAGTTAGACACGAAGGCCAAATATACTTGGTCACTTTTTGCCAGTGAGGGTGAGCGGGTGAAGCTCTGATGAAGGTGACCAGAACTGCTGCACACTTCTCCTCAGCTGGACCACATTTACAGCCACTGCTTGAGCTTATGTTGCTTGGAACTGACCCTGGAGGATCTTGCAGGAGAAAGCTGAGAGGTTTTCCCCTGTAAGCTGTGATCCCACACACAACAGGCCTCTGCTCGAGCACTGTTTTTATTGCCCTGCTAGAATAGGTATCCCAGGACAGGCCACCTCACGGGGGTGGCCTAGAAAGAAGCATAACCTGAACGTAATCTCATGGCTAGGAGGAACGTAGGGGACTGCACTCTCCTGGCAGGTCCCTGCTGGGAGGCTAATTCTCTCTCTGCTATTTTGCTCCATGCTTTGTCCTTCTCATCCGTATTGCCCAAGAGCTGTGCGAGGTAAGGTCTATCAAGCATTGTATGTATAAACAACAGCCACAACACAGGTTTGTATTTTAGCTGGGTGCTTTTGAGCCTACCAGTTTTTAAAATTAAACAACAAAATATATATTTATATATTATTCACAAAAAAAACACCCATAATAGCAAGCTAAGCTTACAGGTGCATATCTGAGCACTCCCAGCTGGACTGATCAGTCCACATGACAAGCACAAATAACTGAGACAGATAAGGAGCAGGCACTGTGGAGCAGAGATTATATGGTGGACAGAGTGCTCAGGAGACCCTTAACCTGCAGGAGAATGAGACTTCACTTTGTTTTTTACAGACATTGACACCCAGGATGGAAAACCTGACCGACTTAGAAGAGAAACCACAGTATCAGGAACAACATCAAAGACTGCTGTGCTGACGGAATTTACACTGCAACAGCACACAGCCCAGGACACCAATTGATTGCAGCCGGTTTCTGATGGGAAGCTCAACTAACGATTGCTGGGGATGTCACAGATCCCAAAGACAAGTCACCTGAAAGATTTTGGTACTTGAGCTGACAGGAGCTGATTTCCTGAACCCTCTTGAAGACACGGGTGCGTGGGTGTCTGGCTCTGGTGTAGGCACAGCAGTGTCTTGAGAGCATGGAAAGTTTCATGTGGGAGCACAGAAAAGAGTGCTGCGTTTGCCCTGTGGCATCCACCTCAGGACAAGGTTTAGATACTAGTTCTGCTCCTTCCTGTCATGGCCAGGCTCTACCAGGTTGCTATTTTCACAGTGTAGCTCTTCAAAGGATGGGTCCCTCTAAGCTTAGCAATAAGCTTTCCCGAAACAGGAGCTGCCCTCATTCTTTTTTGGTCCTGGGGATCACAGAGCATCAGATGAGCAAGGGTTTCTAAAGTGAGCTAACACTTCATGGGACCACATACCAGTCTCCACTCCTATGAGGCCTCTGGAGAGGCTGGTCAAGGATGACACCAGCCAGACTGATGGTAAACGCTCTGTTGTCACCCCAATATCTCTAAGAGACAATTTGCATAGTCTCGATCACATTGCCATGCACAAGGCTGCTCACCCCATCCTCACTTCTACTGCTTTGGCTTCAGCAGTGCCCTAATGAGCTGGAACAGCAGCTGTGCTGCAAGGGCTGAGCAGAGACTTGCTACCACGTGGGGTCTTTCACCTGTGGGGTAGTATTTATCTGCTCTGGGGAGCATGCTGGATCAGTGGCGATGTTGGCAGAGGTCCGCATATGGCTGGAGGCTGTCAGTGGGGAAAGACTGGAGCATTGAAGAGATGTTTCAGCATATTGAGGTGACTGCTAAGCCCCAGGGATGTTGTTTTTGCCTGAGGCTGACAGTTCATTTGAGCCACACAAGTTTCCCCCCGCCTGGCAAGGGACATCTGTCATTATCCTGATATGTAGATCCACATCCAGCTTCTTCAATGGGGCATTGATCCAACAGGCACAAATACCTGTGGAAAGCCAATGAGTCCAAGTAGAAATCAGCAGCTGAAGTTGGTCTTACGGCCCTTACTTGACCCAAAGGACGCTGGTTCTTGGGTTTGCAGTGGCTCTTATGACCATCCTGTGCATATACGTGTGCTGCAGCAGCCCACACTAACCACGAGCATGGCCTGCCCTTGCACAGGGTGGGAGACAATCGAGAGACACCGCTGCTCATCAGCAAAGAGCAAACAGTGCCCATGGATTGCATTTCCTTATCCCAGTGTCCCAGCGGGAGCAAAGAACCCCCTCAGGATGATCTCAGTCTGTGACATGCACATAAAACCCCTTGGACAAGAGTGTCCCAGTCCACAATAAAGATGCTCAGAGATCCTGCATACACAGTGCGGATCACATAGAATCTGAAAGGTAGTGATACCGGTGGGGGATGATAAACCTTTGCCGTCTTAGATGATAAACACCATCGGTGGCTGCTTAATAGGTAATGTGGGATTGGCACAGTCCCAGGGCAGATGTAACACGCCTGCGAGTATGTATATATGTGACTTCCCATAAATCCATGTCTGACACAAGGACCTTTGCGAACTGCATTATAAATAATTAGCTGGACATGTCTGTATTTCTTTCTGCAGCACCACCATCACTAGGACAAAAGCTGAGGTCTCCTGCACTCGCAGTGTCTTGGATTGCATGGCCAGAAGGGGCAGGTGATGTTTCAGGCAGTGTAACCCCTCACTGCAACCTGTCCAGACATCCTGTAATGAGTCTGGCAGTTTGTGATCAGCCGAGAAACCTAGCCCATCTTATCTGAAGAAATCCCTAGAAGGTTAATGCAATATAACCCTTGGCAGCTTGTTCCTGGTATAAATGAGGTCTTATTTTGAGGAATTTATGATTAAAGTGAAAAAAGAACAGTCATCTTTCCGAATATAAGCTGAAGGTAGTCTCTGATTTATTTCTTATGATGCATTTGGTCATGTTCTGTTGTCTTTGCAAATCTGTATTTTTATGGCATGGACATGTTTCTCAGGTTTAGGTTACATTTCTAATAAATATCCGATGCCATGTTGATTTCCTGTATCATATTTCATTAGTCTTAGAGAAGAATGGAGCACCACTTTTATGAAAACCAGCAGTCTTACAAGGAGTTTCTAACACGGGGCTTGTCTGCATTTAGCAAGCGATAGCTAGCTCAGTAACAGTGCTGGTATTGTTAAAAGTGGTACAGCCTGCCTTCGCATGGACTTGGTTATCTCAGGATAAAAGTGCCTTATGCCTGTATAACTATTTCCATGTGTGAAGAAGAATAACTCCAAAACTTTAAATCAAGGCTTTTAGTGGCATAGCTTTAACTGGTAAAAATCACACTGCTAATGGACCCATGTCAGAAACAGGGAGAAATTTCTTGGTCTAGAGAGGGAAATTCCTGGTGTGGAAGCCCTCTATGTAGGAAAAGAGTTTTAGGACCCTTGTCTGCAGTCCTGCATCGATGTGCTGGATTATGCTGGTCTGCTTTGGTCCTCGCAGTGAAAAAAGTGTGGAGAAGATATTCTGCCTTAGGACTGGGTGATCGGGAAGCAAAGGAAAATGGACCCATTCTCTTCCAGTGCTGGGAAGCCAGCATGGACGGAGGAGGGCTCAGGACCAGGTCTGGCTCAGGGAACAGCTGCCTGAAGCTGAATCCCAATGCATTTCCCACCCCTTCTCCACGTGGGAAATCCTGTGAAGCCTGAAGACTGTCTCTTGTGGGAAAACCCCGAAGCAGAAAAGGAATCTTCCAGGGCTCCTAAAAACACCACCGACATTGGAGGGACAGGGCAGTGTGTGATGGGAAAGACGTGAAGGGAAAAGGTGGTGGTGGCAGCCCTCGTGGTGAAACAATTTCCTGCAGGGTACACTCAGCTCAAGGCCTGGGCATGCATTTCTCTCACCACTATGCATCTCCATCATTGCACTACAGCAAGGGATTGAAATCTTTGTTATTCAAATATCCTCCTCATGATAAACGACACTGTCCTCAGTATTTTCAAGGATCCCTCTCGTAGACATAGCTCTTCTTTCATTAACTCAGTTGCTGGAGACCAAATCCCTTCTTCCTTAATTGCTCTGCTCCAACCATCCTTGTTACTCTTCATGAAAGAGGCAGACAATAAACCTAATACCCTCCCTTTTTTTGTCACTGTTGCTTAACAAGAAACGCCTTGAAATCATTGCCCCTTATTTCCCAGACCTAGCTGGCCGATAGGAAATAATTAACTCCTATCTGTGCTGACGGAGTGGTGACTGGTGTGTAGCCAGTTCCAGGTAGTTTGTTATTCCTGCTTTATCGCCTGCTGCAGAAGGGAGGCTGCAAGATTATTTAGCAAAGCTCTGCCTGGGTGTTTATCGCTACAAGTTTGAAGAAACAGTGCAAGTAATGATTGAATTTTATTTTATTATTTTCCTGAATAAAGGGTATTGTTTAGTCTCAGTGATGCAAATGACAAATCTTCTTGGACTCGTTTCATTTAACGAACAAGATTGTCTTTGCTGCAGCCTATGCTACGGCAGATGATCACACAGAGACACCCAAGGGATGCAGAAGGCTGGGAGCTGCTCAGCAGCAGCATCAGAGCAGGAGCTGTGTGAGCTGCCCACACAGCTTAGGTCGGGGAGAAGGCAACAGGACACTTGGAATTTAGCCAAGCTTGCAATCAACGGCTGCATGAAAGCAGCTTTGTCTGATGATCCCAGAGGTCCCTTTAGCTCAGCATCCAAGAGTAGCCAACAGCAGATGCCAAGAGAGGAACAGGAGCATGAGCCAGCATATCAAATCAATATTTCTCCCCGCCTTGTGACTTTCATCATGGGACTTTCTGCCATAAATATGGCTTCAATCAATGTCTCCAGCAGCTTTTTTGAACCCATTAAAGCCTTTGGCACCCACAACATCCCACAACAAGGAGTTCACAACTTCATTAGGTGCTTGTTTTCAATCTGCCACCTGCGAATTTCACTCGTTGCCCCCAGTACTTGTGTTGGAAAGGACAATGAACAACTTTTCCCTGTGCTCCCTCCCGCTGCCACTCAGGATTTATTATCTTCCTTCCCTCCAGCTGTGAATGAGAAATAACATTGCTAAATCTCAGCTGAGGTAAAAATGCATTAATCACTACCTTGATTAATTACTGAAGGATCATTTCCTCTCTGTGATACATGGAAACCCCCAAACTTCTTGAATCAAAAATACACTCAAGGTGTTCAATGTCACATCCATCACCTCCATGAATGTCACTGTTGACAGAGGCACATGTGGCTGCTCAGACATCCTTCTAGCAGTGCTAAGAGATGCACGGTCAAACTTCTGCCTTGCTGGGCAAAACACCTCAGTTTTGGGAGGATGTCCCATGGTCCTAAGGCGATCCTCTGATTCCCAGTCCCATGGTGAGAGTCCCATCCCAGCTTCTTTATAGCATTTACACCCCTGACACCTCAGCTGTCATGCAGGACTGTGTGCACACTGGAAGCTGTCCTCAGACCTGTGGAAGAGCTCAGTTAGGGTTAGGTTTGCACCCAGAGGAGACGAGATTGCTTTATAAAAAAACCCAGCTTGCAGTGGGCCCTACATGTCTTCCCACTGATGAACACAGCCTGGGCTGGAGGCTAGGTGGTGATGGCAAAGCAACTGTCAGCACATTGTGGCAGCTTGAAGCCACAGAGAAAGAGCAATGTCATGTCATGAGGAGGATTCATCTTTTATTTCTGCTCTGTCTTCTTCACGTAGTTTGTCTCTCCATCCCCTGCAGTTTTCCAACTCATCAGTTCCTCTGCCTGCTGATCAGCCAAGAAGTCTTTAAGGTAGGGAACCAGAGGCATGGTACAACATGTAAACAATAGATCAGAAATACACCCCTGGCCAGGAGCAGCTGGCCTGGAGTAATTTCCCTTCAGGGCTCAGCTCAGAAGTGGATCTCCTTTGCTTCGTGCTGCGGTTGCAGAGGGACCTTGGCTCTTCCTTTGTTTTGCCCTCTGTCTGCCAGGCAAAGGTAGACACTGATCCTCAGGGCCTCTGAAGTACCAAAGCCAAGTCCTGCTGCAGGACTCAGGCTTCTTGTACAGTTGGGAGGTGCCTTTTGAAATACAAGGTCATGGGGTGCTCTGCAGCTTCTAAAAGGTGACACAGGAGCAGTGTGGACCTTGAAGGTACAAACATGTCCTCCGTAGTTACCTTGTTGGGTGCTGAGCCCAGTGGAGCAGTCCCTGGTATCTCCTCTGGTCTGTGGTCCCTGTGTTGCCTCCATGCACAATCATGGGGACTGGTTCTGGTCATGCTGGCAAGAGTGAGGGAGAGGATGAAATGGTTTGGGAGGACTGCCTGGTAAGGTAATGCTTGGCAAGGTTTCTGTTCATAAAAAATCAAGGGGAGCTTCAGGCAGTCCTCTGGTGATCTGTGCTCAGCACAATATGAGGCGTGACCAGCAAAACCGGGCACAGAAATGAGAGGAAATGAGTGAAGCCTTCAGAGATGGACCTTGGCCATTGCTAACTCGATTTCCAGGGGACAAGCAACAGCAACATGAGAACCCCTCTCAGCTCAATCCCTAGAAAACAGACCACAATGCTTTTGGGACAGAACCCTTCCTTGCAGGGGTAGCAGAGACTTTCCAGCCAATTTCCACGCCTGGGGTTCCTGGGCTTGTGGCTGCTGGTGACCCACCAAGAGCTGCTCTGACTGTGTAACCCAGAGGTGGTGTCTGATTCTGCCAGACACAACTTGGATGCAGCGAGCACTCTGCTGTCCCTGGGGCTGTTTGGAGATGCTCTGCCTCTCTGGCAGGGAGAAGGGAGGAGCAGAGCATTTCCAAACAGAGCCAAGAAAGCTAATGGATACGTTTCTTTTCCCAAGGCAGGCAAATTACTTCTGCTCCCAGCTGACCCCTTGACCACAAAAAACACCATAAAACAGCAAGAGTGTGTAAAAAATAAACACAGGCACACATCAGCCTTCCGGATTCCCGTCCCTCGAGCCAGAGGAGCTCGGGCCGCGGGCAGAAGGAATGTGATGTTGCAGCAGGAGCCATCAGGATGGGATCATGGACAGGAACATTTTATAACTGGCCCCTGGACCCCGCTGAGGAGCAGAGGGAAAGAAGAAGAGCATGAGTGATGACTACTCATATTGCAAAGGGGGGGCAAATTTGAATCTCATCTGCATGTTTTGCAAGGATTGGGATTTACAGCACGAAGTGCTTGTTCTGCTCCTTTGACTCTTGCTGTCTTGGCTCCTATGACCAAGTTCACATCAGGGCTGTTCCTGACCAGCCAGGAGCTCTGCAGAGGAGTTATAATAAGTGGGGCAAGATTCATGCTGCAGGGACTCAAGGATCTGTAGGGAAGTGTATCATAAATTGGAGCAGATTTTTGCCCTTCCCCATCACCTTGCAGCCTGGCAGAGCTAGAGAGAGTAAGATAGAGGCCATTCAGGTTTCCACCCTGCAAGAGGAATCTGAAGGGATGCCAGGGTCAGAATTTTAATATAAGCTAAGAGACATTGCCATTCACACTGCCCTGCACTGAGACAGGAGAAAAGCAAAATTCATATTAAGAAATAGGCACACAGTTGGCTTAACTCACTGACAACTGGGCTTGTGATTCACTATCCTCCACAATGGTCTATGATGGGCCATTCTTGCTTTACTCAAAGGCTTTTCTTTGCCAGACTGGGAAAAGGAAGTGCCATATGACTTTGACCGCCACTGGTGCAAAGAAATATGAATGTCAAACTAATCAACTTCAGTATGGGAAGGGGCTAAATCTCCTTAGCTCTTCTTTGGACTCCCAGAGAAATCCACCCCAGAAAGCTCACAGTGATTGAGATGACACAGGAAGATTCACTTTACAACACCTGCCCCCAGTTAATCTCCACCAGCATCTACAGCTTGCTGTATTTGAGCAGCTCCAGTTCTCAATGGTAAAATGCACCCTCCATTGAGAACTGGAGCTGCTCAAATACAGCAAGTAATTCCACCCTGCATGCAGCTTTGCTGGCCTCTGAGAGGATGAGCATTGAAAGGTGGTTGTGCCAGGATCTCAGCCAGCAGCACTGAGATGTCTCCAGCACAACAGACCCAGCGCAGCAGTGTCACTGTGTCCCTCCCGAACCAGTGTGAGCCACCTGGGCTCCTGCTATTGCAGAGAACAGACAGACAAAGCTGCTGGCTGTCTTCTGTCTATCTCAACTTCAGCTTCTTACAGCCCGAGGAGCAAAACAATCCTTCAATACCCAGATTTCATACACTCACAGAAAGTGTTTTTCTTAAAAAGTCATTTTGGGAAAAATAATACTGCTTGTGGCTGATGGTGGTGTATCTCTTTAACTCATTCTAATCTAATTGTATCTCTTTAATGCATTTATTTTTGAGAAGATCCAAAACAGATTAAAAAAAACAACAGGTTTCTTTCAAAACCCACCTCAGCTAGTAGGAACTAGGAATTAAACCCAGACACCCTGCAAATAATATGGTGGTTCATTTGCCGTCCCTGCTGTGAATCACAGCTGCCTCCTGCAGCAGCAGCCCCAGGGCCATCCCTGCAGCCAGGTCCCCCTCTGGCTCCTGCCCCTTCTGGGTACCACCAGATCCTCTGGCTGAGTGCAGCAGTAGTTGTGGTACCGGAGAGTGTTTCGGTGCTCGTTCTGCTCGGCTGGCTCTGTGCCTACACTGTGCCCTCCTTCCCTTCCCTGCTGTCCTGGGTGAGCCCAGGTGACAGTTCAGACCAGAAATGTCAGATTGCAAATGCTAGTATAAAAAAGGATATTTCCAACCCAAATGAGCTACTCCCATGACAGTCAGCTTGTAGCAATCCGTTTTGTGTACTATCATTCAATATCACTTTCCTCTTCTTAACCATTTAACTCCAAAACTTGTATCGATTTAGACTGGGGTTTTAAAATCAGCTAAGGGATTTTAAATCAGATAGTCACAGCACTCTGAGAGCTGGAGACTCTAGCTCCCTGGTCAGCTACATTTGTTATATGCTGCGCCTTTTGAGCACATTTAGAAATATTTAAAACATTGCATTTCTTTGTTCAAAATGTGAAGTGCCAAAGGGCATGGGGCCTGCCGCAGAATCCAAACTGCTCTGCAGAAAATGCTCTCAGAGCAAGAAGCTTAACCCAGGTTTACGAAACGTACTTGGAAGGAGCTCAGCGGCCCAAATCCCAGTGCTAACAGAGCAGTTCTGAGTCGACTGCAAATAACAGGCTCTTGCTGTCCAGCCGCAGCGTAATTCCACTGAGCTTTGGCAGAGGGTAATTCCGGTGTCAGATATTTTCATGAGACCCTACTTGACATTTTGGCCGGAAATCCTGTGGCATGTTTTGATATTCCATGACACACCGCGTTAACCGCATGGATTTCCTCCGTTGCTTTGACAGACACCGCTACGCGCTCAGGCAGAAAAGAGAGTGTCTGGATGAGCCCTTCCCCCTGGCTCCCCCAGGCCAGCACACAGAGCATCAGCCTATTGAAAGTATGTTGCTAGATCCAAAATCCCCTGAGAGAAATAACCACCATTCTGGAGCCTGCACGGCTGCATCCTTGCAGACAGACGCATATGCGATTTCCCAAGGCAAGGCAGACACTGAATACGATGCTTCTGATGAGGCTTTTCCAGAGGGAAGAGAGAGTTTTGCTCTGCTCTTGGCATCACTTGGCTTGCCACCACCTGACTCAAGGTATCGATGTTGCTGCAGTTTAAAGATGCACTGCCAGCCCAGGGGGTCTCAGGTCACAGGGGATGCTTCTTGCCTGGTCAGGGTCTCAGGAACCAGCAGTACAGCAAGGAAGACTCACTCCAGTGTTGGGTCCCCATGTGTTAGATGCAGTAGGTAGCCTGACTGTCTCTCAGCTGGCCAGCTGTGCCTGGAGTAAGCACCCGTGCAATGAGGGATATCTCCCTGGACAGAAGCCCATGTCCCACACGCAGCCCCCTGTGCTGGGACCTGCCATGACTCGGGGACTCAGCGCATGAATAGGGAAGATGGGGCTTTGCTTAAGGATGGACGGATGCTGCAGGGGAGCCTAGAGAAAAGGATGAGCTCTAGGCACAAACGAGGAGAGATTCAGCTGACTATCTAGACCCAGGTCCTGTTTCCTCATTATCGTCCTACCTACCCTACATACTATACTCTATCCACCAGCTAGTACCCCTTGCGTATGCAACTCCATGTCCACCTAATCTACTCTATAGCAAGACCAGGGCCAAGTGAAGCTAAGATCACAGCAAGACTCTCAGACAAAAAACCCAGGTCCTGCAGCTACAGTTGTTTGCGCTCTGCACTGGGTAGGGTGAAGGAACAGCCCCCCTGACAGTAGACAGGTTACAGCTGACCGTCAACTTCAGAGCCAGCCATGGACAAAGGAGATGGCTGCGTGAGCCAGGGGAGCACCTTGGGAGAGGCCTTGAACTTTGACAGCATTGGGGCTGCAGTAGTCTAGACAGAAGAAGAGCCATTTCCCAAAGGAGATGACAGCTAATCTCTGGGATTTAGCACACGGAGATGGTGCTGAGGATGCTGAAGGCATTCAGGAAAAGATAACCAAGATATATTCAAGGTGCTGTTGTTGTATATACCTGTGGATGAGACTTTAAATCCAGAAGCATGCATATCGCATACCCACTCCTGCATCTGTTTCGTAACCCTACGTGCTCTCTTACAACAGGTAGTTTCTTTGCCCTCTGGGCATGAGGCTGTACCTCACATGGTCCAAAACCACTTCAGTGTCCTGATGACTGGTTCAGACATGTTTGCTCCTGCAGTGGGAGCCTGAGCATCGTCAGTGACAGAGAGGGCAGCGAAGGGAGGGAAGGAGCGCCACATGCCAATATAGCAAACCTTGGCAAATCAGTGAGGAAGGTCAACCAGGCAGAGCCGGAGGCAGCAAGGTGAGAGGCAGAGGGAAGAATCCCAGAGGCAGGAGACACAAGATTTGTTGCCAGCTGTTGAGTACAGTAGCAGGGATCAGACAGCCGCAAGGAGGCATGGAAAGACCAGACTGGGAGGCTGCCAAGGAAGAGAGAGAGTCGCATTAAATCTTATTTGTCTTTAAACAAAGTGTTCTAATTGCTAACAAAGGGATTTCAAGCAAATTGTAGTAAAACTGAGTTATTCTGATCAATTACACAGTCAAGCAAATTACGGAAGGAGTCTGAAATATTGCCAGATACAAAAGAGAGATGGAGAAAGAGGGGGAGGAGTTGCAGAGAGAGTGGGGGAGGCAGTAATTTGAGGGAGGAAAATTACTTGATGGCTTGATAAGGAGAATTATTAAGCATAAATTTGAGATGCAGGTTGCTAAATCTGAATACAAAATCAAGGGAAGAAATTGAAATTGTGTTTAAAGGTTGGTGAAATCTTAGCGGGGGAAAAGAGAAAAAAAATGTGCAGACAAGCGTTAGAGACAGATGCTATAGGGGTGTCTGCAAAGATCATTGCCAACCACAGTAAGCTGAAAGCAAGGCATGACCCAGAAAAGAGTATGTTAGTGGTGAGGACACTGGACCAGTGCTGAGCTGGCACCAAGCCATGCTCCTGCCATGGACCTTCTACTTGACCCACAGCTTCTTCAAAGCACTTAACAATGACCTGGTTTTGTTGCTGGCAGAGTCACAAGGACTGTGAACCCAACGTAACTGGAGGAGAGACACACAAAGGCTGACTCCTTAGCCTCGTCATGCCTTACCTGAAAACTGCAGCTGATATTTTTCTGCTGCCTGTTTTGCATATTTAAGATGGAATGATTCAATGTGTATCCATACAGCATCCAGAGCAACAGGCATGGGTGTCGTAGGGAATATAAGCCAAGCCAAACCCCTGTCTTAAAGGTACAAATTTGAAATCCCACCACGACACAGAACTGCATTGCTGGTGGCTGACTCAGGGACAGTGTCCCTTCAGATGAATGAAATGATTGAGCCCTGCCCCGCGCAGTGCCTGGAGGGTTCCAGACACGCTGCTGGGGTCTGCAGGGTGCTTGTGAAACAGCCACCGAACTGCTTCATTTTGCAGCCCATCACGTTTGGGCAAGTCACCTCCAATTTGGTTTTTCTTAGTATATGATGGAATCACACTGTTTTGGATCAGTCCTGCTCACTGAGCATCTGTCTGCTCTGTATGGCACGTACGGAGTGAGGAGCAGGAATAGGGAGCACATCCTCACTGTTGTGTATGAGATGGACAAGGACAAGCTTCACCACTCAGGGTTGACAAAGAAGGGTTTGCTGGTCCTTAGGCACCAGTAGGATGCTAGAGCTGGGTTGAACTCCAAGGGTGGAAAATACAGTGCCTACACTGAGTCTCAGGATCACAAGGATGTGGTCCTTGTGGGGAGTCTCTCTATAAAGCTGCTACAAAGGTAGTGTAGAGAACTAACCCAGAAATGCAGTGCTTTTCAAGACAACTAGCATACATGGTTCATAACCCTGCAGCAGACAGGGTTAATGGATTATCAGCATGAAGGACTGCAGAGAAGTGCTTTTAAAGGAGGAAGAAGAGAAAGACAAGAGATTATTTTTAATGGTGTTTATTTGTCAGAGAACTCCAGAGCTTGTGGACTTCTGTTGGGCTGGAAGTTCTGCGCCCGAACAGGAGATAAGAGAAAGGATTAGGGTGTTACTGTGGAGGTAGAGCTCGTGTGTGTTGTATTATTAATGTTTGTAAAGCACTTTGAAAATGAAAAGCACCATAAAAGCTCTAAGTGCTGTATTTAGTAGGAGCTGCAGAAGAGGAACTTAAGTCTGAAAGGACACTTCTCAGTTATCAGTGCACAGAGAGCTTGCTTTTTTGAGAGCATCCCGCAGTCAGATGCAGTCTGAAGTGGCAGATGAGTTGTTCAAAAGCCAGTACGAGGAGGGCATAAGAGCCCTGCAGGGTGCAAGGAAGGCTAGTGTGCCACACATCAAAAAAAAGAAGTCACTTAGCATTTTTAGTACAGGAAAAAGCCATCAGATTTGCTGGCCCATTCCCCTGGAGCTGGCACAGGAATGTTCTCTGCAAGGCATACATTTTAGCTAACCTTTCTTCAAAAGGCTCTTGAACAAGTGACTTACCCTGCGTTGTTTACAGAATTTCAGGTGGGAAAATCCTGATCAGGGATGGGTAAGGAAGGCAGCAGTGGAGATCTTCTGGTGATCCCATCACTTCTGACCTGCACCAGCCAAGTCACATGGTCTCAAGCTGTCAGTGAGCTGCTCCAATGGCTCCGAGCCAGCATTTTGATTCTAGACACTTCATTTTTTATATCATTGTTTCACCAAGGCAGTGACTCCCAAACAGAGCCAAGATGAATATTGCTGCAGTCCCAACTCCAGAGCCCTCCTCTACTTATGCTGGTTGATAGACTACAGATCGGAGAATTTTTTTCCAGTGAATCCATAAACAGATCCTCATCATCCCCACTGAAAATCCTAAGGAGATTTCTGAGGCATCTTAGTCGAAGCAGAAAGACCTGAAGGACAGCTGAGGCTTGGACAAGTATTGATGACGTATAACCCCATTCTTCTATGACAGGCATGTTCTTGTTTCCCCACTGTTTGCCATTCTCTCTGACAAAACACAGTGTTTGTGGTTTTGCATAGGTCTTTCATCACACATCAGTCACTATGTCAGAGCTTTTCTTCATCTCCAGACTACCTTTTTCAACCCCAAAATTAAAAAAGTATATTCGACAGGGAGGCAGGCACCTGCCAGGTCTGTGCACCCACTTCCTCCATTCAGCCGGTGTTTGCAGTCATAGAATCGTAGAATCATGGAATGATTTGGGTTGGAAGCGACCTTGAAGTTCATCTAATTCCAACTCCTTTGCCATGAGCAGGGACATCTTCCACTAGACGAGGTTGCTCAGAGCTCCATCCCTGCCCTTGAACACTGCCAGGGAGGGGGCAGCCACAGCTTCTCTGAGCAACCTGTTCCAGTGTTTCACCGCCCTCATGGTGAAAAATTTCTTCCTAATGTCTAATCTAAATCTGCCCTCTTTCAGTTTAAAGCCATTCCCCCTTGTCCTATCACTACATGCCCCTGTGAAAAGTCCCTCTCCATCCTTACTGTAGGTCCCTTCAGGTAGTGGAAGGCTGCTGTAAGGTCACCCCGGAGCCTTCTCTTCTCCAGGCTGAACAGGTCCAACTCTCTCAGCCTGTCCTCACAACAGAGGTGTTCCAGCCCTCTGATGATCTTTGTGGTCCTCCTCTGGGCCAGCTCCAACCCAGCCATGTCCTTCCTATGTTGGGGGCTCCAGAGCTGGACGCAGGACTCCAGGTGGGGTCTCACAAGAGCAGAGCAGAGGGGCAGAATCCCCTCCCTCGACCTGCTGGCCGCGCTTCTCTTGATGCAGCCTAGGATACGGTTGGCTTTCTGGGCTGCAAGCGCACATTGGTGGCTCATGTTGAGCTTCTCACCCACCAGTACCCCCAAGTCTTTCTCGGCAAGGCTGTTCTCGAGCCACTCTCCGCCTAGCCTGTACTTGTGTTTGGGATTGCCCCAACCCACGTGCGGGACCTTGCACTTGGCCTTGCTGAACTTCATGCAGTTCACGCAGGCCCACCTCTCCAGTCTGTTAAGGTCCTTCTGAATGGCATCCCTTCCCTCCAGCATGTCAACCACACCACACAGCTTGGAGTCGTCAGCAAACTTGCTGAGGGTGCACACAGTCCCACTGTTCATATCGCTGACAAAGATATTAAACAGCACCGGCCCCAGTACCGAGCCCGAGGCACACCACTCGTCACTGATCTCCACCTGGACATCGAGCCATTGACTGCAACTATTTGAGTGTGTCCATTGAGCCAGTTTCTTATCCAACGAGTGGTCCATCTGTCAAATCCATGTCCTTCCAATTTAGAAACAAGAACATCATGCGGGACAGTGTCGAATGCCTTGCACAAGTCCAGGTAGATGATGTCAGTTGCCCGCCCACAACGCCCATCATGTGTTGACCTTCACAATCTCAGTTCCTTGAGGCATCAGAGGCACATTAATGCATGCTGTGTCAGAGGCCCCAGCCTGCTGAGAGCATCCAGGGTATCTCCCTCCTTCCCAGCTCTCTTCCCATACCCCAGCAGCCAAAGGGGACTCAGAAACTTTTCCCCATCCTCATTACTTCACAAGCACTTGGTTCAGTCCTTGATAAGAAGCAGGCTGGAGCCCCCTGCCCACAGTTCTTGCAGCAGCTGACTGTGCTATTGCCTAAGAGTGGTAAGTCATAATGATAAATGTGGATATTTCACCCTCCACCCTTCCCTTCAGTATCTCAAACCCTGGTGCTGAGGAGCATCCGTACAGGCACCACTGCTTCCCTGACCTGCAACGTGACAGATGTTACGTATTCTCAAAATGACACCTGCACCCCACAAGAGCTCCTATCTTGTATTTATAGCCCACTGCCATTGCTAGATTTATGCCCTTCAAATATTTGTCATCTGTTATCCCACCTCCCCTGCACATCATTTAACTGAGCTTGACGTGTGTAAGCACTTTTAATCTTTCCTCATGAAGTAATTCCCCCCTCCCCAGGGCCTCTGATCATATTTGTAACTCTTCCTTGAGACAGCATCGGTTCGTCATTGCTGCTCTGATAACACAGTGAGGAGCATGGCAGCCTGAACACACAGGTGGGGAGATGGGGGAGGATCATTTCCCGCTCAAATCTCTCCCATGCTGCCCCTCCAAAGAGCGTGTTCAGCTTCTCTAAAACCACTCTCTTCTTTGCTGGCCACTGGTCTTTGCCCAAAATGGCTCACTGTTCCTCCTAAAAACCCCAGTCCTGGATTATTTTGCAATTTGCCTGAGCCCAAGAGGGATTTAATATTCTTTCCTTCCTGTCTTTCTAACGTCTCTGGTGTCTCTTTCTATTATTACCCAATCTGCGCTGGCATTCGCAATGCTTCCCAACTGAGGCAGGAGAACGTAATTAACAAGCTGTTTACCTCTCCTTCCAGATCATTAATAAATATGTTAAACGAGACCGCTACCTTGCTGAGTGATGTAAAAAGCAGATGAGGCTCATAGCTTGCTTTTTAACTTTGTACTGTTTTCAACCCTTGCTGGTGCCAGTGAGAATCCTTCAGAGCAAATTCCCTTCCAAACCTGCAGCTGAATTGAAATTCACTGATCCTTAACCTGGTGTATGCTCACCCCTTCACATCAGCTCTTGTGAACCTGGTGATGAGACACCAAAGCTGATGCCTGAAGGAGCTGTTGTCAGTTGAGTCACCTTAGTGTGACACTGGACCTGTGTCTCACTACTGAGCTAATTTCCCATTCACGGACTACCTTTGTGACATCTCATCCACTGGACCTCAGAGCATCACCAGTCCCTAGTACTGTTCTTGAACAATTTATGTCACAAACTTGATTATCACTAATCCGGGTGGCTGTTTCCATGCCAGTGAGCTGAAATGCACGTTTAGCACAGAAAGGGTGCTACAGCAAATGGGAGCTCAAGGCAGACAGGTTGAAAAGACCGTTCTTTGATAACCTAAATTTTTAACTTCCTTTTAAATTCTATCTAACCCTTGCCTATGCTAGCAAGGGAGGTTTTAGTGAGGCATAAATAAAAGGTCTTTCTGTGGAGTTAAGGGTCTGTTGCCTGAGGTTTGTAAGGATGACCAGAAAAGCACGTGCTTGGTTTCAAGGCAGAGAACAGCCTAAAAAGCCCCTGATGGTGCCCTCCAGTTCCCCAGTTAAATGGCATCCACCAAACGGGCCTTCCACGATCTGCCAAGAGAGCTACAATCAGTGTTACCTGATTTTATCCCAGCTGCATGGCTTTGCCTTTGCCTCTCACAGAGTCACAGAATCACAGAATGGAAGGGGTTGGAAGGGACCTCTGGGGATCATCTAGTCCAACCGCCCTGCCAAAGCAAGGTCTCCTACAGCAGGCTGCACAGGACCTTGTCCAGGCAGGGTTTGAGTATCTCCAGAGAAGGAGAATCCACAACCTCCCTGGGCAGCCTGTGCCAGTGCTCTGTCACCTTCAGAGTGAAGAAGTTCTTCCTCATGTTCAGACAGAACTTCCTCTGCTTCAATTTGTGCCCTTTGCCCCTTGTCCTGTCTCTGGACACCACTGAAGGGTCTGGCCCCATCCTCCTGACACCCACCCTTCAGATATTTATAAGCATTTCTAAAGTCCCCTCTCAGCCTTCTCTTCTTCAGGCTCAACAAGTCCAGCTCCCTCAGCCTTTCCTCGTAGGAGAGATGCTTCAGTCCCCTCATCATCCTCTTAGCCCTCCGCTTCACTCTTTCCAGTAGTTCTTCATCTTTCTTGAAGTGGGGAGCCCAGAACTGGACGCAGTACTTCAATGGGGCCTCACTAGGGCGGAGTAGAGGGGGAGGAGATCCTCCCTCCACTTGCTGGCCACACTCTCCTTAATGCATCCCAGGATCCCATTGGCCTTCTTGGCAACCAGGGCACACCACTGTCTCATGGTCAACTTGTTGTCCACCAGGACACCCAGGTCCCTCTCCACAGAGCTGCTCTCCAGCAGGTCCACCCCAAGCCTGTGCTGGTTCATGGGGTTGTTCTTCCCCAGGTACAGGACCCTGCACTTGCCCTTGCTGAACTTTATCACGTTCCTCTGTGCCCAACTCTCCAGCCTCTCCAGGTCTCACTGAACGGCAGCACAGCCTTCCGGTGTATCCACCACTCCTCCCAGTTTTGTGTCACCAGCAAACTTGCTGAGGGTACACTCTATCTCTTCATCCAGCCCATTGATGAATAATTTGAATAAGACTGAGCTGAGTACGGACCACTGGGGGACACCACTAGTTACAGGCCTGCATCTAGACTCAGCGCCGCTGATGACAACCCTCTGAGTTCTGCCATTCAGCCAGTTCTCAATCCACCTCACCGTCCACTTGTCTAGCCCACACTTCCTGAGCTTGCCTATGAGGATGTTACAGGAGACAGTCTCAAAAGCGTGCTTATAGGAACAGGACTTAAAATCTTAGCTATCTGACACAAAGATTTGAATTAGAAAGATTTGAGCAAAGGTGAGTGTTTGTAAAAATAGATGTACATACCTGAGATCAACACCCAGTCTTTGTATTTATGGTCAGAGAGGAGAAAGTAGCATTTTTTGGGGTCTAGTTCATGTCATCCTCTTGTAAAAGCTAAACTAGGTCAGAAGAATGCCTTGCCCTTTTTGAAGACTGCAGTGACACTGGCTTTTCTCCAGTCCTCGGGCACCTCTTCTGTCCTCCAGGACCTTTCAAAGATCGTGGAGAGTGGCTCTGCAGTGACATCTGCCAGCTCCCTCAGCATTTGTGGGTGCATTCCATCAAGGTTCATGGATTGGTGGGTGTCTGGATCGCTTAAATCATCTCTCACACAATCCTCCTTGACCAAGAGAAGGTCATCCTTTCGCCAGGCTTCTTCTCTTGCCTCCAGGGCCTGGGATTCCTGAGGGCTGGCCTTAGCACTAAAGACTGAAGCAAAGAAGGCATTCAGTAACTCTGCCTTCTCTGTATCCTCCCTCACCAGGTCACCCACCTCATTCAGCAGCACACCCACATTTTCACTAGTCACTCATTTGCTGCTGATGTACTTCAAGAAGACCTTTTTGTTGTCTTTGCCATCCCTTGCCAGATCTAATTCCAGGTGGACCTTAGCCTTCCTCGTTGGATCCCTGCATGCTCTGACAACATTCTTGCATTCCTCCCAAGTGGTCTGTCCCTCTTTCCATATCCCATACACCTTTCTCTTCCATCTGAGTTCCACTAGAAGCTCCTTGCTCATCCATGCGGGTCTCCTGCCTCCTTTGCTAGATTTCTTGCTCACTGGGATGCACCGATCCTGAGCATGGAGGAACTAATGCTTAAATAGTGACCAGCTCTCTTGAACCCCCCTGCCTTCTAGAGCCCTGACCCATAGCATTCCTCCAAGTAGGTCCTTGAAGAGGCCAAAGTTAGGTCTCTGGAAGTCCAAGGTTTTGATTCTACTTATTGCTCTGCTTCCTCCACGCAGAATCCTGAACTCCATCATTTCATGGTCACTGCAGCCAAGGTTACCCCCAGCCTTCAGATGCTCAACCAGTCCCTCTTTGTTTGTCAGTACAAGATCCAGCAGCACCCCTATCATCATTGGATTCTGCTGGAGGGAGACTGGAGGGACTACTCCTGGACCCCGAGGATGAAGACCCCCTGGCCTTTAATCAGGTTTCTTGGGGACTATCATCATAAGTTACAGAGCTATAAGTAGATACAGATGCAACACTGGTTTCCACTTAACAGAACAGTTGCTTCATGGAAGATGATACCTCTGCTCAATGGCAGACTTGGATACTTTGACCTTCTTCTGGGTCAGAAGAAAAACCATGTGTTTGATGATGCTCCAAGAGGGAGGAGATGAATCCTGGGGCAATCTGTTCTGTGGTCTGCCCTGGCAGCCCATAAGTCCCAGGCATCTGCAGGGTCTAAAGTGTCATCACCTGCCCAGGCTGCATGTTCTCGGCCTATGCACGTCCAGCGAGAGGTGGGGGCAGCCGGCGGGCATGGGTGGCAAAACCTTGCAGGTTCTGGCAGATACAGACTGCCTCCTGCTGCTGTCTGCCACCACGGAGGGATCTCTGCAAAACGCTGCGACATCCACAATGTGGCAAATACAGCTGAACGATGTTTTGTTAGCATCTTATTTTCCTGACCTTCTCCAATAGGGGTGAAGATGAAGAAGAAGAAGGAGGCAAAAGCAAAGAGAAATGGAAGGATACAAGAAGCCTCAAAATGTCCTATGTTAAGACAGATGAACAGCAGAGCTGGAAAGTTCACCCTTTGGATGATTTCCTCTCATATATTTGATATTATTTTGTAATTGCGGTCAGCAGTGGTGTGGACATGGTTCAGGTTTATGTCTGCTTCCCTCTGCCAGCAGAGCAGGAAGAAGGACTGTCCCAGCCTCCTTGTACCCTCTGGAGTCACCTTGGGCAGGGAGATAGGTTTGCTTGTTTGTTTTCTTAATGGATAATTAACATTGCAGGCAGCAAGTGACCTGGGAGAGGAGACAAAGTTTGCACACAGCTCAGCCTTCCCGATTGTCCCCCTGGGCCACAGCACAGCAGCTTGGGCAGCTTGTTGACCTTAGCAGCCGGTGGGTCTTTCAAGTGACTTTTGCTTTCCCGATGCTTGGTTTGCTGTTGGATGGTGCCCGATGGATGCCAGAGACGTGTCTCAGCGCTTCCCCGCCATCCTTGTTTAAAGGCCAATTAGTGGGTGCCGGTTTTGTTTTGCAGCCAGCAAGTTAGCCACCCCAGCAATTTAACAACTGCAATTTTCATTTACAGTTGACTTTGAACAGCCAGTTTTATACATGCACGGTGAAATAATGGTGTAATCAACCTAGGAAAATCCATTAAAAGGGTGCGGATGTTCAAAACATGCAGCACACAATTAGGAAACCCCGTGACTGAGATTACTGCTAAGATCTAATTCTTCCTCATATACCTCATCTCTCTACACGTGTTTGAGATAGGAGCAATTTTCTCTCCAAGGCTGTCTCACCAAAAGTTTCACCAATTGTCTAAACTTTACTTTTCTAAAGAAAATACAAATCTGTGAATGGCAAATTAACAAAAAAAATTGTTAAAGTTCATGGAAAGATTTGGAAACACCTCATGTTAATAATTTTGGAAAAGTTACATTTTAATAGCTTCAAAATGGCTTGTGTCATTTTGGGCTTCTTCCTTTCTTGTTTCTTTTTATCCTCCAATTAGTCCATTCTTCAAAATGAAGAGACATTTTGAAACTTGCAACCTTTTCTCTCCCTCTTGAAAAAGGCCAAAAGCTTTCTCCCAATTTCCAAACTCTTCTTTGCAGCCATTTCTCAAGTTAGGTATATTTTCAAGCTAGTTGTGCCCAGAAAACAAAACAAAACAAAACAAAAAACTTCCTACACAAATCTTCATTCCCTCCCACAAAAGCAATTAAAAAGACATTCTCAACCAGTTATCATACACACTGTTTAATCAGGTGTCCACAGACTGTTTGCTCCATGAGGCTGTTTGCACAGGATGAACAATATTCACTGAGTCAATAGCCAATATTTCTTTTTATGCTCATCAGTTAGTTTTTTCAGGCCTCTCTTTTGGACCCTGTTCATCCCTTAGATTAATGTTTACATTCACAGACTTGGCTCTTGCATGGCACTGGAGTCCCAAGGGCTGTGTTCCTGCCTCATTGGGGAGAAGGAGATGTGACCCACATTTCTAATACAAAAAGTAACAAAGGCTGTCTGTATTGGGTGGTGTCACTGGGTCTTTGAAATATGCCCTTTGGGACACTTCTTCAGCCGGTATAAAGCAGTCCCACTCACTTAAGGTGAGGCTAATTTGCCCTCTTTTGGAGTTGTTACCACCTTATCCATATTGTTGTGTCTCTGTGTTGGATGTGAGCTGGCTCACTTTGCTCTGCCTCATTTGACAGAGACCAGGGTATTGCCTTTCAGGACCCATGCAGTACCACAAGCAGATATGACCCATTCACAGGATCACAGAATGCTTTGGGTTGGAAGGGACCTTTAAAGGTCATCTAGTCCAACCCTCCCTGCAATGAGCAGGGACACCTTCCACTAGATCAGGTTGCTTAAAGCCCCATCCAACCTGACCTTGAATGTTTCCAGGGGTGGGGCATCCACCACCTCGCCGGGCAACCTGTTCCAGTGCCTCATCACCCTCACTGTACAGAATTTCTTCCTTATATGTAGTCTAAATTTACCCTCTCTCAGTTTGAAATCACTACCCCTTGTCCTATCACAACAGGACCTGCTAAATAGTTTGTCCCCATCTTTCTTATAAGACCCCTTCATGTACTGGAAAGCCGCAATGAGGTCTCTCCACAGCCTTCTCTTCTCCTGGCTGAACAGCCCCAACTCTTTCAGCCTTTCCTCACAGGAGAGGTGTTCCAGCCCTCTGATCATTTTTGTGGCCTCCTCTGGCCCCGCTCCAGCAGCTCCATGTCTGTCCTGTGCTGAGGGCTCCAGGGCTGGACACAGGACTCCAGGTGGGCTCTCACCAGAGCGGAGCGGCAGTTTGTATTATGCAACTTAAGAGTCTGTTTTAACAACCATGCACTCCTACACATACAAGCACAAGGAAACTCCAAGGCATAAATGTCCTCTCTAGCACCTGTGTTAATTTTCTGAACCAAAACAGCGATCTTACTAATCCAACACAACTTTATATTCAAACAGAACAGCGATCATCTGGGCCCTGACCCACAAAAGCATACAAGTTCATATATTTCTGTTGACTCCACAGATCTAACCTTCACTGATACACCATTCTTAATATTCACTTTTTAAAAATAGTTTTAAACCTATTAATCATGTGATTTATTCCACTCAGAAAAATCTTACAAGACCTACACATTAAAAGCATGCATGGATCTGGTTTTAAAGCTTTCACAACTTTCTTCTCTGTTTGCTTATCTTGCAAGCAAAATCATGTGAACGTGAGAGCTAGAACAGTGCATACTCCTCACAAGAAGACTTACTCAAACTGGCAAACAGAAGATCCCCTTTCATCAGCCACTTCATACATGAGATGAAACAAAGCCAGCCACAGCACCACCCCACAAGGGAAAACACTCTCTTCCCTCATAGCCTCCTGTTTATCAATAAACATTTTGCTGTTTCTTTTGCGTCTTAATCACTTATGATACCACTCCCTGGCTCAGCAACTAACTTTAGCTATGTGAAAAACTGAAAACCAAGACAAGAGCCACCAGAATTTCTTCTGCCAAATTCCTCTATTTCTTTATTTTGACTTTTTCCTCTTTCATTGATCATCATAGTGAAAGGGCAGAGTAGGACGTGAAACAGGTCCCACACCAGCCCCAGTCACAGTCCCAGATGCAGCATCACCCACCGCCTGCCTCATCCCACCCTGCTGCAGGACTCCTGCTGCATCTCACCCCTATCCACCTTCACCAGGACCCGCTGCAGTATCCCTCAGTGAGCTTCACAGCCACACTGTTCCCTTCCCCTCTATGTTTTTGTTAATAAATATATTCCACCACTCAGGGCCTCAGGTGACCTTGGGACTCTCCACTATTAACCTTTCTGTCTGCTGAGACTCCTTCCCTGCTGTCTCCATCTTATCTCAGTTTTAATCCATGCCCTGACTTTTCCTTGCGTCCTGTGGTTACCAAGTTTCCTTAATAGCCTCCTATGAGGGACTTTATCAAAAGCCTTTTGAAAGCTTAAATAAATAATAGGCATGGCCACACCATTCCCTGTTATCTTGCTAACCCTTCTGGAGGACTCCCAGCTCTGGTTAGAGAGGCAGAGCCCCTGCCTGCCTACACAGGTCCGTGGCCAGCTCTGCAGAAAGCTGCTAGGGATCACCTGTCTGTCCTGCCCGGTCCAGGAGAATTTAGTGAGACTCTGAAACCTCTTCCAGTCCCATCTCAGGAAAAAGCGACTCCTAGGAACTGAAAAAACACCCATCAACCCCCCTCACTCAAAATTATATCATGCTGTTTTGTGAATTTGGGAGTATTTGATGTGATTTTCCTTCTAATTTTGATTCGCAGTCAGGACTGTAAATTGATAAGTACAATACACTGAAGGTATTTCCAAGCAAAGCAAATGTCCTGTGTCACGCAGATACTGAAGGAGCGTTTCAACAATTTTTAAAAGGTCTTCTCAGACATAGCTTTGAAGCAGAAGGAATCCACATGAGATGTGGATCCAACACAAGTCACAGGTGAAGTAGGCACCCCTGCTGCTGGGTGAGGACAGACAGCAAGTGATGCTTCGAGGTAGCAAGCACACGTTGCTCCCAAGCTGAGGTGCATTTGGGCGAGCTGTACCCCCTTGTGTGGGTGGAAGAATGGTGGCAGGTCATTGCCACATGCAATTTGCAGCAGACCAGCCCCAGCCTTACTGCCTTCTCCAGGTAGCCTCTTGAATGCTCCATGTTGGGGAAAGCTCCCTCTCAACAAGATGCATCTCTGCCCTCTGCTTTTTCTGGAATTCAGTATCTGATTTCAGAATGCCTCCTGCAGATTGACAAGAAGTATAGGCAGCTCCCGCAAGTTGCAGGCTCCCCTCAGATATATATCCCTGTCGCTGCAGGAGGCTGACGGCCCACTGCCCTGTGCTTCATCTCTGTAAGACTTTTGTAGAGGTCATGGATGGGGTATTTAACACCCCAGGGAGCAGGATGCTCAGTATCAACCATCTCCTCACCTCTTTTTACCTCTTGCTGGTTTTAGGAGTCCTGTTCCCACCTTCTAGATTTCTTCCCTTCCCCTTGTACATCAAGCTGCGTCTAAATCAGAGCAGCTCAATTACATTTTTGCTGAGATCTCCTGGGTAATTTGAATGAGATTGGCTCAGCAGGAAGCGATGTGATGGCTCTGGCTCTTCCAGGCTTCTCAGACACTGCGTGCCACATCCATGGCCACAGCAGAGCCCTGCAGCTGCCCCTTGAGAGGTCAGGAGAGCAGCATAAAAAGGTGTGATCACCTGCAGGAGTGTCTGGGGTTGTGAAGTCCAAAAAATTTCCACGCAATCCAGAACTGCCCCAGGGACCTGACCTGATCTCCATCCTCCTTCAGACTCCTTCTTCACATCCATGTCTTCCAGGCACTGCATAGCAAAGTGGGGACATGAATGTGAGCATTTACACTGCAGTGGAGGGCACAGGCGTGCAAGAGGAGAGGTGTGATTGGTGCTGGGTATCTCTGCCAGGAGGGTTGCTTCCCCACCCACTTGGCTCTCCATCGATCAGGAGTTCCCACGAGCAAGGCAACACTGATATCTAGAGCTGATTTAGCAACGTATTGCTGGGTGCAAGGCTAATGTCTATCTCCATTTGCATACAGCTCTGCGTATCTTGATGGTTTGCTGTTAATAACAAACAATAAAAGGAACTCTGCCAAGTGTATGTACTTTCATGTCCCAGGTAGCCTGAGTGTGAATGCCTAATGCCTGCCTGATTATTATTCGCTTGGTATTCAATAGGTTGAAAAAATAAAAAGTCCAATAGTTAGAGAGTGAGATAGGACTGTTTAATTTCAGGCCATTATCTCCTGGTAATTGCTGGAAGAATTTCATTCTGTACCAGTGCAAGGGAAAAAAAATCAATTTTTTTCCCCCTTTATGAAAAAAAAAACAAGAAGAGCCTGCTTGTCTCCAAGGGGTTCAGGGCTTTCAGGCCATGGCTGGGAGCGAGAGCCGTGGTTGCTTTATCAAATTCGCATTTCATTTCCAGCATGCACCCAAGCCGCATGTAAATTATAATGAGAAAAGGGGAAAAAACAAAGAGATAGAGCTCAAGAGATGGGAAATGATAATGAAATCAAATGAACTCAGGGCCTTTGAAGACTAACAGAGCCACAGACAGACAGATATGTACATAGTGACAAAGACAGAGACAAGCAAGAGACACGCATAAGGAGACAGACACAGTAGCAGGCAGATGGAGAGAGACAAAATTGGAGATTTGCACCCACAACATGCACAAGGACACAAGTGAGTGAGCTTGGAGGCATCTCTGCTTCATACAGACTCCTCAAGCCATGCATCTAGGGTGTGCAACTTGCAGGAGACTGCTGCTGCCAGTTTTTGCTGCATCTCCCAATCCTGCCATGCTGTTTCAGACGTCCCAAGGGTGTGTGATGAAACCCGGCAGGGCCCTCCATGTTGGAAGGGACCTCTGCCAAGCTACAGCCTTGCACCTCCATCCTTCCC